>SKEZ01000400.1_pt1 | contig 35199 bp, 27 predicted proteins | sample 4843881 | NCBI WGS metagenome assembly SKEZ01 (sample SAMN11008796, study PRJNA524170) | human gut metagenome | isolation source: fecal sample from pouch patient p1, p46 | place: Israel: Tel-Aviv | reverse complement strand
GGTCGAAGGAGGCGATCCACACGCTGCCGACCTGCAGCCAAGCGTAATACCAGCGCCCGGAATCCACGATCACGGTCATGTCGAGGCTGATGCGCTGCACCGGATTGAGCGCCTCGCCGTGCGCGCCGAGGATCGGCTCGGGCACGGTCCAGTGCGCCGGATCGCGCGGATCGAGGTCACGGCCGTCCGCATCCTGCCTGAGCTGCATGATATGGCAGATGCCGGTCCACATGTCGGGCTTGCCGGCGCGGTCGTTCGCGGTGCCGTCGGGATTGGTCGGATCCCCGTCGAAGCAGGGCATGAACAGGATCGAGAGTTTGCCGCCGATCACATGCAGTTCGGGCGCCCAGAAGCAGCCGGTCATCGCACGGCCCTCCGAGTTCCGGTCGCCGCGCCGCAGCAGGTCGATCTCGCGTGCGCGCCCGCCAGCCGCGTCGGACAGCCCCTCGATGGTGGACGCGAAGCGCAGCGGCATATGCGTGCGGCCGCCGCGCGGGTCGACGCAATTGCCGTCGGCATCCTCGGTCGCGATGAACAGGAACATCGGTTCGCCGTTGAAATTCCAAGCGAACACCGACGGATCGGCGCGCTCGACCGCGAAGGGGACCGGGTACACGCTCTGGCGGACCCGTCCGTCGACATGGCGGATGTCGCCCGGGCGCAGCAGCCCTGCGGCGGCGTCATCGGCCAGCCGGGCGAGCTGGGACGCATCCCAGTCGACCGCGCGGACGGCGGTGGAGCCGTCGGAATAACGCAGCACGGCGACCGTCTTGCCCAAAACGCCGACCATCTCGCGTGCGTCCTCGCCGCGCAGACCCGCCGGCAACGTCGTCGGCCGCACGGACACGCCGGTGTTGTAGACGCGGCCGAATCGGGCGATCAGGGACGCGGCCTCCTTGGCGCCGATCTCGATCACGTTGCCGGGCACCGCGCCGGGAATATCGTGGGCGACGGCCGGCGCGGCATCGAACGCCGCATCGGCAACGACCGAGGACGACTCACCCGCAGCGCCAACGGCATTCGCAGCATCTCCGGCATCCGCGGCGGGCATGGCGATCACACGACCCGGAGCCTCGAGGATGTCGTCGACCACGGCGTGGCGCGCGCGGCCGCAGTCGTCGGTCCAACGGATCGCATACCGGCGGTTCGCGGCATCATACGAGACGCTTGGTGACCGCACGCCATCGGCCGTGTCCAGGCGGACCAATCCCAGCTGACGGTAAGTGAGCAAATCACGACTCACGGCCAGCAGGAAGGCCGACCGCTCGGAGCCGTCCGGCACGCCGTCGCGATCGGTACGCGTGGCCGCGATGCCGAAGCGGCCGTCCGCCAGGCGGAACAGGAACGGATCCTTGAGGCTTTTGAGCGCGATGTCGACGCCGGGCATCACCGCATCGTAGGCGACGGCTCCGCTGACCGGGCGGACGTCTCCCCCAGCCTCGCCGGCGCCACCATCGGGCCCATCGGACCCGTCAGACCCGCCGGCCCTGCCGGCCTTGCCGGTCCCGACACAGGAATCAGCGCCGAAATCGGCCGCCGCGGTGCAGGCGCGCCGTGCGAGGGCGGGCACCGAAGCGTTCGGCACGCCGGCGGCGAAGAAGATGCCGTAGTTCTCGTTCAACGGCTCCCACTTGCCCGACACCGGCGAGCGTAGCGCCAGATGCATGCTCAGGGCGATATCGGCGTTGTTCGCCTCCTCGCGCGAGGTGGGGACACGCGTGTAGCACAGCAGTGAGTAGGGATTCGCCATCGCAACGCCCTTTCGGTTCGACTTTTCTTTTACATCGATGTACACTAGCATACAGGTGATTACATCGATGTACAAATGCGGCGTCGCTTCACCGATCCCCGGCTCCATCCACCGCGATGCAGCCCGGCGACAACCCGAAACGACCCGACGGCATCCGCTCAATCCCGTTACCACACCGACCGAAGAGAGGTTCATCACCGTGATCAACTCAGCACGCAAAGCCCTCGCCGCGGCACTCAGCGCGGTGCTGCTGCTCGGCACGCTGGCCGGCTGCGCCGCCAGCGGCACCGACAAGGACGCGCACTCCGCCGACGGCGCGAACACCAGCGAGACCGCCACCAGCAGCATCAAGCGCGGCGAATCGCACGACCCGTCCATCGTCAAGGCCAACGGCAAGTACTACATCTTCGGATCGCATCTCGCATGGCTCAAAAGCGACGATCTGATCAACTGGACCAGCTTCAAGAACAACCTGAGCACCGACTACAAGGCGATCTTCGCCGACATCTGGACCGACTGGTCCAAGCAGTCCTCCAACCCCGACGTCGACGGCAATATGTGGGCGCCCGACGTGGTTTGGAACGAGACGATGAAAAAGTGGTGCATGTACATGTCGATCAACGGCGCGAACTATCGCTCGGCGATCGTGCTGCTCACCGCAGACGACATCGAGGGCGACTGGACCTACGTGGGGCCGGTGGTCTACTCCGGATTCGAGAAGGTGAACGCCGCCAAGACCGACGTGTGGAAGGTGCTCGGCGAGGGGGCCGACCTGACCCGCTACGCCTCGCAGACCGACACCGGCATCAACGCCATCGACCCGTGCGTGAAGGCCGACGACAACGGCGACATGTGGATGACCTTCGGCTCGTGGTTCGGCGGCATGTGGATGTTCAAGCTCGACCCGTCGACCGGCCTGCGCGACTACAACGCCACCTATGAGACGGTGTCCAACCAGTCCGACGCCTACTACGGCGTCAAGCTCGGCGGCGGCTTCGGCAACTCCGGCGAGGGTTCCTACCTGCTGCACACGAACGGCCACTGGTACCTGTTCGCCTCCTACGGCAACCTGCAGCAGACCGGCGGCTACCAGATCCGCATGTTCCGCTCCGACAAGATCACCGGCCCGTACGTCGACGAAGCCGGCAACACGGCCGTCAGCACGCGCGCGATCGGCAACAACTGGCAGAGCGACATCGGCATCCGCCTGATGAGCTCGATCCAGTGGAGCGGCAACGACAACGCCAACATCGAGGTGGCGCAGGGCCACAACTCCGCGCTGGTGGACGACGACGGCACCGTCTACCTCGTCTACCACACCCGCTTCTCCGGCACCGGCGAGAAGCATGAGGTGCGCGTGCACGAACTGCTGCCGACCGACGAGGGATGGCTGGCGGCCGCGCCGTACGAATACACCGGAACCAGGGCCGCCGACACCAAGTACACCGCCGACGACGTGACCGGCGACTACGAACTGGTGACCCACGAGCAGAATACCTCGTTCAAGGGTCCGAAGAAGGTCAACGAGAAGAACAGCACCGACTACCGCGGCGTCAACAAGCCCGTGAGCATCACGCTCAACGGCGACGGCACGGTCAGCGGCGACAAGACCGGCACCTGGAAGCTCGACAAGTCCGACGGTACCGGCGACGTGACCGTCACGCTCGGCGACGTGACCTACCACGGCGCGTTCGACAAGCTGCCGCGCGACAAGGACGGCAAGGACGTGATGACCTTCTCGGCGCTCGGCGGCAACGTGTGCGTCTGGGGCTCGCAGAAGTAGGCCCGTAGGGTGCGTGGCGCGCGGGCATCCGCGCGCCACGCCTCACGCGCCCATACCCGCCGTCGTATCCGCATCCGCCGCATCCGCATCCTCCATACCCGCATCCGCACAAACAAGGAACATCCATGAGCGAACACGAACAATCCGGCGAGCGCCCGCTCGATAACGGCCATGTGGCGATCCACGACCCGGCCATCGTCGAGGACCACGGCGTGTACTACATCTTCGGCACGCACCGCCGCTGCGCGCGCAGCACCGACCTGGTCCACTGGGAACGCTTCGAGAACAACCTGAGCCGCGACCCGGCCTCGCTGCTCGGCGACGTCTGGCAGGCGTGGCCGTGCCAGCCCGAAAACCCGGATCTGGAAGGTAACACCTGGGCGCCGGATGTGATCTGGGACGACACGATGCGCCGCTGGTGCATGTACCTGTCGGTCAACGGCCACGAATTCCGCTCGGTGATCGTGCTGCTCACCGCCGAACGGCTCGACGGGGATTGGACCTACGTCGGGCCGGTGGTCTACTCCGGGTTCACGCCCGGCAACGTGGACCGCACCGACGTGCCGCGCGTGCTGGACGCCGCGACGGACGCCGAGGGGCTGAAGCGGTACCAGTCGCTGAAGAACACGCGGATCAACGCCATCGACGCGGCGCCGATCCTGTGCGAGCACGGCGATATGTGGATGAGTTTCGGCTCGTGGTTCGGCGGCGTGTGGATGTTCAAGCTCGACCCGAAGACCGGCCTGCGCGACTACACGGTCCGCTACCCGCTCGTGCCCGATGCCGCCGACCCGTACTACGGCGTGAAGGTGGCCGGCGGCTACTGGAACTCGGGCGAGGGATCGTACTTCGTGCGCCACAACGGCTGGTGGTACCTGTTCATGGCCTATGGGTGGCTGGGGCGCACCGGCGGCTACCAAATCCGGCTGTTCCGCTCGAAGAACCTGGTCGGGCCGTATGTGGACCAGAACGGCAACCCGGCGATCTCCAACGGCGAGATCCCCGACAACCACGAAAAGGACACCGGCATCCGGCTCACGTCGTCGGTGATGTGGGGCGGCGGGCCTGCCTACGAGGCCGAGGTGGAAGTGTCTCAGGGGCACAACTCCGTGCTGCGGCGTTCCAGCGACGGACGGCTGTTCCTCGTCTACCACACGCGCTTCATCGGCCGGGACGACGGCGAGTACGAGGCTCATGTGCGCGAACTGCTGCCCACCGCCGACGGATGGCTGACCGCGGCGCCCTTCGCCTATCAGGGCGGGGACGCCCGCACCCCGGCCAACGCCGAATCCATCCTCGGGCAGTATGAGGTGGTGCGCCACGACCCGCACACCTTCTTCAACGGCACGCGCAACGAGGATGGCTCCTACTACGGCGTCAACCGGCCGGAGACGATCACGCTGGAGGCCGACGGGCGCGTTACCAGCGGCAGCGCCGTCAGCTTCTTCGACACCCCCGAGGCGAATCTGCCGCGCACCACCGACGGCCCGGCCACGCGCGGGGCGTGGAGGATACTCGGGACCAATCTCGCGGGCGTCAGCTGCTGCGACGGCGATATGGCCATCACGCTCGACGGCGTGACGTACACCGGCGTGTTCGCCACGCTGCCGCGCGAGGCGGATGGGGCCAGAACGGCCACCTTCTCCGCCATCGGCGGGAACCGCTCGATCTGGGGCGCGCGAATAGGGTGATTTCGGCATCTGAGCGGTGCCTCGATGCATGGTAGGTGCGAGTTGTCGGTGCGCGAGTTTCGAGACCGACCTATTCCGGGCAGATTATATCGTTCAAAAACGCGAAAATCGGCCTCCAGAGGTCTCGGTCTCCAACCGCACGCACCGACAACTCGCATCTGCATCGCATCAGGAGGTGATTCAGGCCGGGTCAAGGCATGCGCGAGGCCACAATAGGCCAAGATATGCGTGAGGCTCCGGTCCCGTAACGGGGACCGGAGCCTCACGCACACAATAAGCCGCAAAAAGCGGCGCTACACTTGGCTCCCCTCGCTGAGGGGAGCCAAGTGTAGAGACAGACCGCTTCGCGGCCAGCTCATCCTGCAATTAAGGACAGCCTTGTGACCGTGGCACCTATCAGACGGCGAAGAAGAACTGGAACAGCCAGGCGCCGATGATCGCGCCGACGATCGGGGCGACGACCGGGATCCACGCCTCGTTCCAGCGGGAGCTGCCCTTGGACGGGATCGGCAGGATGGCGTGCAGCAGGCGCGGCATCAGGTCGCGGGCCGGGTTCAGGCCGGGGCCGGTCGGGCCGCCCATGGAAGTCACGAGGCCCCACACGATGAAGCCGACCACGATGGCCGCGGCGGCCGGGTCCTTCTCGCCCCACGGGTCCATCAGGCAGCACAGCGCGCCGAACACGAGCACGAGCGTGCCGAACATCTCGTTGAGGAAGTAGTTGACCTTCTCGTTATCCGCGTCGGTGGTGCAGAAGGTGCCCAGGATCGCCTCGGCGTCCTCGGTCTCCTTGTAGTGCGGATAGTAGGTGATATAGACGATGAACTGGCCGAGCAGCGCGCCGAGCAGCTGCGCGATGATGTACGGGAGCACCTCGCCCCACGGGAACATGCCGTTGACGGCCTGGGCCAGGGTCATGGCCGGGTTGATGTGCGCGCCGGAAATGCCGCCGAACATGAGTACCGGGAACATGACGCCGAAGCCGTAGCCCATGGCGATGTTCAGCCAGCCGGCATGGTGGCCTTTGGTGTTCTTGAGTTCGACGTTGGCCACGGAGCCATTGCCGAAGATCATCAGGATGGCGGTGCCGAAGAACTCGGCGGCCAACTTGGTAAAGAGGGAATATTCCACTGGTGTTCCTTTTGCTTTCTTGGCTTCTCTCGAAAAAGTCCAACGATTAAGCTTACAGCAAGATATGTATTTTGCCGCGCCGTCATCGGGTATGGCGCCCGCGGCCTTTCCCAGCCTTCCGAGGCCCGGCTTTCCGCGGCCCGGCACCCTGCGACCCGCCTTCCCGGGACCCTTCATCCCGGGCTCCGTCCTCTCGGGGTCCACCGTCCCGCGACTCGCCATCCCGCCCGGCCGGAACCGTGACGAAGCCCATGCGCCACTGGTAGAGCCCGACCAGCACAAGGGCGAGCCCGAGCCACACCGCCCACATGGGGAACGGCACGGCGATGTTCTTGCCCACATCGTCCTTGTCCCGCTGCGGCGTGGGCACCACGCGCTCCCCGGTGACGAGGATGCGGTGCGAGTTGATGCCGATCGGCGTGCACGTCACCAACGTCATCAGGTCCTTGCCCGGCTGCGTTTTAAGGTACTGGGTCTCGCTGGGTTCGACCACGCGCACGTCGAACACCCGGTAGGTGAACGCCTGCCCGAGTATCTCCACCACAAAGCTGTCCCCCGATACGATCCGGTCCAGATCGGTGAAAATCTTCGCGCTGGCCAGCCCCCGGTGCCCGGTGAGCACCGAATGGGTCGATTCGCCGCCGACCGGCAGCGACGTGCCTTCCAGATGCCCCACGCCTTTCAGCAACGTCTCTTCGGAGGTGCCGTGGTATATGGGCAGATCCACATCGATTTTCGGGATGCGTATGCGGCCCATGATGCCGGTCCCGTCGATGTTGAGCTGCTGATCGTACGGCAGGAGGCCGCCGTCCGTCATGCCGTTCGCATGGCCGTCCGCGATGGGCAGGCGCTCGTTGGCGCCCACGATCGCGCCGGACTGCAGCGCCTGGTTGTAGCGCAGCGCATTGTCGATCTGCTCGATGGCCGGCGGGGTGGCATGCCGCTCCTGCTCCTGCAGGTTCCTGAGGATCTGCACCTGATAGTACTGGTTGGTCCAGTTGGAGATGTCCGGATACAGAAAGATGACAACGCCGACGATGGCGACCACGCCGATCAGCGCGGCGACCTTGGAAAAGGTCCACGCCCGCAGGACGTCATAGCGTTCCGTTACATGATGGGCGATCACAGCCATTCCTCACACTCCTCACCGTGATGGGGCAACGGTGCCGGCAACGGCCGGCCCGGAGACAACAAGAGATGCGGCGCACGGCGTGACCATCGATATGGTCGCCGTGCGCCGCATCGGTACCTACGCCGGCCGATCCGGGAGACGGATGCCGGCCGGCATGCCCGGCGCCATCCGGCGCCTGTCAGGCATGCCCGTCAGCCTCCGCAGCCCCAGACCGAACCGGACGATATCACTGCTTGCCGCGGGCGCGGTGCTTGAACGCGGCGATGCCGGCGCCCATCACGAGTGCGCCACCGGCCAGCAGCATCAGGATGCGGCCGCTCGCACCGGTCAGAGGCAGGTTCGGGACCACGCCCTTGTTCGGTGTGTTCTCGATCGTCTTGTAGTTGGTGGCCACGTCGCCTGCACTCAGCGTGACCTCGGTAGTCCTGTGCGCTTCGTCGGGCGTCACGAAGCCGGCGGGAGCCTCGATCTCCACGATCTTGAACTTGCCGGTGTTCTGCTCGTGCAGCGAGAGCTCAACCTCGATGATGCCGTCATCGTTGGTCGTGAAGTAGTTGTCGGTGCCATTCATCACGGGGTCGGCGTTGCTGCCATCGCCCTTGACCGGGAAGATCTGGAACTTGGCGCCCTTCAGGGTCTTGGTGGTGTTGTCGGCGTCGACCTTGGTGATCTTCAGCTTGCCGACGTAGGTCGGGTTGGAGGGAATCTCAGGCGTATTCGTCGGAGGCGTCGGCGGGTTGTCCGGGGTCGGCGGGGTCGGCGGCGTGGTGCCGTCCACATCGGTCTCCACAGTCGGGTACGCCTTGTTGATGATGGTGCCGTCGCCGGCGCTCTTCAGTGTCGCCACGATATTGACATGCACGAAATGTCCACCCATATCCTTAACCTTCGTCAGGCCGGCCTCGGTGAGCACGATGCTGGCGTTGCTGCCGTTGGTATCGGCCGCAGGCGCGTACAGCTTGTAGTCGGTGTCCACGATCAGCTGGACGTCATCGGTCTTCTTGGTGTTCGCATCGACGACGCCGGCCGTCAGCGACTTGAACCGCACGGCGTCCGGCAGCGCATCCACGATCTGGATCTTGGTCAGCTTCTTGCCCGCAGCGACGCTGGGGATCTTGGTGTAGATGTCCCACTTGATGTCGTCGCCGACCTGCACGGTCTGGGAGGAGTCGGTCTTCTTGCTGGACTCGCTGACCTCGTTCTTCGGGTAGACGTGCACGTCGTACTGCCACTTTTTCGCCTCGGTGTCGCGCACCGGAACGGTCACGACGAACGGCACGGCCTTGCCGGTCACCTTCGCCGGAGCGCCCTTCTCGACCACGAGATACGCGCCGAGTGGCACACCGGAGTACTTGGCCATGCCCTGATCATCGGTCGCATTGGTATCGTGCGCGGTACCCAGGTTGTACTCGCCGATCCTCGCGTTACCGATCTTGGGGGCGCCTGCCTGGAAGTTCTTCGCGATCTTCGACAGCTCGGTAGCCTTGTTAAATCCATCGACGGTGGCGACATCGATGCCCTCAATCGGGTAGATGCTGAAGGTCACGCCGGCCAGCGGCTTCATGCCCTGGGGGATCGTGCTCGTGCCGTTGACCGAGAGCTTGGTCGTGTTGCCGATCTCCTCGTACTTGTGGATGGTGATGCTGCCGGTCGTGCCGGGAGTGATGTTGCCCAGCTCGCTCGCATCGATAGCGGTGGAACCGCCGCCGGGAGCGGCATGCGCGGTGCTGGCAAAGCCCAGCGCCGAGACCGCCACCACGGCGGCCAGCGCCATGACGCGCTTCATAACATTGTGCTTCATATTCTTGCTTTCTCTATTGTTGAATGGTCGTATATCGCTTGTCGGCTCTTGTTCCGCCGCAAGCCGTTCGCTCATGGAAACAGTTAGCGCCGCCTCCTTTTCCTGAACCAGTGGCCCATGATCAAAGCCGTTGAGATCATTCCCCCGCCCAAGACCAGGAACAGGGTTGACCCCTGCCCGCCGGTCAGCGGAAAATTCAATTGGAACCGCAACGGTATCGGGTCGTTGCCGATGCTCCAGTCGCGGCCTCTGCTCGATTCGCCGTTCGTAACGGTGAACTGCAGCGGTGCAGTCAGTTTCTGGTAGTACTGCGGCGCCTCGGTCTCGGTCAGCGTGTAATCGCCGTCCTCCAGCCCGACCACGCGGAACCGGCCCGGCGCCGGATCCTGGTCGGCAAGGCCCGAACAGTCGCCACCAGTGCAGTCGCGCACCTCGAGGCTGCCGCCGGGAACATGGTCGCCGGCGAGGGCCCACACGGATCCGCCCAACAACTTGGTATTGTTGGCGGCGTCCACCTTGGACCACTCAACCATGTTCGGCCGGTTGGTGATGGTGCACGCCACCGTGCCGGTCTTGTCGGCGGGCAGCCGCACACCCTGATGGATCGCGATGCCGCCGTTCTCGTCGAATGCGTAGTCCTTCACCTCCAGAGTTTCGGATCTCCCGCCCGCCATACGCACCACGCACTCGGTGACCGACCGGTAATCGGGGAGCACCGTCTTGGTGCCGGTCACCGCGGCGCCGTCCGGGTCGTCCGCCCGGGGAGCGTCAACCTGGATCTGCTTCGACGTGGTGGAGCCGGCCGGCGATTCGTCCACGCGATATACACTGCCCTGACGGGCGAGCGGCAACCGAACCGTACCGGTTCCGTTGTCGATCGTGCCGTCGCTGCCTGTGGTCCGCGTGGTAACCGAATTGCCGCGGTTCGCAATGGTCAGGTCAAATTGATCGCCGTTCCGCGCACGGCCGCCGTCCAGCACCTTGGTCAGCGTGATGGGCAAACCGCGAGGAACGTTGGCAATCGTGCAGTTGACCTGCACATTCTGCTTCTGCTGGCGCAATCTGTCCAGATACGAGTGCCGGAAGCTGCCGTAAGCGGGAAGCCGCATGGTCATGATTCCCGACCGCATGGTGGCGGTGAAGGGAGGAGCGCTTCTCACCAGCGCGCTGTTTGATTCGGGATCCAAAGCGCAGTAATAGAACGGCTCATAACCCGGAATCTGGTTGTCTGGATCCACGGTCACGTCGTTACCGTTCTCCATAAGCCGCTCGCCTACGGACGCCTGAGTCCCGAAAGACAAGTTTTGGCGGGTGACGGTACTATTACCCACGGTCGACCCCGTGCCGGTTGTGGTCGTCGTAGCCAGCTGCTGGTCCGCAAAGGTTCCGTTATCATCGGCGCTTCCCGCCTGCAGCATGAACTGTTCGTCACCCCAGCGCGAGGCGGACTGAACGCTGGCGCGAGGATCGGCGGCATTACCCACCGAGGAGTTCCCGCGCACCGTGACCAGCTTCTTGGTCACGGTCAGATCGATTTTGACCGTGCTCGTGGGACGGTTGACGAAGGTCAGATACACGATGTCGCTCTTCGCGCTCTCGGGGATCGTGACCCGGGCCTGCCAGCGAGTGGCGCCTCCGGTATCCACCCATTGCGGTTCCGTGACGACGCCAGCCGGGCATGAGGTGGTTCCATCCGCGCCGACGCAACGGAGCTCGGGCTTGGCGTAATGCCGCCGATCGCCTACGTTGCCGGTGGACGGGGTGACGGCATTGCCCTCCGTGACCAGGTAGGTCACGCCCTTGGTAATGGTGGCCTGCGCCTTGCGGTCCTGCAAGCCGACATCCGGACCATTCGTCTTGACGGCGTTCAACGTCTCCCAGGAGCCCATCCTGTTCTCGAGGATTCCCAACGAGACGTTGTCCCTCGGGGAATAGCGACCGTCCGGATAGTCCTTCTGCAGCACAAGCGTGACCGGCTTGGGGTCGGGCTTGCCGCATCCGGCAAGGTCGACGATCTCTTCTGGCGACGACTGCACATCATGCACGCGGGTGTTCCCCGTGTACCATTGCGACTTGCCCGGCATGAAATCGCCCACGACGTTGCGGTGGGCACTGTTGGTGCCGTTACCGTTAAATGCGCCGCCGATATAGAGATGGCCGCTGCCGACATCGGCCAGACCATCGAGACGGAAGCCCGAGGTACCCTTGGTCACTATCGTGGACCTGCCATTGGCGCCAAATTGCCCCGTCCAGCCAGATCCCGGCCTTGCCGAGTTATAGTTCAGACTCTTCCCGCCGGGGCGAACCGCCTGATCGCTATTCCTGGCAACGTTGGCATAACCGCCCCCAACCGCCATCTCCTTTTGCCGGAACGAGTCGATCTGCGCGTTGATAGGCGCGTCCGCGGCGACACTGAGCGCCGCAGCCCGGTTCAGTTCGGCTGCCGGCAAGAAATCCAGCTTGTTCTCCTCCGTACCGATATCGGCTTTCTGATACAGAAAATACAGATCGCCATTGTCGTTGAATGCGATGTCGCCGGTCCGGGACCCGGAATCCTGGAGGGTTTCACGCCGACCGATCGTATACCAGCCGACGAAATCGACGTTCCAGCCATTGGATTCGTCCAGTCGATAGAGATACGCACCCATGTTGTTGAGCACCTGCGGGCTGCGCCCCGCGGGAATGTATTGGGCCTTGACCACCAGAGCGGCGAAATAATACTTGCCGTCCTTTGGATTGACGGCGCCGCCGCGAATTCGGTACGCGGAGATGTGGTAGTTCTTCTTATCGGGAATATTGCCACTGAACACACGCGCATTCGCCCGGCGAAGATCCAGGGGGCCGGATTGCGTGAAGCTCCCGTCCGCAGAGCGCTTGACGATCGTATACTCCGCCAAGTCCTCATTGGTGAATGTAGGACGCTGGCCCCGCTTGAGCCGAGCGATCTGATCCACGCCGATCTTGGGCTTCACCGCATAGGCCGCCCCCGCACTGCCGTTGGAGCCGCCATTGACGCCGAGCGCCTCGTAGGAACCGCTGCCGAACTGCTTGCTGAAGCTGAACCAGTAATTCTTGTCGGCTTCTCGCCCTTCTGGGTAAAGTTCTCGGCGGCGCCGGTCATCTGGCCACGATTGTCGTTGACGGACTTGTACGAATACACATCGCCGCCGCGGGTCAATGCGGAAAACTTGCCCTCACAGCCATCGGTGTTGCTGGCGGGGCGGGTACGGTGCACCGAACCCGGCGCGGCGGACGCGACCGGCGCGGCGGCGGTCGAACCGGCCATGGCTATCCCGGTCCCCAGGCACACGGCGACGGCCATGATCCCCATGACCAGCCTGCGCGTCATATTTCCACGAATCATTCCGTGTCCTTCCCCACAACGGCATCCGCACCGCAGCATTCGCGATTCGTCGAATCCCCTCAGACGATCATGCGCGATAACGGCCGTCTCCTTCGATGCACCGCAACAACATGCGGCTTGCACGCGAAGGCGAACGGCGTTCCTCTCCATGCGGCAGCAGCCTATGCAACTTGCCCAAGCATGATTCAAGCCGCTTCCCGAATCCGCTTCAACCCCCGAGAACGGCTACACCCTTCATTTGAACACCCCTATATGTCGCGGTACGCCGCGCATCGCACGTTGTCAAAAGCTCGTCCTTTGTCAACAACTCACCCCAACTTCGTCGACGTACGACGTGTCGCCGCGCCGCAATTCAGTTGAGCGCAAGATTTCTTGAAGAACCCGCCGATGTGTTACGCCGCGTTATGCGATGTCACGCAGGGTTATGCGGCTACGACCGGGGATGGGTGCTCAATCCGCGAGACAGGAATCAGGGGACATAGGCCATGCGAATGCAAAAAACCGCTGGGATACGAAAAAAGGCACTGTCTTTCGACAGTGCCTTGAAGGTGCCCCCTCAGGGATTCGAACCCTGGACACGCTGATTAAGAGTCAGCTGCTCTAACCAACTGAGCTAAAGGGGCGTTGGTCATTTCTTGAGCCGAGTAAGTACTATACTCGGATTCTCTTCGAACTCAAGCCACGGCGTGTCGCCAATGATTCCAAGGGTTTCGTTTCAGCACCCCGACCACCGAACAACCCGAAGTGGCCCATACCGGACCGTCGATACCCGAAAAAAGATGATAAAAAAAGCCCTTCGGCGTGTCGAAACACGCACGAAGGGCAATGCTTAAGCTCAGACTATCGCGGCCATGGCGGCCGCAGTCTGGATGATTCCGGCGAGCCGGAACCGGTGGGTCACTCGGCGACGACCTTCACGAAGAAGGACGCGGTGATCTCCGGGTGCAGGGCGACCTTGGCCGGGAAGTCACCGGTGGTCTTGATGGTCTCGACCTCGATGTTCTTCGGGTTGACGGCGGCCTTGCTGGACAGGGCGATCGCGATCTTCTCGGCGGAGATGCCGCCGAAGAGCTTGCCGGACTCGGAAACCTTGGCGGCGATCTCGACGGTGGTGCCCTCGATGAGCTGCTTGGCGGCGACGGCCTCTTCGCGGGTGGCGACGGCCTTGGCCAGACGGGCGCGCTTCATCGACTCGATCTGAGCGGCGGCACCCTTGGACCACGCGAAGGCGAGGCCCTGCGGGATCAGGTAGTTGCGGGCGTAGCCGGCCTTGACCTCGACGACGTCACCGGAGTGACCGAGGTTGGCGACGGTGGCGGTGAGAATAACCTTGGTATCAGCCATGATTGTCTTTACTCCTCAACTCAGCGACCGGAAGTGGCGTACGGCAGCAAAGCCATCTCGCGGGCGTTCTTGATCGCCTTCGAGATCTCGCGCTGCTCCTGCACGGTCACGCCGGTGATACGGCGGGAACGGATCTTGCCGCGATCGGAGATGAACTTGCGCAGCAGCGCAACGTCCTTGTAATCGATCTCGGTGACCTTGGCGGCCTTCAGCGGATTCGGCTTCTTCTTGAACGGCTTGACCGGCGGTTGCGGCCTCTTGCGGGACATGATGTTCTCCTTACAAACTATGAAATGACGCTTCGTAAATAAGTGCGGCACGCACTGGCGTGCCCGGCTGGGCGCAACGGCCCGGATCAGAACTCGGGCTCGTCGGAACCGCCGAAATCGGAGCTGCCACCGAAGGTGGTGAACCCGTCATTCGACGAGGGCGCGCTCCACGGGTCGGCGGCCGGCGCCTGGGGCGCGGCCGGGGCCTGCTGGGCGGGGGCGCCGCCGGCGTAGCCTGCGCCACCCTGGTATCCGCTGCCGGAGTAGCCGCCGTTGCCGCCGAAGCCCGAGTTGCCAGCGTTCTGGTTGCCGGAGAATCCACCGGCATTGCGGCCGGCGAATCCACCCTGGCCGCTCGACTGGCGAGTCACCTGGGCGGTGGCGTAACGCAGCGACGGGCCGATCTCATCGACCTGCAGCTCCACGACGGTACGGTTCGAACCGTCCTGAGCCTGGTAGCTGCGCTGCTGAAGACGGCCCTGGGCGATCACGCGCATGCCCTTGGACAGGGACTGCGCGCAGTGATCGGCCAGATCGCGCCAGGCGGAACAGCGCAGGAACAACGCATTGCCATCCTCGAACTGGTTGGTGTTGCGGTTGAATGTGCGCGGGGTCGAGGCGATGGTGAAGCTCGCGACGGTTGCGCCGGAGCCGATGGTACGCAGCTCGGGATCGGACGTGAGGTTGCCGATCACGGTGATTATCGTTTCGCCTGCCATGACGTTACCTTCTTACTTACGTATTCAGCGTGACGCTGAGGGAAGCTTTACTTGGCGTCCTTACGAAGGATCTTCGTACGGATCACGGATTCGTTGAGGTTCAGCACACGGTCGAGCTCATCGCTGACAGCGGACTCGCAGGTGTAGTTCACCACGACGTAGTTGCCTTCGGTCTTGCCGGCGATCTCGTAAGCGAGCTTGCGGCGTCCCCAAATATCGGTGTTCTCGACGGAACCACCTTCCTTGGTGACGAGTTCCAGATACTGCTCGGTCAACTTCTTCAGACCGCGCTCATCCAGCTCGGGATCGGCAATGAACATCAGTTCGTACTTATGCGCAGACATCACCCACCTCCTTCGGACTATTCGGCCACGGACGTTCCGTGGCAGGAGTGTGTATACGCGCTGCCCGCATACGCGCGGGCAACCTGTACAGGCTATCCCAACAGGCCGACAGGAGCGGCATGCGTGTTCATACACCGTCGTTGTTATATTTGAATACGGCTCTTTTTTCTCGTACAACCAGACTTGGGAAGGCGAACTATGTCGGCGATTCTCGAAGGCACCCCGGATAAGCGACTTGCGCTGGTGACAGGCCGCGCATACCCGGAGCTGGCGGCGGAGGTCGCCGAATGCCTGGGCACGCAGGTGCTGGAGACCACCGCCTACGACTTCGCCAACGGCGAGATGTACGTGCGCTACACCGAGCCGGTGCGCGGCGCGGACGTGTTCGTGCTGCAGTGCCACACCGACCCGATCAACAAGTGGATCATGGAGCAGCTGCTCATGATCGACGCGCTCAAGCGCGCCTCCGCGCGGTCGATCACCGTGGTCGCCCCGTTCCTCGGCTATTCGCGCCAGGACAAGAAGCACCTGGGCCGCGAGCCCATCACCGCACGCCTCGTGTTCGACCTCTTCCGCACCGCCGGCGCCGACCGCATGATGACGATCGACCTGCACGCCGCGCAGGAGCAGGGCTTCTTCGACGGTCCGGTCGATCACCTGACCGCGCTGCCGGTGCTGCTCGACTACGTGCGCACCAACGTGCCGATGGAGCACGCCACGATCGTCTCCCCCGACGCCGGGCGCATCAAGGTCTCCGAGCAGTGGGCCGCCAAGCTGGGCAACCTGCCGCTCGCGTTCATCCACAAGACCCGCGACACGACCCGCCCGAACCATGCCACCGCGCACGGCATCATCGGCGAGGTCGAGGGGCGCGACTGCGTGGTCGTCGACGACATGATCGACACGGCCGGCACGATCTGCGAGGCGGTGCGCACGCTGCGCAACGCGGGCGCCGCGTCGGTGACGCTGGTGGCCACGCACGGCCTGCTGTCCGGCCCCGCGATCGAGCGGCTGTCCGGCTGCGGCGCGCGCGAGATCATCGTGACGAACACCGTGCCGGTGCCCGACGAGAAGCGTCTGCAGAACATGACCGTGCTGTCGGTGGCACCGCTGCTGGCGGCCGGCATCCGTTCCGTGTTCGAATCCCGCTCGGTCACGCACCTGCTGGAGGGGCTGCCCTCCGACATGCGCCCGCGCAATATCTACGCGTGATGCGCCGGCCGATCCGCCGCGGTCCCGCGCCATGCGCGAGGGGCCGCGGCGGTTTGCTATAGACCCTCTGCGGTAAGCTGGCGCTGAAACAGCACACGAATCGTGGAAGGTTTACCCATGGCGGAAAATTCACAGTATCCGGATCTGGTGATCGTCGGCGCCGGCCTGTTCGGCCTGACGGTCGCGCAGCAGGCGGTGGAGCGCACCGGGGCAAGCGTACGGATCATCGACGTGCGCGACCACATCGGCGGCAATGCCTACTCGTACATGGACGAGGCCACCGGCGCGGAGATCCACAAGTACGGCGCCCACCTGTTCCATACGAGCAACAAGCGCGTGTGGGAGTATGTCAATCGGTTCACCAGCTTCACCGACTACGTGCACCGCGTGTACGCCACGCATGACGGCGAAGTCTACCCGCTGCCGATCAATCTGGGCACGATCAACCAGTTCTTCCGCGCGTCCTACACGCCGGCCGAAGCGAAGAAGCTCATTGAGGAGCAGGCCGGCGAGCTGGCCGGAACGGACCCGGCGAACCTCAACGACAAGGGCATCCAGCTGATCGGGCGCCCGCTGTACGAGGCGTTCATCAAGAACTACACGGGCAAGCAGTGGCAGACCGACCCGGCCGAGCTGCCGGCCGACATCATCAAGCGCCTGCCGGTGCGGTTCAACTACGACAACCGCTACTTCAAGGACACCTGGGAGGGCCTGCCGACCGACGGCTACACCAAGTGGATGGAGCGCATGATCGACGATCCGCACATCGAGGTGTCGCTTGGCGTGGACTTCTTCGACGAGTCGCAGCCTTTCAACAAGAAGGCGCTGCAGGCGGCCGGCGTGCCGGTCGTGTACACGGGCCCGGTCGACCGCTACTTCGATTACGAGCTGGGCGATCTCAAGTGGCGCACCGTGGACTTCAAGGAAGTGCGCTACGCGGAGGACGACCACTTCGGCTGCCCGGTGATGAACTACTCGGACGCCGACGTGCCCTACACCCGCGCGATCGAGTTCAAGAACTTCAACCCGGAGCGCTACGACTCCCAGAACCACGAGCAGACCGTGGTGTGGGAGGAGTACTCGCGCTTCGCCGAGCGCAGCGACGAGCCGTACTACCCGGTCAACACGGACGCCGACAAGGCGCTGTACGCGCAGTATGCCGCCAAGGCGGCCGCCGAGCCGAAGGTCGTGTTCGGCGGGCGTCTGGGCACGTACAAGTACTACGACATGCACAACGTGATCGATACGGCGCTCACCGCCTTCGACGAGCAGGTGCTGCCGCTGATCGCGAAGTAGGCGCGTTCCGGGGTGTTGAAGCCGGCAGCGGGGGCTGGCGGCTTGGGCGCCTTGGTAAAGTCCGGTCGGATGACCGACTGATCGGCCGGTGCGGGGCGGTTACGTCCGGCACCGGCCGATTGCGCATCAAGGCATGCGGCGCGGATCGGCGCACACGGAGCGGATCCACGCACGCGATACGGATCGACCACGAAAGGCATTATGCAAATCGACATCGTCGCCGTCGGCAAGGTCAAGGAACGGTACCTGCGCGACGCCATCGACGAATACAGCAAGAGACTGAGCCGCTACTGCAAGCTCGACATCATCGAGGTCGCCGACGAGAAGACGCCCGACCATGCCAGCGAGGCCGTCGAACGGCAGATCCGCGGCAAAGAGGGCGAACGCATCGCCAAGCATCTGCGCGACGGGGCGTTTGTGATCGCGCTGGCGATCGACGGCACGATGCTCACCTCGGAGGGGCTGGCCGACAAGATCAACCAGCTGGGATTGCGCGGCGTGAGCCATATCCAGCTGGTGATCGGCGGGTCGATCGGACTGGATGACGCGATTCTGCGCCGTGCGGATTATCGGCTGAGCTTTTCGAAGATGACTTTTCCCCACCAGTTGATGCGGGTGATCCTGCTCGAGCAGATCTATCGCGCATACAAGATCAACGCGCACGAGCCGTACCACAAGTAGGCAGCGGGCCATTCGGAGCATCGGGTTTCGAGCGCCGCCGGACCATCCGGACAGCGAGAAGATCGACCGATCAGCCATGTACAAAACAGGCCACTAGCGCCTCGATGACGTTTACCCTCGAGTTGTCGGTGCGCGGGGTCGGAGCAATGGACCGACAACTCCGTTTTTCCTCGCTTTTTATCGTTCCAAATACGCTTCTCTCGCAGCCCGCGCACCGACAACTCGAGGTTTCCATACCAGAAGGCGAAATTCGAACCGGTTCCGCCCGCTGTTCATCGATTTCCGCCCGCACATTCACCCGTGCAATGCGTGATATTGCGAGGAGTACCGCATCCGCGGCGTTCGGCCCCGCTGCGGCATGGAATCATCCCCTTCGGCGGGGATCGGCGCCGCAACGCCGGCACCCGGGTCATTTCCATTCGCTTCTGGCGGCACGACGACGGTCCTTGTTCCCGAAGCGGGAACGGAGGCATAGGTGCTGCCGCATACTCTGACGGCCGCGGTAACGACAGGACGCATGCGCCCCGTGCTGGCGGGGAAGAAACTGGGCGGCAGAGGCTTGGAATCATCAGGATGCGTGTCATGCTCCGGGGAGGAGACACCGGCCCCTGCCCCATCAGGATCGGCGTATTCGCCATCGGGCACCGGCAGCGGACGAGGCGTCGGAGCCGTCATAACGGTGTAATCGCTGTCGCGCCAAGCACCAGGATCGGGGAGGTACCCGTCATGGTCCGCCTCGCCGCCGGCGTTTTCGAGGCCGCCGGGACTTGCCGCTTCGCCGGTTCCGCCGGATCCATGACGGCCCGCGGCCAAACCATCGCAACCGCGAGTCCGGGCCCGCGCGCGGGCGAATGCTTCGGTATGCGTGCTGTCCGCACCGCTGATGGCACCATCCACAGGAGGATCCATCTCGGGACGGGGAATCAACCGGGTCGGCATCGATTCATCCGCGACGACACCGCCATGCCCCGCACACCCGTCTAACTCTGACATGCCGTCTCCCGGTCCGCACGTATACGTCACACAACTGGTATTGAGCGTAATGCGTCGATACGTCAAGCAGGCAAATTATGTCCTTTTATGCGCAACTTCACCACCGGAGCTCCACTCTTCCCTCAAAATTGGCATGCTCGCGGACCGCTAATGCCACACATCGCCACATGCTGTGCATGCTGTGCATCGGCATGAGGATCGAATATGTCCGCCGACTTGCCACACGACACGCCGACAATACATAAAAACGAACATGCTTTATGTTCGTTTTTGTCATATGCGAACATGGTCATCGCATGCATATTTCACAACGCTTTCCGAACACCCAAGCACTCTACCGCTTGCCACAAACCGAACATTCTCAGTGTTTTTCACACATACAATCCATGCTAGCTTTAGTCATGGCGCAATAAGCACCACCAATAACTCCCACAATATATGATTCATTTACCTGTTAGAAATAACATGCAAATGTTCATTTCAACCATGTCTGCGGCAGCGCGGACCGGGAACCGACGTAAGGACACTCTTATGGCAGAAGCAAAGACCATCACCGTCAACACCGCGATGTTCGGACAGGACGCCGACGCGAAAACCGCAGCCGCGAACAAGGTGGCCAAGGAATTCGGCATCAGCGACGAGGCGCTTGCCGCCGTCGAGGATTTCAAAAGCCAGCTGACCTACCACAACGCTTGGGACTTGCCGTTCATGGGTTACGTGAACGAGGAGGGATACGGGTACGCCTATGTGCCCGATCAGGCCATCGCCCCACCGAGCTGGGATGCGCACAAGGCGTTCAAGAACCTGCCGATCGACGTGCAGACCGCCTTTGCGATCCGCATGCTGTTCACGCACCGCGACGTGGACCGCTACGGCGCCAACATGTACCTGCACTACGAGCGCGGGTTCAACGTCCACTTCGAGGGACCGGGATCGAACAACTACTGATCGGCACCGTTCGGCGACGAACGGCGACGAACGCCGCCCCGCATCGGTTCGCGCCGAACCGCGCCGAACCGCACGAACCTCGATCAGAGTCAGACGACCCCCACCCGCCCCGCCTTCGGGCGACAGGCAACCACAAGCGAGTCCGCGTTGAACAACGGCGTTCGGCGTGGACCCATTCTTCCAGTCATTGACGGCCCCGCTCGGCCGAAACAGACCATCCACCCCTTCTCGCGCGCATATGCAACCGTTCCTTTCGCCACCAGTCGAAAAACACCGTGAAACTCTCCGTGAAACGGCGGTACGCGACACGCCACGCGGGCGAATTTTGTTTATCCCATTGATGTGCTATTCTCTACAAATTGTGTGCTGATGCTTTACGCATCAACAGGCACCATGGAGGATTCGCCTAGTGGTCTATGGCGCACGCTTGGAAAGCGTGTTGGTGTAACAGCCTCACGAGTTCGAATCTCGTATCCTCCGCCCTCGCCGGAGGCCTTATTTTTCTAGGGCTTCCGGCTTTTTTGTTTCCCTTCGTTTTCCCCTCTGGTTCCTTTAGCGTTCCGGTTTCCTGTACTCCGGTGCCATCGCTCCCCCACTCCGGGCCTATAGGCCATAGATTCATCAGCATGGCTGGTCAGTCCCTGTGCCCACAGCCTATCTTGATCGCGCATAATCCTGTCGTTTACGGCCTCGACTCGCACGTTAAACAGGCCTAAACGGATGACCCCGGATTCACCCACAAGAACGATGAACGTCATTCGACGCACGACTATAGGATCGTATAGCGTGCCCCCTTGCCACGACCAACGCTTCTCAGCCTCCCCGCCTTAACAAGCTTGGACAACTGGTAGTACGCTTGGTTAGCATCGATATGCAGCAATTCTATGACGTCTGCCCGCGTGACGCCCCCCTGCTCTGCAACCAACTTCATGATGAGCTCCGGCCAGCGCACACGATCGATGTCCGTCTGACGCACATATTCAATGGTCTTGCCACTTCGCCTATACACCTTGGACCCCAAAGTGTAGGCGCGACGGGAGCCATTGCCGGAACCTTCGATCAGACCGGATTCCGTAAGCTGGCCGAGCATGGCACGCAGACGCTGCTCGCTCATATCGAGTTCTTTGTCCAGGGTCTCGAAAGTGCAACGCCGCTCATTCTTGAGCATGTTCAGAATCAGCAAACCATTGACCGGCATCGTCTTGCCGGTACGCTCCTGTTCCTCGGCAAGCATCCTCACGAATTCAACGTCGGGCGCACTACGCTGCAGATATACGGACACGTTGCGTTCGTTCGACGCCGTATAATCAGGCAACGGACGACCGTAATGCAACGAACCTTCGTAGATGCGGTCAATGCCACGGCCCGTACGCTCGGCCAATCCGGTGCGCTTGAGCGCATCCATCAAGCAGGGGTTGCGCCCGTGTGGCTCGGCAGTGAGTAGGTTATGAATATTGATACCCTCCACGAAACCGCCAGGATTGGCGATAGTCAGTCCAGCATCGTCCAATTGCACACGCACACGTCCGAGTAGGGTGTAGTCGCGATGGCCGAACGCGTTCACCAACGCCTCACGGAATGCCCTATGGTCAAACTCCGGCACCATCATAGAGAACAGCCCAACGAACAGTTCGACGCTCGGATTCCATGGGGAAAACATATCATTGATCTGCTCGATGGACTTCAGCAACGGCCCACTGCAATCTTGATTAACCTTGATGTCCGTACCGGACATGACTTGAAAGGATGCCCGATGGGTAGGAACGAAACGTTTCAGCGATTCCTCTTTACCCAACAGCAGTAGACCAGTCAGCGTCGGCACGATCTTACCGTCGACGGTCATCGTCAATTGCAGGGACTGCTCCAGCTCCTCGTCGGTAAGTTCCAACAAATTGCGGTCACTGGACTGATAGGTACCGATAATTCGGCGCAGACGCTCGCGCTCAAGGGGATCGAAATCATCACGGGTTGCGTCCGGCACCGGCTGCGCTGAAAAGTCCAAGCGCCCCAAATCGGACAGGCGTGTGACAATCTCATACGGATACATCGGCACGCTCTCCGGAGTACCATCCACCTTCATACGGCGCCGCAGCACCTTCCCCGATTTGGTGGAGACAACACTGCGCGATTTCGGCACATCAATCTGCATCACCGGTACTTCCGGAGTCCCAACTATCTGCGCACGCGCAGAGACCGGTGGAACCGTACGATTGGCGATCATCGCCGATAGACCGACTGCATCCTGATGCACTTTATCGAGACCGGTCGGAGTACCATCATCCTCCACACCCAAATACACCGTGCCGCCATCTGAGTTCGCCAATGCCACAACTGCGTCAAGCAGGTCATCATCGGGCAAGCGCTTCAGGTCGCTCTTGAATTCCAATGATAACGTCTCTTTGCCGTATTCATGCGCCATATAGGCCCCAATCCGTCGCATTTTCTCGATACACTGAATTTTACACTGAATTCAGTGTTTGATAACTGAATTCAGTGTATTCAGTGAAAATTCAATGAAAGCAGTGCAGCAACGCCGTGATGGGCCCCGCCTATGCGAGCCGAACGCAGGTCACTCCCGGCCGGCGCGTTCCTTGACAAGCCGCACCATCATGTCCACGGCTTCGGGAGTGTTGTGGTCGAAGAATAGGCTGGTGCCGGTGTCGAGGCCGGTGATGGCCGTCATATCGTCATCGGTCAGCCGGAAATCGAAGATGTCGATGTTCTGCTCCATGCGATCCTTGTGCGTGGATTTCGGCAGGGCCACGATATCGCGCTGCATGAGCCAGCGCAGGATGACCTGTGCCGCCGATTTGCCATACCGCCCGCCGATGGCCGTCAGCGTCGGATTGGAGAACATGCCTGATTTGCCCTCGCCGAACGGCGCCCACGCCTCCTGGACCACGCCGCGCCGAACCATGTTCTCATGTGCGTCGATCTGCTGGTTGAACGGATTGGTCTCGACCTGATCGACCATGGGGGCGATCTCATTGAACGCGGCTATGTCGGCAAGTCGGTCCGGGGAGAAGTTGCTCACGCCGATCGCGCGCACGACACCCTCCCGATGCAGCTTTTCCAAGGCGTGCCATGCGCCGTAGTAATCGGAAAACGGCTGGTGCAGCAGCACAAGATCGAGATAGTCGGTCTTGAGCTTGCGCAGCGAGACTTCGACCGACTTGAGCGTGTTCTCGTAGCCGTAATTGCTGATCCAGATCTTGGTGGTGACGAACAGGTCCGCACGGTCGATGCCGGACTGAGCGATGCCGTCGCCGACTTCGGATTCGTTGAAGTACGACTGCGCGGTGTCGATGTGGCGGTATCCGGTCTCGATGGCCTCCCGCACGCACCGGGCGCAGTCGTCCTTGCTGATCTGGAAGACGCCGTAGCCGATCTTCGGCATCTCGACGCCGTTGCGCAGGGTGATGGATTCCATGATGAGTCCTTTCGTATGTTCGATGTTGTGTAATCCGTAGTTCCACAAACTATTTGCCGGTAGCTGCTACCGGTCAAATTGCGACGCGCCGGTAGATACCACCGGTAGAAACAACCGATACAGTCGTGCGACGATAAGCGATATCGGGCGGACACCCGACCGCACAGAACGGAAGGACCGGTATGCCAGCAGCAACGAACGACCACGATCACCTGTTCACGATGAAACAGGCCTGCGAACGCACCGGTATGAACTACGAGGCGCTGAAGTTCTACTGCAACGAGGGACTCGTCCCCGGTATGCAACGGGACGAGCACAACCACCGCGTCTTCGCCGAACACGACATCGCATGGATCACGGGCCTCGGTTGCCTGCGCCGTTGCGGGCTGGGCATCGCGGAGATGAAGCGGTACGTGGAGCTGTGCGTGATCGGCGAGTCGTCCATCCCCGAACGCAAGCGGATGCTCGACGAAAAGCGGGACGCCCTGCTGGCCAAGCTGCAGGAGGTCAACGAGTCCATCGCCTACATCGACAACAAACAGCGTCTCTACGACGACGTGCTCGCCGGGCGCACACCCCCTACCGCAGCAACCTGCTGACGACCTCGCGACCGGCCGCGGCGCCCGGCACGCGCACGGCGACCGACAGCCCTTCCGAGGCCTCCGTCTCGTAGGATGCACCGCACCCGCGGGCCCGCGCCTCGCGCCAGGCTCAGCGTTTTTTGGGTTTGCGGCTCTTGAAGTAGATGTCGAACACGATCCACGCGGATAGGATGAACGCGACCACGTAGCCCATGAACCCGACCACGGGGATACCGAAGATGATCGGCTTCATGCCGGCGAAATACACGATCGACGAGCCGACGAACAGTCCGACGACGATCAACGCCATCGTCAGTCGGTTCAGCATGTCGCTCAGCAGCTTCATCGGCTCCTGCGAGCCGACAAGCTCCATATTGACACGAAGCTGCCCGCGGGTGAGCATGCGCGCGGCCACCTTCGACTCGGTCAGCGCCGACAGCAGGCCGTGCAGCGCCTGATGACCCTCGACCCCAAGCGACTTGAGTTCGTCCTTCGCGGCCTGATCGACGCTCTTGCTGGTGGCGATGTGCTTCGAGATGATCTCGATCATATTGACGCCGGGAATGAACTCGTCGAGCAGCCCCTCAAGCGTGACCAGCGCGCGCGCCACCGTCGTCACCGTGCTCGGCACCTCGATGCCGTGCCGCTGCGCAAGCTGCGTCAACGCCGTCACGAACGCGGCGATGTCGAGTTCCGACAGGTCCACGGTGCCGTATTCGGCGACGATCACATCCAGATCGGCCAGCAGCGCCGGATAGTCCTCCGGCTCGGCCTCGGCTCCGGCGAAACGCAGCAGACCGTCGGCGAGCGCCGGCGAATCCTGCTTGGCCACCGCGAAGATCATCTGCTTGAGCACCGATCGCGTGGTGAGGTTGAGCCGGCCGGTCATGCCCAGGTCGATGAGCACGATCTGCCCGCCGGCGATGATGATGTTGCCCGGGTGCGGGTCGGCGTGGAAGAAACCGGCGTCCAGCACCTGCGTGGCGTAGTTGTCGACGAGCTTGGTGCCGATCTCCTTGAGGTCGTAGCCCGCCTCGACCAGCTGCTCCGGGTGGGATACGGAGATGCCGTCAACGTAGTCCATGACGACCACATGCTCGGTGCACAGCTCCATGTAGGGCTTCGGGCAGTCCATGTACCGGTACGGCTCGCAGAAGCGTTTGAATTCGCTGAGGTTGCGCGCCTCGACCAGGAAGTCGGTCTCGGATTCGAAGGTGTCCCACAGCTCCTCGACCACGCCGCGCAGATCCACCACCTGCGCGCTGGGCACCATTTTGGCCGCGGCCTTGGCGATAGTGCGCATGATGGACACGTCCTGCGCCATGATCTCGCGCACGCCGGGGCGCTGCACCTTCACCGCCACGTCCTCGCCGGTCAGCAGTTTGGCCCGGTGCACCTGCGCCAGTGACGCGGACCCCAGCGGCACCGCGTCGATGTGCAGGAAAATCTCCTCGACGGGGCGGCCGTATTCATGCGTGAGCGTATCGAGCACGGTCTGGTACGGCATCGGATCGGCGTCGGCGCGCAGCTTCGCCAGCTCGTCGCAGAAGGACTGCGGCAGGATCTCCGAGCGCATCGACAGGATCTGGCCGACCTTGACGAAAGTCGGACCCAACGCCTCCAGCATCAGGCGCATCTTGACCGGGGTCAGCCCGTGCACGACGTCGAATTGCCGGGCGATGCTGGTGATCTGCGCCAGCCGCTTGATCTTGCCGCGGCGCGTCAGGTGATAGCGTTCGGCGAACGTATCACGACGGGAGCCGAACAATTCGAGGGTTTCCCTCGATTGTTCGGCTCCTGCGTTCACGTCGGTACGATCGGTCACAACGATGGTTTCTTTCCGTCCCTAATCAGCGTTCGAGAATCCGTGTTCGAGCGGGCCGCGCTCAGTCCTCGGTCTTCTCGGAATCGTCCTTCTTGGACTGTTCCTTGACCTCGGCAGCCTTGCGCTTGAGCTCGGTGTTCAGCGCCTTGCCCTGCTCGACGGTCAGCTCACCCTTCTTGACGAGATCGTCGACGATCTCCTGGCTCTTCTCCACGGTCGTGGCAAGAGCGCCGACGCCCGCCAGAAACACCTTGCGCAGGCCGTCACCAAAATCGAAATCAGCCATGATACGCCTCCTTTGCTTGGATGGTCGCTTTCCAGCCTACTCTACGGTCGGAAGAAAAACACTCGGCCGCAAGGGTGATTATGCCGACGTTTCCGCGATATTCGCGCCAATCCCCGCCGATCGGCCCCAGCCTATCGCGGCCGGGACGCGGCGACGGCACGGGCCCGCTCGGCGGTCCGGTTGAGCCGGTCGAGTTCCGCCGCCAGCTCGGGGGTCTGGTACCGCTCGGGATCGAAGGCCCCGTAGCGCCGTTCGACGGCCGTGCGGATCAGGAAGTCCGCCACCGCGGGGTTCTTGGGCAGCAGCGAGCCGTGCATGTAGGTGCCGATCACGTTGCGCACGCGAGCCCCTTCGGTATGGTCCTGACCGTTGTTGCCGCAGCCTTCCGCGTCGACATGCCCGAACGGGCGCACGCCGTCGCGCAGGAAGGTCTGCCCGGAATGGTTTTCATAGCCGATCACGTCGCTGAACCCGTCGCAATGCTCGACCAGATTGCCGATCATGCGCACGTCCCGGCCGACCGTGTACGCGCCGATCACGCCGATGCCGTCGAGCCGCGCGCCGTCGACCGTTTCGAAGTACTCCCCGAACAGCTGGTACAGGCCGCAGATCATGAGCATCGGCGTGCCGTCCGCGGCGAGGCCTCGCAGCGTGTCGGCGCGGGCGAAGAAGTCGTCGATGATCTTCTTCTGGCCGGTGTCCTGCCCGCCGCCGCCGAGGATCATGTCGACGTGGTCGGGCCACGGATCGCCCTGATTGTAGGCGGTCACGCGCGGCTCGTACCCGTAGAGGGCCAGCCTGCGGGTCACGGTCAGCACGTTGCCGGAATCGCCGTAGATGTTCATGTCCTTCGGGTACAGGGACATGATGTCGATCAGGTTGCTCATATCGGCCTCCTCGCTCCCCTTCACTTGCCCACGCCGGCGTCGGATACGGCGGCGATCCGCCCGAGGGCGGCACGCGCCTTGAGCATCGCGGTGTACGTGCAGTAGATGTGCTTCGCACGCCCGGGATTCGCGCTCGCGAAGGCGATCACCGAGGGCTCGAGATCCGTGTCGACTGTGCCGACCGGCACCTGGTCGTACTCGAGGCGCAGCGCCATATCCCACGCCCGCACGCCGGAGACCTGTTTCACGCCCGTTTCACGCAGGCTGGTGAAGTCCACGTCCCACAGCCAGCTCATGTCGCGGCCGTCCGCGTATTCGTCGTTGATCGCGATCATCGTATCGGCGCCCTGCGGCGGGAACGAGGCGAGCGACAGGCGGAAGCCCATCGGATTCTTGACCAGCAGCAGCTCGACCGGGCTGCCGTTCACGTCGATGACCTCGCCGCGGCCGAACGCCGGGGTGACGCGGGAGACGGCGGCGAGCAGCGCATCGCCGCCGCAGGACCGCAGGGCGCTGCCGTCGCGCGCGTCGCGCTGCACCGCGCGCACGACGGCGAGCGCCGCAGCCGCGTTGTACAGGTTGTACACGCCTTCGAGCCGGACACGCGTGGTGGCCGCCTTGCCGTCCATCAGGAAATCGGCTTCATGGTCGCCGACCCGGGTGAGCGTCACGTCGGCCGGCAGCGCGTGCCGGGCCTGAGCGGCGCCATCCGCGTCGCCGCGCCCGTCGCCGCCCTCCGTGCGCGGCGCACCCAAAGTGCACGTCTCCCCCTCCGCCGCAACGGTCGTCGCCATGTCGTCGTCGGACGGGAAGAAGGAGCGCAGATCGTCGGAAAGGCCGAAATAGCGCACCTGCGCGCCGGGCTGGACGAGCTCGGCGAGCCGCACGATGCGCGGGTCCTCGCGGTTGAGCACGACGGTGCCGGTCGTCGCCTCGGCGACATGGCCGAGCAGCCGTGCGGTGTTGTCGATCTCGCCGAAACGGTCGAGCTGGTCGCGCATCACGTTGAGCAGCAGCGCGTACCGGGGGCGGACCTGCTTCACGAAATGCACGGCGTACGCCTCGTCGAGCTCGAGCACGGCGATGTCCGCGTCGAGACGCCCGCCGAGCGTGACCTCGGTGAGCAGCGCGGACACGACGCCGCGCGTGAAGTTCGATCCGGTCGGGTTGGTGAACACCTTCAGCCCGAGATCGCGCAGCATCGAGGCGACCATGCGCGTGGTGGTGGTCTTGCCGTTCGTGCCGGAGACGAGCACCACGCCGAGCGGCAGCCGGCCGAGCGTGCGGGCGAGGAACGCCGGGTCGATCCGCTCGACGACCTTGCCGGGGAACGCGGAACCGCCGTGGCGCAGCAGCCGCGAGGCCCCGCGCACCGCCTTGCCGATCAGCGGCGTCGCGAATGAGTTCCAAGCCATGGCTTACACCCCCTGGTTGTAGTCCTGCGGCATGTCCTTGAATTTGGAGGTCGCGCCGAGGAACGCGAGATGGAATGTTTCGGTCGGGCCGTTACGGTGCTTCGCCATGATGATGTCGGCCTCGCCGGGGCGGTCCTCCTTGTCGTAGAAATCGGGGCGGTGCACCAGGAACACCACGTCAGCGTCCTGCTCGATCGAACCCGATTCACGCAGGTCGGACAGCTGCGGCTTCTTGTCGTTGCGCATCTCCGGGCCGCGGTTGAGCTGCGAAAGCGCCACAACCGGCACCTCCAGCTCCTTGGCGAGCAGCTTGAGCGCGCGGGAGAATTCGGAGACCTCCTGCTGGCGGCTCTCCACGCGCGTGCCCGAGCTCATGAGCTGCAGGTAGTCGATGACCACGAGCTTGAGATCGTTGGTCTGCTTGAGCCGTCGGCATTTCGCGCGAATCTCCATCAGGGACATGTTCGGGCTGTCGTCGATGAACAGCGGGGCGTCGTGCAGTTCGTCCCAGAAGCTGTTGAGCGTGTTCCAGCGCTCCGGCGTGATGTCGTCGGCGCGGCGCATCGCCGCGAGCGGGATGTTCGTCTCGGCGGAGATGATGCGCTGCGCGAGCTCCACTTTGCTCATCTCCAGGCTGAACACGATCGACGTCATGTTGTGATGCAGGGCCGCGGCGCGCGCGAAGTCGATGCCGAACGTGGACTTGCCCATGGCCGGTCGGCCCGCCACGACGATCATCTGGCCGGGCTGCAGGCCCTGCGTCACGTCGTCGATGTCGCGGAACCCGGTCGGCACGCCCTTTTCCAGCTGTCCGTTCTGCAGTTTGTCGAGCTGGTCGAGCGCATCGTGCACCACGGGGCCGATCGCCGTGTAGTCCTGGCGCACCTTGCCGACGCTCATCTCGTAGACCTCGGCCTGCGCCAGGTTGACCACGTCTTCGGCCTGCGAGCCCTCGGCCGAATAACCGAGCTGCGCGATCTTGGTGCCGGCGGCGATCACGTTGCGCAGCACGGCGCGCTGATGCACGATATCCGCGTAGTACGTGGCGTTCGCGGCGGTCGGCACGGAGGCGACGAGGCTGTGCAGGTAGTCGGTGCCGCCGACCTTGTCGAGATCGCCGTCGGAGAGCAGCTGGTTGGCGACGAGCACCACGTCGACCGGCTGCGACGCGGAGAACAGGCCGATGATCGCCTCGTAGATCGTCTGGTGCTTCGGCTGGTAGAAATCGGTGACATCGATCATCTGCGAGACCTCGCCGATCGCGTCCTTGCTCATCAGCATGCCGCCGAGCACGGCCATCTCCGCATCGTCGTCATGCGGGGGCACGCGGTCGAACAGCGCGTCGCGGATCTGCACCTCGCCGTCATTGCGCGCATACGACGACCCCGAACCGCGGCCCTCCTGCGGGCGCGCACCGTCCCATGAATTTCCGTCTGCCATAGTTATCGAGTATAGGTTCACGGCCGGAAGGCGGCAGATATCGTCGCCTACCGGCCCCGAGGACGGTCTTTGCCGGGCGCAACAGGGAAGATCGAGGCATTGCGGCGTCGCATGCACCGACAATAGGGGGAATGCGGTCCCGCTCCCGTCGGTTACGTGCCGTTAACCTCGCGGCTGTTTGCGCGACACGCTCGGACTGCTGCAATGTGGATAAGAAAAATGAGTTATCCACATTCTGGGGATTACACCGTGCACAATCCACCAAGTTATCCACATGATGGGGATAACTCTGTGCACAACTTGGGGATAACCTCTGGATAACTCATCGCGATCCAGCTGAATTCCCGTTTTTGTCCACACCGGGAACTTCGACCGCGCGCCGCCCGGACCCCCGCCCCTCACGTATTCCCCCTATATCGGGGTCGGCTTCGCGGCTCGCCCGCGTGCGGCCGCCGGCACGGCTCAGCCGGGAGAATGACCGGTACGCCCCGGCGATGCGATGCTGCTAAGTTGAGGGGTATGTCTCAAGGGGAATCCACACATACGGCCGCCATGCCGGGCGGCGCATCCGGCGAGGACGGCCATCGCACCACCACCGACACCACCGACACCACCACCGACGCCCCGCTCGACCGCAAGGCGGTCAATCGGCAGATCCTCACGCTGGCGCTCCCCACCTTCGGACAGCTCATCGCCGAACCGACCTTCGTCCTCATCGACACGGCCATCGTCGGGCACATCAACGACGCGGCGCTGGCCGGGCTGTCGGTCGGGTCCACGATCATCCTCACGGCCGTCGGGCTGTGCATCTTCCTGGCCTACTCGACCACCGCGCAGGTCGCGCATCTGCTGGGCGCCGGACGCCGGCGCGAGGGGATGCAGGCCGGCGTCGACGGCCTGTGGCTGGCGCTGGGCATCGGCCTGCTGCTGGGCATCGGCCTGTTCATCGGCTCGGAACCGCTGTGCCGCGCGCTCGGAGCTCAGGGCGAGGTCCTGACGCAAGCGGTCATCTACACGCGCACGATCGTGCTCGGCGCACCCGGCATGCTGCTGGTGTACGCGGCGAACGGCATCTTCCGCGGGTTGCAGAAGGTGCGCATCACGCTGATCGCGGCGGTCGGCGGCGCCATCATCAACACGGTGCTGGACGTGCTGTTCGTGATCGTGCTGCATTGGGGCATCGCCGGCTCCGGCATCGCCACGCTGATCGCGCAATGGTTCATGGGGCTGTTTCTGGTCGTCCCGGCGGTGCTGTGGGCCAAGGCCGACGGCGCCGATCTCAGGCCGCGGCTCAGCGGCATCGCCGCCGCGGGCGGTGACGGGCTGCCGCTGTTCATCCGCACGCTGGCGATCCGCGCGGCGATGGTGGCGACGGTCGCCAGCGCGGCGCGCATGGGCACCTCCGTGCTGGCCGGGTTCCAGGCCGTCAACTCGTCGTGGAATTTCGCCATGAACATGCTCGATTCCGTGGGGATCGCCGGGCAGACGCTGGTGGCGGCCGCCTTGGGCGCCACCAGCGTGCACCGGGCCCGCCGCCTGACCACGGCCACCGGCCGGGCCGGGCTGGCCACGGGAGCGGTCATCGGCACGGCGTTCGCGCTGGCGGGCCTCTTCGCCGGGCACTTCTTCTCGCCGAGCCCGCACATCCAGATGCTGGTGGCCGCCGGCATGGTGACGATGGGTGTGTTCTTCCCGCTGCAGGGGTGGATGATGTCGATCGACGGCATTCTGATCGGCGCGCGCGACTACCGGTATCTCGCCGCCACCTGCACCCTGACCGCGGTGGTCTATATCGCGCTGCTCGCGGTCCTCTCGCGCGCGGTGGCGCCGGCGCTGCCCGGCGACATGGCCCGCACGGCCATGGTCTGGATGGCGTTCAACGTCGTGCTCATGGGCGGGCGAGGCATCTGCAACGGCCTGCGCATCCGCGGCGACCGATGGATGACCGTCCGGGCCGATTGACCCCGCGCCCCCAGCGGGCTACGCGCCTGACCGGTTGAGTTTCCCTTGTCGGGCTCCCCTCCATGAGGGGAGCCCGACAAGGGAATATGCCGCGAAGCGTTATTTCATGTGGTAGCGGGTGGCGGTGTAGATGGCCCGGACCAGGGATTCGCGCCATTTGCTCCAGCCGTATTGCTTGGTGATGGTCTCGCCGGCCGTGGCGCCGAGCGAGGACCCGTCGGCGCGGGTCAGATCGAACAGCATGTCGAGCAGGACCGGGTCGTGGTCGAGCCGGCCGGCCAGATCGGAACCGACCGCGGGATCGCTGGGATTGCGGCCCATCGCGAATTCGGACAACGTCAGATGCTCGCGCACCAGCAGCGTGTCCCAGCGCACGATGTCGCGGTCGAATCCCATGCGATTCAGGATCACCGGCACATGCCGGGCGCCCTCGGCCGCGTGGTCGGCGATGAACGGGCGCTTGCCGATATCGTGCAGCAGACCGGCCAGCAGCAGCGCCGTATAGCGCTCGCCGTCGTACCGCCTTCCGCTGGCGGCCGATGTGCGAGTGAGCCGGGAGACGACCTCGACGCTGTGCCGGTCGATGGTGTACCGGTGGGCCGCCGACGCGCTCGGGCGGTTGCGGATGCCCAGCCACTCGGGCATCCAGCGGCCGGGGATGTCCACGAAATCGATCTCGTCCCACACGCGCATCAGCTCGGAGCCGCTGTCCAGCAGCCGCACGAACAGATCGCGCGATTCGTCGTTCCACACCGAATCCCTGATCGGGCTGCGCTTGAGATTGCCCAGCGTCGAGGGATTGATCGGCAACTCGGACTCGGCCGAGGCTACGGCCACCCGCAGCGGCAGCACCGCATCGGCGGCCGGATCCACGCCGGGAGCGAGCACGATCTCGTGCTCGTGCGCGACGACGCCGGGGGCGAGCGTCTCGAAGGTCGGCGCCTCGCGCCTGCCGCCGGCGCGCGGATTCATCATCTGGAAGAACGAGAACCGGGGCTTCTCGTGCGTGAGCGAATGCTCGGCGCGCGAGGCCGTGGAGTCGAGGGCGAAGGCGATCTGCCGCCCGATGCGCGCCAGCCTCGTCTGCAGATCGTCGATGGACTCCGCCTCGCGCTCGCCTTCGGGAAACGTCGGATCGGCGAGGCCGAGCATCGCGGCGACCTTCGCCTGATAGGGCGCGAGCAGCAGGTTCGTGTCCTTGCCGGCGACCAAGTGGATGCAGTCGCGCACGTCGAGCAGCGCGTCGACGGCGTCGTCGTACACGCCGTGGGGGCGGTCGGCCAGCCATGACGCGGCGAGCGCGGAGACGAGCACCGAATCGCGCAGCCCGCCGCGCGTCTCCTTGATGTCCGGCTGGTTGATGTACGGCAGGCGGCCAAACTCGTTGAGCCGGCTCTCCGCCGATTGCAGCAGCTCGGGCAGCCGCTTGCGCGCGGCCTTGCGCCACCGTTCGAGGATGGAGGTGGCCGTCGCCTCGATCAGCGCCCGGTCACCGGCGATCGGGCGCACGTCGAGCCAGCCCATCGCCGCGGGCAGGTCGTGGTCGGTCACCGACTCGCACTGCTGCCGGGTGCGCACCGAATGGTCGAGGTCGAGACCGGAATCCCACAGCGGATACCACAGCTTGTTGGCCAATTCGTTGAGCTGCCGGTCATTCAGCGCATGGGCGTCGTAGATCAGCACCAGGTCGAGGTCGGAGGACGGGCCGATCTGGCCGCGGGCGAGCGAGCCGACCGAGGCGAGCCCGATACCCGTGCCGGGCACGGCGAACGGCACGGCGTCGCACGCCTCGGCCCACAGCGCCTGCAGGCATTCCATCGCCAGTTCGGTGCGCGCCCGGCGCTTGGCCGCGCCGTTGCGGTAGATGCCGTCCGCATCCGGCCGGCTCATGTCCATGAAACGCCGCTTGAGGTTGTCCACCGCCGAAGTCATCGGGATCCTTGCCTTTGCTTGAGAGGAACTTGGGAAAATGCGAGCGCCGCGCCGCATACGATAATCCCCGCACGGCGCGAGGCACGTGCGGGGATCTGTCTTATCGATAACCCGAACACGCCGGAACGCTTCGGGCCGCTTTATTGTCAGATCGCGGCGGATCCGGTCTCGCCGGTACGCACGCGGGTCACGGAGTCGAGCGGGGCGACCCACACCTTGCCGTCGCCGATCGTGCCCGAGCCGGCGGACTTGACGATCACGCCGACGAGCGTTTCGGCATCGGCGTCGTCGGACAGCACCTCGACGCGGATCTTCGGGATCAGATCGACGGTGTATTCGGCACCGCGGTAGACCTCGGTGTGGCCGCGCTGGCGGCCGTAGCCGTTGGCCTCGGAGACGGTCAGGCCGTGCACGCCAGCGGCGGCGAGCGCTTCCTTGACGTCGTCGAGCTTATGGGGCTGGATGATAGCGGTGATGAGCTTCATCTCACCTTACCTCCTTGAGAACGGAGCTGGCAGTACCAGCAAAATCGTATGCGCGTTCGCCCTGATCGGCAAGATCGATGCCACCGACCTCCTGGGCTTCGCTGACGCGCCAGCCGATGGTCTTCTCCAGGGCGAAGGCGATGATCGCGGTGATCACGCCGGAGTAGAGCATGGCGCACAGCGCGATGATGACCTGCACGGCCAGCTGGCGCCAGTCGCCGCCGGCCAGCAGGCCGGTGCCCTCGCCGAAGAAGCCGATGAGGACGGTGCCGGTGAGGCCGCCGACGCCGTGCACGCCGACCACGTCAAGCGAGTCGTCGTAGCCGAACTTGAACTTGAGGCCGCAGGCGAAGCAGGTCAGCACGCCGGAGATGGCGCCGATGACCATGGCCCACAGCGGGGAGACCACATCGGCGGCCGGGGTGATGGCGACCAGACCGGCGACCATGCCCGAGGCGGCGCCCATCGCGGTGTAGTGGCCCGAGCGGATCTTCTCGG
>SKEZ01000302.1_pt1 | contig 35511 bp, 39 predicted proteins | sample 4843881 | NCBI WGS metagenome assembly SKEZ01 (sample SAMN11008796, study PRJNA524170) | human gut metagenome | isolation source: fecal sample from pouch patient p1, p46 | place: Israel: Tel-Aviv | reverse complement strand
AATGTTTATTAGCAGGTTTTTCTGGAAAACATTATTATTGTGCTGTAAATCCACTTTGCTATGCGGAAAAAGAATTCGCACTGCCAAAAGTTGATGGAATTAAAAAATCAGTACTAGTTATTGGAGGTGGTCCAGGTGGAATGTACGCTGCTATCACAGCAAGAAAACGTGGATATGAAGTCGACTTATATGAAAAGGAAGAACGATTAGGGGGTACACTTTGGGCGGCAGGAATGCCTACCTTTAAGCATGATGTCTTGAAATTGATTACTTATCTTGAAAGACAATGCTTGAAAACTGGTGTGAATGTTTATTTAAATACAGAGTTTACGCTCAAAGACGCTAAAAAAGATTACGATAAAGTTATTCTATCAGCAGGGTCATCACCAATGATGCCACCAATTCCGGGAATTGAAAAAGCAGGTTTTGTAAATGAATTTTTGACTGACCGTAAAGAAGCAGGAAAACAAATAGTAATTATTGGTGGGGGTCTAGCAGGATGTGAGGCAGCATGTTATCTTAAAGAAAATGCGGAAACGGTAACTATTATTGAAATGCAGGAAGATATTTTATTTGGTTGTGACCACTGTTTAAATAATGATCAGGCGTTGAGACAAATGCTTCAAGATAATAATATTAATAAAATTACAAAAGCAACTGTTACTAAAATTGAAGATAATCGAGTTACATATCTCCAAGATAATCAGGAGTATACAATCGTGTGTGATACAATTATCAATGCAGCTGGATTTAAACCAAATGATCAATTAGAAGATGCTTTAGAGGAAATTTATGATGATGTTACAGTGATTGGTGATGCAAAAGCACCAAGAAAAATTTTAACAGCAATTCATGAAGGATATCATGCAATTCGAGTTATGGAGTAGAGTTCATTGAACTCTACTTTATTTTTATTGTATAATAATGTAATGGAGGAACTATTATGAGTAAAAAAATATTCTTTTTTGATATTGATGGGACTTTAGCAGTAAAAAATATTATTCCTGAAGATACAAAAGAAGCTTTAAGAAAGTTACAAAATCTAGGGCATTACGTTTTTATTTGCACCGGTAGACCATATATTTACGCAAAATATCATTTTGAAAAATATGTTGATGGTTTTATTTGTGCAAATGGTCGATATATCGTGTATAAAGAAGAGGTATTATTGGATGAACCATTGACTAGGAAACAGGTTAGTTATTTTGTGGATAGTTTTGATAAATTAGAATGTGGATATAATTTTAATGGCGTTAATCTTGGCTATGCTCATGGAATTGATTTTAATAAGTTAGCTGATATGCAAACAGATTACGAACATCCATATTTTATTGAAGATTTTAAAACAGAGGAGATCGATGCCCACATGTTTGATGTTCATTTTAATGATCAAGAACATTACCAAAAGATTGTTTCCTATTTACAAGATACAGTAGTTTTAAATGAGCACTTTGGTCATAATTCTGCTGATGCAACAATTATTGGTTATGATAAAGGAATTGGAATTAAAAAACTATTGACGATTTTAAAAATAGAACGTGATAATAGCTATGCTTTTGGTGATGGTTTTAATGATGTGTGTATGTTCAAAGTAGTTGGGCATCCAATTGCAATGGGAAATGGTGTTGATGTGGCAAAAGAAGCTAGTGAATATATTACAAGTGATATTTATGATGGAGGAATTTATAAAGCTCTGCTTCATTATGGAATAATTGAATAAAAAAGAAACCCGATTAACCGGGTTTCTTCTGGTTATTAAGCTTTAACAGTTACGTTTTGAGCTTGTGGTCCACGATCAGATTCGTTGATATCGAATTCAACAACTTGACCTTCTTCTAAAGTTTTGAATCCTTCAGCGTTGATTGCTGAGAAATGAACGAAGATATCTTTTCCATCTTCATCATTTGTAATAAATCCAAACCCTTTTTCTTGATTAAACCATTTTACTTTACCTGTACTCATTAATGGTACCTCCTTGAAAGATGTGCAAAAAGGAAATACTCTATGTAACTCTAAATCACAAATATCGGATTGCGGCGGTACATAAAGGTAATACAATCTTCTAATACTTGTGATACTTTGAAAATTATATTGCTACTTTTGCTCTTATATTTTAACATAATCAAAAAAAGAAATCAAATCCTTTATGTAAACGCTTTAATAAATTTTATTAACTTCAAATTAAGATAGCTAATAATTTGTTAACATTGGCTATAAAAAGTGTTAAAATATCCTTAATAAAAATAAGGAGGAAAAATATATGCCATTTATTTCATTTACAACAAATCATAAATTAACACTTAGGCAAGAAAATGAAATTGCTAAAAGAACTGGGGAGCTGATTACAATCTTACCTGGTAAAAAAGAAGAAAATTTAATGTTACATTTAGAAGATAATCAAATTATGTATTTCCGCGGTGATGACATTCCTTGCATGATGATTGCGGTTAAATTATATAATACAATTGATTTTGATGCTAAAAAGAAATTTACTGAAGAGTTAGTAAAAATGATCAAAGAAACAACAAATATTGAAATTAATGATGTTTATGTTTCGTTTGATGAATATCCAAATTGGGGTAAACAAGGAACACTGTTCCAGTAATGGGAAAAAAGACGAAAATTGCATTAACTGGTAGTTTAACTATGTTGGCAGCTGGAATTGGTAGTTTATTTTATGCTGGTAATTATTTATATAATTTGGCATTAAATAAACAGGCTAATAAAGATGCGATATTTACTAATCCCTCAACAAATAATCAAATACCCGATAAAGATAGAACCGATATAAATAAGAAGGGAGATAGTAGCAATTTTTTTGATACTATTCATTATCAGGATGTATTCTTAGACAGTGATGATGGATTAAAACTGCATGCTTATCAATTTTTGAATTACGGGCATGATTATGTGATTATTGTCCATGGATATACATCTGAAGGTAAATTGATGCATGCGAGTGCTAAACATTTTTATGAGCAAGGTTACAATCTTTTGCTTCCTGATCTTCGAGGTCATGGGCAGAGTGAAGGTGACTATATTGCAATGGGCTGGCTCGATCGTTTAGACATAATTAACTGGATCAAATATTTAATTGATAATGATTCAAAAGTTAAAATTATCCTGTATGGAGTATCTATGGGAGCGGCTACAGTAATGAATGTAACAGGGGAAAAATTGCCTGTCAATGTTATTGCTGCTATTGAAGATTGTGGATTCACTAGTACATGGGAGATGTTTTCCTATCAGCTAAAAGAAATGTATAATTTGCCAAGTCGACCATTTTTAGATATTGCAAATATTGTGACTCAGATTCGAGCCGGTTATTCATTTGGCAAAGCTGAAGCAATCGAACAAGTGAAAAAATCAACTACGCCAACATTATTTATTCATGGCGATAAGGATCGTTTTGTCCCTTTTAAAATGCTCAATCAATTATATCAAAGTGCTAATTGTCCTAAGGAAAAATTGGTAATCAAGGGTGCCGGACATGCTCAATGTGAAAAAATTGGTGGTCAAGTTTATTGGAGTAAAATTGATAGTTTTATTAGAAAATATCAAGACTAATTAATAAATTAGTCTTTTTTATTGTCATAAATTTGTCATAAACATATACTTTTTTGCCGGATAGTGAAATTAATTTTATGTATACAATTTTATACACCAAATAATTGGTTTTTATTATATTTACTAATTTTACATATTTTGGAAGATAAAGTAAAATATAGAGTATGGAGGGTTGAGGAATGGGAGATATTAGTAATGGAACTCGCATATTGCTAACGCAATATTTATTAAAAAGATTAACAGACGAAGATCATGCTTTATCACGTGATGAACTAATTAAAAGAATTGGTGGGTTAGGAACGACGATTTCTAGCAATACGATTAAAGCAGATATTGAATCAATAAAATCTTATAATAATTTGATAAAAGATTGTCAAGATGAGTTGCTTACCCCTTTTATATGCAATGAAAGTGGTAGTATTAATTATGCAACAAAACAAAAAAAAGGTGCGTACGTTGAAAAGACATATTATACTGATGCTCAATTAATTTTATTGACAAGGTTATTAGGTCGAGGATTACATTTAGAAAGTCAAAATGATTCAAAATTATTAGAAAAAGTATTATCAGATAGTTCTTTGTATAAAATAAATCATTATCATTTGTTAGATAATATCAATTCAACTTATGAAGATAATTGTATTACAGTGTATTTAGAGCAAATTATTAAGGCTATAAATACATTTGCTTGTGTATCATTTAAAGAATTGGAATATAGTGTTGTTGAAAACAAAGTTATAGATAGGCCTAGTCATAAAACAATTTTATTATATCCAACTAATATTGATATAAAAAATGATCAAGTATATTTAGTTGGTTACCTAATAAATAGTAGTGAAGATTTTGAATTGGCATATTATCGAATTGATCGCATTGATCAATTGAAAATAACTCGTACCCCTAAATATATCCAAGCAAAGACTGAGTGTTTTAAGGAGCGAATCTGGTTATCTAATGATCCGCTTGATATTGGAAAAGATAATTTGATCAACATTGAATTACGTGTGTATTTAGGAAATGAGAATATTTTTGAAGCTTTGTATCAACGATTTAAGGGATGTACATTCACAGTTGAACAATTCCGTCGATTTGTAAATGTTTCAATTGAACGGGTTCCTGATGATAAAAAGTTAGTCAGTGGCTTTTTACAATTAGCTAATCATGTTGAGGTTTTTAAACCGTTGGAATTAAGAGATAAGATAAAAGAAGAAATTAATCAAATGTATTTGATGTATCGCAGTTAAAAGGAATTCGTAGAATTTCTTTTTTCATAAAAAAACGATAGATAATTTAGTAATATCCTTATAAATAAAAGGTTTATAAGCAAAATAATAGAAATATAAAAAGCAATTTACAACAAAATTACAACAAAAGAAAGAGCCTTATATAACGACTTATACTAAGAAATAAATAGATAAGGAAAAAATGTTAGTGAAGATACAGTGTCTCTTCTTATAGATCTATTATGTATTACTATTTGCTCAACTACGTACAATTTTTTATGCTTACTTGTAAAAAATAAGTACTTAATATATACTAGCTGTATATTAAAATACATTTCAGGCACAAAAACAGACATCTCAAGCACACATACTCATTGAAACTTTTAAATCTGCTATAGTATCGACATACAAATCATTAGTATCAATTTACTATAGAAATAAAATTAGGAGGTTTTATGAGATTTAAGAAATGTCATTATCGGTCGCAAGTAGATATGAAAGACTGTGGTGTGGCTACTCTCGCAATGATACTTGAATATTATGGTTCGTATTATTCTTTGGCAACATTAAGAGAAATGGCAAAAACAACACAAGACGGAACTACTGCATTAGGACTTGTTAAAGTAGCGGAAGACCTACATTTTAATATACAAGCTATTCAAGCAGATATGTCGCTATTTGATGTAGAAAATCTGTCATTTCCTTTTATTGTACATGTAATAAAGAATGAAACACTTTTACATTATTATACAGTAATAGGCTGTGATAAAAAGAATGTTCATATTGCTGATCCAGATTCTTCTGTAGGAATAACGAAAATGTCTCGTAAGCAGTTTGAGAAAGAATGGACAGGCGTTACATTACTTTTTACACCGTCTGATTGTTATAAGCCATATAAGGAAAAGAAGGTTGGCTTATGGTCTTTTGTACCTGTTTTGAGGAAACAAAAAATACTGATTAGTCAGATTATTGGAGCTACTTTATTTATAACTTTTATCAATATTATTGGTTCTTATTACTTACAAGCTATTATTGATAATTATATCCCAAATCAAATGTTTCATGTATTAGGAATTATTTCTATAGGGTTAATCATTAGTTATACGATACAACAATTAGTGTCATATGTTCAGTCACAATCGTTAATGATATTAGGACAACGCCTATCTATTGAGATTATTTTGTCTTATATCAAGCATGTTTTACATTTACCACTCTCTTTTTTCTCTACACGAAGAACTGGAGAAATTGTGTCTAGATTTATAGACGCAAATGCAATCATAGAGGCTTTAGCGAGTACAGTATTATCTGTCTTTTTAGATGTTTCCGTTGCTATAATCGTAGCAGTTATTTTATGTTTACAACATCCTCTATTGTTTTTGATTAGTATTCTATCACTGCCGATTTATACCTTAATTGTCTTCCTATTCATGAAGCCATTTGAAAGAATGAATCAAGATGTCATGGAAACTAATGCAAAATTATCTTCTTCTATTATTGAAGATATAAATGGAATAGAAACTCTTAAAGCATTATCAAGTGAAGATACAAGCTATCAAAAAATAGATAAAGAATTTACCTTGCATTTACAGAAGTCCTTCACTTACTATCGAAGTGAAAACATACAGAAAGCAATAAAAACTTTACTGCATTTATTATTGAATGTATTTATTTTATGGACAGGATCAAAACTCGTTATGAGCAATCAAATGACTTTAGGACAATTGATTACCTTCAATACCATGTTAGTATATTTTACAAATCCCTTAGAAAATATTGTGAATTTACAAACAAAACTACAAAAAGCACATGTGGCAAATGCACGATTAAATGAAGTTTATCAAATTAAATCAGAGTTTTTATCTCAACAGCCAATGATTGATTTCAAAGAGTGGAAAAAGACAATTTCATTTAAAAAAGTAAGTTTTCGATATGGCTATGGATCAGAGGTTTTAAGCAAAATTGATTTTACCATAGAAAAAGGAAGTAAAGTAGCTTTTGTTGGTATATCGGGGTCTGGTAAAACAACTTTAGCAAAACTATTAGTCAATTTTTATGAACCTACTCATGGAGAAATAATATTAGATCATATAAACTTAAAGGAAATAGATAAGAAAAGTTTACGCCATTTAATTACTTATCTTCCTCAACAGCCATATATATTTAACGGAACCATTTTAGAAAATTTACTATTAGGTGCACCGAAAGATACAACACAAAAGGATATTATAGAAGTATTAAATTTTGTTGAATTAAATACAGATATCTCTCGATTGCCTATGCAATTACAGACAGAATTAACCTCTGATGGTACAGAACTTTCTGGTGGACAAAAACAAAGAATTGCTTTGGCTAGAGCATTGCTTACAAAATCACCTATATTAATTTTAGATGAAGCAACAAGTAGTTTAGATGTATTAACCGAGAAAAAAATAATTGACAATCTATTAGCGTTAGATAAAACCATTTTATTCATTGCTCACCGTTTAACAATTGCAGAACGAGCAGATCGTATCATTGTGTTGGATAAAGGACAGCTCATTGAAGATGGTACACATGAAGCACTACTAAAAAAGGGGGGATTATATACATATTTGATGAATAGTTAGTGAATTTGTTCGTATTGTGAAAATGCATTTGTACAAAAAATTATAAGGAGAATAGTCATGAAACAAAAAATTAAGTATAAGAAAGATATTAAAATATATAAATCGTTATCGAATAAGCAGTTAGTAAGAATTATCGGAGGAACATCTCATTTACCATCTATATTTGAGAAATTCTGTAACTGGATAGGCATGTGTGATAATAAGGATATGAGAATTTGATGTTTGGTGATTTTTTAGGAGTTGTTTTTGCACTTGTAGGACTGATTCTACCTAGAATTATTATAGCCAGTAATATTGATAAAATATTTATTCAAAAGAGAAATTGGATTTATTTATTCTTGTTGCATATTTTGGCTACAAGAATAAATATAGCCTTCAGCGGAATTGGAATCATAATTTTCTATTATGTGATTTTTCTTGTAAGATTAAAAAAAGAATGTAACATATCTTTGTTCTATTCTTTATATTTATTCTTAGCCTATGAATCCATTCGGTTCTTTTTTGCGAGTGTGTTTTATCGTGTGGTTTCAACCAGGGATATGCCGATCTTTTTTTCAGAAGGATTAGATTTACTATTAACAGTATTCTGTTTACTGATAGCTACGTTAATCTTTAAATATATAAGACTAGATAAAGAATTATTAGAATCTAAGAGTTTTTCAGTCTCCATTAATTATACTTTATGGATATTTTTCGTTTTAAGTGTTTTGAGGATTACATCTTCGGTATTAACGAAAATAAAAAATCCATTTATTTATGAATTTGATACAACAGTATCTTTGTTTATTTTTATTAGTTATCTATTAACTGTTTTATATCTTCATGAAAAACAACTAAGCTACTTCCATCAAGAAAATATTAAGCAAAAAGAACAAGAGAATCGAGATTTAAACGAATTAGTTATAGAGTTAGGTTCACTTTATGAAGAAATACGGGGGTTTAGACATGATTTCGGCGGTATTATCGCTTGCTTAGAACCAGCGATAGAAAAACAAAATATTAATGAAATCAAGCATATCTATCAGCATGTGTGCCTTAAAATGAATCAACGTTTGATAAAGGCAGATTATACTGCTTTTAATTTAAATCAAATAGAAGATATTGCCTTTAGAAATGTATTGACACAAAAAATGCTTCAAGCAAAAGCTCAAAAAATTCCTTTTTATTTAGAAGTATCGAACAATATTCCTATTGTAGAAGTGCCTATGTTGGATACAGTTCGTTTATTAAGTATTTTATTGGATAATGCATTAGAAGGAACAGAAAAAGCACTGTATCCACAAATTACAGTCGCGATTATTCATGATGCTACTACAACTTCTGTATTGATTCAGAATACAAGAGAATCTGTTGTGATCGATAAGCGAAAAATTTGGGAAAAAGGATATTCTACAAAGGGAAAAAATAGAGGAATTGGATTACCTTCTTTGTTAGATATGATTTACAAATTGGAAAATGTAGATATTGAAACGATTGTTGAAGAAGAATCTTTTACTCAAAAATTAATTTTTAGAAAGCGAGGTGCTTATTAATGATCAATATTGCGATAGTAGAAGATAATCTTCATCATCTTATGAGATTAGAAACCATATTGTATGATCTTTCAAAAGAAATGCATATAAAAATAAATATAGTCAGTTCAGCAAGTATAGAAGAATATCAAGCACAATTATCTGAGAAAACGGTATATGATTTGTATTTTCTTGACTTAGAAATTGATAATAATAAAAATAAGGGGTTTGAATTAGCAAAACATATCAGAAGCTATAATCCCTATGGAACAATTGTGTTTATTACAACATTATCTGAGGCAATGCCTTTAGTTTTTAGAAATCATGTATCAGCTTTAGATTTTATAACAAAGGATAATAGTGAATCTATTTTTAGAGAACGTGTCAAAGAGTGTCTAAAGTACGTATTGTCTAAAAATCAAAGACAAAAAGTAGAAGAAATTTTAAGTTATTCTTATCAAGGAAGAACAGGTATTCATATCCCTTTTTCGGATATTTTGTTCATTCAAACAGCCCCTACTTCCCATAAATTAATCCTTTTTGGCGTTAATTTTAGAAAAGAGTTTTATGGAACCATAGCAGATATTTTAAAGTTAGATAAAACTCACTGTTTTCAACAAGTAGATCGTTCAACAATTATAAATATTGACAATGTAATTGAAGTAAATTCACGTGAACGAGAGGTATTATTTTATGAAGGAACAAGCTGTTCTATTTCCAGATTGAGAATTAAAGCACTAATAGAAAAACTAAAAGAAAAAGAGGAATAACTCACATGTTATTCTTCTTTTTCTTTTACAATGATAAAAAAGAACATTTCAGGCACAAAAACCATACTTTTTAGGCACACATGCTCCATTACATTTATAAAATGCTAGACTATGAACAAGAAATGATTGAAGGAGATGATAAAAGATGATTTATTGTTCAATACCGCCTTAAATAATATCTATGTTAACAACTGTATTATATGGAGATATGTAATTCGTACAAGTTTTGCATTTCCATATTTATATAGTTGTCATTAAAGAAATTTTTGTTAAATTAAGGAATAAAATTATGAAAATATTATTAGTTAAAAGGAGAAAAATATGAATACACAAGTGATTGATAAATTTGAAGTTTTAGATAAAGAGACTCTTTTAAGAGTTGAAGGTGGTGGATGGCTTAAATGTGGATTAGGAACAGTAGGAGGTGCTCTAACAGGAGGAGTTGCCGGAGCAGCAGTTGGTACAGTTACATTACCAATTATTGGGACGGTATCTGGAAGTGCAGCAGGATTCTGGGGAGGAGCGGCTACAGGTGCAGCCACATTCTGTTAATTAAAAAATATATTTCTTAAAAGGAATGATTAGATGAAGAAAAGGATAGTATCTTTTATTATTACAATAGGATTTCTTATAGTTTCAATATGCAATTTTTTTAAAGAATTAAGTTTATTACTTTTAGTTTTAAACTCTCTAGGATTCTTTATATTTGTTACTGTTTTAATTGCAAATCTGAAGTATGTAATTAACAAAGAATAATTAGGAGGGATTATATATGAAATTAGTAGAGTTTCAAGAATTAAATAATGAACATTTGTCAATGATTACTGGTGGAGGATGCAGTTTGAAGGGCGCCGCAAACACTGCTGTTGGGAGTGCTATTGGCGGAGCTATTGGTGGTTCCACAGGAGGTACTGCTACATTACCGGTAGTAGGCACTGTAGCTGGCTGGGTTGCTGGAGGTATTCTAGGCGGTTTAGGTGGAGCAGTCGCGTATGGTGCCACTTGCTGGTGGTAAGATGGGGAAAAAGAAATTTATTACAACACTATTAATTTCTTTAATAGTGTTGTTTGGGGTAATTATTTTAAATACTGTGTATGCAATATTTGATGTAAAATATATTCTATTAGGAGCAACTATTGGATATATATTTGCGTTTGTATCATATTATCTAAAGTCAAATCAAGAATAAAAGAAAACCTTTGAAAATATAATCTATAAATATTATTTTATCTTGATTGTGATAATTTTGCCGACGTTGCTGATACAATACCAGTTGGATGGATAGGGCTTGGTGCATTAGCTTTTCTGACGGACTAAGTGGATTTGCATATACTGCTTTGTATCATGGAGGAATTTAAATGAAAGAGAAGATTCCTAAAAAAGACATTGTGCTTGCTATTTCCTTATTTTTATTATCATTGGTTCAGATTTTACAGATTCCTAGTGATAAGCTTTTAATAAGTTATATATATGGTATAGTGGCTATTGCACTTTTATTAGAAGGATTATGGGTTATTTTTCACAAAAGAAAATAGTCATGAAACAAATAGTATTTGACTGTATAATTAGTGTTGTAAAAGATTCCTTATTATCTTCATAGAGAAAAAGAGGACTAATAACATAGTTTAATTTTGAAAACAGCTAATGTAACCTACTCTGATATAGTAACGGGAAAAGATAAAGCCAAAGGAGGAAACAGATGAAGTGAATCGGGCACGGTGTCGGGAAAATCTCTCAGATTTTTCCGACATCCTTTGGAAGTGACCGGTTTGCTCCATCTGTGAGCGAGCCTGTGGCGAGCGAATGATCAAGCCCCCGTTATCTAACAAGGGGGGCATAAAAAACAAGAGACAAGAGACAAAGGTAAGCGGAAACGCTGAATATATAAGGGAAAATCCTGTTTTATAGGGTGTGACATTTTTAAACATGAATGTCACTATGGAAAATTGAATATTGAAAAGCAGATTAGACAGTTGATTGTAAAAGATTGACTGTCTTTTCTTATGTGAAGATTTATGACTAGGCAATTATCAAGTATGGTAGTTGCCTTTTTTGATTGGAGGAATTTTAAAATGAATGATAAAAACTTTTTAGAAGAATTGAAACAAAAGCGTGATGAATACGGAGTAACACAAATACAAATAGCAACTGCTTGTGGTATCACTAGAGAATATTATAACCGTATTGAAAATGGCAAGTTACCATTAACAGATGAACTCAAAGAAAGGCTTACAAGCGAATTAGAGCGACTTAATCCACAAGAGCCATTATTTATATTGATTGACTATTTTCGTGTCCGTTTCCCTACCACAGACGCATTATCGGTTATCAAGAATGTATTGAAACTCAACCCGAAACATATGCTTCGTGAAGATTACGGAAAATACGGATATGAAAGTCAGTATTATATTGGCGATATATTTGTTATGTGTTCTGCGAATGAGCAGTTAGGGGTACTGCTTGAATTAAAAGGTCGTGGCTGTCGTCAAATGGAAGCCTACCTACTAGCACAAGAGCGTTCATGGTATGACTTTATGATGGACTGTATGACCGCTGACGGTAAAATGAAACGACTTGATTTGGCAATCAATGACCGAGCAGGAATACTTGATATTCCACGCTTAAAGGCAAAATATAAGGCTGGCGAATGTATCTCCTTATTTCGCAATCAGAAAGGCTATGACGGTACAGAAAAATGCGGAAGTGATGTTCCTAAAAATACTGGCGAGACTCTGTATCTTGGTTCTACAAGTAGTGAATTATATATGTGTGCCTATCAAAAGAATTATGAGCAAGCAGTCAAGAAAGGGATAGAACTTGAAGAATGCGAGATTAAGAACCGATTTGAAATCCGCATGAAGAATGAAAGAGCCTATTATGCGGTTGTTGATTTACTGACCTATTATGACGCAGAGCATACCGCCTTTTCTATCATCAATCATTATGTGCGTTTTCTAAAAAGAGATGATACCTTGCCAAAACGGTCATGGGAACTTGATGAGGACTGGGAATGGTTTATCGGAAAAAACAGAGAAAAGATACGATTAACAACACAGCCCGAACCATATACCCTAGAGAGAGCATTAAACTGGGTACAAAGGCAAGTTGCACCAACAATCAAGATGTTACAAGAATTAGATAAGCAAAACAATACCACAATATTAAAAGACATGATAAATAATACGGAACTCAAGAAAAAGCATAAGCATTTACTGGAATTAGAAAAATCGAATATAGAAGATAGAATTTATACCGACATTTCACAAGAAGATGACGGTATTTTTTAATTTCTGCAACAAAACGACACTTTCAGTACAGATATGATGTGAATGAAGAAAAATATAACTTTTTGTCGAGAAAGCGTAACAAATCTTACTTTACTGTACAGATATGTTACGGAAGAAGAAAATCAAATTATTTTCATTTTATGGAAGCAAATCGACTGTTGCTGTCCCTATATGAAGTGAAAGAGGAAAAAGTTTTCAGATTTGGTTAGCAAACGCACAATCTCTGTACAGTATTGATGTGGAAGAAAAAAATCAAAATCTTTTCAAGAAAGCGTCACAAATTAACTGTTGCTGTCCCTATATGGAGTAGAAGAAGAAAAAATAAAATTCTTTCGTAATCCACCATACAAATCAGCCTTTGCTGGACAGTATTATGTGAAAGAAATTAAATCTTTTTCAATATTAGGTCATTAAATCGACAGTTCCGTTCCTTATATGGTATGGAAAGAAGATTTTTTCATCAAGAAGTCATTAAATGACTGATTACTGGACAGATATGGTGCAGAAAAAGAAAATAAAACTTTTTTCGGAAAATATGTCGCAAATTCGCTTTTACTGGATAGTGTTATGTGAAAGAAGTAAAAAGATTTTTGAAATGGTTAGCAAAATGCACCTTACAGTTGAGTGTTGATGTGAAAGAAATAAAAAAAGTTTTAAAGATTGGTTACCTTTCCCTACTTATCCAACGCGGTATATACGAAAAGGAATTTTCTTCTTTCGGTGTTCTTTGACAACTGAATAAAACAGTCTGATACCTTTGACAAGCAGTAAGCCGTTGAAATTGATACGCCATGACCTTTTATAAAAGCGAGCGAATACTGTCAATGTTTCATGAGATACCTTTATCAAATATCTTTGCCATGACCTGCTCTGTCAGATAATGATACTCCCGTACAGCCACAGCTTGAGCGTTAAGAGCGTCGCACGCAATGGGTACGGCTACATAAGAACTATGCAGAGGTGGAACTCCTGTGGGCTATGATAAAAGCCGTCAGACTGTTTAGAAATCCATGACAGAAAGGGGGTGTCATTTTATGCGTGATTTAAGTATGCCACTATGGGAACGATACTTGATGACGATTGAAGAAGCGTCCATGTATTTCCGTATCGGCGAAAACAAACTTCGTGAAGTCGCAAATGAACATAAAGATGTCTGCGTGCTTCAAAACGGCAATCGTATGCTTATCAAGAAAAAAGCATTTGAAAAATTGATAGATGAATTGGAACAAATCTAGTGAAAAAGAGCCTTGTGCGTGATATGATAGTATCAAGTCGTATATACAAGGCTCTTTCTTACTTTGAAAGGAGTTAGAAAGATGTCAGCATTAAAAAGACGAGATAACAAGAACAGAGTATTACAAAGGGGTGAAAGTCAAAGAAAAGACGGCAGATACTGTTACAAGTATGTCAATGCACTTGGAAAACCACAATACGCTTACGCATGGAAACTGTTGCCTACGGACAGAACACCAAAAGGCAAACGAGAAGATTTGTCATTAAGGGAAAAGGAACGAAACATACAGAAAGATTTGTATGACGGTATCAACACCAAAGGAAGCAAGATGACCTTATGCCAGTTATACGCTAAAAAGAACGCTCAAAGACCGAATGTAAAGAAGAATACGCTTAATGGTCGTAAATACCTTATGCAAGCCTTAGAGGACGATTTACTGGGCTTAATGAGTATTGACCGTATAAAACCATCAGACGCTAAAGAATGGGCGATACGCATGAAAGAAAAGGGATTTTCATTCAAGACAATAAGCAATTACAAGCGTTCCCTAAAAGCGTCCTTTTATATGGCGATACAAGATGACTGTGTACGAAAAAATCCGTTTGACTTTAGTTTAAGTGATGTGATTGAAGATGACAGTAAACCGAAAATCGCATTAAATGAAAAGCAAGAAAAAGAACTGCTTCACTTTATCAAGCATGACAATGTGTATCAGAAGTATTATGATGATGTGCTGATACTACTTAAAACCGGACTTAGAATATCAGAGTTCTGCGGACTGACAAAGAAAGATATCGATTTTGAATATCATACAATCTGTGTCAATCATCAATTACTGAAAGACAAGGACGGCTACTACATAGACGAACCGAAAACAAAGAGCGGTATTCGTAAAGTGCCAATGAGTGATGAAACAGAACAAGCATTTCATAGAGTATTGAAAAGAAAGCAGAAATCGAAGATTAAAGAGATTGACGGTTTCAAAGATTTTCTATTTCTTTCCGTTAAGGGTTATCCAATGCAAGAAAGCAACTATAAATATGCACTTAGAGGGATTGTGAAGAAGTACAACAAGAACCATGAGGAGCAGTTAACGAACATCACACCGCATATACTAAGACATACATTCTGTACGAAGTTAGCACAAATGAACATGAACCCAAAGAACTTACAGTATATCATGGGACACTCAAGTATTACGATAACATTAGACTTATATGCTCATGCTTCGGAAGTTGGAGCAAACAAAGAAATGCGAAGTCTGATAGCCTGATTTACAACGCATTATACAACTTTTGAGAGCCAAGATATGAGGAGTTTTACCTAAGTTAAGTGAGGGTTCAGCCAATAAGAAAATGCCGAAAAGCCTTGAAAAATAAGGATATATCGGCACTTTGAAGATTTATGAAAAGATAATCAAAAAGTTACTCTGTTTTTATTTTAAAAAAGTTGATTATTTTTAGAGTCTCTTTACATTTTTTTGAAAAAATATGCAAATTAATTTTGATATTTATTTAAGTTGATAGTTCTATTAATTTTTGTGTTTACAAATGATAACTATATCTATTTTTATTAGTAACGATATTCACAATTCCCAAACCCTAATATTAAAATGAACAGTGGGTTGAAAACTAACAAGCCAAGTCCGAACATTATGCCTTTTCCAAATGCAAAAGAAAGTTTAAAACTAATAACAATGTGATAAAAGATAATAAAGTACATATTAATAAGGGGAATTAAAAGAAATAGAAGCCAAAGTGGTGAAAGTTTTACAATTCGACATAATGCAATATCACTATAAATTGGAATAAAAGCACTGATTCCCCAACGTCTAGCTTTAGTGAATAAACGCCATCGTGCAATTATATTTAAGAGGATGAAAATAAATATAAAAATAGTTGTAGTGCTGCTAGTGGAATAGCTATACTCAAAGTAGTTCATTGAAACCTCCTTTTCAGAATTAATCTTGAATTAATAACTTGTTGAAAACTACATAATCAATATATTAACAAGAAAGTACCTTCCTTACAATAAGGAAGTGATCTTTATTTTATATAGTTATAATTTCTGATGATTTGCGGTTATGCAAGAATATTAGTTTCATTTTCTGTAACTAAGTTTCGTTTGTAAACGTATACAGAAAGTGGTTGGTTTGTTATTCTTAGTTTAGGAGGAAGAAATATGAGACAAGTAAAAAGATGGATTTTGCAGATAGGAATTTGTTTTACACTATTGTTATCTTTGGGTGTATACTCAATGAGTAATGTACATGCTGTTAATGAGGGAATAACTATTACTGATAACACAACCGGCCTTAGTGAGGCAAAGTATCAAGTAACCTTTGTTGTTGACAGTACAAAATTAGGGGAAAATGTTGAAAATATCCAATTACAAGGAGGCTTCCAATTTATTAAGAGTTCTGAAGCTCCCTGGTATCAAGAAAACGGGGCAAGCAATGATGGAATAAGGTGGTATTCGGCTTATGAATATGAGCAGGGAATGTATCCTACTGGAGGATGCGGAAATACTGAACGAACTGAGTTTAATTATAATGGAAACTATATTCTCTATGATATGGTAAAAGATGAAAATTTATATTCTGTCACCTTACCATTACCAGCAACAGAATATTTTTATGGATATTTTGTAACTTATAGTGATGGATCTGCAGTAGTTGTGCAGGATCCTGTTAATCCTTCAAAAAAGAATGAAATTAATAATCATGATGCTACTTGGTCCTATTTTTATGTTGGAAATAGTTCAGATGCATTAGCGGGTCAATCTTATATTTATCCAAGAAATGATAATATGGGTTCTTATCAATACGATACATACATCGCTTATGATGGAACTGAAAATTGTCTTGGGATTTATTTACCGAATGGTTATAGTTTAGGGAATAACTATAAAACGATTTATTTAGCACATGGTAATGGGGGCAACGAAACTGAATGGTGTCAATTAGGATCAGCAGGTAATATTGTTGATAATCTAATTGCTGAAGGAGAACTAGCTGATAGTATAATCGTGACATTAAATAATTCACATTTTAGCGGGACAGGATTTGATATTAAATCGAATGTCATATTGGCTCAAGATGTTGTTAATAATGTAATTCCTTTTATTGAAAAGAATTATAAGGTTTCAACTGATCCTAAGGATCGAGCTTATGCTGGATTGTCAGCTGGTGGTGTTGCGGCAAGTACAGTAATGGAAATTGCACCTGATAGTTTTGGATATTTTGGTATTATTTCAGCAGCTGTTCAAATTGATGATGAAGTATTTACAGACGAACTTATTTCAAAATTACAGACAAAGAAAATCTATCTTTCGGCAGGAACAGTTGATTTTGGGTTGATTAATTCTTTTTTTAAGGCCTCTATCTTAGATTTTATGTTACCTAAATTAGATGCTGAAAATATTGATTATACTTTTGAAATACAAAATGGGGGACATGACTGGAATACGTGGCGCGGAGCTTTTACAACATTTGCTAAAGATATCCTATGGAATCAAGAAAATATTGAATATTGTATAACAGATGGAGCTAATAAAAATATTAAACAGGGAGAAGAACTTAAAATAAAGACTGACATACCATCGTCATTATTCAAAATGCTCATAATTGATGATCAAGAAATTGATAGATCAAAGTATACTGTTTCTGGTGATCTAATAACCATTATTTTACCAAAAGAACTTATTTCAACATTAACAATTGGAGAACATATATTAGTAATAATCGCCAATGAGGGACAAGCAGCTACAATGTTTAATATTACTGCTGATACTAATGTTCTAGATATAGTAGAGAATGATCAGATAACTAAACAATCATCACATACTGCTGTGCTGGCACCTAAGACGGATGATCCTTCGCTGTTTGAAGTTTATTGTCTATTTATTTTGTTAAGTGGGGGAGCAATAGTTGTAATAAAGAAAAAGTATTTTAATTGATATGAGTCTAATATTTTGAAGACTCATATTCTTTTATATTATCAAGATGTTATAATATAGGGAAAGGAGCTGATAAAAATGGATGAGGAAATACTAGAAAGTTTCTTAACCTTTATTCAAAGATGTAACAGCGAAGCTGTTAATAGTAATGATTATAATATTATTCAAAATGTATTTAAGTATATTGGAAAAAAAACATTCCCTTCTATTAATGAATTAGCTCGAGAGGCGAATGTATCTAAGGCAAGTATTTCAAGATTTATAAAAAAATATAGTTTTGAAAATTATCAGCAATTTAGAACCCTATTATCAACTCAAACAACACTCTTAGATTATAATTTGAAAGTATTTTTATCACAGAATATTCTTTTTAAAAGTAATGAAGAAATCAGTGAATATCTTTTTCAACAGTGTCTTGATAATCTTGTTGCAACAAAAGAGAATCTTGATTTAGCAACGCTTTTAAAAATTGTTCAGTTATTTAAGGAAAGCGAGGATATTACTTTTCTAGGTGATGAGCATGATCTTGATGAATTCCTTTTGTTGCAAATCAAATTATTGACTTCGGGGAAGTGCGCATATCTGTTTAAAGTCAGTGAAACGAAGACGGTTAGGAGCTATTTTTTTAATGAAAATTCAGTTGTTGTTATCATTAATGTATGTGACGGTTTTTTTCACTACCATGATGCGTTAGAAAATGCAAAAGAAGTTGGGGCTAAGGTTATTTATATAAGCCAGGATTATAATAAAGAGGTTGCTGACAAGGTAGATATTTTTTATCGTTACGGAGTAGAGTGGTCAATAAATACTGGCTATGTATCACTGTATTATATTGGTGAGTTACTGGAAAAATTATGTATTCGTAATTTTTAGACAAATAATTTATAATGATGTAAGCAGCCTCAAAAAATATAACCCTAATACTAAGTTATAATGATAGGGTGTGCTTATCTAACCTTATTTAGTATTATTTTTAAGATTTGTGATTATTAGATATATAATCAATTATAATTACATTGAATAGATTTATTTTGGTTATCTAGGTATGGCTATAGAAGACCTAATCATTATTTAGGTTGAAAATAATTTAATATCAGTATTTAATTTTTAATAGAATTTTTGGTTGTTTTAAATCAAATCCTTTATTTTGAAAGCGTTGACAAATTTTGCGAGGAATGATAATATAAATATGTAATTTATGGATAGTTATTGCACATATGAGGCAACACTAAACCTGTTTACAGATATTTTTCTGTGGCAGGTTTTTTATATTTATACAGGGGTGAATGAATATGATTATAAAGAAAATTTTAAATAATAATGTTGTTATTACAACTAACTATCAAATGGAGGAAATTATTGTTATGGGGAAAGGCTTGGCTTATGGAAAACAAGCCGGTGATAATATTGATATGAATAAGATCAATAAAACTTTTGAAGTAAGTTTAAAACCAAGTCAAAGAAAAATGATTAATATGTTAAAGGATATTCCTCTCGAATATATGGAGATATCTGATTGTGTTATCAAAGAAGCAAAAGTAGACTTAGAAGTCGATGATTCTCTTTATATCAGTTTAACAGATCATATTCATACAAGCATAGAGCGGTATAAAGAAGGCGTTTATTTAAAAAATCATATGTTATTTGAAATTAAGAATTTCTATCCTAAAGAATTTGAGTTAGGTTTATTAACTTTAAAACTTATTAAAGAAAAATATGGAATAAACATGGAAGAGGATGAAGCGGCATTTTTAGCATTACATATAGTGAGTAGTGAGGTTGGTAGAAATATCAGTGATATTTATGAAATGACAAATTTCATATTAGAGATTATTGGTATTGTAAAAGATTATTTTAAATTAGAGTTGGATGAAGATTCTTTATCTTATCATAGATTTGTAACACATTTAAAATTTTTTGGATTACGTGTTTTTAATAAAATAAAGCAAGTGGAAGATATAACCTTAAATAATGACTTGCTTGAAATTATGAAGGAAAAATATGTTGAGTCATATCTTTGTACTTCAAAAATACAATCGCATATTGAAAAGACTTATCATTATGAATTAAATGATGAGGAAGTTTTATATCTTACGATTCATGTTGCAAAAATTATTTCTAAAAAATAATTTGCAAATAGATATTTGTTGGATGGTAACATTAAGTTGGCCAAACCTTCACATTTTGAAGTTTTCAAAAGAATGGAGGAAAAGAGAATGAAATATGAAAAACTTTCAAAAAACATTATTGAAGCTGTAGGAGGGAGTAATAATATTGTAACTTTGCAGCATTGTATGACGCGTTTGAGATTTACTTTAAAGGATGAATCAAAAGCAAACGATCAAAAAATTGAAGCAATTGATGGAGTTTTGTCATTAATCAAGAAAGGTGGTCAATATCAGGTTGTTATTGGTACACATGTTCATGATGTGTATCTTGATGTATGCCAGATTGCAAATATTAAAGAAGATGAAAATTTTGGAAACAAAAAAGAAAAAAAAGGAATTTTTAATTCTATTTTTTCTGCAATTATTGGCTGCGTCGGTCCAATTATTCCTATTTTAGTAGGAACAGGGCTGGGGAAATGTATTTTATTATTTGTATCAATGATGGGATGGGCAAATGCCGAAACATCAATGACTTATTATGTATTTAATTTTGTATTTGATGCTGGCTTTACTTTCTTGCCGGTATTTACCGCAGTGGCAGCTGCAAAGCATTTTAAATGTAATATGTATATGGCAGCTTTACTTGGCTGTGCGCTGGTTCATCCACAATGGAGTGGTATTGTTTCAGCGACTGATCCAAAATTTATTGGAGATATGTTTGGTTTCTTACCTTTATATGGAATGCCGTATACATCAACTTTAATTCCAGCTATTTTAATTGTTTTTGTTATGAGCAAAGTAGAATTTGGATTGAATAAAGTATTGCCAGAATTGGTTAGAGGGATGTTAACACCGTTATTTACATTGCTGATTATGACACCGTTAGCATTTGTTGTATTAGCGCCAGCTATGGGGATTATTTCAATTTATTTGGGTAATGCATTGTTATGGTGCTATGATACATTTGGAATGTTTGCTATTGCAATTATGTGTATTATTTATCCATGGATGGTTGCAACGGGTATGCATGCTACTCTAGCAATTGCAGGAATTCAGATTTTATCACAATCAGGATATGACCCATTTTCAAGAACTTTAACTTTAACAGCGAACATGGCGCAAGGTGCTGCTGCTTTTGCTTGTGCGGTTAAAACAAAAAATAGAGATTTTAGGAATACCTGCTTATCTGCCGGATTTACTGCTTTCTTTGCAGGAATTACAGAGCCATGTATCTATGGTGTGTCAATTCGTTTGAAAAAGCCTATGTATGCAGTTATGATTGGAAGTTTTACTGGAGGATTATATGCTGGTTTTTGTGGATTAAAAGCATTTGCTTTCATGACTCCTAGCATTATTAATTTACCAATGTGGGTAGGGGGGAACAACCCTAATAATCTTATGAATGCTATTATTACTATGATTATTTCAGCTATTGTAACGTTTATTGCAACTTTAGTTATTGGTTTTGATGATCCGAAAGAAAGTGAAGTAAAACACGATGATAATAAATTAAATCAAGTGAATTGTCCTGTTAAAGGGAAGATTGTTCCATTAAACGAAGTTAACGATGAAATGTTTTCAAAAGAAGTTTTAGGGAAGGGGGTTGCTATTATTCCTGTAGAAGGAAAAATCTATGCTCCTGCTAATGGGATTATAAGTGCAACTTTTGAAACAAAACATGCAATTGGCTTAACAACTGAAAATGGCTCTGAAATTCTAATTCATGTTGGAATTGATACCGTTAAATTAGAAGGAAAACCATTTATTCAATATGTTGAAAAAGGTGAGTATGTAAAAGCGGGGTCATTGTTATTAGAATTTGACTTAAAAATGATTAAAGAAGCGGGCTTAGACTATACAACTATGGTTGTTGTAACAAACTCTAATGATTATTTAGAAGTTATTCCAACAAAATTGAAAAAAGTAACAAAAACTGATCCAGTTTTAACTATTATTTAAGGATGTGATAATATGGTGTATGCAGATTTACATGTTCACACTGCTTATAGTGATGGTATTCATTCTATTGAAGAAACGATCAAATTAGCTAAGGAAAAAGGAATTAAAGTGATTGCAATTACTGATCATGATACTGTTTTTCATTTCAAAGAAGTGCAAAAGGTATGCCGGCAAAATGGTTTAGAAACAATTCGTGGGGTTGAAATGAGCTGTTATGATTACGATGTACACAAAAAGGTGCATGTTGTTGGTTTGGCGTTAAATAACCATCCGTATCATGTTGAAAAACTATGTCAAAAGACTTTACAATGTAGGGATGAGTATCATCATGAACTTATTAAAATATTAAATCAAAAGGGCTTAAATATTACTTACGAAGACGCTAAAGAATACGCTCCGTATAATATTGTCTTCAAAATGCATTTATTCTTGGCGATTGTTCATAAGTATCCTGAGTATAATGATATTAATAAGTATCGAGAATTGTTTATGAGCGAGACTTCGCTAGATGTAGACTCTAAAATGGGATATATCGATATTAAAGAGGGGATAAAGGCAATTCGTGAGGATGGAGGAATTGCTATTATTGCCCATCCTTGTGAATATAAAAATTATGATGAAATTGAAAAATATGTCAGCTATGGCTTACAGGGAATTGAAATATCACATCCTAGTATGGAATCTGAAGATTATTCTTTAACACAGGAACTTGCAAATAGATTTCATCTTATAAGAAGTGGTGGCAGTGATTTCCATAATATCCATTTAACTGCAATTGGTGATTTTGGATTAACTAAAGAGCAATTTGATGAATTGAAAGAGGAAATGGGTAGATAAGATGCGAATAGTTAATATTAAAAATTTTAGAGATATTAAGGGATATAGCTCTCAAGATGGTTTTGTAATAAAACCCTACATGATTTTTAGGGGTGGTGCTTTAGATAAATTAACTATAAAAGAACAAAATCATTTTGTTGATCATTTAAAAATAAAATATATTCTTGATTTTAGAGATGAAGCTGAAGCAAGCTTAGCACCGGATAAGCAGCATGAAAATATTTTATATGAACGTATCAGTGCTCTTAAAATGCAATCGCATGATCAATATGGTTTTGATTTTGGTACTATGCTGCAAGGAGAGATGACTAAAGAAAAATACAACTATCTAATGTCTTATATCAAAGCAGGATATAAAGAGATGGCTTTTAATAATCCTGCGTATCATCGCTTGTTCGAATTGTTATTAAGAAATGATGGCTATGTTTATTTTCACTGTACTGCTGGAAAAGATAGGACTGGAGTTGCCGGCTTTTTGATTATGATTGCTCTAGGAATGAGTGAAGAAGATGCAATCCAAGAATACTTGTTATCCAATATTTATTTAAAAGAAAGTAATGATGAATTATGTCAGCAGCTACAAATTCCTGAGAAATTAAGGGAGGAATGTAGACCCTTATTATATGTTCAAAGAGAATTGATTGAAATAATGATTCAATCAATTCGGGTTAAATATAGAAGTTATGATGAATTTTTATTACAAGAATATAATTTTGATAACGAAAAAAGAAGAAGATTGAAAGAAATATATTGTGAATAGGTGGTGGGAATTTTGCCATTTGATATTAAATTCTATATAGTAAATCATGGAATATGGGTTATAAGAATTATGATTGCTGCATTTTGCGGCTGTTTGATTGGCTATGAACGAAGTAGTCGAAATAAGGGGGCGGGGGTGCGTACACATGCTATCCTTGCATTGGGGTCTGCTTTAATAATGTTAGTATCAAAATATGGTTTTATAGACATAAATGAAATAGATGGTTCTCGTATAGCTGCCCAAATCGTAAGCGGCGTTGGTTTTTTGGGCGCAGGCGTTATTTTTGTAAAGAATGGTAATGTTTCAGGTTTAACAACTGCTGCTGGAATGTGGGCAACATCTGGAGTAGGAATGTGTATTGGTGCAGGATTATATGATATCGGAATTATAACAACAATTATTTTGATAGGATTACAGATATTGTTTCATAGGGGGTTCTTTTTAAAGGTCACACAAAATAATCAAAACATACAAATGGAAATCTATTATGAAGATTATGCATTGAAAGATATTCGTGAAGTTTTTGATAAATATGGTATTGATATACATTCTATGAAAGTTGAGAATCTAAAAAATAAATCTATGTTTTTAGAAATGGAGACTTATGTGAATAAAGGGTTTCAAAAAGAATCACTAGTAGAAGAAATGATGAATAAAACATATTTTAAAATGTTGAACTATTATTAGAAGAGAGAAAATCTCTTCTTTTTTATATATTTTAATTGAGATAAAAATAATTAATGAAAACTATTTTTTGATTTCTGAATATATGCATGAATCGGCTTAAACTGGTGAAAATTATATTTAATGATTTAAAGATTGAAATGTTCTTTATTTTGAATCATCAAGATTTTTTAATACCTATCTAGATAGTACTGGCAAAAAATAGTTTCCATTTAAGGAAACTATTTTGATTAAAAAAATTGTATTATCTATAATTTAAGTAAAGAGAGGGGAGGATATAAGGCGATTTATAATAGAACTGATCAGGTAATTTTAAATCAAATAGTGCACTCCATTTTATACAATATTTGTATGACTCTTTTTAAATGAATGACTTGGTGAAAAGGAGGAAGTAAGTATGCAAGCTTTAAATAGTTTTTTTGAAAGATATTTTATGCCCTTTGCAACAAAGCTTAATAGTATTAAAGGGCTTATTGCTATTCGGGATGCTTTTGTTCAAATATTCCCTCTTACATTTGTAGGATCAATTGTTGTTTGTATTAATGTTGTTTTATTAAGTTCATCAGGATTTATTGGTCAATTTCTTGTTAAAATAATTCCTGATTTAGATGATTTTCAAGCAGTTTTATCTCCTGTAAGTAACGGAACAATTAATCTCATGGCTGTTTTTATTGTTTTCTTAATTGCAAGAAATATGGCAAAACAGTATGAAGTAGATGGATTAAAAGCTGGATTAACTGCTTTAGCTTCATTCTTTGTATTATATCCACCTAAGGTTGATGGAATGTTAACGGAATCTTATCTAGGGGCAAATGGAATTTTTGTTGCTATAATTATAGGGTTACTAGTTGGATATGGTTTTAGTAAGTTAACAAAGATCGATAAACTTCAAATTAAGATGCCGGATCAGGTTCCACCTGAAGTATCAAAATCATTTATGATTGCTATTCCTACCGCAATCATCATTATTTTAACCTCTGTTATTGCTTATTGTATTTCGCTGATAGAGCCTCAAGGATTAAATGCTTTAGTTTATGCGATTTTACAAGCCCCTATTCAGTCTTTAGGAGCTACACCGTTTACACCTATGATTCTTATTTTTATGGCAATGATCTTATGGTCAGTAGGAATTCATGGAACCTTTACTGTTTCTCCGATTTATATTACTTTATATGCTTCTATGAATATTGCTAATATTTCTTATGCAGCACAGGCAGGAACAACTGCGGGCTCTCCGTATCCATATACATGGTTTGCCTTGTTTGAAAACTATGGATGTATTGGTGGGACGGGTAATACATTAGCGTTGATTGTTGCTATTTTGATTCTTTCGCGAAAGAAGGGATGGAAAAGAGCTGATTATACAAAAACTGCAAAGATTGGTCTTATTCCAGGATTATTTTGTATCAATGAACCTATTATCTTTGGTTTGCCAATCGTATTAAATCCAATCCTTGTAATTCCGTTTATCTTAAGTCCAATTGTTTCAATGGGTCTAGGCGCATTGATGATTTCTACAGGACTTGTTTTGCCTGGAACATTAGATGTTGGATGGACAACACCACAGCCTATTAAAGCGTTTTTATCAGCTTCAGGTTCGTGGGAGACTGCTATTTCAGTTTGTTTTGTATTTATAATTTGTGTTTTGATTTATTTACCATTTGTTGCCTTGGCGAATAAACAACAGACTAATCAATAGAAAGGAGTTATGTTATGAGACGATTTCCTAATGATTTTTTATGGGGTGGTGCAACAGCTGCTAATCAATTAGAGGGAGCGTATAATGAAGGTGGTAAGGGATTGAGTACAGCCGATATGGTAAAGTTTGTTCCTAGAGAAATAAGCTGTGGCAAAAATACAGAAACTGTTACTTATGAAGAAGCAATAGAAATAATGAATGGAAAGCACGATAATGAATATTATCCCAAAAGATGGGGGATTGATTTTTATCATCATTATAAAGAAGATATTGCTTTAATGGCAGAAATGGGATTTAGATGCTTCCGTATGTCAATCAATTGGACAAGAATATTTCCAAACGGGGAAGAACAAGAGCCAAATGAAGAGGGATTAAGGTTTTATGATAATGTGTTTGATGAATGTTTAAAATATGGGATTGAGCCGCTAGTTACATTGTCGCATTATGAAACCCCTCTTCAGCTTGCTTTAAAGTATAATGGATGGGAAAATAGGAAAATGATTGAATTCTTTGTTCATTATGCGGTAACAGTTTTCAAACGCTATCGAAATAAAGTAAAATATTGGATACCTTTTAATGAAATCAATATGTCTTTGCATTTACCTTATACAGGCGGTGCTATTTTCATTGAAAAATCACAAAATGAATTAGAAACTATTTTTCAAGCTTTGCATCATCAATTTATTGCTAGTGCGTTAGTAACAAAAAAAGCACGGGAAATTAATCCTAATTTTCAAATAGGATCAATGTTAGGTATGTCTTTATATTATCCAAAGACAAATAATCCAGAGGATATTTTGGCTGCTCAATGGGCAAATCGTGTAAATTATTTTTTCTTAGATTTATTATCAAAAGGTGAATATCCTGAATATGCATTTTCTTATATGAAGAAAAAAAATATTGAATTGAAGATGATGGAAGAAGACTTATCGCTGCTTAGAGAGAACACAGTCGATTTTAATTCTTTTAGCTATTATTATTCTTTATGTACGTCTGCACATCCTGAAAATGAAGAAGGGCTGATTGCTTTTGTTCCTGAAAATGAAGTTATTGATGAATTTCATCCAAGAAAAGTTCGTAATGAAAATTTAGAAGTTACAGATTGGGGCTTCCAAATTGATCCAATTGGACTAAGGGTGGCTATTAATGAGGTATGGGATCGCTATCATAAAGCTATTATTGTTTCAGAAAATGGCTTAGGCACATATGATACTCTGACAATAGATAAGAAAATCCATGATGATTATCGTATTAAATATCTAAAAGAACATATTCAGCAAATGAAGATTTGTATAGATGAAGGAGTTAAAGTTATTGGGTATACGTCATGGGGATGTATTGATATTGTCAGTGCAGGGACTTCTGAGCGCAGTAAACGATATGGATATATTTATGTTGATAGTGAAGATTACGGTCATGGGAGCATGAAAAGATATAAAAAAGATTCTTTCTATTGGTATCAAAAAGTTATCAAAACTAATGGAGAAGATCTTGGTTAGTAGTTTAAACTGAAAACTCTTACTATGTATGAGTAAGAGTTTTTCGTGTATAATAAAAAAAAGGGTATGGCTATTATGATGGTTGATAAATTAAATGATGTTCTTAATCATGTTGAAACATATACTACGATGTATGTGTTTTGTTCTTATACCAAATCCCATATTCATGATATCGCGGATATGACTATCGAAGAGGTCGCAAAAGCTTGCCATACCTCTAAAGGACAGATTTCAAAATGTGCTAAAAATCTTGGCTTTACTTCTTATTTAGAGTTTAAAGACGCTTGTATTGATTATATACATTCTTTTCAAGATAAACCGTCATTCTTTTCAAAAGAATGTGATCTTCCTCAAAATACAAAAATGTTTGCTCAGTCTATGTCAAAAACAATTACATATGTAGGGGAGAAGATTAATTATTCACATCTTAATCGTCTGATTAACGATATTTTAAGAAGTAAAAAGGTTTATCTATATGCTCAAGGAGATAATCGTTCTCTCTGTAATGTTATTCAAGTAGAATTAAGTACTCTATATATTCCGGTTGTAATTTGTGATGCAGATTTCATAAAATCATATCAGTTTAAAGAAGAGCATCTTTTGATTATTTTAAGTACTAATGGGACTATTTTTCAGCTGAACAAAAGAATCATTTCACGTTTAGTTCATGCAGAAGTTAATACTTGGCTAATTACTTGCAACTGTGATATTGAGTTTTCTAAAAATAAGCTTATAGTTCCTTCGTGTAAAGCAAAATATAATAAATATGCAATTAGGCATGTGATAGATATTGTGATTGCAGCAATGCGCTTTGTTCAGCAGTTATAAATTGATAAAAGCTGAGTTTTATCTTAACTATAAAACTTATGTAACTATTAAAGACAGCTGATCATGTCACAGTGAAATAAAAAACAGTGAAAGTTTTATTGTGGTAAAATATTGCGTTTTTAAATTAAGCAAGCTGCGATTATTAATTAAAACGCAAAGACTTTTTTGTAAACTCTCACTATTAATATCTTTTATTTATTTTTCCATTTTTTTGAAAAATCCGGATTTTCAGATTCATTATGTCCTCTATGTCCAAAGACTTGATGTTGAGCTAATGCTTTTTCTAGTTTTTTAAATTCTTCGTTGCTCAAAGTTATAGAAGAAGCTTGTAGATTTTCTATGATTCTATCTTTGTTTTTTGAATCAGGAATAGGTACAACATTAGGATATTTATGCAACATCCATGCTAATGAAATTTGAGCTGGTGTTGCTTCTTTCTCTTTTGCAAACTGATGAAGTATATCTATAATAGGTTGATTTTTAACAATGTTTTCTTGTGTAAGCTGTGGAACAAACTTTCTTACATCATCACCCTCAAATTTTGTTTCTGAAGTTACTTTTCCTGATAGTAGTCCACTTGCAATTGGAGAGAAGGCGACAACACCAATCTGATTATCTAGACAATATGGAAAAACATCGTCTTCACAGTCTCTTTCTAATAATGAATATAAATTTTGTACTGCTGTAACTGGTGTGAGTTCATGGGCTTTTTGTATCGTTTCTTTTGTAACTTGTGAAAGGCCCCATCCTCTAATTTGCTTTTCTTGAATTAACTTTCCCATCACTAATGCAACATCTTCAATAGGAATATCGCGATTTATTCTATGTAAATAATAAAGATCGATATAATCTGTTTTTAAATTTTTCATTGATTTTTTTAAGTGCTCTCGAATAACTTTCTCTAATCCATTATTTTCAACTTCTTGGATATTTAGATATAATTTGGTTGCAAGAGTTATATCTTTTCTAAAAGGCTCAACTGCTTTTCCTACAAGACGTTCGTTATGCCCTGCTTCAAACATTTCTTTACCATAAGTTTCAGCGGTATCAAAAAAAGTACAACCTTCTTGATATGCATTTCTTATTGCTTCAATTGCATATTTTTCACTTGGCACTTGACCATATCCATGGGAAAACCCCATGCATTCCATACCAATTTGTGATACTAATAAATGACCAATTTCTCTTTTTTGCATAATTTTCTCCTTAACTATAATATATTTTTATTGATTTAAGTTTAAGAAAGGATACTCAAATCTTTACATGTATTATTTCACAAGATAAAATAATAATTATATAATATAACATTTTTATAGGGCTATAAGTTTTATTTATAAATTGGAGGAGAAAATTATGGAGTTATCACAACTTGAACAATTTATTGCTATTGCAAAAAATCAGACTATGACAAAAGCTGCACAACAGCTTCACATATCACAGCCAGCCTTAAGTATTGGATTAAAAAAGTTAGAGGAAGATTAATTGAAAAAATAGATTGCTCTTAAAATGCTTAGTTATTGTAATTATTTTATTAGGGCTTATTCAAAAGATACAGAATCAGAGAATTAACCGTCTCAAAGAAATACTGAGTATTATAATGAAGATAGTTCCAGCAATCAAGAGAATGGAGCAAATAACGTTTTGAATGATGCAGATTATATTGGATACATTACGATCTCAAGTTACTTTCTGTTCTTCTATCCGTTTTTCTGATAGATAATAGTATTTATGCGGACATTCTCGATTTTCTTTCCCTTTTTTTTATAAATAAGTTATTTGATATTAGGGTAATTAGTATGATGATCAAGGCTTTAATTATAAAGATTTTATAATCAGTACAATTATAATTAAGGTTCTCAATCAAAGCTATAACGGTGTTATATAAGTGTATATATTTACTAGGATTCTTTTATTTTAGTATTGTTAGTTTCATAACAGTAGTGAGAGATGAACTACGAACCATAATCATAATTTTCCTACTTTATTTGAAAGTATAGTGTTTATCCAGATAGTAAAAAATTATATATAAAACTATATAATTATTTACTAAATATTGAGAAATATATTGAAATATTTTACTAAATTTTATATATTATATTGGTACTAGTTATTTGAAAACGATTTCAGTGGCATAATAGGTGAATAACTATTACAACATTCTATAAAAGGGAGATTATATATGAAGTCAAAGTTTTTTAAAAGTGCATTAGCACTAACCTCGGCTCTAAGTCTTTCAGGAATAAATATGTTTTCAGCCGTAGCTAAAAATCTTGATACTACTGGTTTAGAAACAGAGTATGAAATGTTAGAACTTGAAAGAACTAAACCCGGAACAAATTTAATTAAGAATGGTGGATTTGAAACTAATAAAGGTCAATACTGGAGTACAACAGGTGATGGTCAAATTACTGATTACCCAGGTGCGGCTCATAACAGTAAAGTTTGCGGGTTATTACCATCATTCAGTAAAAATGCATCAGTATATCAAACATTATCATTAGAGAAGAACAAAGAATATAAAGTAACAGCCAAAGTTTTAAGTGCTGATGCTGCTGCACAAGCAATTGTTGCTATTAAAACACCAAATGTAGAGAATTTAAATCCTGCTATAGAACAAGCAATTACATTTAATGAAGCTTGGCAATATCAAGATTTAACATTTACATTTAATAGTGGAGAAAATAGTGAAGTAGCATTAGCTTTTATTAAATGGACAGAATCAACTGAGAATGCTACATATAAATCACAAATCTATATTGACGATGTAACATTGAGTCAAATAGGTACTGAGACTACTCCAAATGATGAAAAATATGAAGTAATTTGGAAAGATGAGTTCGATGGAACAGGTGCTATTGATAACAATGGATTAGATAACTCTAAATGGGGTTATGAATTAGGGTGTATTCGTGGTGTTGAACAACAACACTATACTAAAGATAAAGAAAACGTACATGTTGATGACGGTAAACTTGTCTTAGAGGTGACAGATCGTGCTAAGGAGTCACAATATAAAAATCCACGTGGAGATCGTCAAGTTATTTATAATTCTGGAAGCGTTAGAACACATGGCAAACAAGATTTTTTATTTGGGCGTATTGAAGTATTAGCAAAATTACCAGAAGGACAAGCAACTTTCCCAGCATTCTGGACATTAGGGTCCGATTTTACGTTAGATGGATCTATTAACGGTGACCAAGGAGATGGTTGGCCTTTATCAGGAGAAATTGATATCATGGAATCGATCGGTGATCCTAATTTTGTTTATGAAACGTTACATTACAGCGATACCAATAAACCAGGATATACACCGGGAGCAGATAATGGTAAATATGCAGGGAACGGAAAAGGGTCAAAAATTACTACACCAGGTGTTGTGATCGATGGTGAAACGTACCATGTATTTGGTATTAACTGGTCTGAAGGTAAAATGGAATGGTATATTGATGATCAAATTGTAAGAAGTGTTGATTATAGTGATGATCCTGCTGCCAAAGCAGCATTAGACCGCCCTCAATATATTCAATTAAACTTTGCTACTGGTGGAAACTGGCCAGGAGATGCAGGTTCAAACTTAGCAGGACAAACATTTAAAGTTGAATATGCATACTATGCACAAAATCAAGAGCAAAAAGCAGCGGCAGAAAAATACTATGCTAATACTGCAGCTCTTAATGTAAAAGATTTATCAATGGTAGAAGGTGTTGTACCAGATTTATTAAATGAAGCAACATTAACAGCAGGCAGTGAATTAGTAGACTTATCAGAGTATACAATTGATTACTCAATAGATAATGAACATATGTTTACTACAAACCCTGACTTAAACGATAACTCTCAAAGCAATGATCAAAATCAAACTAAGGTAGAATGCTTAATAGATGGCGCAGCTAGTAAAGAAAAAATTGCTAAACTGGCACCAGGTGAATACAATATTCATTATTCCGCAATGCATGATAGTAAACCATCAGTACGTAAAACAGCAAAGCTAACAGTAGTTGAAAAACCACTATTACCTAGTGATATGGATTTAGAAGGTGTTATTGGTAATAAATTAGAATCAATTGCATTACCTGAAGGATGGGGATGGGTAAACCCAAATATGGTAATTGATACTCATACTGGAGAATATGAAATTATTTATACTAAAGTAGACTTTTCTAATCCAGTAAAAGTAACAGTTAGAGCAACTGAAAAAGCAGATGTTGATACTATTGCACCAACAGAAAAACCATCTAAAGATAATACTTCTGTTAAAACGGGTGATAATGCGCTTGTTGCTACTTTCGCAATGTTAGGAACAATCTCTTTAGCAGGAATTACTCTACTAAAGAAGAAAAACTAAATAGTACAATTATGCCACAATAGACAACCTCCGGCTAACAATCGGTGGTTGTTTTATTTAATAATAAAATGATAAATGCTTATAATTAATATTCAATATGGTGATGTTAATTATGAATCAATAAAAAATTAGATTGTCTAATAAAATATTTATTAAATTTTAGGTAAAATGTATAACTGATGTGTTGCGTTACATGATTATTCAATGTAATTTCCCCTCATCTAATGAAGTTTGGCTTTACACAAAATCACTTACAGACTTCGCCTACAATCCATAAATTGGAATCAAATCTTTCTTCATTACAATATTTTTTCAGTAAAATTATACTTTTATAGCCAAGACTACTCTATAACTGAAAGATATTTTTGTAGTCAAAGATATAAACCGGACATGTATATATTTGCTGCTATAATAATATATTAATCAGCAGTATCATGGTCATGTTGGTCATTCGCTAATTTTAAATTGTTCAAATCGATTATAACAACAGTTAGATTTTCTTATGATCGGGTTATTACAATCTGTCTCATATGCATTTCGATTTTTGAGACCAGTATTTAATAACTCTAATTTTAGAATGCATCTTAAAAGAGGTATTAGATATATTTAATTTGCAAAACAAATAAAAATTTCCTATTTAAGACTTTATACTCTACTTTGATTATCCACATGGCTAGAATCAGTGAATATCTTATTCATTTTATGTATTAGCAGCATATGCTCGAGTAAATGTCCTATCAGAAATATCAAATAACAGATTTTTTATATCTATAGGTGTTGCATACAACGGATTTTATTTTACTGATTTTCAAGTGTAACAGAGATGTTTTTTATGAAATCTTTATTCTACACTAACAATGATGTACCTTTATATTTAAATAGATTAAAAAAACAATTTTTATCATTTATAGACATAAGTATGTAATTTTATGTTAAAATTTAGTATAAGCCGGTTGGCTAATTTGATAGCAGGAGGGATAAATGTATTATAGTTTTGATTTATTGCTAGTAGGATAAGTTGATTGCATTTTTGGAGGAAATAAATATGAAAAAAATTTTAACATTTGCTTTGGCAGCATTAATGATTATTTCTATGACTGGATGTGCTGGAAACGATAACACCCAGAAAGAACAGGAAAAGGTAGTTACATCTTTTTTTGATAATATAAAGGAATACAAGCTAGATGAATTAGAAAAGCTGGGAACTGATGATTATACTGATGTACTTGATATTAGTTCTATAACTGATGGATTTAAGAATTTTGAAGATGAAAATGTTTATGGTGAATCCTTTGTGAAAGAAACCGAAAACTTTGTTAAAAAAGTCTTTGATAAATTAATAAAAGAGTATAAAATAACTTTTGATGACGAAGAAGAAAATACCGTACTGGTTAAAGGAAAAAGACTAGATGAAAAATCAATCGATATGACATCAGCACAAGAAAATATTAATGAACTGGCTCAGAAGTATCAAGAAGAAAATATGGAAGAGTTATCTAAAATATATTTAGAACAGGGACAAGAAGCAATGATGAAAAAGATTTTTGATGATTTGTCAAAAGAGTTATATAATCCGTTATATAAAGAATTAGACAACGCTAAGTATACCGAATTTACATTTAAATTTGAGATGGTAGAAAAAGATGGAAAATGGCTAATTGATAAAATTAGTAAAGAAAAATAGATTTTTAAATATTGGCAATAATCAAACACTTGTGAAATATGATTATTTATTGAAATAAAGACAGTATTTTTTGTCGTGTTTTTTTAATGTTATAAGCTGATATACTAATAATGAGGTGAAAGAAATGGTATTAGAGTTAGAGAGTTTAAATATTAAAACAACTGAGCTTCAGATAGCTGTTGTAAGGCTCCCAGAGGTATTTCTAGAAAAATCAATATCACCAGCAAGCCCTACCATTTTATTTGTCCGGAATACGAGAAAATCAGTATAGCCGATTGGGTTGTTGTTGAAGTAAAAAGGAAGACTCATAATAAAAATATTGACATTTAGGCCCAATTCATTTGTGGTATACAAATTAGAAGAATCAGATAAATTTGAAAAAAAGATGTATAAACATTTTTGGAAAAACAAGCAGTTGATATAACTGCTTGTTTTTTGTCTGCAATAAAACCCCCAGCTAGGCTGGGGGTCTCAAAAAGCTTTAGCGGAGTGATAATGAAAAACCTCACGTGATATAATATAAATGCGGCTACCAACTGCAAAAATAAGATATCACTGAGGAAATGACAAATGAATAAACAGTATTCAGATGACTTACATAGTTTATCACACACAAAATGGAGGTGCAAATATCATATTGTATTTGCACCAAAATATAGAAGAAGAGCATTTTATGAAGCAAGAAGGGTAGAGGTAGGAGCAATATTAAGACAATTATGTGAATGGAAAGGCGTAAATATAATAGAAGCGGAAGTATGCATAGATCATGTACATATGTTAGTAGAAATATAATTTTTGTTTCTGCTTCTTTTTGTGCTTTCTATAGATCATGTACATATGTTAGTAGAAATACCGCCCAAATATAGTGTTTCAGGGTTTATGGGGTTTTTAAAGGGAAAAAGCAGTCAAATGATATATGAAAGATGGGCAAATACAAGATATAAGTACA
>SKEZ01000362.1_pt2 | contig 35771 bp, 27 predicted proteins | sample 4843881 | NCBI WGS metagenome assembly SKEZ01 (sample SAMN11008796, study PRJNA524170) | human gut metagenome | isolation source: fecal sample from pouch patient p1, p46 | place: Israel: Tel-Aviv | reverse complement strand
GATTTGTGCTGTACCACACCATGCGATGTGAGGGTTCACATTTCATTGTGAGGCCTGCGGAAAAGCCACACAATGCATTTTTTGTGTGTTTTTCCTCTGGTGTGGCACGCCGGTGGTTATGACGGGCGGGTGGGTTCTGGTCAATGTTTGCCGTGACCGACTGACCGGCAGAGATGATCGGAGGCGCGATGGGCGTTCGTGAGCGCGGGGTATGCGACGTTCGGCGAGATGCGCACGGGCGAAGGTTGCAGAGAGGTTGGCTCGGATTCTTCCCGACTCCGCTGCCGGGTGCTTTCGACTGGATGCTAAGTGGAGACGGTTCCATATCACGCGAATATGCCCATCTAGGCGTCGTCTGTCCACAAAAACTGTGGATAACACGCCGTGATGTGGATAAGTCGCGGGCCTTCGACCACATTGTCGTCTCACGTTGCGCCGCTGCGGCGCTATTCGTTTCAATCGGAATATGACACACAACGTTACAGTTCAGAAGATTGGCGCCGCCGCTCCGCCGGGTGCAGCGGCGTCGCGGCAGGTTCCCATGCCGCCTCGCCGGGCCTCCCCGGACGCTTGGCGAAGGCCGGCTGCGCAGGTTTCCCGGCTTGACTCGGATGCTGCAAGCCATCGGATGCGTGCGCGCAAGCCCATGACCATGCCGCGAGTCGTATGCCCGAGCCCAGTCTCATCCGTGGACGGCAATCAGTCGATCGGCACGCTGACGCATGCAGGATGCCGTAATACAGTGGTGTTCTCTTCCGCGTCCGGGGGAGCGGGAACCAGCGTGTTCGCGGCGATGGTCGCATGGCGCTTGGCCCAGCGCAAGTTGCAGTGCGCACTGGTCGACTGCGATTTCGCGGCCGGAGGCATCGACGTGCTGCTGGGCATCGAAAACGAGCCGGGCCTGCGATTTCAAACAGTCGATATACCACTCGGGAAAACGGAAGGTGCGGCGCTGAATGGCGAGTTGCCGCAATGGGAGCGCGTGGGGGTGCTCGCCAGTCAACCTTGGAACGGTTCGGATCCTGAGCCATGGACGGTCTCTGCCGTACTTGAGGCGCTGGCGCAGGCCAATGATGTGGTGGTCGTCGATATCGGGGCTCCGAGCGCGTTGCATTCGCTGCCGATGCTGCGACAGTGCCGCCAGGTGGTATTGGCCGAGCTGACGGTGCTCGGTCTGGCGCGTGCTCGGGCGGCGAGGGCGATGATGATACGGCAAGGGGAGTCGCGCCCGATTATGGTCGGTGTCGTGCCCCGCGGACTGTCGCGCCGCGGCGGCGTGGTCGACGCGCACGAGGCATCGGAGTATCTGCATGAGGAGCTGGCCGGGGTGGTGGCTCCGGACCGCGGGCTGCATGGCGATGTGCTGGAGGGGCTGGGCATCCGGGCTATCGGCAAGAGCAGCCGCAAGGCGGTGGATGCAGTCGTCGGTGCCATCGAGACGGGGTTGGGAGGTGATGTCCCATGATTGAATTTGGGCCGTTGGATGCGCTGGCACGCGATCCAACGGTCACCGATGTCGCGATCACCTGCGAGGGAAGGGTGTGGGCGGACCGAGGCGGAGGAATGACGGAGTGCCGGTTGCCTATGCCGTTGCGCACGCCGCGAATAGTGCGTGAATATGCGGTGCGGCTGTGTGCGCAATTGGGACGGCGTCTTGACGACGCCTGCCCGATTGCGGACGCGTCGAGCGAGGACGGGATTCGCGTGCACGCGGTGATCGCGCCACTGGTCGCGCAGGGCGCGGCGGTGACGATTCGTTTTCCGGATCGGCGGTTGCTCGGATTGACCGGATTGCGTGATGCTGGGATGTTCCCGCCGGACTGGCTGACGTTGCTGCGGAATCTGGTGAAGAACCGGGCTCGAGTGCTGATTAGCGGCGGCACGGGCAGCGGCAAAACCACGCTGCTGAAAGCGCTGCTTGCGGAATGCGATTCATTGGACCGTATCGTCACCGTTGAGGAGGTTCGGGAATTGGGGGATCTCGGACGCGGCAACCATGTGTCGATGGTGGTGAGAGGGGCGAATGTGGAAGGCGCCGGAGCCGTAGGACTGCCGGAGCTGGTCAAGGCGACCCTGCGCATGAGACCGGATCGGGTGGTACTGGGCGAATGCCGTGGCGAGGAAATCGCCGATCTGCTGCGCGCGTTCAATTCGGGCCACCTTGGCGGTATGACCACATTGCACGCAGATGGCATTGACCGGGTGCCGGCGCGATTGATCGCGCTGGGCATGCTGGCCGGCCTTGACGCGCATACGTTGACGATGCTGGCGGAGGGGGCGTTCGACGTGATGCTGCATCTTGAGCGGCATCATGGTCGCCGGAGAATCGCTCAGATCGGGTGCCTCGGCATGCGCGACGGAGTGTTGTCCGGCGACGTGGTGGCGTTGTGGGACGGTGAGGGCGCCATGATGCCATGCCCGCGCTGGCATGATTTCACCGGGCGATGGGGCATGTGAGATGGATCATGTGAATGAGGCATGTGAGGTGAGACATATGAGCGTGGGTGGGTTGCCGCGATGCGTCGCGCTGATGGTCGTGCTGGCATGGATGCTGTGGCCGTATGCCCCTCGCGGCCGTGCCCTGTTGCCGGTCTCTTCGAGGGTGCCGCGAGCAGGGCGAAAGACCGGTGCCGGTGATGCCGTCCGTAATGGCCGTGTGATGGGGCTGTCCGGCGTGATCGCGCATATGAGTTCGTCTGTTCGGGCCGGCGGCATGATCTCAGATGTTCTTGCCGATGTCGACGGGAGCGGATTCGCAGGGGTGCCGTTGACCGCAAGCCGGTTGAAACGGCTGCTGATGCGACAGCGAATGCCGGGGGAGAGCGCCGCCCAGGCCGAACATGTCGCCTTCGAACTCGCCGTGGCCTGTGCGATGTGCGAGCGGTCAGGATGCTCCCTTGCCGATTGTCTGGATGTGGTCGGCGAGAACCATCGGATTTCCAGGCTGTTGCATGATTCCCGACGCAGTGCTTTCGCGGTTCCGCGCGCGACGGCGGCGCTGTTGGGCGCGTTGCCGTTGGTCACCATAGGTTTGGGAGAGCTGCTGGGCGCTCGCCCGGTGCAGGTACTGTTCGGCTCCGCGCAGGGCAATGCGTGCCTGGCGGTGGGCGGCGCAGGCTACGCGCTGGGACTGCTGTGGATGTCATCGATGATGCGGAACACCGGTACGAACGTTGATACCGTCTGATTGCCGTCATGAACATTAAGGGGTGGGGTGATGTGGAACGCGATGGCGTGCGCCGTCATGGTGTTGATGGCATTGATGATATGGCCGGACTCGGCACGGTCGGGCCGCTTGACTGGCGTGCCGTCCGATGTTGCGGGAGAAGGGGGTGCTGCTGTGTCGTTGCCGTTGCTGATTGGACTGTTGTCGGTGTCGCTGCGGTCAGGCATGTCCGTCACGCGTTCTCTGGAGGGTGTGGGTGAGGCTGTCGGAGGGGCTCTTGGCGGCGGGCTGTGTGCGGTTGCGGACGCTCTGCACCGCGGATCGTCATGGAAGGATGCTTGGAATGCCGCCGATTTCGGTGATTATGCGGAGACTTCGGCAATCCTTCGTGGCGTGTTGGAGCCATCGTGGACTCGTGGTGTTTCGCCGATCGGCCGTCTGACGACGGCTTCGGAGCAGTGGATGGAAGGCGAGCGAACCGCGATCGAGCAGGAGTCGGCGTCTCTGTCGGTGAAACTGCTGCTGCCCACGGGATTGTGCATGCTGCCGGCGTTCGTGTTTCTAGGCATACTCCCCTCGGTGATGGCGTTCGTGGGATGAACTTGGTGGCGACGCCACCCGATGGTCGGTGAAGAATGCTGCACGGCCATCTGTCATCCACATAATGTGTGGATGACACGCCGCATTGTGGATAACTCGGCAGCCTTCGACCACATTGCCCGAAAACCCGATGGTGGGCGGGCCTGATGAGGCACAGTGGAAAGTGCCTTGTAGTTGGGCAAGGTCAGTCGAGAAAGGATTGTCATGAATATCGAGGAGACGATGATTGCCATTGACGGACGTACCGGGCCTATTGCGGCGATGACACGTACGGTGGGCAACATGGGGGCGTCGGCGCGGCGGGGCATTTGCCTGTTGGATGCACGGCTGCGCACGTTGAGCGCGGAGCCAGAGGAAGGGGCCACCACCGCGGAGTACGCGGTGGTGCTGGTCGCAGCCACAGGCTTCGCGGCCGTGCTGGTCGCGTTGCTCAAATCGGACACCATCAAGACGTTGCTGACCAACATCGTCAAGAAGTCGTTGAGTGTGGGATGACGGGCATTCACGATGGCGACGATGTCACATGCTGACAGTGGAGCCGCCACTGCGGAGTTCGCGGTGGTGCTTCCCGCTGTGGCCATGGTGGCGATGGTGTTGCTCTGCCTGACGAGAACGGTCACGGTGTCCATGCGATGCCAGGATGCCGCGTCGGCCGTAGTTCGCGAACTGGTGACGAGGGAAGGCGGCCTATCGGGAGCGGGGATGTCCGTCAACGCCGTGGCGAGTGGTATCGCGGGCGAAGGCGCGGTGGCGTCGGTCGCTGATGATGGTCATTCGATACGCGTGACGGCGCAATGCCCCGTGCTGCCGGATCCATTCGGCGTTCTACCCGTCAAAGTAACCGGCTCGGCCACAGGATGGCGGTGATGCCTAAGTCCGTCTTGCCCTCGCTGGCGGGCCGAGCCGTGAGCAAACAGCAGAGCTGTTTGTAGGCGAGGGGTGAACGTCAGTGAACCCAATGGGCGGCATGCGTAGCATGTCTGTAATTGCAGGGCCCGGAGGGCTGTCGCGGAGCGACTGTGCCGTCTTGCCCTCCCGCTGGCGGAGGCTGTCGCGCAGTTGCTGGGGTGGTCAAGCTCCCCTGCGCAGCTTGCCTCTGATGCGGTGGAATAGCGACGAAAGGAAAACACGATGGCGCAACGAATTCAACCTAGGAGACCATCGCCCGTGCGAGCCTATTGCTCGCGGCTGATGCAATCCGATGAAGGGTCGGGAACGATGGCCTGCGTGATGCTGATCGCGCTCGCGGCCGCACTGATAGCGACCGTCGCGTCGGTCGGAGGTGCGCTGCTCTGCCGGTCGCGTGCGCGGAGCGCTGCCGATGCCACGGCATTGTCGGCGGCGTCGGCGTACTGGTCTGGTGGCGCATCCGATCCGTGTGCCGTAGGGCGGCGTGCCGCGGCAGAGAATGACGCGCAACTGGAGTCGTGCGTCGTCGAGGGAGATGACATCGTCGTGACGGTGTCCGTGCCGTTGCGTCTGCCATTCATGTCACGTGTCAGCCAGCGTTCCCGCGCCGGGCCCATCAGCTGTGAATAGTCGATGGGCCACTCGCGGCGGGTGTGGGCAGACAGCATTGATGCCGATGCCGAGACCGATTGCGGAGCCTGTACTGGCGGGGAATGCCGTTGATGCATTATGTTTGACGTATGGGCGAAGCGAAGACAATGGTGGCGTTGATCGGCAATCCCGTCTCAAACAAGGGGTGGGGTGCCGTCGTGGGCGAACAGGTATTCACGATGCTGGCCGAAGCCGGACAGCGGCATGGATTCGACGTAATGGATCTGACCGGCACCAGCTTTGATGATTCGCTGACGGCCGCTCGCGAGAACCGCGCCCTATACGACTACTTGGTGGTCGTAGGCGGCGACGGCATGATCGCCTTGGGGGCCAACGCCGTCTGCGGCAGTGGCATCCCGCTCGGCATTGTGGCGGTCGGTTCGGGCAATGATTTCGCGCGAGGTCTGAAACTGCCCGTCAACCGGGTCAAAACCGCGGTGGAAGGCATCGTCGGCGCCATCGCATGCGGCACCTATCTGGATGTCGATATGGGACGCGTGCGCTCGACGGAGATCGCCTGCATGGTGCATGGCGAGTCCGGTGAGCCCGTGGTGGATGAGGAAGGCCGCCCAGTGAACGGGCTGATCGACCGATACTATGCGGGGATGCTTAATTGTGGGCTTGACGCAAGCATCAACGATCGGGCCAACCATTCGCGCCTTCCCGGAGGGTCAGCGCGATACGCTGCGGCGGTGCTGGTGGAGATTGCACGCATGAAACAGTACGGCTATCACGTCAAGGCCACGCTGTCGGACGGCACGGTGGAGGAACACGACATCATCGCTCCTCTGCTCACAGTCGCCAATGCACGGTACATCGGAGGCGGACTGGAGGTGTCTCCATACTCCTTGCTTGATGACGGAATGCTGGATCTGGTGTGGCTGAACTGCAAGCCGAATGTCGGCCAATGTGCCAAAGCGCTGTCCAACGCCTATAACGGGAGGTTGCTCGCCAGCCAGATATTCAGCTGGAAGCGTGTGCGCCAGGTGGAGATAACCCGCGCCCACGAGGGAGACGAGCCTCCGGTGCTGATGGCCGATGGGGAGTACGTCGGGCATCTTCCAGTGACCGTCACCGCGCAGGCCAAGGCGTTGCGCGTATTGGTCCCGCCTGCGGTCGCCCACTGGCATGACAGCCGGAGCGAGGAGCATATCATGGCGGCGATCGAGCGCGACGGGCGTGACCCGGTGACCGGCGAATTCATCTGACCGGCGAGTCCGCCTGAGCGGAGCCTGCCTGTCCGGCGGCTTTCGGCCGACAGGCCAACGATTGACGTTGACGAGTCCGCAAACGTCGCTGCGGCGGCACCATCTGGGCAAGCCCCCGATGCGTGCGCAAGTAATGGGGACAATAGGGAAAGACACCCGGAAATAGCCGGGTTGCGATAGGTTGGAGCTTATGGCACTTGCACTGTATCGACGTTATCGACCGGACACGTTTGAGGGGGTCATCGGTCAGGATCAGGTCACTGTTCCGCTGATGCGGGCCCTCGACAGCGGCAAGCTCACGCATGCGTACCTGTTTTCCGGGCCGCGTGGCTGCGGTAAGACCAGTTCCGCGCGTATCCTCGCGCGGTGCATCAACTGCGCCAAGGGGCCGACCTCGCATCCATGCGGGGAATGCGCCAGTTGCAAGGACCTCGCCACTGGCGGTCCAGGTTCCATCGACGTGGTGGAAATCGACGCGGCCAGTCACAATGGCGTCGACGACGCCCGTGAACTGCGAGAGCGCGCCGGATTCGCCCCCGCTCGGGATCGCTATAAGATTTTCATTCTTGACGAGGCGCACATGGTCACCCAGCAGGGTTTCAACGCGTTGCTGAAGATTGTCGAGGAACCGCCGGACCATGTGATGTTCATCTTCGCGACCACCGAACCCGACAAGGTGATCGGCACCATCCGTTCGCGTACCCATCATTACCCGTTCCGGCTGGTTCCCCAGGAGGTCATGGGACCGTATCTGGAGGAGATTTGCGCCAAGGAAAGCATCAAGCCGGAACCCGGCGTGCTCAAGCTGGCGATGCGCGCCGGCGGCGGTTCGGTGCGTGACACCCTGTCGGTGCTCGATCAGTTGATGGTCGGCGCGGTTGACGGCGTGATCGCCCACGACGCCGCCGTGGCGCTGCTCGGCTTCACGCCGGAGGCGCTGATCGGCGAGGCCGTGGACGCCGTCATCGCGCGTAACGGCGAAGCGCTGTATGGCGTGGTGCAGAAAGTCGTGGTGGGAGGATTCGACCCGCGTCGGTTCGTCGAGGATCTGCTGGCGCGGGTGCGTGATCTGCTGGTGCTGACATTGGGCGGCGCTCAGGCAGAAAGCGTGCTTTCCGATGCTGCCGAGGCCGAGGACATGGACGACCTGCGTAGGCAGGCGTCGTCGCTTGGCTTGGGTGCGTTGACGTCGATGGCAGAAACCATCAATACCACCCTGGGGTCTATGACCGGGGCGATTTCTCCGCGCATGCGGCTCGAATTGCTCGCCGCGCGCTTACTTGCCGGGCGAGAGGGACTGGATGTCGCGCCGGCCGCGGGCGGCACTGCGCCCGGGGCGGACTCTGCAGGTACTGGCCGCGGAGCTGCAGGAGTGAATGCGCGAACAGGCGGCATCGCCGAGAGCCGGTCAGGCGGGACGACTCCGCGCAGGGGAGGATTCATCGGATCCGCTCGCAACCAGCAGACGGACGCTCGCCAATCGGCGGCAAGCCAGACGAATACGTCACCAAGCCGAACCGCCGGCACCCAACCTGATCGCGCACTCCAGACGGAAGCGCCCACTATGGCGGAAGCGCCTGCAACAGCGGATGCGCAAGCCGGTGCCCCGTCTCCCGTCGCTCAAGCACCGTCCGCCTCTCGAGTACCGCCGGCCGGTGAGCCGACAGCCGCGCAATCCTCTCCGCAGGGCGACGACCGCACGCCGGACGAACGCTGGGATGCACTGGTCGCCGGATTGCCGGCGGACGTCGCCGCGTACGTGAACCGCAGCAAGGTGCCGCGCATCCACTTGGAACAGCACGAGCCAGGCGGAAAAGGCACGTTGTGGATCAAGTTCGACAAGGCGCTGAGCAAGTATGCCTTCGCGAAGGCCGTCGCTGGTGAGGAAGTCGGCGGAACCCGCAACGTGGTGCAGATCATGCGCGCTGAGACCCGCAAGGCGTTCGGCGACCAAGTGCAGCTCGCGCCCACCAAGAAGATGGCCGACGGGCAGGTCGCGCCGCCGTTCGGCCAGCTGCCGGCAGACGAGCAGCAGCGCATCAGTGCCCAGATCGTCAAAGCAAGTCTCAGCGCATCATTGGGGGCGATGAGCGTCGGCAACAATGCCAAGGAGCCGCAGACTCCTCCCGAAAGCGGCGACACCGCATCGGCCGATACGGACGAAGTCCATCGAGCCGTACCCGACGCGCCGGACGCGACAGTGGCTCATGACCGCGACAATAACCGGGCGGTCGCACAGGATACCTCGCGTGCGGACGCGCAGTCGGCAGTGGATCCGTGGGCGCTCCCGGAAGCGGGGGCTGGCGACGCTTGGTCACCGACTGATGATGCGTCTCACAATGTTTCACGGGATGTTTCACGGGATGTTTCACGGAATGCTCCGCAAGATGAGGGTCATCACGCGAAACACATCGCCGTGCCGGATTTGAGCGACGACACCGACCCGTGGGCCAACGACGGCGGTAACAGTATGCCCGTTGACGGTGTACGCGGTGGCGACGCGCCCGGCACACCTCAGAACGTTGCCCATGCGCAGTCACAGTCGCGAGAGGACTCCGAGCGCACCAACCCTGGCCCCACCGCCGTGCCGGAGTCCATGTCCGCGGAAGACCCCTGGGCTGGCATGCCGTCATCAGTCGCTTCCGCTTCGTCGAGCATCGCCGCGCCAAGCGCAGACTCCCCGGCAGCTCTCCAAGGGCCTTCCGACGACTTGGCTGCACCCGGGCGCCCGGAAAACCCCGGAGTCGAACCGGGAACGACGCATCTGCAGCAGACTCCCGGTGCCGCGGCCGGTCAGAGAGCATCCCGCCCTGCGTATGACGACACCGATCCGTTCGCCGGAGCCGACCCGTATGCGCAGGAGGACATTCCCATGCCGACCGTGGCACCGGAAGACGACGAATATTCGATGAATGACGTTTCACTTGGCTCGCCCGAGACGATGAGTCTCGACGACGTCAAGCAGTTCTTCGAAGTCGTCAAGCCGGTGGAGGAATACGGCCCCGACGACCCCAAGAACCCCAGGAACATCCAGCACGTCAACAAACATGATTCGGAGTGAGCACACCAATGGCTTTGGCATATGACGGAGCGATACAGCGACTCATCGACGCATTTGCCGGACTGCCCGGTATCGGCCCGAAAGGGGCGCAGCGCATCGCCTTCTATCTGCTGTCGGCCTCCGACGAGGAGACGGGCAAGCTGGTCGACGCCATCACGGAAGTCAAGGAAAAAGTGCGGTTCTGCGACATCTGCGGAAACGTGTGCGAGGTCAGTCCGTGCCCGGTATGCGCCGACCCGAGACGCGACCACGGGGTGATCTGCGTGGTCGAAGAGCCGAAGGACGTGATGAGCATCGAGCGCACCCGTGAATACCGCGGCCAATACCATGTGCTCGGCGGCGCCATCAATCCGATGGCCAACGTCGGACCGGCCGACCTCAACATCCCCAAGCTTCTCGACCGCCTCAAGACTGACGAGGTCAAGGAAGTCATCCTCGCACTCGACCCCAACATCGAAGGCGAGGCGACGACGACATACCTGAGTCGTCTGCTCAGCCCGCTCGGCATCAAGGTCACCCGGCTCGCCAGCGGTCTGCCCGTCGGCAGCGACCTCGAATACGCCGACGAGGTCACGCTCGGTCGGGCCCTCACAGGTCGCCGCGAAGCATAAACGAGGCTGCCAGCGTCGGCCCGTCCCGGCGCCGCCGACGCGAATCATCGCCCGGATACCTGCGCCCGCAGCGCGGCCGTTCCTGTCCGCATGGCGGCGCACGCGTGCGCGGCAGTGCCGAAATTCCTATAATCGTGCCGCTTGCGTAGTATTGACGCAGATGCATTCCGCGAGAAGATAGGACAGCAGTGGCTCTCATCGTGCAGAAGTACGGCGGCTCGTCGGTCGCCGATACCGAATCGATCAAGCGCGTGGCCAAGCGCGTCGTCGAGACCAAGAAAAAGGGCAACAGGGTGGCCGTGGTCGTCTCCGCCATGGGAGACACGACCGACGACCTGATCGACCAAGCGCTGAGCATCGACTCCAACCCGCCCGAGCGCGAGATGGACATGCTGATGACCGCCGGTGAGCGCATCTCCATGAGCCTTCTCGCCATGGCCATTCACGCCGCCGGGGACCGTGCGCATTCGTTCACCGGTCAGCAGGCCGGATTCTTCACCGACACCCGTTACGGCGCCGCGCACATCAAGGCCGTGAAGCCCGACCGCGTGCAGAACGCGCTGTCGCTCGGAGACGTGGCCATCGTCGCAGGTTTCCAGGGCATCAACGCCAAGGGAGACGCCACCACGCTCGGCCGCGGCGGCTCCGACACGTCGGCCGTGGCGCTTGCCGTGGCGCTCGGCGCCGACATCTGCGAGATCTACACCGACGTGGATGGCGTGTTCACCGCCGATCCGCGCATCGTGCCAAAGGCCAGTCGCATTCCGGTCATCGGCTACGACGAGATTCTGGAGATGTCCAGTTGCGGTTCGAAGGTGCTGGCACTGCGCTGCGTGGAGTACGCGCAGCGGTTCAACATGCCGCTTCACGTGCGCAGCTCCTTCTCGCATCGTCCCGGCACGCTGATCGTGCCCGACGGAGTCGACCCGCGCAGCCTGCCCAACATCGACTGATGTCGTCCACTGACATACGACATATTCGAGACCTGATTTACCGTTCACACAAATATAAAGGCGAAAGAACATGAGCGACAACAACAGCAAATCCATGGGTGACCTGTTCCCCGACCTCGGCCCGGAAGCCCCGGTCATCTCCGGTGTGGCGCACGACCGCAGCGAAGCGCTGGCCACCGTGCGCGGCGTTCCGAACGAGCCCGGCATGGCGGCGAAAGTGTTCACCGAGCTGGCGACGGCCGGTGTGAATGTGGACATGATCGTGCAGGCCGGCGCGTCCGTGGGCACCGCGGAGATCTCCTTCACCGTGCCGGAATCCACCGTCAAGGAAGTCGAGAACGTGCTGATCGACAAGCATGACGAGCTGGGCTACAAGTCGTTCGACATCAACAGGAGCGTCGGCAAGGTCGCGGTCGTGGGCGTTGGCATGAAGACCCATTCCGGCCTGGCGGCCAAGTTCTTCACCGCTCTGAGCGACAAGGGCATCAACGTGCTGATGATCTCCACATCCGAGATCCGCATCGCGGCGCTCGTCCCGCTCGACCAGCTTGACGACGCCGTGCGCGCGCTGCACACCGCCTACGGCCTCGACGCCGATCAGGTCGAAGCCGTGGTCTACGGCGGCACCGGTCGCTGATTTTTGACGCAATCGCGTAATTGACCACCCCGCCCGCTATGCGGAATATCTCCGACAGCAGGAGCCGGCTGGGTGGTCAATTTATCTGGTTTGAGCGTTCTTACCTCCTCCTTCCGTATTCATTCGCGCTCCTGAGCCGAAGGAGGAGCACATGGAACGTTCCAACGGAATTATGCGGCTCCTTGTGGCAGCGACGGTCGCCGCCACACTGCTGCTGCTCGCCATGGTCATAGTCGCCGTGATCGTTACGGTACGATTCCGCCGTAATCCGCGCGGCAATGCACGTCACCTGCGTCGGTGACGACACCCGATATGCCGAACGGCCGGGTTGACTGCGGAATCAATCCGTGGTCAACCCGGCCGTTCGATGGTCTCCAGCCGCAATTTCAGTCTCAGCGGCAGGCTGCCGTCACTTCGCGCTGATATAACCGAGCGCCTTGAGCATTTCGGCGCATTCGAGCGCGCCGCCGGCGGCACCGCGCAACGTGTTGTGAGCCAGCCCCACGAACTTCCAGTCAAAGATCGAATCCTCGCGCAGACGGCCGATTGACACGCCCATGCCGCCCTCGTAGTCCACATCGAACTTGACCTGCGGGCGGTCATCCTCGGTGAGGTATTGGATGAAGTGCTTCGGCGCGTGCGGCAGCCCCAGCTCGGACGCCTTGGACGTGTAGTTCACCAAGCGGTCGACGAGCTCTTCCTTGGTGGCCTTCTTGCCGAAGTTCAGGAATACCGTGGCGGTGTGGCCGTTGAGCACGGGCACGCGGATGCACTGCGAAGTGATCTTGAGACCGCCGTCGAACGGCACGATCTCGCCCTTGCCGGCATCCACGTGACCGAACACCTTGAGCGGTTCCTTCTCGCTCTTCGCCTCCTCGCCGGAGATGAACGGGATGATGTTGCCCACCATCTCAGGCCAGTCCTTGAAGGTCTTGCCCGCGCCGGAAATCGCCTGATACGTGCTGACGACGACTTCGCGCGGCTCGAATTCCTTCCACGCGGCCAGCGCCGGCGTGTACGCCTGGATCGAGCAGTTCGGCTTGACGGCGATGAAGCCGCGCGTGGTGCCGAGCCGCTTGCGCTGGTGCTCAATCACCGCGAAATGCTCCGGGTTGATCTCCGGCACGACCATCGGCACATCCGGCGTCCAACGGTGGGCGCTGTTGTTGGAGACGACCGGGGTCTCGGTCTTCGCGTACTCCTCTTCGATTGCGCGAATCTCGTCCTTCGACATGTTCACCGCGGAGAAAACGAAATCGACGCCATCGGCCATGCCGGCCACATCGGCGACGTCATGCACCGTCATGCCCTTGACGTACTCGGGCATCGGCGTTTCCATCTTCCAGCGGGGGCCGACGGCCTCTTCATAGGTCTTTCCCGCACTGTGCGCGGACGCGGCGAGTTTGACCACCTCAAACCACGGGTGGTTCTCCAGCAGCGTCACAAAACGCTGGCCGACCATACCTGTGGCGCCAAGAATGCCGACCTTCAACTTTTCGGACATAACAACCTCTGGGTTTGATTCGGTTTCCTATACAAGCGGCCGCAGTGACATGGCCGCACCTATCCAATGGTACGGAATGCGCGGAACAAGACGGGCCGCTTTCCCGAATGATGGCCGTGTTCGCCGATGGGTGGGTGCTGCGGCCGGGATTCGCGGTACTCTGGAAGCATGTCAATAGCATCGCAGGAAGCGCAGAAGCAGCTGGATCGTATCGTGGCGCTGGGTTACCCAGACGTGGCGGACATGAGCGCCGCCGCGTTCCGCGCGCTCGCACGGCCGCTGATCCATGCGTTGGAGCATACCGATCTGGGCTCGAACATCCTGCTGATCCCCACGCGCGAGCTGGTGTCGCCTGAGTCGCTGATCGCCCGAACCAGCATCAACCGCATGGCCGGTTTCACGACAATGCCTCCGCGCGACATCGCAAGCTTCCTGCCGCAGGACGGGTTCGAGCCGCCGGAAGGGCCGTTCTATCTGGTTGTCGAGCCGCATACCGGCACCTGCTACATCAATCGCGAGCCGGACGTGGCGCGCAAGCTCATCGATTCCGACGAGCGCACGCCACTGACCCTTGAAGAGGGTCTTGCCATTGCTACGCAGCACCCCGATTGGCTTGAGATCAAGAACGGGTTCAACCTGCTCGGCTCTCGCAGCGCCGACGGGCGCGTGCCCAGCATCTGGATGAGCCAGAACGCGCCGCGTCTGGGGGCCGTGTGGCCGAACTCGCGGCACACGTGGCTGGGTAACGCCTACTGCATGGCCCGGCGCGGCGTGAGTCTGTTCCACTGAATTTCGCTGGAGCGCTTGTCTGTCGCCTTCGCTGGGCCGCCGCACAGTGACGCATCTGGGCGTGACCGATGGATGCTTGGTGTTTCCTGATATGTGACACTGTGTTGTACGACGCCCGGTTTTATGATGTTCTTGGTGTGTTCGCGAGCGCTTTCGCGCCGGCGGGCAATGATGAGAGACGCCATTGGGCGGGGGAGAAAGGCGGACACGCATGAAGTGCCCATATTGCGGGAATGACGAAAGCCCGGACAGCAAATTCTGTGGGAACTGCGGGCAGCCGCTGCAACAACAGGTATCACAGGCCGCGCCGGCGTCGCAGCCCGCAGTGTCGCAGATGCCCCAGCCCTCTGCGGCGCAACAGCCGGCGACTCCAGCTGTACCACTGCCAGGCGGCGGATTCGCGCCGGCTCCTGCTGCACCTCAGGAGCCGCTCCAGCCAACACAGCCTTTGCAGCCGGCTCAGTCCCAACCTCAGCCGCAGCAGCCTGTTACCCAACCGGCGTGGCCGCAAGCCCAGCAGTTCGCCCAGCCGTCAGGTGCCGGAGTCTCGACTCCGGCCGCGCCCGCAACCCAGCCGTCAGCGGCGACGCCGGCCGTGCCAGGGCAAACGCCGAAGCCCAAATCCAGGGGCAAGCTCATCGGCCTCATCGTGGCCGTGGTGGTCGCCCTCGCGTTGGGTGTCGGTCTTGCCCTGTTCTTCACGTATCGCGCGGGCATCTGGGGCGGAACCCCGCTGCCTACCGCCGAAGAGATCTCCGGTGCGTCCGGCGGCGAAGCCACCGCCGATGACGTGGTCACCCAGCTGAAAGCCAAGGGCGTGAAGGCATCGAAGTCGATCATCTTCTCCGGCAAGAAGAAGGGCGTGTTCCTTGGATACGAGGGCATGAAGCCCGGCGACCGCGTCCAGAAGGATGCCGCGGTAATCGTCCAGGAGTCGGGTGGCCCCGGTGTGCCCAAGAACACGATGGGCAAGCAGGCCACGAAGGTCGTATCCACGTTCAAGACGATGGGTGTGCCGGTACATTACAAGCAGGTACCGGTGTCCGACACCAAGAAGAAGCCAATCGGTTCCGTGGTGGCGACCTACCCCGCCGAAGGACAGGCGCTGTCGGACGGCGACAAGGACGACGGCATCTACATCGGCGTCGCCACGAAGAGCGACGGCGGCGCCATCAGCATCGACATCGTCGGCCGGGACGTCGACACGGTGAAATCCGAACTGGAAAGCCAAGGACATGACGTGACGCTCGTGCCGCGCCTCGCCTCGAAGAAGTTCGTCGGCAAAGTGTCCGGTTCCGACCCGATGCCCGGATCCACAGTAGCGGAAGGCGATGCGGTCACGCTGTATTACGGCATCGACGCCAGCGGCGTCAAGGACGCCTACACGGTTCACGATTCCCCGGAGACCGGCGGCGACAATCTGCTCGGTGTCTCCGGTGTGGCCGCGGGAACGTGGTGCAACAACTCCGGTGACTGCATCACGTTCAAGGATGGCGGCGATGGCAGCGAAGGCAACTCGTACATCCCCTATCCGAAAGGTCGCGACGGTACCGAATACGGCGAATACGAGTCGCTGAGCTCCTGCGATGCCATCCAGCAGCCGTACTGCTCCAGCCCGAAAGCCGACTATCTACTCACCGGTGACACCGGCGCGTTCGAACTGTTCCCGCGATCCAGTATGACGAACTACTGGTGCGGCACCAGCCAGGAAGACTCGAATACGGCAGGCGGCATCGTCTGCAACAACGGCAAGATGGTCGAAAACGGCGATTACAACAATATCTCCGGCGCGACGTATCACATGCAGGACTTCTATCTGGTCGTGCCGGTCGGCGCGGACCTGAACAAGCTCGAAAGCGACGGGTACTTTGACGCGGACGCGCTGGCCGCGGCCAAGAAGCAGAAAGCCGTGAACACGACCAAGCCGTTCCTGATCTACCGTGACCCGAAGCTCTACGACAAGACCACGGCGGACATGACCAATAACTCCGCCAACCCGTTCATGCCGTACAACGGCTACGTCGGCAGCAAAAGCGACATCGTCAAGATGAAGCCCGCTCCCAGCGACGACACCGTGTACTATCTGACCGTCTCCATCGACCTGGATTGGGGTGAGCTGCCCGACGCCGATGTCAAGTAGCCGGGCGGCAGCGCCGGCGCGGACGGCGGTGCATCATCGGCCAAGCCCACCAAGGACATGAGCCTGACGGATGTTCGCACCGCACTCGGCAAAGGCGATTTCTAGCCGATAGCAGGCAAATACTGCCTGAAAGACGACAGTTGGTGCCTGACGTTGGACGACAAGGGCAAGGCCACCTCGGTTGGCTCGGGCAAGCCCATGCTGAGCCCCGATGCTCCGCAGTCGGTCACGCTGCACGCCGGACGGACACGGGTGGTGACGGTTGGTGGAAGGTGCCGTCGGACGTCGGCATCGAGCTCATGGGGCCGGATAGCGACTATCGCTGCGGCGGCAAGAAAGGATTCAAATCCTGCTATGTGCCAGCCGGCATCAGCAGCGACAAACTGGAGGGACTGGCCGGCGCGAGCTACCAGTTGCCGACGTGTCAGGCCATGCCAAGCCTGACAGCTCCAAGCCGTTCCTGAAAATGGAGGGGTACCACATGAACGTCGTTCCCCCCTTGACGAGAACGTGCTGTACCTGACCGAGTAGAGGTAGGGCCGGCCCGGGGACGAGCCGGGTGGATATACGGCGGATATGAATAGGCATGGTGTCGACGATATCGCCGCCGGAACCATGCCCTTTGTCGTCTGTTTGCCGCCGCTGCGCTATCGTCGCAGACGCCGTGCGATGGAGCGCGCGATTGCCGCGAAGCCGGCGGATAGGGTCAGGGCGATGGTGGCAAACACCTGCGGCCGGCGCAGTTCGTTGCGCAGGGTCGCGGCGCCCGTCACGCAATGATCCTCGAAGAACACGCGCAACTCATTGCCGCTGTAACGGCCGACCAGGTCGCCCCACGTGAGCATGCGGGTCTCATACGCGGCCGGGTCGTCTTCGCGGAACTCGAACAGGCGGATGCCGCGCAGGCGAGACTTCGGACCGTAGCATTCGAAGCCGCACGTCGGCGCATACCCTAGATCGAGGTCATGCACGTGCCCGACGAACGAGTTCTTGTGATCGTGCCCGCAGTACAACGCGAAATAGCCGCCCGCCTCGCGCAATGCGTCCACCTCGCCGACGTTCTCGTCAGCGCAGCCGATCGCCTCGCCGAGCCGTGACCCCGGCCGGCATACGGCGTCGTTGAGCACGTAGCAGCGCCCGGCGTAATTGCGGGCGCCCTCCACGGCGTTCGGCGTCCATGCCGGGACCTCGGTCAGGCAGTCATAGAATTCCTGCGGCGGAATATGCTGGAACGTGATCGACGGCACCGGTTCGCCATCGCCGTTGCGCTCGGCGAGCGTGCGCTGCACGTCGCCCAGCCATGCGATCGCCTCAGCGCTCGGTGTGCCGTAGCCGTCCGAATCCGCTAGGTCGAGTCCGCGCGAATGCGCCACATACCGCGGGTACTGGGCGTCATTCTCCTCCGGCTTGCCCGCATAATCGCCGGAATTGACCAGCATCACGCCCATCGCCACATGCTCCGAACCGTCGGAGGACAGCACGGGCAGCGCGAATGTGCCCGGCTCGATGGCCAACGGCGAGCCGCCGGCAGCATCGGCCTCGGGATTCAGGCAGCCGGGGAACTCGCGGTAGATGTCGTCCTGCTCGTCAGGCAGGATGCCGCACTGGAAGTCGTGATTGCCATAGGTCGCGGCGAACGGCACGCCCGCGTTGATGACCGGTCCGAGGAACGCGCTGAATGTGTCGCGCACTTTCTGCCGGGTGTCGTTCATCAGGTCGTCCATCGTGACCACATCGTCCTGCGGTGGCAGGTCCGGATCGCGCCGCGCCGCGATGCGCCTGTGGATGCCGTGTAGCTTCGCCTCGATTTCGGTGACGAGACGTACGCGTGCGCCGGGGTTCTCGCCGCGCCGGCGCAGGAACGTGTCGATGTACGCGGGATCGTACCCGCGGATTTGATCGCCGGTGAACACCACCAAATCCGGCTTCGCCTCGTTGATTGCGGCCTCGATCATGCGGATCGTGTCGCGGTTGACTTCCGGGCCGTCCTGAATGTCGGCCATTTGCAGCACGCGGAACGTGCCGTCGTCGTGAAAACGCAGTGTCATGCCCTCCACTGTAGCGAGTCGCCCTGTGCGGCGCCATACTCTTCGCGAAGTCGCCACCACGCGTGGAGCGGGCGTCGCCATGCAGTCAACGGGCGTCCGGAGAGGGGCCGAAACGTTATCTCGGCAGGGTATCTACGTTTCGAGGGGGTGACTCGGACGCTCCGGAACATCTATCTGCATTTCGAGGGGTTGGTGGCCGAGTATCAATGGCATGGGAGCCGCATGATTCCAGTGGCGTCCATCATGCAATACCTCGAATATCGAGCAACGCCAACCCCTTGAAACGCAGATAGATGTTCGGCGGGCCTGAAATCACCCCCTCGGAAGCGAGATAACGCTCCGAAGGCCGCATGGATTGGCCGCATTCTTGATATCTCGGCGGTTTACCGGGGCGCTTCACGCTAGACTGATTAATTGCATGACCTATCGTGCGACGACAACATACGGCCGGCAGGCAACAGGCGCCGGCATCATCAAGTAAAAGGAGGAGATATGGGTCAGGATCAATCATCAGTGTTTGATCTTGCGGCGGTCGCCGCGGCGTCCAATGGGGGGAACAACGACCCGCTGCTGCCTCCCGCACGATTCATCGGCGAGCCGCAGAAGCCGAGCGATATGCCTTACACCAAGTACGTCGCCTACGACAAGCAGGTGCCGTTCGACTATCCCGAGCGCACGTGGCCGGGCAAGCGTCTGCAGCGTGCCCCGCGCTGGTGCTCCGTCGACCTTCGCGACGGCAACCAGGCGCTCGTCAACCCGATGGACTCCGAGCGCAAGCTGCGCTTCTGGAACCTGCTCGTCTCCATGGGATTCAAGGAAATCGAAGTGGGCTTCCCGTCCGCCTCGGAGACGGATTTCGACTTCATCCGCATGCTTATTGAACGCGAGCTCATCCCCGACGACGTGACCATCGTCGTGCTCACCCAGTGTCGTGAGCACCTGATTCGCCGCACTTACGAGGCGCTCAAGGGCGCCAAGCGTGCGATTGTGCACTTCTACAACTCGGTCTCTGTGCTGCAGCGCGAGGTCGTGTTCCGCAAGAACAAGGAAGAGATCAAGAAGCTCGCCACCGACGCGGCCGAGCTGTGCAAGGACCTTGAAAACGAGGCCAAGGGCATCGACCTGTATTACGAGTACAGCCCCGAATCGTTCACCGGTACCGAGCCGGAATACGCGGTCGAGGTGTGCAATGCGGTCATCGGCGTCATCAAGCCGACCCCCGAGCACCCGATGATCATCAACCTGCCGGCCACGGTCGAGATGACCACGCCGAACGTGTTCGCCGATGAGGTGGAGTACGTGTCCACGCATCTTGACGACCGTGACGCCGTGGTGCTCTCCCTGCACCCGCACAACGACGAAGGCATGGGCGTGGCCGCCACCGAGCTGGCCGTGCTGGCCGGCGCCGACCGCGTGGAGGGCTGCCTGCTGGGCAACGGCGAGCGCACCGGCAACGTGGATCTGGTCACGCTGGGTCTGAACATGCTCACGCAGGGCATCGATCCGCAGATCGACTATTCGAACGTTCCCGAGATCCGCAAGACCGTCGAGTACTGCAACCAGATCAAGATCTCCGAGCGTCATCCGTACGCGGGCAACTTCGTGTTCACCGCGTTCTCCGGCTCCCATCAGGACGCCATCAAGAAGGGCCTCGAAGCCCGCGAGGTCGCTGCGGACCGAGTCGGCGCCGATCTCGACAAGTTCGTGTGGCTCGTGCCGTACCTGCCGATCGACCCGAAGGACATCGGCCGCACCTACGAGGCGATCATCCGCGTCAACTCGCAGTCCGGCAAGGGCGGCATGGCCTACCTGCTCAAGACCAACCACAACCTCGACCTGCCCAAGCGTCTGCAGATCGAGTTCGACAAGATCGTGCAGAAGTACGCCGACGAGACCAAGAAGGAAGTCAAGGACGAGGACATCTGGCGCCTGTTCAAGGACGAGTACCTGCCGGTCGAGGAGTCGGGCGCGACGGCGGCCGGCGTGGTCGTCGGCGACTCGCGCGACGAATCGCTCGAGCAGTGGGGCCGTCTGAAGCTGCTCAAGGTGTCCGTCTCCTCCGGCGAGGACGGGTCCGATACCGTGCTCAAGGCGCGTCTGCTCGATCGCGGCGCCGGCGCGCACGCCGATCAGCCGGTCGAGCGCGAGCTGTCCGGCATCGGCAACGGCCCGATCGCCGCGTTCATCAACGCGATCTCGAACCTCGGCATCGAGGTCTCGGTGATGGACTACGTGGAGCACACCATGTCCGTCGGCACCGACGCGATGGCCGCCTCCTACGTGGAGTGCCAGATCGGTGAGGACGCCGAGAGCCAGATCATCTGGGGCGTCGGCATCGACTCCTCGATCATCACGAGCTCGCTCAAGGCGATCATTTCCGCGGTCAACAGGTCGGAACGCTGACGTAGTATCCCGCATCGGTAATCCGTTTGCGATGTCTGGCTCCCCTCTCGGAGGGGAGCCAGACATTGCCGACACAGGATAACGGCGGATATGCCGTGATGAGTGCGAAGGCTTTTCGGTGAGGCCCCTTCCCTGCATGGGAAGGGGCCTCGCGCGTTTCTGCGGGGCGTGTCGTGGGGGGCGTCGGCCGCGGCGCGGTCCGGTGAACGGATCCTGGATCATTTACGTTGGTTGTGCGCCGATCTTGCCGATGATGACGAGAACGCCGGTATCCATGCATTACAATGAGGCGGTTGACCGATAGCATGACCGGAACGATACAGACACAACACCGATACGACCGAGACGACACAAACGATGACGATTGCGGAGAAGGAACGGATGAACGACAGCATTGACGGCAAGAACCCGGGGGAGCAGTATGGCTACCTGCTGGTGCACTTTATCGAAAACCCGCTCGGGCACACCGAGCGCGTCTACATGGATCTGTCCGACGGTGACGACCCGCGCCGCTGGATCCCGCTCAAGGGCGGCGAGCCGATCCTGAGCTCCGAGCTGGGCACCAAGGGCGTGCGCGACCCGCACATCGTGCGCAACCCCGATACGGGCATGTGGTACATCGTGGCCACGGATCTGCGCGTGATGGGCGACGGCAACGGCTCGGGCTCCGATACCGACTGGCACTACTGGTCTCACCACGGCAGCACGGACCTCATCGTCTGGCAGTCGCCGGATCTGGTGCATTGGAGCGAGGCGCACACGCTCGACGTGTCGCGCAAACCGGACGGCGGTCATCTCGAACTGGGCATGGCGTGGGCCTGCGAATGCCTGTGGGTGCCCGACTACTATCCGGAAGACCATGACGGCGGCCGCGGCGCGTTCGTCATGTACTGGTCGAGCAAGCTGTTCGCCGACGACGATCCCGGGCATGAGAGCGACGACGTGCACGACAGGGTGCTGTGGGGCGTGACGCGCGACTTCACGCAGGATACGTACGAGTACGGCGGCGTGTTCGTCGATACCGGAACCAATTCCATCGACACCACGATGATCCAGCGCGAGCTGCCCAACGGTACCAAGCGCACGTACCGCATCACCAAGGACAACGGCACGGGCAAGGCGGACGGCAGCGGCGAAGGAATCGGGATGGAATCGACCGACGCCGAGCGCTGGTGGGAGCCGGGCACGGTGTGGACGCGCGTGCAGACGCATATCGGCGAATGCTATTCGGACGGCCACGGCGTGGAAGGCCCGGCCGTGTTCGCCAACCATCACAACGATGGCGGCGCGAACGACGAGTGGTATCTGTTCGTGGACGTGATCCCGTCGATCGGCTATCGCCCGATGATCTCCAACGATCTGGACGCCGGGTGGCGCCCACTCGACGACCCCGAGTTCTCGCTCGCCCCGCACACCAAGCACGGCGGCGTGGTCTCGCTGACCCGCGCCGAATACGAGCGTCTCAGCGCGCTGCGCTGAGACGGTTGGTTGCGCCGTCATATGGTTCATGACGGGGCTGTGGACTTTTTGGCAAGGGAGTCCGGTTACAGGCAGAATGCCATGTACAGGGGCAGCAGGCGCCGATAGCCGTCCCTTGCCATGGGCCGGGGATGAAGCACGTATTCCTCTCCCGTTCTGCCAGCGAACTTCGTGCGGAACTTGTCGAGAGACACTGTCGAATACCGTTTACCGGACTTGACCTCGATGGGGCTGATTCGCGGTTTCATCGCTGCGTCCGGGTACGGGCGCACGATCAGGAAGTCGATTTCCATACGTTCCTCGCGTATGTTGGATGACTTCGCATAGAAGTACAGGTCGTGTCCGGCCGCGACCAGCTGCTGGGCGACCGCGTTCTCGGCAAGCATGCCCTCGTTCACGCCGTCCGCGCCCAGCAGCACTTGGCGGTACACGTCCGGCAGCGATGGGCCGTCCGAGGAGAACGCCATGGTGGACAGCAGGCCGGTATCGGCCATATAGCATTTCACGACCGTGTCGTCGGCGCTGAGCGCCAACCCCAGCGAAGGATCCTCGGCCAGTATGCACAGGTTGATCGTCGCGGCCTCGCGCATCCACGCAAAGGCCGTCATGAAGTCACGGGAGCGGGACCCTCTTCGACTTGGCTATAGACCAGTTTCTTCTCATGCTTCGCCAGCTGGCCCGGGATTGCATTGAATACCGCGCGCACGCGCTTTGCCGCCAGACCGCCGTATTTACCGATGTCCTCCCGATACAGTTTGAGCACCAGGCGCTTGGCGCGGTCCGCCGCGGCCATGTCCCGGGCGGGAGCGTAGGCCGCCACCGACTGCGGCATGCCGCCAACCAGCATGTATTCATGCCACAGGCGCGACGCCTTGCGGTGCAGCGAATCGGGCAACGATACGCCGGACTCGAACGCATGGCGAATCATCCGGGCCAAGGCTTCCTCGCCCATCGCCCACAGGAACTCCTCGAAGTCCATCGGTCCCATGCGCATGGACTCCTCTTCGGAGGGGATCAGAATGTCCCTCGCATTGGCGTTGATGGAGATCAGCGAACCGGTCTCGATGTAGTCGAACCGCCCATCGGCGACTAGATGCTTGATGAACTCCCTTGCCTGGGGAAACATCTGGACTTCGTCGAAGATGACCAAGGACCGGTGCGGCGTGAGCGTTACGCCGAGCGCCGCGCACAGGTACAGGAACAGGCCGTCGAGGTCGTTGCGCATGTCCAACAATGTCTGTCTGAACTCGGCATCCATCCTCGTGAAATCGACCAAAGCATACGAATCATATTCGTTCCTGGCGGACTCCTCCGCGACCGTGGACTTGCCCACACGGCGGGCGCCCTCGATCAGCATGGCTGTCCCGCCGCCGTTTTGCTTCCACGCGAGAAGCCTGTTGTACGCCTTCCTCCGGAACATCGCCACTCCTCGATTGCACGTTTCTAAGGTTTTATATGTAGATGGAATCGCACTTTTCTGAGGTTTTAGCACGATATGTCATGTCGATGGCGGTGAGGCACCGGTGCGGGGAATCGACGCTTCATGTTGATCTGGGGGCGGTCACAGGAACGCGGCTAGTGTGCAGAAGTCTGTGACTCCGATCAATGTCACGTCGGATTGTTCCGTGCGACGATATCGACCAGCGTCTGTGTGAATCCGCCGGGGCGCGATCGGTTGGAGTCAGTTGGCTGCGCCGTCAGCTCGAGACGTTACATGCGATGCACGCTTCGTGCGCTGTCGCAGACGTTCCGCCGAGTCGCTCATTCGGCGGGCGCGACTGGTTTGGCCTCAGCCGTGTTCCTCTCCAGAGGAAGCGCTAGTCGACGACGCCCCTGCGCGCGGCCAGCCAGCGCAGACTGGCGTCGATGCGGCGCAGAGCTTCGTCGTAGAGCTCCTCGTTGGGAACGGCTCCGTACATGATGCGCAGATATCCTTCGCCGAACGGCGTGAACCAGGTGCCGGGGCCAACGCCGACCTGCGCGTCCGCGAGCAGCCAGTCGCGCACTTCCCCGCAGGTGCCCAGACGGCTGACATTCGCCCAAAAGTAGAATCCGCCCTCGGGCAGCGGGCAGCTCACACCCGGGATGGCGTCGAGTATGCGCTGACCCCTTGCGCGCCGCGCGCGCATGAGCTCCACCCAGTCGTCGGCGTACTTCGGGTCGTCGAACGCCGCCGCGGCGCCGATCTGCGCGAAGGTGTTGGTCGGGCCGTGCACGTTGAAAATCGCCGGCTTGAGCACGGGGAACAGCTCCTTGGGCACCACCATGTAGGCCACGCGGTAGCCGGTGAGCCCCAGATCCTTGGATGTGCCGAACACGCTGATCGTGCGTTCGCGCATGCCGGGAAGCGTGGCGAAGGTGACGTATTCCTTGTCGTAGACCTGCCGCTCGAAATCCTGGTCGACCACGGCGATGAGATTGTGCCGTTCGAGTATGTCCGCCAGGCCGAGCAGCTCCTCGCGGTCGTACACGGTGCCGGTCGGATTGTTGGGATTGGTCAGCACGATGCAGCGGGTGCGTTCGGTGATCTTCGACTCCAGAACATCGAGCTCCAGATGGAACCCGGTCTCCTCGCGCACGGGCACTGGCACGTTGACCGCGCCGATCTGCAGCACGTCGTTGATGTTCTCGGAGAAGCCGGGCTCGATGTTGAGCACCTCGTCACCCATGTTGGGCCTGACACAGACGCGGATGCCCAGATACAGGCCCATCGCGGAGCTGGGCACCACCAGCAGCTCGGTGTCGGGGTCGACTTCGAGCTGGTTGAAGGTCGCCAGCTTGCGCACCAATGCCTCACGCAGCTCGGGCTCGGCGTAGCCGTTGGCCAGCGAATAGTGCGTGCGTCCCTCATCCAACGCCCGTTTGGTCGCCTCGATGACATGCGCCGGCAGGCACGGGTCCGGGAAGAACAGGTCGGCTCCGGTAAGCAGGATCTTGCGGTCCGGGTCCATGCCGTCATATGGGGAGAAATCGGGCGAGGTGATATGCCTCCAGGACGGGTCGATATTGAGCATGGGTGCTTCCTTCCTTACTTGCTGGACTTTGCTGGACTTTGCTGGACTTGCTGGATGTGCTCGGCTCGCTGGGAGTCGCGCGCACGGCGTGCTCGCCGCCGATCCGTGGCGGCATCAATGAAACTGCCACGGACTCGGAGCCGTGGCAGTTTCGTCGGTCATCCGCCCGGCGCGTCCGGTACGGGCGGGCGCGGGCGATCGCATGATCGGTCGATCGGGTGACCGTGGTGCGGGCCGTGGGATGCGGCCGCACGATCACTTGGATTTGGTGACCTCATAGTAGATCGGCACGGAATCCCAGCCGAAGTTGACGTTGCTGACCTTCGTGGACCAGACGCCGTTGACGTTCTGATACCACAGCGGCACGGACGGCAGATCCTTGAGCAGGATCTCCTCGGCTTGCTGGAACTTCTTGATGGCGTCCTCCGAAGAGGTGGAGGCGGCGCCCTCGTCGATGAGCTTGTCGAACTCGCTGTTGCTGTAGCCTTCGAGATCGGAGCTGGCTCCGGTGCGGTAGTTCTCGTTGAGGAAGTTGAACAGCGACGGCCAGTCGGCCTGCCACCCGGCGCGGGTCGCTCCCTTGAGCTTGGCGCCGAGGCGGTCCTCCAGCGAGGCGGAGAAGGTGGGGTACGGGTCGCCCTCCGCGTTGATGCCCAGCGTGTTCTTGATCGAATTGCAGACCGCGTCGACCCAGGCCTTGTGCGAGCCGTCGGCGTTGTAGGCGATGTAGAAGGTGTTGTCGCCGTAGTCCGAGATCGCGTTGGCCTGTGCCCAGAGTTCCTTGGCTTTGTCGGCGTTGTAGCTCAGCACGTCGCTGCCTTCGAGCGACTTGCTGTACCCGTCCACCACGGGAGACGAGAAGTCGGTCGCCGGGGTGCGCGTGCCGTTGAAGATCTTCTGGATGATGGTGCCGCGGTTGATGGCGTAGGAGATGGCCTGCCGGCGCAGCGTGCCTTCCTCTCCGCTCCAGTGCTCCAGGTAGTACGGGATGCTGATGGACTGGAAGATGGCCGCCGCCTGGTTGACGTTGCGGCCCTTGAAGGCGGTGTCCGCGCTCTTGATCGCCGAGTCGGGGAGGGTGTCGAGGATGTCGAGGTTGTCCGACTGCACATCCGCGTAGGCGGAGTTGAGCGAGGTGTACAGGTTGAACGTGATGCCGCCGTTCTTCGGCTGCCGGACGCCCTTGTAATCAGGGTTGGCGACCAGTTCGATCTTCTGGTCGTGGTGCCATGCGCTGTCGCTGGCCATCTTGTACGGGCCGTTGCCGATCGGGTGCTCGCCGTAGGCCTTCATGTCGTCGAAGGCGACGGACGGCATCGGTGCGAAGGCGACGTAGCCGAGACGCATCAGAAAGTCGGATTCCGGCTTGTTGAGCGCCACGGTGAACGTGAGATCGTCCACCTTCTTCACGCCGGTCAGATCGGAATCCTTGGAATCGGAATAGCCTTGGATGTTGCTGAAATAGGAGGCCGCCTGCAGGCCGTTGCTCAGCTTCGCCGCGTAGTTCCACGAATCGATGAAGGAATCGGAGGTCATCTTCTCGCCGTTGGTGAAGGTCCAGCCGCTCTTGAGCTTGACGGTCCATTCGGTGCTGTCGTCGTTCGGCGTGATCGATTCGGCGGCGTCGAGCACGGGCTTGCCGTCGCTGCTGTAGGTCACCAGTCCGGCGAACAGCTGGGTGGCGACCTTGGCGCCGCCCGATTCGACGGACTGCACCGGGGTCAGGGGATTCAACGGTTCGGAGCCGTTGGTGGTGATGATTGCGGTTTTGTCGTAGGAATCCTGCGAGGACTTGCTGCCGGAGCCGTTGGAGGATGCGCCGCATCCGGACATTGACAGCGTGAGCGCGGCGATCATCGCCGCCGCTTTGGCCACTTTACTGAACCTGTTCATGTCCCGTCCTTTCTCTTCTGTGGACATGCATCAACAATAGCCGGAAAAGATATTCATTTGTTAACTGATGATCAAATATTGTTACTCAAATGAAATACTAATACACTGATAGTGTCATATTTGTAAGAGATAGTATGATTAAAACTTGCATTTTGATATGTGAGTCCATACCGGCCCACGGAAGGAGTCCTGATGACATCGGCATTCATCATCTATGCGAGCACGGCTGCGGCGGATATGCACCATCTGATCCCCCATGACGTGCATGATCCGTTCATGTATATCCACACCGAGGCGGGTGACGACTATGTGGCATGCAGCACCTTGGAGAGCGCCCGCATGCGCGAAGTGCCCGGCGTCACCGTCATGCCGTTGGAAAGCCTGGGCTTCGATGAGTTCAAGGCAAGCGAGCCGGACGAGACCACGGCCGAGTTGGACTGCTACGCCGAGGCGCTGAAGCGCACCGGCGTGACGAAGGCGCTGATCCCGCCGACGTTCCCGACCCAGGCGGCGGATTTCCTGCGCGCCAAGGGGCTGAAGCTCACCGTCGACGAGAAATTCTTCTCCGACGCGCGCCGCTGCAAGACCGATTCGGAGCTGGAAAGCATCATGCGTGCGCAGAAGGCCGCCGAGGAGGCGACCGCGTACGTGTCGGACGCCCTGTATCGCGCCGATGTCGCCGAAGACGGCGGACTGATGCTCGATGGCGAGCCGCTCACCTGCGAGCATCTGCAGTATCTGGTGCGTCTGGCCTATCTGCGCCACGGCTGCGACGACGGCGGCACGATCGTGGCGCATGGCCCGCAGACCTGCATCGGGCACTGCGCCGGTTCCGGCCAGGTGTTCGAGGGCGAGCCGGTCACCGTCGACATCGACCCGCGCGATCTGCAGCGCGGATGCACCACCGACATGACCCGCACCTTCGTCAAGGGCGAGATCAACGACGAGCTCAAGTTCTACTACAAGCTGGTCAAGGAATCCTACGACCGGACCTTGGCCGCGATCCGACCGGGTCTGGCCACGGCCGAGCTGCACCGCATCTCATGCGAACCGATGATCGAGGCGGGCCAGCCCACGCAGCTCACCAAAAAGCCGGGGGAGTCCCTGATCGAAGGGTACTTCCACTCGCTGGGCCACGGCGTCGGACTGGAGGTGCATGAACCGCCGTCGCTGAACCAGACGCCGGGCGAGCTGGTTGAGGGCGATGTGATCGCCATCGAGCCGGGCTGCTACCGCCAGGGCTTCGGCGGCGTGCGGCTGGAGAGCCTGGTACTGGTGACCAAGGATGGCGGCAAGCTGCTGGCCGACTATCCGTATGGCATGGAGCCGGCGCCGCTGCAGCGCTGACGGAGCCCGGGCCGGTCGCCGTGCCACCCGCGGCGACCACGGCGGCCGGCCCCGATGGATGACGACCCTCGACACATGAAAGGCAGGATCTGCATATGAGCATGGATCCCCGCATCCTTGAACAGCGCGACGCGATCATCGAGCGGTGGCGCACCCTCTGCCGGTTTGCGTCCACGGCGGACAACCTGCCGGAAATCGGCAAGGCCGCCGAATGGCTGGAGGGGCAGTTGCGCCCGCTGTTCGGCGAAGTCGGCACGGTGCCGGTTCCCGGGTACGGCCCGGTGGTCTACGGCATCGAACGCGGCGTGTCGGGCAGGACCCTGATGCTGTACAACCACTATGACGTGCAGCACGCCGGCGATCTGGGCCAATGGACCTACCCGCCATACGAATCACAGGTGCACGACGGCGTCATGTATGCGCGCGGCGCCTGCGACGACAAGGCCGATGTGGCCGGTCGGCTCGACTCCTTCCGCCTGTGGAAGGAGGAGCACGGCGGCAAGCTGCCGTATACGGTCATCTATTTCGCGGAGGCGTGCGAGGAAATCGGCTCTCCGGGTCTGGGCGACGTGCTCAGGGAACACGCCGATCTGTTCCGGTCCGACGCCTGCCTGTGGGAAAGCTACCTGCGCGAGGAGGACGGCAGCCCGTCCATCGGATTCGGGTGCCGGGGCTCGTTGAGCGTGCGCATCGCCGTCCATGCGCTCAAGGACGGCATCCATCCCTCCTATGGTACGGTGGCGCGCTCGGCGCCGCTGGAGGTCATGAAGATCGTGGCGAGCCTGACCACGCCTGACGGGCTGGTGGCGGTGCCTGGCATGCGCGAGCTTGCGGTGAAGGCCTCGCCTCAGGCGATGCTCCGGCTGCGCAGGATCGGTGTGCCGGGCGATTCGCTGCGGCTCAACGATACGGTCAACCCCAACCCGATCGACAACGAGGCCGAACTGCAGCGCCGGTTCATTTTCGAGCCGGGCATGAGCCTGGCCTCCTTCGATCTCGACTCGAGCAGCGTGCGCAGCATCCCTCCGTCCTGTTCGGCCCGCGTGCGGTTCAGCTTGGTTCCCGGCATGGATCCCGAGCGCTGTTTCGAGCTGATCCGTCGGTATGTGGCCGATCAGAACCCCGATGCGACCGTTGAGAAGGTCGATGTCATCGAGCCGGCCTATTCTTCGCCGGACTCCTGCTTCGGGCAGTCGGTGTCGGATGCGGCCGCGCAGGCATACGGCAAGGAGCCGGTGATCTACGACATCATGACGGGAGCCGGTCCGGGCGCCATATTTCTCAAATATCTCGGCGCTCCCATCGCCTCGCCAACGGGCACGCTGCGCCCTGATGGTAATATGCATGGGTACAACGAACACGGTGCGCTGGATGATTATCTTACCCACGTCAATTTCACGTTGACGCTGCTTCGAGAATTGGAGGCGCACGGCTTCGGCGATCACGCCGACTAAGGGGTTGTCATGACGGAGCATAAGGGCGACGGGTCGTCCGCGCTGGATATTCACGGCCTGTTGGAGGTCGATTATCCACCGGTGAGCTTGGATGACGTCGACCGCCGGCTGCTTATGCTCCTCAATGAGGATTCCTCGCGGTCACAGCGTTCCCTCGCCTCGCAGTTGGGCGTTTCGGCACCGACCGTCGCCGAGCGCATGCAGCGCATGCAGCGGCTGCATGTCATCGAGCACAAGGGGATCGTCACGAATCATTCCGCGTTGGGATACCCGATTCTGGTGGTGATGCCGATGAGCATCGAACAGGACGCCAACCCCGCAAGGATCGTTACGGCCCTGCGCGAGATCCCGCTGTTGACCGAATTGCTGCTCCTCACCGGCAGCTACGACATGATGGCGCGGTTCGTGGTCCGCGACCATAAGCAGCTTCAATGGCTGCTGCTGGAACGGGTGTGGTCGATCCCCGGTCTGCGGCATGTGGAGACGATGATCAGTCTCGGCACGCTGTGCCGCCGCAGCGAGCTCGACGTCGCGCTGAACGACGAGTCCCGTAACGACGAGTGACGAGTGGGGCGGCTGGTTCGACCTTGCTCGGTTCTGACCACCCCCATTCGGCACAGCCTTAGGAATCCGCTTGCGCGTTGCGGTTTTGCTCCCCTCAGTCGGCCGCGCCGACAGCTCCCCTCAGGGAGGGGAGCCCGATGTTTTGCTTATTGCTGGTTTTGGGTGGTGGTGGAGTTGGCGGTGTCGGGCGTGGTGGTGGTGGAGTTGTTTGAGCCGTCTGAACCGCTGTCGGAGCCGGTGCCGCCGGTGCTGCCGGAATCACCGGAGTTTCCGCCGGCCTCGGTGCCGTCTCCGGCCCCGCTGTCGTTGCCGGTGTCGGTCGCGGCGGGATCCTTGTAGCCGGGGCATTGCGGGCTGTATTGGGCGTTGGCGGCGCACTGCTGCTGGAACTGCGTCTCCTCGTCCTGCTGCGCCTTCTTCTGCGCATCCTCGTCGGCCTGCTTCTTGGCGTCTTCCTCGGCCTGCTTCTTGGCGTCCTCTTCCGCTTTCTTCTGGGCCTCCTGCTGCTTGGTGTACGCCGAGCCGAGGCCCCATGTGCCGTCGGATCCGCCGATCTTGCCGTTGTCGGTGGCGGTCGGGAAGTCGATGACCTCCTGGCCGGACAGGGCCTGGCTCATGAATTCGGTGAACAGGTGGGCCGGGTAACCGGTGGACGAGATGCCGTATCCGGCGAATTCGGGCACGACCTGCGAGCTGCCGTCGTCGCCCGGGTTCCAGATCGCCCACACGTTGAGCAGCTGCGGCACGTAGCCGACGAACGAGGCTGCGGTCTGGTCGTTGGCGGTACCCGACTTGCCGGCCACCGCACGGCCGAGCGCCGCCGCGGTGCCCGCCGCGGTGCCGTTCGTCGTGGTGCCCTGCATCGCCTTCTGCACCAGCGCGCAGTCGTTCGCGTCGAACACCTTCTCGTTCTTGATGGCGGTCTTGTACACCTCGTTGCCCTTGCCGTCGTTGACCGTGGCGACGATGTGCAGCGTGTTCTTGACGCCGTTGGCCGCGATCGTCGCGTGGCCCTGCGCCAGATCCCACACGGTGCTCGCGTTGATGCCGAGCACGTTGTACGGCGAATCCGCGTCGATGTCGCTCGTGATGCCGGCCTCGTGGGCGATGGCGGCCGTGCGCTGCGGCGTCAGATGCTCGTTGATGTTCATGAACACGGTGTTCACCGAGTTTGCGGTGGCCTGGTACAGGTTGATGTTGCCCCAGTTGTTGTTCAGCGCGTTGTTCACGACCTCGCTGATGCCGTTGAAATGCTGGCCGGAGTTGCCGTTGAACATCGTGTTGAAGTTCACGCCCTCCTGGGCCGCGCCGAGCAGCGCGAACGGCTTCATCGTGGAGCCCGGCTGGAACTGGGCCTGCGTGGCGTTGTTGAGCTGGTGCGTCAGGTAATCCGAACCGCCGTATATGGCTTTGACGGTGCCGTCGCGCGGGTCGAGGGCGATGCCGCCGACCTGGATGCTCTCGGGCATGCCGTCCGGGCGCGTGTCGCCGACGGTCTGCATCTCGTCCTGCATGGTCTTGTCGATCGTGGTGATGATCTTGTATCCGCCGGTCTCGAGGTCGTCCTTGGTGAAGGTGCCCGAGTTGATCAGCTCGTTCTCCACGGTGGTGAGCAGATAGCCGTTCGGCCCGCTGTACACGTTGTTCTGCGTGTATTCGACGGTGGCGGGCAGCGTTTTGGCCTGCGCCTGCTCGTCGGCGGTGATGTACCCGTCCTCCTTCATGATGCGCAGCACGCGCTGCATGCGCTGCGTCGCCATGTCGGGGTTCTGCGCCGGGTCCCAGGTGGAGGGGGCGGGGATGATGCCGGCGATGGTCACGGCCTCGGCCAGGCTCAGGTCCTTGGCGTCCTTGCCGAAATACGCCTGCGCGGCGGCCTGGATGCCGTACGACCCGCGGCCCAGGTAGATCGTGTTCATGTAGTTGCACAGCACTTCGCTCTTATCCTGCTGCTGCGCGATCTTCACCGCGAGGATGGCCTCGCGGAGCTTGCCGGTGTAGCTGGTCGTTTCGCCCAGATAGTAGCGTTCCGCATACTGCTGGGTGATGGTCGACCCGCCCTGGCGCGTGCCCTTGGTGATGTTGTTGACGAGCGCGCGGGCGATGCCCTTGAGATCGATGCCCCTGTTCGTGTAGAACGTGCGGTCCTCGGAGGCCACGATCGCCTTGCCCACATAGTCGGGCAGATTCTTGCACTCGATGATCTCGCGGTTCTGCTCGGCGAACGATCCGAGCGTCGTGGTGCCGTCCGCGTAGTACACGGTCGTCTTCTCGGCGAGCGCGAATTTCTCGGGCTGCGGTACCTCGGTGGTGATGTACAGGTAGGCGAACGCGCCGACCCCGGCCGCGATGCACACGGCGACGATGCCGAGGAACCATTTGAGGATCAGGTGCTTCTTGCGGCCTTTCGGCTTCGGCCCCTTGGAGCCGTAGGAGCGGTGCGAACCGCCGCCGTTGTGCCGTGCCGCCGGTTTGCGGGTCGCGTCGGTGCGCGCCGAGCGGGCGTTCCCCCCGGCGGAACGACGGGTGCCGGATGTGCCGCGTGCGGAGCGTGATGCGCGTGCTGAGGCGCTGCGTGACTGTGAAACCATGTGCCCAACCGTAATCGGCCCCCCTGAGAAAACCGGTCCTTCTCCGTCGAATCCTTACATTCGGTTGCTGTCGGATACAACCGACATTCGCGCTTTGTACGCGCAAAGCATCGTTTATGGTCGACAACATGGTCGACAACATGGTCGGCCACACGGTGTGCGTTGCGTCCTGTGCATGGCGGCGGCATGGGCTCCGTCAGGGCGACAAACACGGTCGGTCGGCATCGCCGAGTTGACAGTTTCGCCGTTATGGAGTATAACGATAAACGAGAGTTGAAGCGATTCAATTCTGTTGTGTGGTCAATGGGGGCCACGCAATCGATGCGTCAATATCGCAATATCGAGGGAGATACCGTGATGCATATCGGAAAAACGATGAAGGTCGCTTTCGCAGCCGCCGCGGCGGCCGCGATGGTCGTGCCCCTTGCTGCGTGTGGCGGCGGGGCCGATAGCGGCAAGACCAAGCTCACGTTCCTGTCGTGGAGCAACGAGCAGTACATGAAGCCGATTATCGACAAGTTCGAGGAAAAGAACCCGGACATCACGATCGACTTCAACTACTCGCCGCCGGTCGGCGAATACGTGCAGACGCTGCAGACCCGTATCGTGGGCAATCAGGCCCCGGACCTGTTCTTCATCTGCACGGAGAACAAGAGCAACATCATCGACAATGACAATGCGCTGGACCTGACGAACGAGCCGGCCGTGAAGAACCTGTCCGAGGCCAACAAGGAGTACCTGACCAAGGACGGCAAGACCTACGGCATCTCGGTCTCCTCGTGGGAGAGCGGCATCGTCTACAACAAGGACCTGCTGGCCAAGGTCGGCGCCGACTCCATCCCCGAGAACTGGGACGACTTCCTGGCACTGCTCAAGAAGCTCAAGGACGCCGGCATCACCCCGTACCTGGAGCCGGTGGACGACGTGCCGAAGATCTTCCAGGCCTTCCTGGGCGCCAAGTACGACCTGGCGGGCGACACCGAGGCCGAGAAGGCCATCTTCGAGGGCAAGAGCACCTTCGAGAAGGAGTGGACCCCGGAGCTGGAGCAGTGGTACCGCCTGTGGGATGAGGATCTGGTCACGCGCGACGCGGTCGGCATCGACGGCAACGCGGTGAAGACGCAGTTCCTCAACGGCGAACTCGCCACGATGACCACCGGTCCGTGGGACTTCAAGGATCTGAAGTCGTCCAACCTCAACTTCGGCATCGCCCCCGTCCCCGCGCTGGACGGCGGCGAGGTCTATGGCGCCGGCTCCCCGTCCCCGGGTCTGGCGATCTACTCCAAGATCAGCGACAAGAAGCTCGACGCCGCCAAGAAGTTCCTCAACTTCTACATCAGCGAGGACTCCCTGCAGGTGCAGAGCGACAACGGCGACGCCATCACCGCGACCAACTTCTCCTCGAAGGTGATTCCGGAGTACGAGGACGTCTACAACAACGGCCTGCGCAAGAGCAAGTACTACCTGTCCATGAACTACTGGACCAAGAGCCCCGACGTGCTGCAGCAGGAGGCCAAGGCCCAGGCGCAGCAGGTCGTGCAGGGCGCCATCACGCCCCGCCAGGCCGCGAAGAACATGGACGCCAAGCTCGCGTCCCTGTCCTGACCGCCGGTACCGAATCGCCGGTCCACTGAATCGCCGGTCCACTGATTCGACGGTGCCGACTCACCGGTGCGCCGCGCGCGACGCACCGGTGTCCGGGCATGATGTACACTGATATGAGCCTCCACGCGGCGCTATGTCACCCAACTCCCCCAGGGCAGGAATGCAGCAAGGGTAAGTGGCCTCTGACGGGTGCGTGGAGGTTTTTCTTTGCTTTTTCGGCTGTTCGGGGCAGTCGCCGGCCGGCGCCGTAGAATCATGCATATGACTGACGAACAGAAACCGACCATACGGGATCCGAGGGGGCCGGCGAACATGCTTGCCGGTGCCGGCGCCGGTATCGACACGGGTGCGGGCGCCGGCAGGGGAACCGGCGCCGCCGCTCCGGCTCCCCTGCCGCCCGTCTTCACTCCCATGGCCCCGGCTACGGGCGAAGCACGGCCGTCGGCTGCTCCGGCCTTCGGCGCGATGGCGGGCGCCGGCTCCGGCGTCGACGCCGGCCTCGAACGGGGCTTGGCCAAGCTGGACCCGCTGACCGTGCGCCCCCGCGTGTCCTCCCGCGTGCTGTGCGTGGTGTTCGGCACGCTGCTGCTGGCGCTCGCCGCCGGCGTGTGGTGGCTGGGCGTGCGCACCGAAACCGGCCAATCCTATGACGAGATCGTGGTGACGGGCTTCCAGGGCGCGCTGCCCGAGTGGCTCGCCGCCATGCTCGATCCCTTCGTCCGGCAGAACATCCATACGGTCCTGCCGATACCGCTCAACATGACGGTCATCCTGTCGCTGCTGATCGGCGTGATCGCGCTGGTGGTGATGATCGTGCGCAGACGCTGGTGGCTGATCGGCCAAAGCGCGGCGATCGTGGCGCTCTGCTATGCGGCGTCGCGGCTGAAGGACACGCTGCCGCGTCCGTTCCTGATTAACACCGATACCCCGCACGCGAATTCCGCGCCCTCCGGCCACACGATTCTCGCGGCGACCGCCGTGACGATACTGCTGATCGCCGTACCGCGCGTCTGGCGCGCCGTGTGCGCGCTGATCGCGGCCGCGTACATGCTGGTGATCGGCCTGTCGGTGATCGCCGGAGGCTGGCATCGGCCGACCGACGTGGTCATGGCGATCCTGCTCGTCGGCGGCATCGCGCTGCTGG
>SKEZ01000392.1_pt1 | contig 35961 bp, 30 predicted proteins | sample 4843881 | NCBI WGS metagenome assembly SKEZ01 (sample SAMN11008796, study PRJNA524170) | human gut metagenome | isolation source: fecal sample from pouch patient p1, p46 | place: Israel: Tel-Aviv | reverse complement strand
ATGCGATATTTCACATCGACATTGGTCGGCGTGTATACCACGATCGGCAGTTTGCTGTTGTAGCGCAGCATGGCGTCATCCCCGAGGCCGGCAGTGACAAATTTCTTCTCTTTTTTGCCGTCCGGGCAGGCCATCATGGTGGATACCGGGCCGCTCAGCTTCTCAAAGACATAGTAATCATAGCCCCAGCCTTCCAGGGTTTTACTTTCCAGTTCCCCGCCGAGACGATGATGGTTGCAGTCGACTTCCAGCGTCTGGCCGATCATCAGCTCAACCTTGAGCGCCGACTCATCCTGCTGCTGCGGCAGCTGAATAACCTGACGCTTCATGCCTTTTTCCGCTTTCGGGAACGGCGCGACTTTTTCCAGCGGCTGGTCTGCGGCCAATGCGCCAGCGGACATGCAGGCGGCGGTCAGCAGAGAAACGGCTAGCGTAGTGATTTTTTTCACGGTTGATCATCCTTTATTTTCGTTCCTGACAGAGATAGCCTATCATCACTCAGCTGAATGTTAAGATTTATTTACCAATTTTTGCAAAATGAATAGTGTTATCTACTGGTAAGACATCGGCCGCGCAGAGCGCAACAGAGGCGCTGGCGGGCCGCCAGCCCCCTGCCGGGAAAGCTATTCATTACGGCTATTTTTCGCTTCCTCAATAAACTCTTCATCGATTTCATCGGTATTGCCGGCATGTTCTCGTCCCGACAGCAGGTTCCAGCAGGCGATAAACAGGGCGGCGATCAGCGGCCCGATCACGAAGCCGTTGATACCGTAGATCTCCATGCCGCCCAGAGTGGCGATAAGGATCAGATAGTCCGGCATCCTGGTATCCTTGCCCACCAGCAGTGGACGCAGAATGTTATCCACCAGGCCAATCACAATCACAAAGAAGCCGACGATAAAGGCGCCCTGCCACAGCTGGCCGGTGGCGAAGAGGTAGATGGCCGCTGGCACCCAGATAATGGCCGAGCCCACCGCCGGAATAAGCGACAGAAACGCCATCAGCGCTCCCCAGAGAATGCTGCCGTCCAGACCGGCGATCCAGAAGGCAAAGCCACCCAGCGCCCCCTGCGCCAGCGCCACGGCGACGGTACCTTTTACCGTGGCGCGGGCCACAGCGGCGAATTTAGCGAACAAATGCTGCTTCACATAGCTTGATAACGGTAGAGACTCGAGGATCAACAGCACCAGATAAGGTCCATCCTTCAGCAGGAAAAACAGCAGATACAGCATGATGCCGAAGCTGACGGTGAAGCCAAAAGTCCCTTTGCCAATCAGAAACGCGCTGCCGGCCAGATACTGACCGCCTTTCAGAGCGGCATCAGAGAGCTGCTGCTGGATCTGCTGCGCGCTATCAAGGTTATGATCGGCGAGGAAGCTTCTGGCCCAGCCGGGAAGATGGGCGAACAGGCTGGCGACCACCGTCGGAAACTGGGTGTCGTTATGCTGCAGTTTGCTGTACACCAGGTTGAGCTCGTAGGCCAGCGAGGAGAGAATGATAGCCAGCGGCGTAAAAACGATAAGACAGATAATGACGATGGTCATCAGCGCCGCGAGGCCATTGCGCTCGCCGAGGCGGGTACGGATCTTGTTTTTGACCGGATTAAAAATCACCGCGAGGATCGCAGCCCAAAGGATGGCGGAATAATAGGGTGAGAGAACATCAAAAAAGGCCAGGGTTACAATGAAGACGATAAGGATGAAAAATCCTTTGGTAAGTCCATTAACTCTCATGTTATCCGCTCCTGCTTATGAGTCATACGGTCGAATAATAGATGCTACGACGTAATTTACCATCAGGATAGTCGTACATCTTCACGATACATTGAAGAAAGGGCACAAATTAAGCGAGCGGGCGGCAACAGGGGAAACAGGCATAAAAAAACCAGCCTTAAAAGGCTGGTTTCTGTGGAGTTTTTGGTCGGCACGAGAGGATTTGAACCTCCGACCCCCGACACCCCATGACGGTGCGCTACCAGGCTGCGCTACGTGCCGACGCGTGGGGAACAATATTACCCGTTCCCCAGGCGAATGCAAGCGGGTCACGCGCGATTGATTCATAATTAATCAATCAGTTAGCGATAAAGCGTTTTTCGTCAGTCAGGACCTGCAGCAACAGACTGAGCTGCGGTTTCTGATCTTTAATTTTCTCGCCGTCGCGGCTCCAGGTGGTATAGGTGCCGTTATGGTTGAGGACCACGGTGATGGTCGGGGTGGTGATGGCCAGCGTATCGCCGTTGGCCGCGGTGACCCAGTTACGACGCCGCGCGGCGCTGAACAGATCTTCTCCCTGCGAGTACTCATTGGCCGGCGTCGAAACGTGAAGCAGGCGCTGCATCAGCGTAGTCATCACATCTTTGTTATCGGTCAGGGTGGCAATCTCCTGCGCCGGCGTGCCCGGCCAGTGAATAACCAGCGGCACCTGCAGCTGCTCGCGCGACCAGTCGAACGCGTCGTGTTTCGCATTCAGCGGCTTGCCGTGGCCGCCGGTAATAATTACCACCGTATTATCGAGTTTGCCGGCTTCGCGCAGCGCAGTCAGCACCCGATCGATCTGGGCATCAACGTCGCCAGCCGCCTTGCTGTAGCGGCGGACAAAGCCCTGCTGCTGCGTGTCGTCGAGGGTGGTGCCATTGAGCGAGATCCACGAGAACCAGCGATTCTCATCCTGCGCGTAACGGTCCAGCCAGCCGATCCACTGATTGGCCGTCTGCTCGTCGCTCTGGGTCTTCGCGCTCGGCAGCGAGAAATCGGAGAGCAGAGCCTGGCGATACAGCGGGCTGCTAAACCCATCGGAGGAGAAGAGGCCCAGCTGGTAGCCCTGCTGGTTGAGGGCGGTAATCAGCGCGGCGGGAATACGCGCCGAGAGGACACCGTCCATATAGCCAGGCGAAATACCGTAGAACAAGCCAAACAGGCCGCTGTCGGCGGTATTGCCCGAGCTCATATGCTGGGTAAAGTTAACGTTTTCTTTGGCAAATGCCGCCAGCGCCGGCATGGTCTTTTCAAACCGCGAGTAGTTCAGGTTGTCGACGGTGATCAGCAGCACGTTGTAGCCCGCGCCGAGGTCACGGTAGCGCAGGTTGCTAAGCGGATACTGGACCGATACCGCCTCCGGCGCCCCTTGCTCCACCAGACGACGCTGATAATCCTGGGCGTCGAGCAGGCCATGTTTCTCAAGGAAACGACGGGCGGTCATCGGATAGGAGAGCGGCAGATTCGCCCGCTGCATAGTGATCGGGCGATAGAAATTGGCGTCCGCCCAGATATAGACCAGGTGGCTGCTGACGAACGACAAAAAGAAGAACCAGGCGACCGGGCGGGCGTAATGGCGGCGGCGCGTCAGGCTGCGCAGCTTTTGCCAGCTCCAGGTGGCGAAGAGCATTTCAATCAAAAAGATGACCGGGACGCTGATAAACATCAGCTGCCAGTCGCGCGCCATCTCATTCTGGTCAGGGTTGATGACCAGCTCCCAGACGACCGGGTTTAAGTGCAGATGGAAGCGGGTAAAAACCTCGCTGTCTATCAGCAGCAGCGTCATCCCGGCGGTGGCAAGGATCACCGACAGGAAGCGCATCAGGCGCTGCGAGACCACGATAAAGGTCAACGGAAAGAGGATCAGCACATAGCTGGTAAACACCAGAAAGCTGAAATGCCCGACGAGACTGACGTACGAAAACAGTCGTCCGGCAAGCGTCGTCGGCCAGTCGGCGACAAAAAGGTAGCGGCTGCCGAGCACCATGGCCAACAACATGTTGAACAGGGCGAACCAGTGCCCCCAGCTAACCATCTGGGAGACTTTTTCTCGGTAGGGCTGACGTAGAGTCACCATATACTGTTGCTGTTATCCTTAATGCGCTGGATCGTCGTTAATCGAAGATTGCAAAGCCTGCGCGAAAGAACGGGCGATGGCCTGACGCTGCGCCGGCGCGACGCTACTGTTGATCAGGTTGGTCACCATATTGCCTAACACCATCAGTGAAAGGTCCACCGGGGCTTTGTGTGATTCCAGGACGTTCGTCAGCTCGCTGAGCAACTGTTCGACCTGTTGATCGCTATAGCGGGAAATTTGCGGCATAAACTCAAAATCTGTTTGTTCGTGAAAGGGCAACATATTACCGTAGCAGCAGCTTTTTTTCCGCATTTTTTCGCCGCGGCGCAAAAGCGCATCAATCGACGTTAACGACGTCGAAATGTGTGGCGCCAGTTGCGTCGGCCACCCGGCGGTGGTTGAATACCGCCCGGTCTAAAAGGAGAGTTTAACATGAGTCTGGATATCGACCAGATTGCCCTGCATCAGTTAATCAAACGTGATGAACAAAATCTGGAGCTGGTGCTGCGCGAGTCACTGCTGGAGCCGAACGCGACGGTCGTCGAGATGATGGCTGAACTGCACCGGGTCTATAGCGCCAAAAGCAAAGCCTATGGCTTGTTCAATGAAGAGAGCGAACTGGCCCAGGCGCTGCGCCTGCAGCGTCAGGGGGAAGAAGAGTTTCTGGCGTTTAGCCGCGCGGCGACCGGTCGCCTGCGCGATGAGCTGGCGAAATACCCGTTCGCCGAAGGAGGCATTGTCCTCTTCTGCCAGTATCGTTACCTTGCGGTCGAGTATCTGCTGGTGGCGGTACTCAATAACCTGAGCAGTATGCGCGTCAACGAAGAGCTGGATATCCGCTCGACCCATTATCTGGATATTAACCATGCCGATATCGTCGCGCGCATCGATCTCACCGAATGGGAAACCAACCCGGAGTCGACCCGCTATCTGACCTTCCTGAAAGGGCGGGTAGGGCGCAAAGTGGCCGATTTCTTTATGGATTTCCTCGGCGCCAGCGAAGGGCTTAACGCCAAAGCGCAGAACCGCGGCCTGCTGCAGGCGGTGGATGACTTCGCCGCCGATGCCCAGCTTGATAAATCCGAGCGACAGAACGTGCGCCAGCAGGTCTACGCCTACTGCAACGAACAGCTGCAGGCTGGGGAAGAGATTGAGCTGGAGTCGCTGTCCAAAGAGCTCGCCGGCGTCAGCGAAAAAAGCTTCCAGGAATTCACCGCTGAGCAGGGCTATGAGCTGGAAGAGAGCTTCCCGGCGGATCGCAGCACCTTACGTCAGCTGACCAAGTTTGCCGGCAGCGGCGGCGGATTGACCATTAACTTCGACGCCATGCTGCTGGGCGAACGCGTATTCTGGGATCCCGCCACTGATACCCTGACCATTAAGGGTACCCCGCCGAACCTGCGCGACCAGCTGCAGCGCCGGACGTCAGGCGGCAATTAAGCCCTGCGCCCCGGCGGCGCTACCGCTGAACGGGGACGATCTCCACGCCGCTCTGCACCAACTGTTGGCGCAGCGCGGCGTCGGGTTCTCCATCGACAATCAGCGTACTGGCGAGGCTCAGCTCGCCGATGGCAAAGGCCGACGCGGCGTTGAGCTTTTCCCGGGAGGCCATTACCACGGTTTCTGCCGCCCTGGCCGTTAGCGCGCGCTTGATGCCTGCCTCTTCGTAATCACCGGTGGTGAAACCCGCCCGCGGGTGGACGCCGGTCACCCCCATAAAGAACAGATCGGCGTTGATCCGCGCCATTCCCGCCAGCGTCTCGGCGCCGACGGCGACAACCGAATGTTTAAATACTCTGCCGCCGAGCAGGATCACCTCGATTCGCGGGTGGTCCACCAGCGCCACGGCGATGCCAGGGCTGTGGGTGACCACCGTGCAGCTGAGGTCGGCGGGTAAAAAGCCGATCATCGCCGCGGTGGTGGTGCCGCCATCGACAATCACCACCTGTCCCGGCTGGATCAGGGCGGCGGCGGCGCGGGCGACCGCCTGCTTGGAGGCGATCTGCACGCTTTTGCGCGTTTCAATTGGCGCAATGGCGGCGGATACCGGCAATGCCCCGCCATGGACCCGCTGCAGTTTTCCCTCCGCCGCCAGTTCGCGCAGATCGCGGCGAATGGAGTCCTCGGAGACGTTAAACCGCTGGCTTAGCTCCCCGGACATCACCTGTTTTTCCTCGGTGAGGATCTGGAGGATCTGCTGTTTTCTCTGACTGGCGAGCATCGGTTTTCCTTCATCGAATGATCTTGTTTGTGCACGATTATGCATGTTATGGTGCCTGCTGTCACCTCAAAGGGGAAATAACATGCAAACACACGCACCGCACGTCCGCCACGTTCGCGAGACGCTGCTCTCGGATAACTGGTACACGTTGAAAAAATATACCTTCGAACTGCTGCGTCGGGACGGTCGCTGGCAGGAGCAGAGCCGCGAGGCTTATGACCGGGGCAACGGCGCAGTCATTTTACTCTACAACCGGGAAAAGCGGACGGTGGTCCTGACGCGCCAGTTCCGATTTCCGGTATTTACCCATGGCCACGATGGGTATCTGATTGAGGCTGCCGCCGGGCTGCTGGATAACGCCTCGCCGGAGGCGCGGATCGTTGCCGAAGCGGAAGAGGAGACCGGCTTTCGCGTGACGCGTGTCGAACCCGTCTTCACCGTCTTTATGAGCCCCGGCTCCGTCACCGAAAAACTCTACTTTTTTATCGCCGAATATCAGGCCGATGACCGTCGGGGCGACGGCGGCGGACTGGCGGCGGAAGGTGAGGACATTGAAGTACTGGAGTGGCCGCTGACGCGGGCGCTGCAGGCTATTCGCGATGGCGAGATCATGGATGCTAAAACCATTATCCTGCTGCAACACCTGGCGCTGAATGCCGACACGCTCCTCGCCGGCTGAGCGGCAAGGAGCGGGGAGTTAACGCAGCTCGCGGGCAATGGCGCTGTACATCAGCGCCGCTTCCAACGGCTGAGCGTTGAAGGAAGGTTCCGCCTGCGGCCAGGTCGACCACTGGACGATCACCAGGTGTTCCGCGCGGTTCACCATGATCACCTGGCCGTAGATCCCCAGCGCCCACAGCGACCCTTTAAGCCCTTCCTGCGGCGTCGGCTGGACGTTTTGCGCATTCGCCGGAATCGCGTTATTCCACCACTGATAGCCGTAAATACCCTCCGGATGCGCTGCCGAGACCGAGTTTAGCGCCTTGGTCCAGCTGGCGGCTTGATCGAACCAGCCAGTCGGCACCAGCTGTTTGCCATTGCTTAACCGACCGTCACGGGCGACGAATTCACCAAAGCGGCCCCAGTCTTCAAGGGTGGCGTTAAAGCCGTGGGCGCCGACGTCGTGCTTCCCTTGCTGATAAGCATGCCACACGCCGTCGTGGGCCATCCCGGCCGGCTGCCATAGAGCCTGTTCAAGCCAGGCGGCCAGCGACATGCCGGTGGCGCGCTCCAGGATATCCCCAAGCAGCCAGGCGCCGCCGGAAGAGTAGGACCACTGCTCGCCCGCCGGGTGTTGACGCGCCAGGCCGGTGACGATCTTACGCACGCAGGCATAGGCGCCGGGCTGCGCTTCACACTGGGTCAGGCGGGCGAAATGGGACTGCGGGTCGGTGTAGTCTTCATTCCATTCCACCCCGCTGGTGTGTTGAATCAACTGCTTCAGCGTTACGCCGTCCCAGGCGGTGCCTTTCAGTTCGGGTTCATAAACGGTAATCAGGTCATCAAGGGAGTGGATTTTACCCTGTTGAATGGCGATACCGACCAGCGTCGAGACCACCGATTTGCCTACCGAGCGCGAGGTCCACAGGGTGGTGTCGGTATTACCTTCGGCGAGATATTTCCAGGCGACTTTACCATCTTTCAGCACCAGCATACCGCTGACGTTCTCGCGCTTCAGGTAATCCTGCAAATTCCAGGTGTGGCCGTTGAGCGTATAGCGGGCATCGGTCAGTTGTTTTTCAGCGCGCTCCAGCGGCGTCGAGGCGCCGTGGCGGAAGACATCGCCGGCATAGTTGCGATAGTCATTGCGAAAGCCAATCACGCGTGAAGTCTGATCCCAGCTGAGCATGTCTTTGGCCGCGGGTAGCGTTTGATCGTAAGGCGTTGGGCAGACATCCAGCGTCAGGCTGCCGCAGTGTTGCGCCATTGCCGCCGCCGGCAGCGCCGCCAATATTAACGCCAGGGCCAGTGGTTTTCTTATCATTGTCATTTCCTCGTTTGCCATAGATTCGCCGCGCAGTATATAAATCGGCGCGCACCGGCTAAAATCAGCACATGGGGGATTTTCCCCCTTAAGGGAGAAAAAGGATGAAAACCCTACAGTATTCATTCGCACAGATTGAAGCCTTCGCGACGATTGCTGAGACCGGCAGCCTGTCGCAGGCGGCCATTCGTTTAGCTAAAGACCGGACCACGCTGCGCGATCTGCTGGACTATCTGGAAGATGCGCTGGGCTACCGGCTGTTCAGCCGTGAAGGACGTAGCCTGACGCTAACTGCCGAGGGCGAGCAGCTGTTTCGCCAGGCGCATCTGCTGTTGCGTCAGGCGCAGGCTTTCGAGTCTTTTGCGCAAACGCTGCCGCAAACCGCCGGGCAGGCGCTGCGTCTGGTGTACGATCCCTTCGTGCCGCGTGAATTTCTCTGTGCGCTGGCCGATAACCTGGCCCGACGGCAGATCCGCCTGAGCTGCTGGAGCGCCTCGCGTCGCGAAGCCGAGCAGGCGCTGAGCGATGGCGTGGCGGAGATGGCGATTTGTCAGGCTAACAACCGCACGCTGGGGAGCGAAATGGAGTGGCGGGCGCTCGGCACCGTGGATCTGCGTTTCTACGCGGCGGACAGCCTGTTCCACGACGCTCCGCGGCCGCTGACGCTATTGAATCTTTCGTTGACGCCGCAGTTAGTGATGCACCGGCGCAGTGACGATCAAATCGCCCGCCGGCTGCAGATTTCCGGCCATACGCTGTATATGAATGAAATTACCCTGTTGCGCCATGCGCTGGAGCAGGGGAGGGGCTGGGGGTTTTTACCGGACCATTTGCGGCCAGGCGAGTGGCAGGGAGTCAGTGAAATCGCGACGGAGGTCGGCAGTCAGGGGCTGAACGTCACTATGGTGATGCTCTGGCTGCCCGGAATGAATAAGCATCGGATGCTTAGCGACATCGTGCACGAGGCGCCGGAGCTTTGGCAGCGCAGATAACAAAACGCCCCGGAGCCTGAGACCCCGGGGCGCTTGCCATACAACTTGCTATCGGCGATTACGCGCGAACGAAGTCGATGTGAGTCAGTTTCGGCTTGAACGCGTGGCGCTGAACAGCCTGAACTTTGACTTTTTCTTCTTTGCCATCAACAACGACGGTCAGAACTTCGCTGTAAAACTCAGCTTTGTCCTGCATGTTCCATACTTTGTCGTGGTCCAGTTCGATAGCAACCGGAGCAGCTTCGCCACCGTAGATGATTGCCGGGAACTTGTTAGCTGCGCGCAGGCGGCGGCTCGCACCCTTACCCTGCTCTTTACGTACTTCTGCGTTGATAGTAAACATTGATGTCTCTCTATATATAAAGCCTGCTACAGGCGACCCAGCAACAGGCGGATTATCTGCTTTGCGAATGCAAAAGCGGGCGGCATTATAGCCGCCAAACGACACCCGGGCAATCAAAACCTCAGCTTTCCGGTAATTAACGCAGCTCGTTGGCGCGACGAAAACGCCCCTGATAATCGAACACTTTTTCCCGCACCTGCCAGTACTGCCCCTTCATGCGGGCGACGACAAAGTCCGGATGGCGCAGCAGCGCCTGCTGGGTCACGATATCCGCCGGCGTTATCCAGCGCAGCGGCACCCCGGGGGTGCGGGTATGCGGGCGAATAAACAGTTGTTCGAAGGCGGTGCGCTGGGCGGGGGTCTGCAGACGGAAGCGCTCACTGACATCCGCCCCGTCTTCATCGTAGTAGGTGATTTTCAGCCACGGGCCCTTCTCGTCGCCGCCGTGCTGCAGGGCCATGCCGCTGCAGCGCAGCACCAGCGCGTCCTTCAGTTTCAGCGCCGCCTTCAGCATATCGTCCGGGTCAACCAGTATAGTGTCGCACTCCCGGCAGCGGCGGGCGGCGATGTCGTTTTCCGCATTACACTGCGGGCAGTTTTTAAAGCGAAAGCGGAAGTCGCACTGTTCGCGGTGGCCGTCGTCATCTTCGAACCACCCCTGGCAGCGGCGGCCAAAGTGTTCAATCAAGGTGCCGTCGGCGGTGGTTTTGCCCCAGAAGGTATTGGCGAAGCCGCAGGCCGGGCAGAAGACCTGCACCGGCACGTTGTCGCTTTTGCCCTTCGGCGTCCCCACTTCCGGGGCATACAGGTCATGCGGATTGCCGGCGTAGTCTAGGATCAGACAGTCGGTTTTCCCCGGCGCCAGGCGCAGACCGCGGCCAACGATCTGTTGGTAAAGACTCACCGACTCGGTGGGGCGGAGGATGGCGATCAGGTCGACGTGCGGGGCGTCGAAGCCGGTGGTCAGCACCGCGACGTTCACCAGATAGCGATACGCCTGCGCTTTAAAGGCCTCGATGATGCGATCCCGCTCCGGCCCAGGCGTTTCGCCGGTGATCAGCGCCGCCTGGCCTACCGGCAGCAGGCCGGTCACTTCCCGGGCGTGTTCCACGGTGGCGGCAAAGATCATCACCCCTTTGCGGTTTTCGGCGAACTCCACGATCTGGCTGACGATATGCGGCGTGATACGCTGTTGTTTTTTCAGCTCATGGTTAAGATCGGCTTCGCTGAACAGGCCGTTGCTTTGCGCCTGCAGGCGGCTGAAATCGTACTGCACCACCGGCATATCGAGGCGCTCCGGCGGCGTCAGATAGCCGTGTTTAATCATATAGCGCAGCGGTAGCTCATAGATGCAGTCGCGGAACAGGGCCTTTTCATCGCCGCGCACCATCCCATGATAATGGAACTGATAGATCCAGCCCTTGCCAAGGCGGAACGGCGTGGCCGTCAGGCCGAGCAGCCGGATCTGCGGATTGACCTGCCGCAGGTGACCGATGATCTGCTGATACTGGCTGTCGTCATCATCGCTGATGCGGTGGCATTCATCGACGATGAGTAGCGAAAATTCGCTGCGAAACTGGTCGAGATTGCGCGCCACCGACTGCACGCTGCCGAACACCACTTTGCCGTGGCTCTCTTTTCGCTGCAGACCGGCGGCGAAGATATCCGCCTCGAGGCCAAGGGCGCAGTATTTGGCATGGTTCTGCGCCACCAGCTCTTTGACATGGGCCAGCACCAGCACGCGGCCGCGCGCCAGCCTGGCAAGCTCGGCGATCACCAGACTTTTGCCCGCGCCGGTGGGCAGGACAATCGCCGCCGGCTCGGTATGGCGACGGAACCAGGCGAGGGTGGCATCGACGGCTTCTTGTTGGTAAGGACGTAATGTAAAAGTCATGAATTCACGGGGCTAATTAACTGGCGAATAGTATGCCATGAATCTTTTCCCTTGAGTGGTGTTAAGAGCCCGTTATACTAGCCGGTGAAATTCTTCTTTTTCGGGCGATTTGCCCGCTCCAGCACTATGACAGGCTAAAAAAATCTCATGCGACTTGATAAGTTTATCGCTCAGCAGCTGGGCGTCAGCCGGGCTATTGCCGGGCGTGAAATTCGCGGCAGCCGCGTTACCGTGGACGGCGACATTGTGAAAGATGCCTCTTTTAAGCTCCAGCCGGAGCACGAGGTGGAGTATGACGGAAATACGCTGACCCAGCAGAATGGCCCGCGTTACTTTATGCTCAACAAGCCGCAAGGGTACGTCTGTTCCACCGACGATCCCGATCATCCGACTATCCTTTATTTCCTCGACGAGCCGGTGGCGCATAAGCTGCACGCCGCCGGACGGCTGGATATCGACACCACCGGGCTGGTGCTGATGACCGATGACGGCCAGTGGTCGCATCGCATTACCTCGCCGCGCCACCACTGTGAAAAAACCTATCTGGTGGCGCTGGAAAGCCCGCTGGCGGAAGGGACCGCGGAGCTGTTCGCCAAAGGCGTCCAGCTGCATAACGAAAAAGATCTCACCAAACCGGCGTTGCTGGAAGTTATCACTCCGACCGAAGTGCGCCTCACCATCAGCGAAGGCCGCTACCATCAGGTGAAACGCATGTTCGCCGCCGTGGGCAACCACGTGGTTGGCCTGCATCGGGAACGCATCGGCAACATCCTGCTGGATGAATCGCTGGCGCCGGGTGAATATCGTCCGCTGACGGAAGCGGAAATCGCCAGCGTGGGCGCCCCGCAGCCACGGAGTAAAACGTGACGCTGAAGCAGAATTCTTCACTGGGGATTGTGTTTATCCTTGGCCTGCTGGCCATGCTGATGCCGCTGTCTATTGATATGTATCTTCCGGCCCTGCCGGTGATTGCCGCCCAGTATAACGTCCCGGACGGCAGCGCGCAGATGACGCTCAGCACCTATATCCTCGGCTTTGCGCTGGGTCAGCTGCTGTACGGCCCGATGGCGGACAGCCTTGGCCGCAAGCCGGTGATCCTCGGCGGGACGCTGGTCTTCGCGGCGGCGGCGGTAGCCTGCGCCCTGTCGCAAACCGTCGATATGCTGATTGTCATGCGTTTCTTCCACGGTCTGGCAGCCGCGGCGGCCAGCGTGGTGATTAACGCCCTGATGCGCGACATCTATCCGAAAGATGAGTTTTCGCGCATGATGTCGTTTGTCATGCTGGTCACGACCATTGCGCCGCTGGTGGCGCCGATGGTCGGCGGGGCGGTGTTGGTCTGGTTCAGCTGGCATGCCATCTTTTGGATCCTCGCCCTGGTGGCCCTGCTGGCCTCGCTGATGATCGGCCTGTTTATCCGCGAAACGCTGCCGGCTGAAAGGCGTCAGCCGTTCCATCTGCGCACCACGCTGGGTAACTTTGCCACGCTGTTCCGCCACAAGCGGGTACTGAGCTATATGCTGGCGAGCGGCTTTAGCTTCGCGGGCATGTTCTCTTTCCTTAGCGCCGGTCCCTTTGTCTACATCAATATAAACCACGTCGCGCCTCAGCACTTTGGCTACTATTTTGCGCTGAACATCGTTTTTCTGTTTCTGATGACCATGTTCAACAGCCGGTTTGTGCGGCGGGTAGGGGCGTTGCGTATGTTCCGCGCCGGGCTGTGGATCCAGTTTGCCATGGCGGTGTGGATGGTGGTCTGCGCGCTGCTGGATGTCGGCTTCTGGTCACTGGTGATCGGCGTAGCGGCCTTTGTCGGCTGCGTATCCATGGTGTCGTCTAACGCCATGGCGGTGATCCTCGATGAGTTTCCGCATATGGCGGGCACTGCTTCGTCGCTGGCGGGGACTTTCCGTTTCGGTATCGGGGCGATTATCGGCGCGCTGCTGTCGATGGCGACGTTTACCACCGCCTGGCCGATGCTGATCTCTATTGCCTTCTGCGCAACCTGCTCTATTTTCTTTTCGCTTTACGCATCCCGGCGGCGAAAAATCGCACGCTAGGTCACATTTTCAGGGGCGAAATCGCCCCTTTCTTGATGCATGTCAACCGCAATGGGCTTCAGGGTTCTGCGATTTGTTTCCTTTATGTAAAATCAATTAGTGTAAAAAGTCGCATTGTTGCGATAAAAAAGTTGTTTTGGATCACAGAAACGGGTACATATAGCGCCAATCGGCTCGCCGGGTATAAAAAATAAAGCGCTGGATTATAAGCGCTTAACCCTGGTCCGCCGCCGCTGTAAACGTTTTCTGCCTCAAGGCAGGACTATTTGTCAACAGTGTGTTAATATTGATGTAAATTTATTGTGAAGCCTTTTGCTTCCGGGGAAACCAAGTGAATACACAACAACTCTCTATCGTACACCGTCTGCCGCAGAGCTATCGCTGGCTGGCCGGTTTTGCGGGTTCCAGAGTTGAACCGATTCCGCAAAACGGCGCGCAGAACGAGAACAGTCTCGTTGCCCTGAAATTGCTGAGCCCGGACGGTGAGAAAGCCTGGCCGGTGATGCATAAGCTCAGCCAGGCGTTAAGCGACATCGAAGTCGACTGTTCCGTGCTGGAGTGCGAAGGCGAACCCTGCCTGTTCGTTAACCTGCAGGATGAGTTTGCCGCCACCTGTCGTCTGAAAAACTTTGGCGTGGCCATCGCCGAGCCCTTCTCCGGCAATAATCCTTTCTGACCGTCAGCTTAGCGCCAGCAGCTGGCGGGTATACTCATGCCGGGGTGCGCTGAAGACGGACTTGCACTCGCCCTGTTCGACCACCTCTCCCTGACGCAGCACCATCACCTGGTGACACAGCGCCCGCACCACGCCTAAATCATGGCTGATAAAAATATAGGCCAGCTGATGCTTTCGCTGTAAGGCTTTCAGCAGGTTCAGGATCTGCGCCTGAACGGTTTTGTCCAGCGATGAGGTCGGTTCATCGAGGACGATCAGCTGCGGTTTGACGATCAACGCTCTGGCGATGGCGATACGCTGTCGCTGGCCACCGGAGAACGCCGCCGGATAGCGCTGGCGGCTGGCCGGGTCGAGGCCGACCTCCTGCATGGCAAGGATCACCGCCTGTTCGCGTTCGGCCGCCGTCAGCGTCGGCTGGTGGACGCGCAAGCCTTCCTCAATGATCTGCTGCGCCGTGAGGCGCGGATTGAGCGACGAGTTCGGATCCTGAAAAACCACCTGCATCTGTCGGCGCAGCGGTAGCAGCTGTCGGCGGTTACGCCCCTGAATCGGCTGGCCGGCGAAGGTTATCTTGCCCCCGGACGGGATCAGGCGCAGCAGGGCCAGGCCGGTGGTGCTTTTACCGGAACCCGATTCCCCCACCAGGCCCAGCGTCTCGCCGGCGCGCAGCTGAAAGCTGAGGCTGTTGACCACCCGATGATGATCGACCACCCGACGCAGGATCCCTTTGCGAACGGGAAACGCCACCTTTAAATCGTCCGCCTGCAGCAGCACCGGGGCATCGGCGGCCAGCGGCACCGGCTCCCCGTCCGGCTCGCTATCCAGCAGGCGTTGGGTGTAGGGATGCGCTGGCGCGCTGAACAGCGCCCGACAGTCATTGTGTTCCACGCAGCGGCCGTTCTGCATAACCGCCACCCGGTCAGCCAGCTGGCGGACGATGCTCAGGTTATGAGTGATAAACAGCAGCCCCATGTTCAGCTCCTGCTTCAGCTCGCGCAGCAGTTGCAGAATTTGCGCCTGCACCGATACGTCCAGGGCGGTAGTCGGCTCGTCGGCGATCAGCAGCTCCGGGCGAGTCAGCAGCGCCATGGCGATCATCACCCGCTGGCGCTCGCCACCGGAGAGCTGATGCGGATAGTCCGCCAGCCGCCGCGGCGCCTGACGGATCCCGACGCGCTCCAGGCAGTCGAGGATCTCCCCGCGCGCCGCCTGTTTGCGCATTCCCCGGTGTAACGACAGCACCTCGTAGAGCTGTTTTTCCAGGGTGTGCAGAGGATTGAGCGATACCATCGGCTCCTGAAAGATCATCGCGATCCGGTTGCCGCGCACGCCGCGCAGGGTCGCCTCATCCGCATGCAGCAGCGACTGGCCATGAAAACGGATGTCACCGCTGGGGTAGCTGGCCGGCGGGGTAGGGAGCAGCCGCAGCACCGACAGGGCGGAGATGCTCTTACCGGAGCCGGATTCGCCCACCAGGGCCAGCGTTTCGCCGACCGCCACCTCGAGCGACAGATTGTGCACCACGGTCTGCGTCTCACCCTGCTGGCGAAAGGCAATAGAGAGATTGTCGATAGCTAATAGCGGGTGGGTCATATTACACCGCCTTACTCGGGTCAAAGGCGTCGCGAACCGCTTCACCGATAAAAATCAGTAGCGTCAGCAGCACGGCGACGGAGAGAAATGCGGCAATGCCCAGCCAGGGCGCCTGCAGGTTGTTTTTGCCCTGCAGCAGCAGCTCGCCGAGGGAGGGCGAGCCGAGCGGCAGGCCGAAGCCGAGAAAATCCAGCGACGTCAGGGTGGTAATGGAGCTGCACAGGATAAAGGGCAGAAAGGTGAGGGTCGCCACCATCGCGTTGGGCAACATATGCCGCAGGATGATCTGCCGGTCGCTAACCCCTAACGCCTGCGCCGCCCGAACATAGTCGTAGTTGCGGGTGCGGAGAAATTCCGCGCGCACCACGCCCACCAGCGTCATCCAGCCAAAGAGAACGGTGATTGCCAGCAGCCACCAGAAGCCCGGCTGCACGACGCTGGAGAGCAGGATGATCAGGAACAGCGTTGGCATGCCGGACCAGACTTCGATAAAGCGCTGCCCCCACAGGTCGATTTTACCGCCGTAGTAACCCTGTATCGCTCCGGCCAGCACCCCCAGCACGCTGGAGAACAGCGTCAGCAGCAGACCGAAGAGCACCGAGATGCGTGTCCCATAGAGGATCCGCGCCAGCACATCGCCGCCGTTGGCGTCGGTGCCGAGCCAGTTGCTGGCCGAGGGCGGCGATGGAAAGGGAACCGTGCTGGCAAAATTAATTGTCGTCGCGCCGAAGCGCACTGGCGGCCATAGCGCCCAGCCGTGAGTCGCCAGCTGCTGCTGCAGCCAGGGATCCTGATAGTCGGCGGCGGTGGCGAACGCGCCGCCGAAGGTTTGCTCGGTGTAGTTTTTTAACACCGGGACGTACAGCTGGCCCCGGTACTGCACCAGCAGCGGGCGGTCGTTGGCCAGCAGCTCGGCGCCCAGGCTGCAAAGAAAGAGAATTAAAAACAGCCACAGCGACCAGTAGCCGCGACGGTTGTGGCGAAAGCGCGCCCAGCGGGCCTGATTAACGGGACTGAAGAAAGACATTAGCGGCCCTCAAAATCAATGCGCGGGTCGACCAGCGTATAGCTGATATCGCTGACGATATTCAGCAGCAGGCCAATCAGAGTGAAAATATAGAGCGTGCCAAACATCACCGGATAGTCGCGGGAGACCGTCGCTTCATAGCCCAGCAGACCCAGGCCGTTTAGCGAGAACATCACTTCGATCAGCAACGAGCCGGTAAAGAACATACTGATAAAGGTGGCCGGGAAGCCGGCGATCACCAGCAGCATGGCGTTACGGAACACGTGTCCCCAGAGGATCTGTTTCTCACCAACGCCTTTGGCGCGGGCGGTGACCACATACTGTTTGCGGATCTCGTCGAGGAAGCTGTTTTTGGTCAGCATAGTCAGCGCGGCAAAGCCGCCAATTACCGTCGCCAGCACCGGCAGGGTGATGTGCCACAGGTAGTCGAGGATCTTCTGATACCAGGGGAGGGTGTCGAAATTTGGCGAGACCAGACCGCGCAGCGGGAAGAGGTCGAAATAGCTGCCGCCGGCAAAAATCACGATCAGCAGGATGGCGAACAGAAAGGCAGGGATCGCATAGCCAATGATAATCAGCGTACTGCTCCAGATATCAAAGCGGCTGCCGTTGCTGACCGCTTTGCGGATGCCCAGCGGAATGGAGACCAGATAGATAATCAGCGTGCTCCACAGCCCGAGGCTCACCGAGACCGGCAGGCTGTCTTTAATCAGCTGCAGCACGGAGGCGCTGCGAAACAGGCTGTCGCCGAAATCAAAGCGCAGATAATCGCCCAGCATCTTCAGATAGCGCTCGTGGAGAGGTTTATCGAAGCCGTAGCGGTGGGTGATCTCGGCGATGACTTCCGGGTCGAGGCCGCGCCCGCCGCGATAGTGACCCTCGCTGATATTGCCTGCGCCGGTGCGGGCATGGCTGGCGCCCATCCCGCCGTCGCCAGCCCCCGGCATCCCGCCGCGCTGATTAAACTCGATGGCGGCGATGGCCTGATCGACCGGGCCGCCAGGCGCGATCTGGACAATAAAAAAGTTAATGGTGATGATGGCCCACAGGGTGGGGATGACTAACAGCAAACGGCGGATCAGGTAGCTGCCCATGGGATGTCCTTAGCGTCTGTCCGCGGGGAGGGTGGCCGCTTTGTTCACGTCGTACCACCAGGTATCGAGGCCGGACGAATAGATGGGGCGGGTCGCGGGGAAAGAGAACTTATTCCACCACGCGGTGCGGTCCTGCGCCATATACCACATCGGCAACATGTAGTTATTCCAGGTCAGCACACGATCCAGCGCCCGACCGAGAGGGATCAGTTTCTGCTTATTGCCCTGCCACTGCAGGATCTGCGCAATCAGCTTATCCACTACCGGGCTTTGCACCCCCGGCGCGTTGTAGCTGGAGTGAATATAGTCGGACGCCCAGGAGATTTGCAGGTCGGTCCCCGGCCAGGGCATGGCGCGCCACAGGCTTGGCATCATGTCGTAATCCCGGCTGCGGCGGCGGTTGCTGTACTGCGAATTATCAACCTGACGAATATCCATGACGATCCCCAGACGCTGTAGGTTGTGCTGAAACGGCAGCACCCAGCGGTCATTGCCCCCGGCCGGCAGCAGTAGCTCAAAGCGCAGCGGCTTGCCGGTGGCGGCGTTGACCCGGCGCTGGTTCTTCACCGTCCAGCCCGCCGCATTGAGCAGGGCGTCGGCTTTGAGTAAGTTGGCGCGATCGAAGCCATCGCCGCGGGAGACCGGCGGCTGGTAAACCTGGCTGAAGAGCTCCGAGGGCAGTTCGTTTTTCATCGGCGTCAGCAGGGCCAGCTCGGCTGCGTCGGGCAGGCTGCGGGCGGCATATTCGGTGTTCTGGAAATAGCTGTTGGCGCGCTGATAGGCGCTGTAAAACAGCGCCTTGTTCATCCATTCGAAATCGAACGCCAGGGTAATGGCCTGCCGCACCCGGCGATCGGCAAAAATCGGGCGCTGAATATTGAACGCCAGCCACTGGGTATCCTGCGCCGAGGTATTGGTATGCTCATCTTTAATGATGTAGCCGCGGCTGAAGTTGCGACCGACGTAGCGGGTAGCCCAGTTTTTGGCGACGGTCTCTTCCCGGCGATCGACGGCTCCCGCTTTAAAGGCTTCGAAAGCGACATTGTCGTCGAGATAATAGTCATAGCGCAGTGTATCGAAATTCCAGCGACCGCGGTTGACCGGCAGGTCGGCCGCCCAGTAGTCGGCGACCCGGGAATAGGTAATATATTGCCCCATTCGCCAGGCGCTGATGCGGTATGGCCCGCTGGCCAGCGGCGGCTTCGACAGCGGGTCGCTGAGTTTGTGCTGGCGCCAGAACGCCTCGGGCATCACCGGCAGGCTCAGCAGACTCAGCATGTTCTCTTTGCCGGGCTGGCCGAGGTCAATACGCACGGTCAACGGCGCGATGGCCTTCACGGTGGTGCCTTTATAAAACAGGCGAAACTGCGGCACCCCTTCGGTCATAAACTTGTTGAAGGTAAACGCCACATCGCGGGCGGTGATCGGCGTGCCGTCATGGAAGCGGGCGCGGGGGTTGAGCGCGATCTCCATCCAGGAATAGTCCTCGGCATAGCGCGCCCGCTCGGCAATTAGCGGGTAGTAGCTGCCGGGCTCATCATCCGAGGTGGTGAACAGGGTATCGTAGAGCGCCTCCGTGCGTACCGCGGGGTTGCCGCGCAGCGCATAACGGTTGAAGTTATCAAAGGTGCCGATCGCCGCCAGGGTGAGGGTGCCGCCTTTCGGCGCCCTGGGATTGACGTAATCAAAATGACTGAAACCGGCGGCGTATTTCGGTTCGCCGATAATCGCGAAGGCTACGCTTTCCTGAATGGTTTGCGCCTTAGCGTCCAGGCTAAACAGAGCCAGCAGAATCAGAAAGAGGCGCGCATACATAGGCGGCAGAATACCCTGTCATGGCCGGCCCCCATGGCCGACATCCGTTCCCGCATCATAAGTGAGACTTAGCGCGTTGTGAAATAGTTCGCGGGTTCATCGTGCGCAGCCACCAGCCCGGCCAGCGACAGCGGTCGGCTGATCCAGTACCCCTGCAGGAAATGAACGCCCTGGCCGCGAAGCCACTCCGCCTGTTCCTGGGTCTCCACCCCTTCGGCGACGGTCATTAATTTCAGCCGGCGGCTGAGGGTCAGTACCGCATCCAGCACCGGCGAGGTTACTGTTTCAGTACCAATCGCCTGCACAAAACCGCGATCGATCTTCAGATAATCGAAGTTATACCGTTCGAGATAGATCAGCGCGCTATGCCCGGTGCCGAAATCATCAATCGCGATTTCGAATCCCTGGCGGTGGAGCCAGGCGAAGTTAGCCATCGATTTTTCTTTATCAATCATCGCCCGCTCGGTTACCTCCAGCACCACGTGAAAGTGGTCGGCGGGCAGCGCGGCGGCGAAGCGCAGCATATCGTCACGGAAGCTGTCGGCCTGCAGATGGGCAGGGGAAATATTCAACCCCAGCTTCACGCCGCGCGGCAGAATACGCTTCAACACCGCAGCGTCGCTGGCGATCAGCGCGAGCAGGTGATGGGTTAGCGGCACGATCATCTGCTGGGTTTCGGCCAGGTTAATAAAAACGTCGGGCGGAATTTCACCAACCACCGGATGGCGCCAGCGCATTAGGACCTCCACGCCGCTGATACGTAGAGTCTGTGCATTAACCACCGGCTGATAAACGATGTAGAACTGGTTATTTTTGATCCCCAACAGAATAGATTTTCGCGGATCCGATTTGATCGTCAGCACGTAATAGCAGAGCAGCCCCGCCAGCAGGCCGCAGACGACCCCGAGCAGCAGAGCAAACTGCGTATTTTCCGCCAGCCAGCTGTTGGCATACAGGTAGACCTTCAGCGGTAAGCCCTCGATCTGTGCCTGGCGGATCGGCACGTTATGCAGCGTTTGCGGATCCACCAGCCGATTACTGAAGGTGGAGATAGCGGTGTGATCGATGGCCAGCGCAATGCCGCTGAAATCGTTTTGCCGTGCGGAATAGAGGATATACGGTGTGAGATTAGCGTTAATCGACACGAAAATGCCGCTGTTTTGATCGCCGGGTTTACCTACCCACAGCGCCAGCGCCGCGCTCTTCGGCATCATCGGCGTGCCTGGTAAAATCGCCATAGCAACGGGTTTGCTGATATCGATGGCCGGGATCAGCTGGCTGAGGGGCGTATTCATGGCTCCCGTAGCCGATGAGCAAAAGGCGATGCCGTTTTTGACCAGCAGGAAAGCGCGGACGTTGGGGCTGAACGCGGCGTGGGAGGTAAGCCCGGAGTCAATATTCTCGCAGGGCTGGTCCACCAGCGGCTGCAGGCCGTCAATGGTCTGGCGCAGGTCGTGAAAATAGCTTTTCAGATAGGTATTAACATTGTTGATAATGGCGTCGAAACGCTCGGCCCGGTTATGGTAGATCACCATAAACTGAATGCTCCCGGCCAACAGCGCGACGATGATCCCCACGCTCAGGCTGGTTAACCAGGTTTTACGCTGGGGCGAAAAGTAGCGAGTAAGCATAGCCAGATTCTTTCCGTGTTATTGAAGCGCATCAACGGAGTGTCGGTCGTCGTTTTTCTCATTCCCACTTAAAAGACATAGCTTATTTTGCGACGTTGAGAACCAGGTGGCAAAAAAAAACACTGCCTGGGGCAGTGTTTTTTATCCCGCAGCCAGCCAAGGGATAACCGGCGGCGGTGGAGGACAGTTTACGAGCGGCTCAGGACTCGACGCGCTTCATTGTAGCGCTTTTTCCAGTATGGCTCATCCATGCTGGAGATAGTCACCCCGCTGCTGGTGGAGGCGTGAACAAACTGGTTGTTGCCGAGGTAGATCCCGACATGGCGGCCGGTAGAGCCGGCGCGAAACAGAACCAGATCGCCTGTACGCAGTTGGGCACGGGAAATCGATTTTCCGGTTTCCTGCTGTTCAGAGGTTGAACGCGGCAGTTCCAGACCAAATTGTTCGCGGAAGGTGCGCTGCACAAACGCTGAGCAGTCGATACCCTTGCGGGTGCTGCCGCCGAGGCGGTAACGCACGCCTTTCCAGCTGGCATACTGATCCATTAAACGGGACTTTACGTCCAGGTTACGGACCATCGTTTCAAATTCATCCTGAGAGGCTTGCAGTGATGATAAATCGCCACTACCCACAGCATGCGTCTCAGAATGCATATTCCTGGCGGTACTTGTTGAACTACACGCGGAAAGCAGAACCGCTACTGCAATCGCGGGGGCTACCCGCAAGATATATCTCAAAATCGGCTGAGATTTGACCATGCTGTTTATTTTCCCTTGTTGTCCTTAACGACAATGTCGTTATAAAAAATGCCAAACGTGTTAGAGCCTAAATACCCATCCGCAATGAGACAATTCCTTAAGCTTAAATTTGTGCAGTCACGCACAATTTTATTCATGCCCTGAATTAATGCTGCGGAAAAGGCAAAACGAGAACGAGATTACCCTATCAAACGCCGCATGGCGAGCGGTTTTGCGCGATTTCTTATAAGTATTTTGGTGACAAAAAGTGAATCATCGGGAAAGGCCAAAATTACGGCAATATCGGGCAAAAAACAGACAATTCCTTCATTTGTCACGGGATTAATGTGACAAGAAGATGAACGTCATGTTGAAAAAAAGGGAAAATGTAAAAAGGGACCCAAAAGGTCCCCTTATAGTTAATGACTCTTGCGGCTGCCGGAGACATTATTTGGCCGATATTCTGCTGGGTAAGTAGCGATCGAAAAAGGCGATCAATTTATCGCTCAGCGGGGTCATCAATACCCAGGGCGCGCCGATCAGCACGGCGGTCAGGGAGCCGACGGCAATATCGCTAAACCAGTGGGCGCCAATCATTACCCGCGGGAAAGCAAAGACCACAAAGATAATCAGCGCGACGCCCAGCGCGCGACGGCCAAAATAGCGCCACATAAAGCTCGCGAAGATCAGCAGCATCATCCCATGATCGCCAGGGAAGCTGTCCTTCGACGCATCCTTAGTGGGGAAGTTAACGACGTCGCTGACGCGGGTAATATCGCTAAAAAACAGCGACGGGCTGGCGCGCTGTACCGGCATCAGGTGTTGTGCGAGCTGGTTGATGATCACCGCCGCCAGCAGCATCACCAGGCCCATGATGGCGATCTGACGACGGCCTGCAGTCGGCGCCTTTAGCCAATAGCTCAGCATCAGGCAGCCCATCGCCAGCAGCGAACAGGCGTCGAAGGCGCGATTGTTGATGATCGCCAGCAGCCAGGCATAAGCATGGCTGACGCTGACGCCATGGTTAAAGAAATGGAAGATCGCGGAGTCGACCGGCAACCACGCGCCATGGTTGGCTGGCAGATACCAGGAGCAAAATAGCGCTACACCCGCGATGTTAAGCAGCAGGATTAAAGGAATTCGGTTTTTCATCATAGCCATTGCGATTTTGTGACAGTCGGCGGCAACCTTAGCCGCCTTAACTTAAACGAAGCCTCAACAACGAGGTCTGGAGTGCGTTCCAGTCGGCTTCATTCGCGGAAATAAGCTCGATCCGACTATCGGGCGGAGCGACGCTGAGGGTCTCGATATGGAGATCCTCCCCCTGACGGTTGATTCGCACCGCCCCCTCGGCAATGCGCATCACGCCTTTAACGCGCCCCACTGGCGCCAGCCTGGCCCATTCGAGCAGGCCGATGGTGTCAAAAACCGTCTCCGCGTCGAAGATCCAGCCGCAGCCCTGATAGCCCTGGCCATTGTTGAGATGGCGGCGCCAGCGCTGGTGTTCCGCCAGGCTGAGCGCGGCGAGGCCGGAAGAGGGGGGATGGCGGTGGGCGTGCTCCGCGCTCGCCGGCAGCGGGGCGGTGTTCCGTCGTGGCTCATCGAGCAGGGTCAGATCGATATTGCCCTGGATTGCCGACACCTTGCGACGCTCGCCGCCCCAGCGCTGCCACCAGTCGGCCAGCGCCCGGGCGCTTTCGGGGGTTTCCCGATCACTTTTATTCGCCACAATGATGTCCGCCGCGGCCAGCTGATCGCGGAAGTTGTCGTTGCTGACGGCTCTTTCATCCAGCAGCTGGCGGGGATCGAGGATGCACAGCGTGGCGCGCAGATCGATCCAGGGCTCATACACCGCCGCGGTGAGGATATCGAGGATCTGCTTTGGGTGGCCCAAACCGGTGGGTTCGATCAGCAGGCGATCGGGTTTGCCCTGGCGCAGCAGGGTGTTCAGCCCAACCTGCATCGGCAGGCCATTGACGCAGCACATGCAGCCGCCGGGGATCTCTTTGAGCAGGGCGCCGCTGTCGGCCAGCAGCGCGCCGTCTATCCCGACTTCGCCAAACTCGTTAACCAGTACGGCCCATTTTTCATCCGCAGGCTTCTGCGCCAGCAGATGAAGAATCGAGGTCGTCTTACCGCTGCCGAGAAAGCCGGTGATCAAATTGGTTCTGGTCACTCTTTTCTCCAGGATAAATGTAATGTTGTAACAGTTACGCCTATCCTGACGAAAAAAGGGGGAAAAGAGAAGTCCTGAGGCGGACAGAAGAGAATTCTGTCCGCATAAGCGCAAATATTGTTAAGAATTCAGCGCGCGGGCGACGGCCTCGCGGGCGCCGTGCGTCGCCAGCTGTTGCCAGGCGGCGCGGATCCCGGCGACAAACTGGGCGTTGTGCGGCAGGTCGCGGCCAAATATTTCCTCCAGCCCCAGCAGGGCGTCGACGCGCTGCTGCTCATCGCTCTGCGCCACCCGCTGCCGGATCTTGTCGACCAGCGGATCGCGCACGTCGATCGTCTGACCGGCGTCGTCCGTGCCGCTGACGTAGCGCATCCAGCCGGCCACGCCGAGAGCCAGCAGCGGCCAACGGCTGTCGCGCGCCAGATGTACGCGGATGCCATCGAGCATGCGCTGGGGCAGCTTCTGGCTACCGTCCATGGCGATTTGCCAGGTGCGGTGTTTGAGCGCCGGATTGCTGAAGCGGGCGATGAGACTGTCGGCATAGGCCAGCAGATCAACGCCGGTAATGGTCAGCGTCGGAGCCTGTTCGTCAAGCATCAGCTGGCGGGCGGCGCGGCGGAAGACGTCATCCCGCATGCAGTCGCTAATGTGCGCATGCCCTGCCAGATAGCCAAGCCAGGCGAGGAAAGAGTGGCTGCCGTTGAGCATCCGCAGCTTCATTTGCTCCCAGGGCAACACGTCATCGGTCATCTGCACGCCCGCCGTCTCCCAGGCGGGTCGCCCGGCGACAAAGTGATCTTCGACCACCCACTGAATGAAGGGTTCGCAACTGATGGCGCAGGGATCGTCGACCCCCAGCACGGCGGCGATTTCCGCCAGCGACTCCGGTGTGGCCGCGGGAACAATGCGATCCACCATGGTGCCCGGGAAGCTGACGTTGTCGGCGATCCAGTCCGCCAGCGCCGGGCTGCGTTTTTCCGCCATGCCGAGGACGGCATTTTTTACCACGTGACCGTTGTCGGGGATATTATCGCAGGAGAGCACGGTAAAGGGCGGAAGGCCTCGTTCCCGGCGGCGGGCCAGCGCTTCAACTAAAATACCGGGAGCCGACTGCGGCAGCGTCGGATTCTCCAGATCGTGAATAATGCGCGGATGCGTCGGATCCAGTTTCCCGGTCGCCGGATCGATGCAGTAGCCTTTTTCCGTAATGGTCAGCGAGACAATCGCTACCTGCGGCTCGCAAAATTTTTCGATAATCGCCGCCAGCGAATCGAGCCTGGCGTTCAGACATTCGTGCACCGCGCCGATCACAATGGGCTGGTTGCCGTCGGCGCCTTTTTCCAGCACGGTAAACAGATGGTCCTGTTCGCGAAGCTGGCTCATCAGCGTGTCGCCGCTGAACAGACTGATTTCACAGATCCCCCAGTCGCCGCCGACGTTATTCAGCACGCGATCGGTGAGCAGCGCCTGGTGCGCGCGGTGAAACGCGCCAAAGCCGAAATGGACAATACGCGAGCGGAGTTGGCTGCGATCGTATTGAGGGTATTGCACGTTCTTCGGTAGCGTAGCGGTTGCAATTGTTGTCATTCTTCCCACACCTGTTTAACTGCTTATTAACAATGCCAGTCTAAAGTTATATGACAGGAAGTTAAATTGGTAAGCCGAAATTATCCGCTGACTGTGAGCTGGATCAATCAATAGGCCAGCACTGTTTGCAGCCAGGTGAGAAACATGTATGGTAGTCGTCATGAGTGTCGCCATTATTGGTATAACAACTTTTGTGAGGGCATAGCGATGGAGCAAACCTGGCGGTGGTATGGGCCGAACGATCCGGTATCGCTTGATGATGTACGGCAGGCGGGGGCGACCGGCGTCGTCACTGCGCTGCACCATATTGCAAACGGTCAGGTATGGCCGATCGACGAGATTAAAGCGCGTCAGGCGCTGTTAGCGGCAAAAGGGTTGACCTGGTCGGTCGTCGAAAGCATTCCCGTCCACGAGGATATTAAAACCCACAGCGGGCAGTATGCGACCTGGATTGCCAACTATCAGCAGAGCATCCGCAACCTCGCGGCCTGCGGCATCGATACCGTGTGCTACAACTTTATGCCGATCCTCGACTGGACGCGCACCGATCTGGAATATGAGCTGCCGGACGGCTCCCGGGCGCTGCGTTTCGATCAGATCGCTTTCGCCGCCTTTGAGCTGCATATCCTTAAACGCCCGGGTGCGGAAGCGGATTACAGTGAAGAAGAGCAGCGTCAGGCTGAGGTCTATTTCAAGGCGATGAGCGAAGCAGATATCGATAAACTGACTCGCAATATCATCGCCGGCCTGCCGGGAGCGGAAGAGGGCTACACCCTTGACCAGTTCCGCGCGCGTCTGGCGGAGTACGACCACATTGATAAAGCGCAGCTGCGTGAAAATATGGCCTATTTCCTGCGCGCCATCGTGCCGGTGTGCGAAGAGGTAGGGATCCGCCTGGCTGTGCATCCGGACGATCCGCCGTGGCCGATCCTTGGCCTGCCGCGTATCGTGTCGACCATCGAAGATATGCAGTGGCTGAAGGAGACGGTGGACAGCATTAATAATGGCTTCACCATGTGTACCGGATCGTATGGCGTTCGCGCCGATAACGATCTGGTGAAGATGGTGGAGACCTTTGGCGATCGCATCCATTTTACCCATCTGCGCTCTACCTGCCGTGAAGCAAACCCAAAAACCTTCCACGAGGCGGCGCACCTTAGCGGCGACGTCAATATGGTGGCGGTGGTGGATGCTATCCTGCGCGAAGAGCAGCGGCGTAAACAGGCCGGCGATCTGCGCCCGATCCCATTTCGTCCGGATCATGGTCATCAGATGCTCGACGATCTGCGCAAGAAAACCAACCCAGGCTATTCGGCGATTGGCCGTCTCAAGGGGATGGCGGAAGTGCGCGGCGTCGAGCTGGCGCTGAAAATGACCAAATACCCTGAACTGCTGTAATCGCGGCAATGGGGATAATAAAAAGGACAGCCAGCGCTGTCCTTTTTTACTGTCGGGGCGTTACCGATGATTAATCCGCGCGGCCCATATAGCGGCACTCTTCGATATGAATGCGGATTTTCTCACCGGTGGTCAGGTATTCCGGCACCTGAATCACCAGGCCGGTGCTCATGGTGGCTGGCTTGGTGCGGGAGCTGGCGGACGCGCCTTTAATACCCGGCGCGGTTTCGATAATTTCCAGGTCAACGGTCTGCGGCAGCTCCAGCGCCAGCAGCTGGCCGTCCCAGGTCAGCACCTGCATGTCCGGCATCCCACCTTCCGGAATAAACTGCAGCTCTTCTTCAATCTGCTCTTTGGTAAAGGTGTAAGGGGTATAGTCTTCTTTATCCATGAACACGTATTCGTTGCCATCGACGTAGGAGAAGTCGACGAAACGGCGGGTCAGGGTGACGGTATCGACGATATCGTCGCCTTTGAAGCGCTCTTCTACTTTCAGGCCGGTGCGCACATCGGAGAAGCGCATTTTATACAGTGTCGCAGCACCGCGGGCGCTGGGTGACTGAATATCAATATTTTTCACAATCAGCAGCTTGCCGTTGTAATTCAGCACCATACCTTTTTTAATTTCATTCGCTCTTGGCATTGCAGTAATCCTGTCACTTAACGAGTCAAAAATATCGCGTAAAACTACTCGCGCCCGGGCGTTCAGGCAAGCGGATTTCGCGAGTTTTGCTATCTTCTGGCAAAACGTTTAGGCTGTGGCGCAAAATGAGCGTTTGGGAGTCGGGTTGTGGAATGTCGTACTGATTGTGGCGCATGTTGCATCGCCCCCTCTATATCATCGCCGATCCCCGGCATGCCGCAGGGCAAGCCGGCTAATGTCAGGTGTGTTCAATTATCTAATGACAACCTATGTAACATTTTCGGTTCGGAACTGCGACCAAAAGTGTGCGGCAATCTTCAACCTTCGCCAGATATGTGTTCGACGGATCGTGACGCCGCTATAACTTACCTGCTTCACTTGGAGTCCAGCACGGCACCATAGGTATTTGTAGAACATTGCTTGTAAGTATATAACCTATGGTGGTGTTTATTTTGTTTTATATCAACAGGATAGGTGGATCCTCTGAGAGGATAGCTATCACGCAGCCATTTAATCTACCAACACGTCTTCCAGGTTTTGTTGTTGAAATCTATCAGTGGCATCGACATTGAGGTCTGGCTTCAACTGCTCAATATCAAATTGAACACGAAAGCCTGTTTTCTCTGCAATATAGTCACTAAACATATTTGTACCATCAATATCCCGTCCTCTGCAGACTCGCGCTCGGGAGGAAGGGGGATAAATATCGACTTGATGAGGATAATGTTATCTGAGCGTGACAGCAGTAGGCAGTGTGAATTTTTGTATTGCTTACAAATTGTCAATCTACAGCTGAAAGTATAACGTATACACCAGTAATCAAGTGATAGGTGTTGTGATATGGATATTAATGAGTTCCCTCCGGGAGTTATCGAACATCTCGGTTGGTATGTATATCGACTGATTGATCCACGAGATGGAAGCACTTTTTACGTGGGTAAGGGAAAAGGCAATCGCGTTTTTGCTCACATGCGCGGCGAAGTGGCAGCCGCTGATGATGATGAACTGCTCAGTAATAAACTCAAGCAACTTCGTGAGATTAGATTAGCTGGTCTGGAGGTCATCCATGTAATCCATCGGCATGGTATTGCCGATGAAAAGACTGCTTATGAGGTGGAGGCTGCTCTAATCGATGCCTACCCAGGTTTGACCAATATCATGAACGGTGCTGGCAGTAACGAGTATGGCGCTGCACATATTAAAGAATTAATTGCAACGTACCAGCCTGAGACAGTGGAGTTTAAGCACAAAGCGCTGATGATATCTGTTAACAGAAGTTCAAAGGATGTTGATCTCTATGACGCAGTACGCTTCAGTTGGCGTGTAAGCCTCGAACGTGCAAGCAAAGCTGAAGTTATCCTGGCTACAGTAAAAGGAATTGTCAGAGGGGTATATGTTGCTGATGAGTGGTTAAAATCTACCCGTGACAACTTTCCTGAAATGCGCCAATGGGATGAAGATGATGAGTTTGAAGCTACTCAAAGTTCACGCTTTGGTTTTCGAGGTCGCGCGGCATCTCCTGAAATTACACAGCTCTATCTTGGTAAGAAGATCCCTGATGACCTCAGAAAGAAAGGGTCAATGTCTCCTGTGAAGTATTCACCAAATTTTGATTCCTGAACGCTAATATTTCAGTATAACTGCTTAAAGGGCGATCCGGCGTTGAATATGGGTCGCCTCCAAAACATCGAATAACTTATTGTATTTTAAATACATTTATAGATAATTTGTTTTTATACCCGTTCGCTTTCTCGTCATATGTATAGTTTCTTCTTTGCACTACCATATTTAATACGTTTCTAAGTGCTTCTATATTCTCACTTTCAAACGTATATCCGACATGATTCTTTTCGACTATATCTCCGAGACTGCCATGATTTGCTGCAATAATCATCTTACCTTTAGCCACACCCTCACCTAGAGGGCCACTGGCTCCATTAAAAGTTTTCCGATATGGAAGTACAATTGCATCTACAGCCTGAATTGCCATTTCAAACTCTTCGTCAGTTAAAAATTTGAGATATAGCTTCACTCGGTTTCTATATGGTCTTGCCAGTTCTTCAATTTTCTCACGCTTTATAGCATCCTCTGCTCCAGCAATAAGTAACTCAAAATCTCTAGTCACGCCTTGCAATGCCTTAAGTAAAATATCTAATCCTTTATCAAATCTTGTTCCACCAATACAGCCAAGCACAAAGGCATTCTCACTTAGGCCATAATATTTCCGTGCTTCTTTCTTATCAATGTCATATCCAGTTGAAAAATGCGGATACTCAATGTGCACAACATTTTCAATTCCTGCATCTTTAACTTCATTAAAAATAGCATCTGTATGAACAACACCAACGCTTGACAAGTGCATGATTCTCTTAAGGCTTACAATTCCAATCTTTCCCTTTTTGAGTGCATGAATTGTATTGACAACCTTGTATTTCTTTTTTAGTCCTTCTAGTCCTAATCCAAAATATTTGTAAAACACATCTCCGTACAGAAAATGTACCACATCTGGCCTTTCTGTTTTTATAATGCCTTTGACTTCTTTGGTCCACTTATAATATTCCAGCAGTTTCTTGTTAAAGAAATCTGTTTTTCGGAACGTGTATTGTTTCGCATTAAGCCCTTCTATTTTTTCAGGAAGAACAAGTACGTTTTCCTTTCCAGGAATGTCCATCAACGCTTTCAGATATGTTTGATGATGTCCCCCTGTTTCTATATCTATATATAATACTTTCACTTATTTTTCCTCTACTTACTATTTCTTTTTCTTAAAGAAGCTTTCAAGCACTTGAATATGATCCTTTGCAATTTGATCAATCGTATTTGTTTGCATTTTATGGATGTTAGCAAGGCTCATCTGTCTGCATAGTTCTTCATTATCCCTTAGCGTTAAAACCTTATTTACCAACGCCTCTGTATCATCAACATCAATAATGTAGCCGTTTTCTCCGTCTTTAATAAGTTCTACGCCCGCCACGCATCGCTTCGTTGTTATAACTGGAAGACCATTCGCCATAGCCTCATTGATTACAAGCCCCCATGTATCACCACGAGTCATAAGCACAAAAAGGTCTGCTGCGTTGTAGTATTCTCTTAGTTCATCCTTGCCCAAAAAATCAACAAAATGAACATTTGAGAGATTATGTGCTTCCTTATACTGTTTATTTTCCGCAGACGGTTCCCCACCTATAATATAAAAAACTACAGATTTCCCAATTCTTTCTGCTGCCTTCAATACAATATCAAACCCTTTGCATTCAATATGTCTGCCAACTGTGACAACATTAAATTTTCCAGTCATCCCAATTTTCTCTTTCAGGCAGTTTTTCTCAGCATTAGACAAGAGTTTCTTATTGATATCTTCCTGATGGAGTGAAGTAAAATTATGTAAATGTATTCTTTTACTGTCTGCCCCATAGTATTCAAAATATTTCACCGCAGATTGGCCACCCGCAAAATACCCAGTTGCACCTCGCATCAAAAAGCATTTTAATGATTTCTTTAGAGGATTTGATTCCTCAATATCATTGCATCCATCACAATTTATAAAGTAAGGAACTCTCTTAAGTTTGCAAAACAATTCCAAAATGATAGCATTTTTTAGGCAGTTATTGTACAGAATAACTGCATCGTATGATTTCAGATTATTTATGTCCTGTTTGAATTCTTTTTTTGCAGAGGGATTATCAAGAATATTACAATCCACAGATACTCTTGATAGCCACTCAGCCGTTCTTTTTTCATCTTGTTGATATTCAAAATATACTTTTGATGACCAATGCTTTGCCAAATCTGCAAACACTTCAACACGATACGGTGCTGGAAACTCGCCTATGATTAGTAATTTGTTCACTTTTTTTCCTCCACATGACGCATAAACTCATAAGGATCTGAGAAATATGCGACATATTCTTTGATTTTTTCCTCGTTCCAATTCCACCATTTAATCTGTTTTAAGTTTTCCACTGTTTCATCATCGAATCTTTTCCGAATCATTCGAGCTGGATTTCCTGCCCAAATTTCATATGGACCGACATCATGTGTAACGACGGAACCCATTCCAATAACTGCGCCATCAGAAATTGTCACACCACTTTTTATTAACACATGTGCCCCAATCCATACGTCATTTCCGATATGAACCTTCTGAAACGGTGAATATTGTAACGAACTTAATTTCTTCTTAATTATTCCTTTTGTTGTATTAAATACTGGTGAAACTGAAACCCAATCTATTGGATGGCTTCCTCCGCCAATTGCACAATAATTTGATATGCAGGTAAATGCTCCTATCTCTGCACACAAAACCGATGTATGTTCTCCTATATATGAATAGCGATCCATAGAGGTTTCTACTACAACTGATCCAATATCAATTCGCGCACTGTTATCAATATTTGATTGATTAACACAAGGGCGATTAAACATCTTTTTTAGAATCTTTTGTATAACATACCAAAGTTTCATGCCAGCACCGCCCTTCCAGTGCCAGCAAAAGTCAAATTAGGGCAAAACTTAATTTTTAGTGCTGCCCCCCCCCCGATTACTAGGGATTGCTTCCAATGCTCCCTGTTGTTCCATCTTTATTCCCTTTTTCTCACATTCATAAATCTTGGCATCTACCAAGAAGCGATACCAATATGCCTGCAAGAAGTGGAATATCTTTCCTTCCGGTCCATCTAGGAAACCCAATTTAATGTAATACCGATAGGTGAAATACAGGTGCGCACGGAAAAACTTCGGTAGTCTATAATATCCGCTGTTCTTTACTACACGCTTCATCTTTGCTTGTCCAGACGATGTGCCATCCTGCTCCAGGCTCTCATCCATTGCATTTTCAAGTGTCATCTGGTGATCCAGCACTTCACGATTACTGTACCAGTTGTGTTTCGCCGTCCACCATTCCAGATCCTTCTGATTGTTATCAATAAAATCATGCTTAAACTCAACGGTTGTCCCCTCGGACAGAATCATGTGCTCATCCATGATCTTCATCTCACAGGAAGCCTTACCTGTACGGAAAATACGGAGCAACAACTCTGGATATCGACCACCATGCTTAATCCAGCGGCCCATGAAATAAACCCTGCGCCGAAGGATAATACCATTCACAGGTTCCTTGACATCCGGAAGTTTCTCCTCAATTTCTGCTGCCAAATCTTCCATGATTTCTTCATCGGCATCCATACGCATCGACCATTCTGTATTGATGCCAGTATTCTGAAGTCCCCAGTTTAGCTGGTCTGCATAGGAAACCCATTTGTTCTGGTAAAAATCCAAACCAGATCCAATCTTCTGAAGTTCCGTATTCAATTCTTTACACAGTGCTTCTGTTCCATCTATACTAAAGCTGTCTACGATAACGAATCTCTTAGCAACTCCACGAAAGGATTCCACACACTTTCTAAGATTCTTTTCTTCATTTTTTGTTAATATAACTACTGTTAAATCTGTCATTTTTCACTTTCCTCATCCCTATATATAAGATATAAGCGAGTACATATGTGACTACTACAAATATAAAAACGCTTATTATTTCATGCTTTATAATCCCTAATGTAAAAGCATGAACCAGATAAATCTCATACGAAATCACTCCAGTCACTTCCAACATGTTGTTTTCAAATAACTCGCTAAATGATTTTCCAAATATCAAAATTCCTATTGTCATCGGCAAACAGGTCAATAACGACATCGTATTCGAAGCAATATACGGCAAGCTCTTAACCATATTCAGCTGTGTTATTGCCATGAAGAGAAGGCACACTGTACCCCCCCCGTTAAAATCAGGATACTTTTTGCTTTTGTCAGTGTCCGTTCGATCTTATCTTTATTTATTGCCAGCAATACACCAGCTGGGAAAGACAACATCTGTCTTGCACGAAGAAACGGCATATCTGGGTTTGCAAAAAGTACCGAATCTAACACAAACCAAATAACAAATAATCCAAACAATGCAATAATCTGCATTTTGCTATCTTTAATTAGACGCTTTATTGCATAAAAAATCAGATAACAGATGACGATATACCCCATGAACCAACCGTAACTAGTTGCCGAATTCAAAAAGAAAAAATCCAACAAATAGGTCTTAATAGAAAACTCTCCTGTGATAAGCAGTCCTACTAACTCAACTAGCCAAAATGGTAAACATACACCCAAAAGACGTTTCTTCCAGAAGTTAACTAAGCCATTATTCTCATGAGAAATCTCTAATCCATAACCGGAACACATTAAAAATAATGCCACTCCTATACCTGCAATAAACTGAATTCTTCCAACAGAAAGCATTGCTCCACTGTGTGCCCAAATAACAGTCAAGATAGAAAAACCTTTAATTGTTGTAGTGTAGTTTCTGTCCATCCACTGGTATTTCTCTGGTTTCTTAATAAATCCCAACAAGTAACACACAAGCATCAAACCTGTAAGAAGTATAAAGTAAATCATTCCACTTTGACCTCCACTCTCTTAATAATCCTCACTAAATCACTTATAATCACACAATTATTTTCAAACTCTCTAGCAACAACAAAATAATACTGTGCCTTCCAATATTATAGTATTGAAACAGATAGAGAGTTCTCACCAATTATAAACTTTAAAATTCATTGTCCTGAATTTTTCAATCACAACAAATACAGTTATTTGCTTCAATTGAAAACTGTTTATAGACATAAATTGTTGCTCCACTTATTCCTACATTACCGAGAATCTCGATATTACTCCCGAAGTACAGCGTGACATTTATTTTCGGGTTTAAAGACCTATCAGGTTACTGAGAAAGCTGTTCATGATTCTGTTATTCTTTTCAATCTACAACCTACTATCACCTTTTATTAAAGATGATTGACACGATTTTCTGCAAAAGCTCTTTTCAAATTCAACTCTTATCATCTTCATAATCAACTAAATACAATTACCGTTCAACCCTCGACTACATTATAGTTTCAAAATCTCTTCTGCATATTTTCTTACAGATACATCTCTAGTAAGATTCTTTTCTAGATTTTCTCGACTTCTTTTACCCATTTCTTCTAATTCTGATTTATCCGCATGATTTATAAACCATTGAATATTTTCTTCTACTTTGTTATACTCACCCGGCTCACAACACAAACCTCCATGAGTATCCTCAATCAAGCATCGTATCTCTGAACCTGATTCAAGAACACCTAAAACAGGTTTTCCTGCTGCTGCAAGTCCATAATATTTTGAAGGACAACTTACTCCCTTTATTCCCTTAGCATTTACACACCAATGAACATCTCCTGCATTTAAACTATAAATAAGATCTTTCTTATCTTGATATGGTATAAATACTACATTATCCATTTGATGTTCTTTTACGTACTCTACCAGTTTATCTAATACAGATCCTGCTCCTACAAAAGCAAATACAACTTCTTTTCCATTTGCTGTTTTCGTTCCTGGTTTAAATCTTTCTATAACCTTAATTAGATTTTCTAAATCATAATACAAACCAATATTACCTGAATACATAATAATGAACTTATCCTGTATTCCATATTTTTTCTTGAACTCTACAACTCTTTCATTATCTGTACTTAATGGATAAATTTCATTTTCATCAATCCAGTTGTTGATCATAACCGTTTTAGGAACATTTTTTCCTTTAAATCGATTCTCAACAGTTTCAACCAGATCACGACCAACTGTGATTATTAAATCACTTCTCTTACAACTAAATTTATCAAACCACATCATTACATCCGTAATAATCTTATTCTTTGTATAATTAACAGCCAATACTTGCTCTGGATTGAAATCCTGAATATTGTAAATGTATTTTGCATGTTTTACCCATTTTCCCCAAACACCTAAAAGACCTCCTAGAATTGGTGGCTGAGAAATAGAAAATACATAATCCATCTTTCCAACTTTAAAAGTTGCATGCATTGCTCCAAAAAAATAAGAAACAATGTTCTTGATTCGACTCTTCTTGTTCGTCTTACTGAATTCAGGAACTCGAATTCTTAATACTTTAATGCCATTGATTTCTTCTTTATAATATTTCTGTGTTTTATATTTTTCTTCAATTGTTCCCAAATAACTCGGAACAACACATATCACAGTAATATCAAACTTATCTAACATACCTTCAGCCAATTCACGCAGAATCTGTCCTGTTGATGCCGTATCAGGTATATAATAATGGGCATATATCAATAATCTCTTCTTATTTGACATTTTTTCATTTTCCTCTCATTATGAAAAATTTTTTTTGGTATTTTATCTAAAATA
>SKEZ01000389.1_pt1 | contig 36080 bp, 47 predicted proteins | sample 4843881 | NCBI WGS metagenome assembly SKEZ01 (sample SAMN11008796, study PRJNA524170) | human gut metagenome | isolation source: fecal sample from pouch patient p1, p46 | place: Israel: Tel-Aviv | reverse complement strand
CAATATAACAAATCGTCGCTAACTTTGTCATCTTTCTCTTCTTTCTCGTTTTCTTCTATTGTACCAGAAAACCAAACACAATTCTTGAATCAGAGCCTAACTTATAAAATAATTCTAAGTTATTATAGGTATTTTTCAGTTAACCTTATCTTAGCTTTGCTTTTTCTCAAAAGCTAAAAAAAGCCCCGTACCAAGCGTAGCTCGATACGGTAGGCTTTTTAAATTATTTATCAAGAACTTTTTGAGTTTTAGATGATGATATTTCATTGATATATAATAGTAGAAAACACTGCAAAATAAGCATTTATAAGATAGAAACTATATTGCTTTTTGAAGGTAAAAACACAAAAGTTTCAAACTTATGCCCCAAATTTGCCCCAAAATTTTGGCATTGGATGCAATTCCGTTATAACCACACTTTAGTGATAAGTCCGTTTTAACAGCAATAAAAAAGGACTAGCTCACGCTAGTCCTGAAAAGAAGTCCTGCTGTGTTTAGTTTAACGTGTGCTCGCCAGCCCACACATTGCCTATCTAGTAAGACCTTTACACTCTTACAGCAACTATTATACCATAAACGTGCATGACTGCCAATTTTGTTGACGTCAACAAAATTAAAAAAAGCCCCTAACCACAAGGGCTAGGGGTGTTAAAGTGCTTTATTTAATTTTAAGTGTTTGTCCCGCGAAAATCAAGTTAGGATTAGCAAGACCGTTAAGTGCTGCAATTGATTGGTAGCTTGTGCCATAGCGGATAGCGATTGCTGACAAGTTATCACCTGCGCGCACTGTGTAGTAAACGGAACTGTTGCTTGCTGAACCGTTGACACGCAATACTTGTCCAACGTAGATAAGGTTAGGATTTGAAATCCCATTCAAGCTTGCTAGTGCTTGATAGCTTGTACCAAATTTGGCAGCAATGTTGGAAAGTGTGTCACCAGATTGAACTGTGTATGTTCCGACTGCTGGCGCTTGAATTGGCACGGATGAAACTGAAATAATTTCAACGTCTGATTTATTGATCCATGAGTTGATACCAGAAAGTAACACACGATTGCCAGAAGTTTGAGCTACGCTGTATGTGCGGCCTTTAACCCAGTCAGGAATAGCTTCACCAGTCGCCCAGCTTCCAGCACCAAATTTGACTTTAACTTGATTTCCTACAGCAATGTCAGATTTAGGTGTATTATCTGCTTGTTGACCTTGACTAATAGCTGGTGTTTGGTTTTCTGGATTATTGTTCTTAGTATAGCCATTATCCGTAATACCAGTTAAATCAATATTCCCGTCAAGACCGCCAGCAATATATGTTGACGTAAATTGGTAAATTGCTACACCGTCCATTGATGGGAACACATTATAATTTGGTGTTGGGGTCACATTGTAGTCCGGATAAGCAGCCATCCATAGGCTGTTTGGAAACTCACGAATAATCTGGTCGACATACACGTTAGCTACTGTATAAGGCTTACCTGAGTAATACATAGGTGTATAGCCTGCAGCTTTAATCATACGCATACCATGCAAGATTGCGTTGGTATTCGCTTGCTTGTCAGGGCTAGCACCACTTTCGTAGTCAAGCGCTACGATTGAGCCTTTAGGTGTTTGAACCTGCGGCAAGAATGTATTTAACACTTGTTCACCAAGACTAGCATTTCCGCCAACTTGATACCAAATATAAGTATGAGCACGCTTGCCTTGTGCAATTGCTGATGCAACTTGTGTCTCATACGTTGATTGACCGTATATACCGCCGCCGTTAACACCGCCAATTTGACAAATTGCAAACTTGTCATGACCATATCCGAAGATACCGTTTGCACCTTGGTATCGTGACCAGTCCACACCTTGGTCACCAACTGCGGCGTAAGCCGTTGATTGTAAAAGAATACTAGCGCCTAATAATGCGCCTAATAATAATCGTTTAATCTTCATTAACATCTTCCTCCTTCAAATCAGACAAATTAGTCAGCACACAAACGAGACCAGATAAAAGAGCGGTTGAAACAACCACTCTCCAATCGACCTGTGTAATTAATGTACTAGCACCGATGACACCAACTGCTGATTGCGCCATGGTTTTTAAAACTTTAATTCCCAATTTTTCAAAATAATTTTTCATTTCTCGATCTCACTTTCCAAGCGTGTGATGCGTTCATCAACATACTTGCTGTGTTCTTCCAGCTTAAAGGTACGTTCGATGACGCTGTTATGTTTATCGACCTGTTTTTTAAGCTCGTTGATTTGATAGTTGGTTAGCTTAGTACTCGTTAAAATACCGCCAAATGTGCCAACCAAACTTGCAATCAACGAGAATACTCCTGTTAAAATTTCAACATGCATAATCTCCTCTCACTTCCTAAGCTTTATTAAGCGGTTCCTTTAAAAAGGTAATCTTTTGCGGTTTTAAGGATAATAGCTCTGCTAAAATCCCGCAAACTTTATCGTTCGCTTCTATTTCAAATTAAAGTCGCTACATATCCATTTTATCAAGTATCGCATTTGCAATGGCTTTCATGCCCGCATTGCCTGGGTGTGATACCCATGCGGGGTCAATAACGCCCGTTGAATTGTCCGCATACGTTACGGTTGCGCCAGCAACCCCCATGTTTTCAGCGACATACAATGGTTTGATAAAGATGTAGTCACACCCTTTTTCATTTGCTATCCGCTGCACGTCGTTGGCAATGGAGTTGTAGTTGAACCAACCGCTCACGCAGATGATTCTTGCATTCGGTGAATTGGTTCTGATTTGTTGAAGCAATTTTGGAAAATTTGTGTTGAAAGTAGTTTGTCTGATTGGAGAGTTTACGTTATCGCCAATTTGGAGAATGACCAAATCCAAATCACTTGTCCATGCAGCGCTATTTGCAGCGATATAACTTTCAGCAGTCTCATTACTTTCTGCTTGTTCAAAAGCTGCAACGTGCAATTTTGTAAAGGTTGCCGTTGGGTTTTTAGCCAGAATGGCTTGCGATACATGATAAAAGTAATCGTTACTTGGTGAGGTTGCAGCCATGCCAAACGCTCCACCTTTTGTGCCCTTTGTATCCATTCCAAGCAATAAGCTATTGCCCATGAATAGCGTTTTATTTGGGATGTGTGGAACGGCAACAAGGTTACCACTGGCTCCGACTTGTAAATCGTATTTCTCACCGCTTGCTCCGGTCAGCACGGGCTTTGCAGAAGTGGGGATGGAATTAATATCGCTTTTGTTTTTCTCAATATTCATGAATATTTTTTCTACCATCGTGAGAAAATCATCATCATACATATCATACAATTCCACGCTTGACGGCTCGTTCACGCTCAATTCGTTGATGGTAATCGTTCCCGGATTGCTTGATTTTGTACTGTTGACAACCACAAAAAACGAAACTGCATCACCATATACAACCAAGTTTGCGCTATCAAATTCAAAGCTATCTACTAATGTTCCGCCCGCATTGTCGATTGAGACAGCCTTATAAGCAACCGACCCGTCACGCTTATTGATTCCAATTTGAACGGAAACAAAATCAACCGTGAAATCACAATCCAGTTTGATTTTTGTTGCCGGGCTATTCGCAGTAAAGTTGTTTGTCCGAACCCCTTGGTTGACTGCCGTGACCGTTGATACATTGTTGGCAAACGTACCACCAAAAGCACCTAGCCATTCGACCAAATCGTCATGCACATCATTATGAATATTTTTATATAGGTTCATGTTCTGCTCCAACGTCTGAAACTTTGAAGCAACTGTCTGAAACTTTGAAGCAACTTGTTGAAGGACAAATCTGTGACAAGTCGGTTGTGGCGCATCAATGCGTGAGTTAATAAACAGTTTTGTCGCTCCCGCTGGTAAAGTGACCGGTAGGTTTGTATAGGTTTTGTTGGACGAATCTTTATTCGGTCTGTAAAGAACGTTATTTTTACTATCCAACACAATGATAAAATAGTTCGCGGGGTTGCTCGCACCGTTAATGTAAACTTTATCCACTCCAGTAACGTCGGCGGTCAATAAATAGGTGCTTGCATTGTTGGTTGATGTCCCATCGCTATTACCTAATTTCCCAGTTTGCACCGTTCCGAGATACGTTTTATCGCCCAATGCAGTTGACAAGTCATTAGCTAGATTGTTAAAAGCTACCGCACCATTACCAACAACCGCCACACTCCCGCCTGTCATAGCGGTTTTGACATCTTGACTTAAATCGCCCATCGTTGCGAGTACACCGCCACCAACTTTTTGTTTCAACTGCTCGGTGGTTTGCTGTTGCTTATTGTCTACTTCTTCTAATCTGCTCTTTAAATTAGGATAACTTCCTCTTGCGAGCGACACTTCCATGTTGGCATTGCCTTCTTTGATGTTCTCCAGCCATGTCCGTTCAAATAATTGAGCGATTATCTCCCGAACATCAGAGCCTTTTGCCTTAGTTCGCATCCATCTTGTTAACTCTGAAATTTGGTGAAGTTTATTTGGGTCAACATCTTCAAAATCAGTGTAAAATTCGTCACGGTTGCTTGCTTCATCTGCTTGTTTGGTCAAGCTATTAAAATCATACGCCACTTGCATTTCCTCCTTGTGTTTCTTTTAATTTATCGATAGCTGCTTGAGTTTCAGCAATCTTATTGTCAAAACTTTGTTTCTTGCTTTCAGCAACTTGTTTCTGCACTGTCAAACTAGCAATTAGGTTTGCATCGCTTTTTGGGTCTAACTGGGCGATTTGTTCAGTCAAAACTCGGATTTCTTGAGCATAGCTTTCCGAGTTAGCTTGATATTGAGACAACTCTGTCCGCAAGAGTGACATTTGATTGTTGTAATTTGTTTGAGCCTCCAACTTTGAATTTGCTGCTTGTTGGTCAGCCAAAACTTTTTCCATAGATTTTGCGGCCTCCTGTTGTTGTAATTGGAATTTTGATAAGGTCATGCTGTCAGCCCCTACAGTTAAATCTACCGATTCGGGTTGCGTGACATCAATTACCTTTTTAATAATTTGTAACCGTTCCACTCCAGAAAGTGGAGCGTTATCAATTGGGTGGGTATTGCCAACCTTGAATTTTTCAAATGATTGGTCAATCAAATACAATTCAACAACTGACACCGACCAAGCAGAAATAGCTATCTTTTGGTTTTGCATGTATTGTTGCCCACGCTGTAACAAAATTCTAGCGTCTTTGATTTCCGTCCAATCCATAGGACGCTGAAGAATGCCAAACTGTTTGACCAGTTCAGCATCTTCAATGTAGCCCTTGCCGCCATTGACACTGTTGATTGTGACACGTTCCCTGACAACATATTGACCTGTTTCTTCATCTCGGTTGTCTTTGTCTAGGTCAGCACCCAAAGGCACTAGTCTAGTAATGAGATTGCTCAAATCAAGCTCCCTGCGTGCTGTTTCAATATTGGTACCTAGTTGGATAGGGCTGTCCATTTCTTGACCGACATCTTTTAGATAATCCAAGTACATACCGTCATCTTCCAAACGCAGTTGGATATAGCCGCCCATTCGACCGATAAGATAGGTCTTGATGGTTTCAAATGTCGTGTCATAACCAATATAACGATAAGGGATGTCCGATTGGTTAAGGACGGTAACACGGCCAACTTTGAATCGTTTGTGAGGCTCAACCTGTGAATTGTGAACATCAATAATTCTCCTAAAGTAATCTTCAACTCCATTGTTAGGAACACGTTGGAAAGTTTGGGTTGAATCTTGGAGATAACCCAAAACGGATTCACAGACAAAAGTCTTTGAGAAAAGACCTGCTGAATCCATCCCTGCGTCTGGTTTTATGACACGGCCATAGAATTCAACTTCTTTGTCGTATTTGTTGATAATTTTAACCAACCCCGTGATAGGCTCAATCTGGTTATAAAGCGGATGGTCATACATGAGCTCGAACTCAAATGTCCCGATATCAGACAAAGACTGCTCCAAACGCCCAGCTGAAACCTTGTCACCGTCTATCTGGGTTTCATGCAATAAACTTCCTGTTTTATCTTCATGATTTTTGTAGTAAATAATTCTATAACCTAAATCAATCATCCCATCACCTCTTTCTGATAATGGAATTTAATTGTACCAGTTCCTTCTACATGAACATCATTGACCCCAGGGCGCAGTGACAAGTAGTAGTCTTGTTTGCTACCAGTTTCAAAAACAATTGGTTCTTCATCGTTAACCTTTACCGAAAACCTGCTGTTAACTGTGATTTTAGGCTTGACTGCTACCGAACCAGCATTGAACAAAGGAAAATCGAGTGAACCATCGACAACATATTTTGTATAGTTTGCCACGTCTTCGTCAAATTCGAAGGTATCCCAGTAATCATCAAAATAATCAATGTGACTAAACATGTAAGGGTAACAATCAAAGGTGATAGTCACTTTAAGTTGATTGAATCGCTCTCCGTTCTCGACTTCTACCGACTTACATTTTCCTAACCAATAATAGTTCCCGTCGTGGGTATCAAACAGCTTATTTCTACTATGAACCATCAATTTTTGCTTGATGTTACGTTCTACAATCTTACGTCGTTCGTAAGGTGTGTTGAATAACATGAAAACATATTCAATTTCGCGGTTTTTGAATACCCTGCTTCCCAACAAAGCCGAAAAATCAAGGACACCCTGTTTGAAAGGGATGTCCTTAAGAATTTCTTTTTCATCTGGAGTTGGGGCATTACGTTCAATCAAGTATAGTTTTTCATTCTTTGAATTGAATTTCATAAATTGAATGTACTCGTTTATTTCTAAGCCCATGATGTCCTACTCCTTAATTGTGTACTTTGTCCTAAGTGGCGGTCAACTGTTCGCCCTACCTCTTTACCGTCCATGTAGATGCGGTTGCCATCTTTAACATAACTGATAAGCTCATCCATCTTAGCCATCAGGTTGTTTTGGCTCGCGGTGTTGTCGTTAACATAACTAATAGTTTGTGGCGCATGGTTGACTGCTGTAGTCGTTGATAGGCTTGCTTGCATGTCAGACATTGCGAAATCGCCAGCATTTAAAATGTCGCTGGCTAGCGGACTAGCTAAATCTTTGATAAAATCAACGCTTTTGGCAACCATAGCAGCCGATTTATCAATCCCTACTGAAATACCAGCTCCAATCCACCAGCCGACCTCGTCTCTGAAAAGCCGAGATGGCGAATGAATTTTGGCTTTTGCTTGCGCCGCTTTTTCAGCTTGAGCAACTAACTGGTTAGCAGCCGCGGTTACTTCCGACAAAGCTGAACGCATACCAACTGCAAGCCCCTGTGCCATGTAAGACCCTGCGGACTGCATTGCCCCACGACCATTTCTGACAGCGCTAACCGTTTGATTGACCATAGAATTTGCTGCGGCTACCATCTGCGTTCCAGCGCTACGCATTGCAGTAACCATTTGACTTGCGCCGTTTCGGACAGCAGCTGCTGCGTTAGTCATGCCGTTACGAACGACGTTGACAACTTGGTTCATCGCGCTTTGCATGGTTACAGTCATCTGCGTTCCAGCGCTAGCAATTGCCGTTGTCGCGTTTGCCATCGCTGACATGATACCAGCGCCAAGAGCGATGATTTGAGAGCTTGCAGCCGTTGCGCGCCAACCAAGGTCGCCGAGAGCTGCACCCGCTGCATTTGCTTGGCCGTTAAACGAAGCTAAGCCAGCGTTAGCGATACCGACCGCACCAACGATGGTGACGACCATAGCCGTAAAATTAGCAATTTGTGCACTAGCTCCAGACAAGCCAGCAAGAGACGATACAGCCCCCGCAGCAAAGTTTGCGATAGCTGCGCCTGCCATTGTCAGCACGCCCCCGATACCAGTCAACGATGCTGTAAAGCTAGTGATGACGCTTGGCAAAGTTGTCAGCGCTACTTGCGCTTGCATACCAGCAGTAGCAATTAACATCAAGCCCATTCCTGCTGCTTGAAGCCCTGCCCCAGCGAAGCCAATCCCAGAAGCTACAATGGCAGCCAATCCTGATGCTACTGCTGCCAATGTCGCTGCCATGTCTCCGAGGGGTAAACCTGTCAAAGTAGCGATTCCTTGCGCCATCAATTTGACACCTGTACCGGCATTTTTCGCTGAGTTCCCCATGCTCTCAAAGATACCAGCCACACCGTCAAGCACCGTGCGAATGGAATTACCAAACGAGTTGACAACATTTGATGCACCGCTTAGCACCGTCTCGATAGCAGTTCCAAGTGACTTAAACAGGTTTCCAATGCTGTCAATTATCGGGCTGATTTGACTAACAAGGTTGCTGAAGGCTTGCACAATTTGAGACAAGACAGGAGCAAGTGCCGTCACCATTTCAGTGACAGCCGGAATGAACGGTGCCAAAGCTTGAACGATTTGAACAATGGCATTTGCCACAACCGTTGTAATTGTTGTAAACATGGTTGTAATGGCTGGAACAAACGGAGCGATTGCTTGGACAATTTGAACAATTGCCTGTGAAATCACGGTGACAACCTGCACAAATGTGGTGCTGATAATCTGCACAATCGGAGTTAGTGCCGTGGTGATTTGAGCCACACCACCAGCCAAAGAGGTCACAATCTGAGCAATTGCCCCACCAACAGCCGTTGCCACCATTGAAAATGCCGTGCCAAAAGCAACAACCAAAGGAGAGAGCATTGCCAAGGCAGAAGCTAACGTTGTCATGACTGGCGCAAGTGTTACCAAAGCGGAAGCAAAGCCTTTAAGAACACCACCAACCAATTGGACAAAGATTTGAGCCAATCCTTGCAAGAATGGAAGAACCATGCCCTGCGTAGCACTCAATGCTACTAATGCAGCAGTTACTGCTGCTAAGCCAACAGCAAAGGCTGCGACACCTTGAAAGTTTAGAGAGCCGATAGCGGACGCTATACCCTTAAATACTGTTGATACCATGTTTCCAATGCCAGAGAACGCCGACTTAATCGCGTTCCCGATACCGCTAAATGTACCCTTGACAGTTTCACTTGCTGACTTAGCCATATCAACTAATCCGCTAAACGGATTTTTGAATTTAGGCATTGTAAACTTAATCCCAGCGAACGGATTTTTAAGTTTAAATTTGTTAAACATGCCTAGGCTTGCCATAAGTGTGCCAATCGTTGCAATCAAAGGCGCAAAAGCAGCAATATCAAACTTGCTAAACGCTTGCTTAATCGCATCAATAGCAGGTTGCGCTTGTGCTTTTAGCTCGTTGAATTTCTTGACTACCGTATCAACTGCTTTGTTGACTACGTTCCTAAATTTTTCAGAATGCTGATAAGCATAGACCAAACTAGCAACCAAAGCAGCAATGGCAACCACAGCCAAAGCAAACGGATTAGACATCACGGTTTTTAAGCCATTAAAAGCCCCTCCTAAGCCTTTAGCGATGTTGTTGACGTTCATCATTGCTGTTCCAACAGTTGTCATGATAGGCCCGATAACAGGCGACAAACCGATAAATGACCGTGTCCATTTTGCCACAGCACTATCACTACTAGCCGCCCAAGACAAAGCATTGTTAGTCATATCTAACAGACTAGACGTGACCCCGCCTTTTGCAGCCATAGCCGTATTAGTCAACGCTTCCCAGTTGCCGCCAACCTGCTCAATTTTAGAACCCATGTTTTGTTGCATCTCGTTAGCGGATTCCGCTAGGAATTTAGCAGCGTCAGCTTGGCTACCAGATACGCCATTCAACGCATTAGTAGCTGCTTCCCAACTTTTGGTTGCGTCATCAGTTTTGTTCATCACGGCATCAAGCAAAGGGTTAATCGCTTGCATACCAGACGTGTCAAACAGATTCTTGAGCGTCTCCGTCTTCTCAGCCTGTGACATATCTTTAGTTTTGTCAGCAACTTCCGTCAAAATTTGCTTAAACGGCTTCATGTTTCCAGCCGCGTCCGTAAAGGATAGACCAAGTCGTTTCATCGCTTTTACGCCATTCTTGGACGGCGCAGCCATTTTTAGCATAGCATGGTTAAGGTCTTGTGACGCTTGCGCTGCACTCATACCTGTGTTTGTAATCAGACCGATAGCTGCGGAAGCATCTGTCATATTGACCCCAAGCAGCTTAGATGAACTTGCCACATTTGAAAGCCCTTGTTTCATCGTCTCGATGGACGCATTGGAAATGTTGGCGTTTTGCGTCAAGATAGCCGCTGCCTGCTCGCTAGAGCCAATGGAGTCGCCCCAAACGTTCATAGCTTGTTGGACAACTCCTGCGGTTGTTGTCAAATCAGCACCTGCTGCAGTTGCTGCTTGTGCGATAGCTGGAAATTGTGTCTTGATTTTATTAAGGTCAGCACCATTTTGCGCCATCTCAATCATGGCTTGTGCCGCCTCGTTAGCAGAGATAGGCAATTCAGCACCCATGCGGTTGGCAACGTCAGCCAATTCATTGATATTCTTGGATGTTCCACCAGCAACTACAGCTGCCTTGTTTAGGTTCATCTGGAACTCTCCAAACCCTTTTGCAGCTGAAACACCTATGGCAGTAGTCCCAAGACCGATGCCTGTTATTGCCTTGCCAGCGACTGAAATCCCGCTGGCTAGCTTGTCCATCGTTGAATTGCTTTTATTTAAAAGCGAGTCAAACATGGATTCAGCTTCTTTTATCCCGCTAGAAAACTGCGTGACATTAGCTTTTAGCACCGCTTCAACATCAAATGCCATCAACTACCCCCCTTTCGCTCGATATACTCATTCATCAAGCGGTTAACATCCGCTAGCGTGTTGCGTTTACGCTGTACGTTTTCGTTGCCAAGAGCCGATGAAAGCTCATTTTCGTAATCAAAAAAGTCGCTAAAGCGCTCATATAGCGGTCTAACACTCCTTCCGGAACCTTTTGTACTCTTGACTACTTGATTATTCCAGGCTTGCATAGCCGACTGATAAGCTGTATCAGCCATACGTATGCGATAAGCTTTGGCGTAAACCCTAAACGCTTCTAGCGTTGTGTTAAAAGCCTCTTGATACGTTAATCCGTGACGCGCAATTAAAATTGCGATGGCATCGTCGTAGGTGATACTGTTGCTTCGGCTGCTGGTTGAGCTTCCACCGCTTGCATGACTGGTTGGGTCACTTGGTTCAACTCCTCGCCCATCGCTTTCATCAACAGCGGTGATTTTTTTACCTCTGCCATCACCTCGCTCATCGTTTGGTCATATGTGCCATTGCCAATCAATTCAGCCAGATAGTTTTCAAGCTCTACGTCACTTGGTTTTTGTGGCAGTCCTTCAGTAGCTGCACGGATAAGGTCAGCGAAAGCAAGCGGGTCATTCATCAAGCGTCCAGCGTTAAACATACCCATAGCGCCGTAACCAGTTGCAACTCCGTTCAATTCAGCAGAGTGGCGCTTGTTCATTTCACGCAAAAATCCAAGACCAAAGTGCAAAGGATAAGTTTTTCCGTTAATTGTCAAAATCATGTTGTTCCTCCTTTTGTTAAAAAAATAAAAAAGAGCGGTTCTTAGCCCGCTCTAGCTATTAGATTGCATTTTCTTTAGCAAGTGTGTGGTAAGCATATTGTGCTGCTTTCACAGCCAATTCTTGCTCATCTGTCAAGGCATCTTTGTGATTCCAGATGCCGCGACCGTCAATCGCGTAAGAATATGAAAGTTCTACTTTTCCATCAGCAGCTGATTTCATTTCAAATTCTGTAAATTTACCTTGGAAGTAATCTACTAGATATTCTGTTTTGTGCGTGCTGTCGTTTTCCTTTCCTGACTTAATGTCCACGTTCCAAACTTCAACGACTTCTTCGTTAAGAAACCACTCACGCATTTGTTTCCACATTTCGATGACTTCAGTGTCTTTGGTGCGGTAAGCGATTGATTTCACGTCAAGCGTGTTATCACCATCTGAAACAGATGAGACATTGCCGTCAACAGTTGACGTTGAGTCTGTTTCTTTCTCTAACTTGACAGTCACTTCCGTCATGAAACGGATAGCAGCTGCGTCATTTTTTGTGCGATCTGCGTAGCGTCGGAAAAAGCTAAGGTAATCTTTCCCGTTGATAATTTCTGCTGTATTTTCAGCCATAATAGTCTCCTTTTTTTATTTTTTAGCATAAGAAAAGCGGAGGTCTAGCACTCGATGGACGAGTGGCTGAACATCCGTGTTATCTGGTAAATCCTGCGGGTTGCAAGTTTTTAAGTTTATATAGTATTCAAACGACGTATTTTGCGTTCTAAGCGCATCCAAGAGCAAAGAGGTCAATTCTTCAACTCTCCCTCTTTCGGTGCGTAGGGCGTAAATATGGACGGTCTGCGTGCATTCTCCCATGACTTCCCTGCCCTCAATTTCTGTTGTCATGCTTTCTCCAACAAAAAAGAAAGGATAACTTGCGGACGCATTCGGAAGATAGTCAAAGGTATTGCCGTGGACTTTTAAGCACTCGGCAAACACCGTCCTAAAAATAGCGTGGCTAGGTGTCACTCAAACACCCCCTTAAGTACATTTGTCATATCCTGCTTAAATTGCGGTTCGATTTCCTGCAACGCTGGGCGAATATGAGCTGTCCCTGTCTGAAAGCGTGTGCCATATTCCTGATAACCGCTATAAGCAGCCTCGCTTTTGACACGCCCCTCTAAGCGATTGGGATAAGATGACGTGATATGATTTTTTAAAAAACCAGTATCAACTGGTGCTTTCGCTTTAGCGCTAGCTTTAAGCCTCTCGGTGTTGTTGCGGATAACTTGGGAGCTTTGCCCCATGGCTTTTTGGCTAGCGCCACGGATAGCCATCGTTAAACGTTCGGCACCGTGCCATTCTACATTCATGTTTTACCTACCTTTCTAAGCCTGACAGCACCCTTGATAGGTGCGTCAATCTCTTCTAGCGGTTCGTATGTCTTATCGTTAAATTCCGCCTTTGAAAAAGGCTTTGGGGCGGTCATAAAGCGAATGGCGATGACTTCATCGGTACGGCTGCCATATGATTCAAATACTTTGGCGTTAGTTACTCGATTGACAAAACAGGGGACAACCTCCTTTGAGACATCCCCCGCCTCGTAACTATCAGTAACAGGATTGTAGCGCTCGGTGGTTTCTCCACGAATTAAAGTTATACGGTGCGGTGTTTTCATAAAAACATCACCTTGCCTTTCTCACGTAGCGACCCATCAAGCCCAAAATCTTTGTTTAAAATAGCCATGTATGGCTTAAACAAGTTATCCCAATCCTGATAAGTGACAGAATAGCCGTCAACCGTTTCAGAGGTGACACCCTCTGAACCTTTGCGCCCATATAACTTGTAGACCACGTTTTCAATCATGTAGTCATATTTGTTGTCGATGGTTGCTTTTTCAGTCAGACCCTTAAAGTAGCTTTCAGCGTCTTCAACCAAATCAGAAAGCAAGTCGTCTTCTTTGGTGTCGTCGGGCATAATACCCAAACGACGCTTTATTTTTTTGAGCCGTTGGGTATCAATCATGACTATTCCCCTCCAGCTTCTTCAAGCAATGCCACAAGCTCTGCTTTGCTTGCACTGCTCTTGTACTCAATACCCAACTCATCAAGTTTAGCCTTAATTTCTTTGGAAGTCAGTTCCTCCTTGCGGTCTTCTGTTTCCTCTCCAGCTCCTTCAAGCGCTGGCTCAGGTTTCTTGTCATCTACTGCGACAATGTACCCATTTTTTACCAGCGTTTCAAGTCGTTCTTTAGAAACTTCTAAACCTTTGCGTGGATAAATTGCCCCTGCGTAGTAGCAAAAACCATTATCCTGTGTGTCTCGAACGGCTTTAGTAGTTTTATAGGTCATGTTTAACCCTCCTAACTAATTACATGTCCTCTGGTTCGATAGCTGCAAACGCCTCGTTGTTTGGAATAGCTACTGCGATTTCAAAGATAGCACGTAGCGCTTGCATATCTTGTTCAAACAAGTGTACATCTCCAGTGTCTGTACCACTATTTTGAACCTTAGACAATGTAGCTTGGTCAGCGATTTTAAGGCGGAGGTTAGTGCCGTTTGGAATACCGTAGACCAAACCGTTGAAGTTACCAGTAAGCAATGTACCTGCTGGGTAGGTTTGACCATTTTGCAATTGCAACTGAGCGTAAGGAAGGCCATCAAGTTCACCAGTAGCGTTTGGGTTTGCTGGTTTAGTGAATACGTGTTGTCCACCATTTACTTCATCACGAATGCCACGCAATGTGCGGTTGATTGTACGGTGCCCAACAAAAGCATTAGGTTCTTTCTCTGATGCATCTTCTACTGCGTAGATGTTTTCAAGAGAGATGTCACCTTTAACAACGTTACTTGCAGCTTTTGCAGCAGCTAGGACGTTAGCACCAAATGGGTTGTTATAAAGTCCGAGGAAAGCAGCACCGTCAATTTTTTTGTTAAATAGGTCAACAATCTTATCTTTGATACTGTCAAAGTAATCTGTCCAAGTGTAATTAAGTACTTCTTCCGTTACTGGAAGGATAACTGCGATTTTACGAGCTTCCAAAACGTAAGACTTAGTTTGTACTTTTGCAGTACCGATTTTTTGACCTTCACCTACAAAGTAAGCGTCAGTAAGCTCTCCGAGTTCAACTCCTTTACGGACCATTTTCCCGTCCATTTCAACCTTTTGTCCAAGTTGAATAACTTTTGATGATTGGACAAGTGCGTCTGTGAACAAGTCTGTGATTTGTTCTGAGGTAATTTCTTTACCTAGTGTTTCTGATAAAAGGACTGTGTCCGGACTAAATGTTTGAGCCATGTTGCTCTCCTTTCAATCTTTAAAAATTAGTAATTTTTGCGCTGGCAAACTTATCTTTTCCACGTTTAGAACCTCCGTCACTTCCACCGCTTGTTTTTGGTGGGTTCGATTTAGCTTCTTCACGTTTCTTGATATTTAAAATGTTTGCCATGTTAGTGACTGCCAACTTGGTTGCTTCTTCATCGTCCTTGACGACAAAAGCAAGTGTTGACTCGTTAACTGGAACACCTTGCTTTTCAAGTTCCTTGATAGCTAGGTCTTGCATGTTACGGTGGGCAATTTGAGCTTTGAGGGTTGCATTTTCTTCTTCAATAGCTTTGATAGCGTCTTGACGCTCTTTCAGAGCTTCCAACTCCTCATCACTCATTTTTGCCTTAGCTACTGCATCTTCGATTTGTTTTTGAACATCTGCTTGAAGGTTAGCAAGTTCTAACTGGTGCTTATCCTCAGCTTGTTTCAATCGACGCTGCATTTCAGCAATTGATACTGTTTTACCGCTTTCTTGCTCTGGATTGCTAGCATTATCCTTAGCTTCTTGCTCTTTTTCTGTTTCAACTGCTGGATTCAATTTTTCTTCTGCCATATTGTGGCTCCTTTCCTTTACGCTTTAACGTGCAACCTCCACGAACTCATGCAGCTTTTTTACGTCATCAGCACGGTTTGGACAAAAAGAAAAGTCGTGTGATACGACTTTGTTTTATTTTAGTTTTAAATGTCTTCGTCACCATCATCCCAAACACCGTTTGGTGCTTCGCGGTCAAGCGTGCTACCTCCCTTTTTGTAGCCCATCTTGATATGGCCATAAGCCGAGCATCGGCAATTAGGATGCATAGGATACATATTGACACCTTTTTCTGCATCATCAATTGGAATAGCCTTGCCATCCAATGGGGCACAGACTTTGCAAGCCCCAGCTTCTGCCACATAAATTAGATGAGTGAAGTCATTTTCTTTGAGCATAGCCAGTTGCGTGTCAGCGTTAATCCTTGCTATTTCAGTCTTTAACAATCGCTTAGCATTTTGCTCACTTGTTCCATATTTCTTGGCTAGTCGCTTCATTTCTTGCTTATAGCCCATCATGTCCGTAAAGACACGGTTCAATGAACCAAAAACATCTTGTTGAAGTGTTGCACGAAGTCCAAGATTACCCCACACTCTAGCAGAAAATTTCTTCCCGTAAAAATCAGCGTCTAAAATCGCCTTCATGCGCTTTTTCGCTCCGCTGGATGAAATACCCAAAATACCTGCTTGACGCTTGTATTCGTTCAAATATTCGTCTATCCGTGCCTTATCAAAGACCTCATTAACCTCAGCGGTCAAATTTTGGATTTCAAGAGCTAATTCCTGTTTTAATAGCTCTAAACGGCTGACTTTCATCTTGAGATTGTAAGTTCTTAGCCACTGATTAGTCTCGCGACTAAAATCCTTGTTTTTGACGGCTTTAGCTGCTTTGTCATTGAACTTAGTCACATCCATTTCTGAAGCACGCTTGATTGCTTCCTGTTTGGTTAGTCCCTCTTTGCCAGCATAAGCCAAATAAAATTGGTCAATCTGTCTTTGAAGACGGTTAAACGATTCTTGATAGATTTGTGCCAGTATCTTGTCACGGTCAAGGTCACGCTTCATCAGTTCAGACTGTGCTTTTCGCTCTGCATTATACCGCCGATTGCTTGCTATTCTCTTGTTCGTCATCTAGTCCACCTACAATCTGACTTATTTCTGCATCACTTGCACCGCCCTCTTTCAAAAGGCGGCTTTTTTCTTTTCGTGCATCAGTAAAGCTAGCTGATTCCATCAATGTTTCTTGTGATACTTCCATACCTGAGCTGATAGCAGACTGAATCTCTGCCCAGACGTCTGTTGGTAGGTTTTCATGGAAGGTGAATGTCAGCAAGTTGGCATCAACAGCTTCAAACCCTTTGAGATTTTCAGACAAAGCCTGTAAGAGCTTGTAACGACGTTTCAAAGCCTTGATAAAAAAGCCACGCTTGACCGATGTTACCTGTTGTAAATCGACTAGTTTATAGCGGATAGCAATTCCTGAACTTGCTGAAAAAGTAGAATCATCTTGCAGGTTAGGAAGCCCAACAATGCGGAAAAAATCCTTTATGAGCCGTGTTTTATAGCTTTCAACGCCGCTGACATCATACTGTTTGTAGATATAACCAGCATCCAACGACGTTTGTTGACCTGCTGCTGAAATACCAGATTCAAGCACCAGCATATTGGCTTGCTTCATTTTCTGAAGGTCACTTGCATTCATTCCAGTTGATGCAACATCTCCCTTGATAACCAGCATTGCGTCATTGAGGTCACTCATGTAATTCGCTGTATCACTTTCTGCTGCATCATATGCATCAATCAACGGGATACCTTTTTCCCAGTCTCCCAAACGTTCACGGTTATTTTGCCATTCAACAACTGGCACCATCTTGTAAGGATTAGTTTTTCTGCTGGTTTCTTTCCAGTCATTATCATAGCTTACAATCTCTTTGTCTGTATATACAGTGACAAACATTTTCCCGTTGTAAATCGGGCAATGAACCGCTGCAATGATTTCTTTTCTAACATCTGCACTTCTAACAGTGAACATTTCTTTAGCGTCAATCAATGACACCGCTGGCTGTTCAAATTCATCATAATAATGCAATTCAAAAGCTCTACCAAACCTTGAAGCGTCATAAACCAGTTCACGGTTAAGAGCTTCAATGTCGTTGTAAGTGTTGAAATCATCAATGCTAGTCAATTCCAACTCGGTGTCGGTTGCCCCGATTGAAACAGGCTGACCAACCGTGTATCCAGTAAAGAAACGGCTTGCTTGTCCGCCTAAGTCGTGCCTGATACGATAATCAGCCTTTTCAGGTTCAAGCCGTTTCCGACCATTTAGGATGGTGTAGTTGTTGCCGTTTGAATAGCTTTCCAAAATCTTCAAGCGCTCGACCTGATCAGCTTGAAACTGCCCAATCATTTTTTTCAAATCTTCTAACCCTTGCTTGGTGTCGACCAAATCATCAGGCGATTGGGTCATAAAATGGACGTTAGCATTGTCTGAAAACCTAAGAAAGTCTTCCCGTTTTTCAAGGCTTGTTGGTTCCATGTCACGTTCAAATTGATAAGAACGTGGAATGTATTGCCCTTCTTGCAAAATATCATCTGCTTGGTGTGTTGTATCTGTCATCTTATCTCCTTATCAATCTATTGACGTTTCTAATTTTGGCATAAACATTCTGTTTAGCTTTCTTAATGTGGTAACGCTCTAAAGCGTAACGGATAGCGTCAATGATGTGGTTATTAGCATCTATTGGCTCATTCAACCACTTGCCATCTTTATCCTGTTTATAGATATAGGTGTCAAATTCTTCAATAGTCTTGACACATGATGGATGAATATAGATTTTAAATTGTTTCATGAAGTCAATACCTGCATTGATTGAGCCTGCCCCTTTGACTGATGGCGTAATTCTGTTGATGCCTTTGGCTTTTAATTCAGCTATGAGCCGTTGTTCAGCGCTATCAGCCGTTATCAGGGCGTTCTTCATATCTGCATTTACAATCATGTTAAAAATATCATCAGTTGTCATGGCGTGTTCATAGTGTTCAGCATAGATCCATAACTCTTTATTATCCAAATCAACTGCTAACCGGGGAAATGTTGTGGGGTCATGAGTGAAACCAAAATCAAGTCCTGCTGCTGTTTCTCCAACCCGCTTGATAGTTGCTAGTATATCGAAGTCTCTGACTGTGTAATTTTCAAAGACAAGACCTTCAGCTACGCCCCATTCACCGTCACACACGATACGAGCACGTCTTGGATTAGTGATATACAAATCTTCATAGCGCTGTCTATCGACCTCGTCTAGCCACTCATTACACTTGTAAGTAGTAGTCAAAGCTAACGTGTCAGCCCGTTGCGTGTCTTTATCAAAGAAGACACGTTTCAGCCAGTGCCTTTCATTCCACGGATTGAATGTCACTGTAATCTGTTTAAAGAAGTCAGGAACGTCCAAGCTACCACGAATTGACTCGACGACCGTGCTAAATTTGTCTTCTGTTTCAATTTGATAAGCTTCCTCGAACCAAGCCCAGCAAAGAATACCAACGTCAACAGTGATAGACGTGATTTTTAATTCGTCGTCAAGACCTCGAAACAGAATCTTTTGACCTGTCTTCTTCAAGGTGATTTCAGGCAAGCTTTCGTTGAATTTAAAAAGGTGTGTGACCTTTAATTGATTACACGCCCACTTAAAATCTGTATACGCTGACTGTTTGTTAGTATTCGAATACCTACGAACTACTAAGAGGTTAGCCCACGGGTATTTCAAAAGCCTTGTGATAAAGTTCAAAGCCGTTGTTTTTGATTTTTTTGAACCACGAGAACCTTTGACGACTCTATAAAAATTCTTTGAACGCCAAAACTTACCGTATCCGCCACCGACCATTTTAGGAAGGTCGACGACAACGTCGTTAGTCTGCGATTTCGTCTTCATTAGCAAACACCACCGTTCCTTGCACCTCAACTTCCTGTTTATCAGTAAAAAGCTTGTGATATTTACCGAGTAATTCCAAAGCTTTTAAACTATCTTCATCTTTAGGAATTCGTTCAATCGTTACATCTTCTATAACCTCGCCACTCTGATTATCTATTTTCTTAAAAATAGTTACCTGCTTTTCTCTAAAGGCAAGTTTTGCAATTTCTTCTAACACCTCGTCGCCTTTTTCCCATCTTTTTTCTAAAATAGGCGTCGTACGCAGCTTCAAATATTTTGAAATTCCACTATTTTCCAATAAAAATTGGTCTGCATTCTTAGCGTATTTTTCGCTATAACCAGCTTTTATAGCAGCTTGGTAAGCATTGCCTTTGTTGATGATGTACTCATCGGCAAAGGCTCTTTGTCTTGGATTTAAACCGAATTCATCACGTTTACTCAATTTTCCATCACCTCCTTGCATAACAAAAAAGGGCAGACACTTCATAGGTGCCTCCCCCTCATTTCTTGATAATACTATAATAACACGTTGAAACTGCAGTGCACTGTCTCATTATGTTTTATTATGCCTTGATATGACTGTTTCTGTCAGCACTTTCAAGGTCCTTCTGCGCTGTCTTCTTCAATCTAAAGTAAGTTCGCTCGCTGACCCCCATTTCGTCCATCACTTCATACATCGACATCTTATCAATATATATGAGACTTAAAATAGTTCTGCTTGCAGTATCTTCTAGATTGTCAATCATATCTTGCAGTTCTCTGCGCTTTTGAATAGCTTCAACCGTCTTATTATCAATCTCATCAATCGAATCAAGCAATTCAGCATATACATCATCTTGTTTCCTGTTTAATCCACCTTTGATTTTATCAGCAGACCATCGAGGGCTTGAAAGCAGTGAAGCATTAAGTCTATCTCGCCTTCTAATCAAGCTTTGAATATATAAATCTAAATTCCTTAAATCTTTCAAAATAGTCTTAGCTCTGCTCACTTTCTTTCCTCCCGATATGATATAATAGATGTAACGTTTTTAATCATATCGAGCTTGCGTGTGCAGGCTCTTTTTTATTTAAAATACAGGCAGGCGCACGACCTGTAAGAATTACCATGATTCGCGCCTTGCATAATCACGATTCGCCGATAAATCGTTTTAGATTTATAGAAATAATATTAAGGAATACCTCTTTTCTCTTTTTAATTTCGGCTGCGCTGACAATTAACCAGATGAACTTATCAGCAAGTGTACTAATTTTGATTGGCTGGCTTAAAGCGTGTAAGAAGGAGTGCTTTAAACACCTCCAATATGAAAAATTATTTTCGGGTTATACCCATGGTCGGAATCGAACCGACCTGATACCGTTATGGGTTACCACCGTAGCTATCAGCGTAATACACAATCACTTGATTTTCTTCCAAGAGTTTAATTTGCACCTTAGCTTGTCTAAGCTCTGTTTTTAACTCTGTCATTTTGGACTTGCCTTCATGTTTACCAATGTCATAGCCAACAGCAATACACATAAACGCCGCAAGCATGACAATTAATCCAATCACTAAAACATCATTTTTCATCTCTCAACCTTTCTCACTTTAAAGCTGTATAAGCGTTTGGTACGATACTGCCATTTGAGATTATTCACTTTTTCAAGTGCTTCTTTGTAGGTGTCAAAGCGGTACGTCTCATCAACCATATTGTCAAAATACAACACTACTTCATACATGACTTACTCCTTTCGCTTGCTTATCTAACCATTCCCAGATAAGCTGAAACTGACCATTTACTAATTCATCATTTCCGTATTTTTCGCAAATTGCCACAATGGATTGATTCGCCCATTCCCAGTATTCAATCGTTCCAAAACCAAGTTCTTGTGACTTTTGATTACTAGCTTTCATCCAATTGGGAACTTCCGTTTGAAAGAAATCAATATAATCAATCTTCATGTTTAGCAACTCCTTTCAAACAGCAAAACTTTTCAGTAGACACTGTAAGCGACGTTTCTGCTTTGTTTTTTTGTCGGAAACAACATCCCAGCTATCTCTTGGCTTTCTAACTGCCTTAGCAGGTGATTCAACAGTGATAATCCCTTCAGCAATGTATTTTTTCAACCTAACATAAGGAATGTCAAAATATTCTGTTGCCTCTTTGTAGTAGCCAAAGAATTCTCTACCTGTTGCAACTTCAGTAAACACATTTCTGACATTGCCTGCACCATTTTCTTTCTTACCCACTACAGTAGCACTAGCACGTCCTGTGTGAATACGAGAATCAACAGCAGGTCTTGTCACACCTAAGTGAAACGCATACTCGTCACGCGTGCCTTCAAAAGTTTCACCTGTTTTAGAATCCTCAAATCTGTATATTTTAACTAACGCCACGACTCATGACCTCTTTCATTTTCTTGACGATATGTTTATCTTCTGGCAAGACTTCTCTGTGCAGCAATCGATTCGCTTTGTTTGGAGAAACATTCAACATCTTGCCGATTACGATATAGTTTTTTAAGTGTTCTTTGTGAGTCCACTCGATAAACTCATCCAACACTTCCAACGCATTTTCTGTGTGTTGTTCATAAAAGCCCACACAATGTTTTGCTTTTAATTTGTTTCCACCTTTGCTACTCATAATTTTTCTAACCTCACATAAATCCCTACTGTGTCAGCCCAAAATTTCTCAATCACTTCACTAGCTACACGCGAATCATTCACATAGAATCCTGTTCTTTCCATGCAATCCTTCAACAGCTTAACAAGATTATCCGTGTCTGGTTTCGTATGCTTGTATTGACCGTTAGTTGTTCCTTTTATTTTTGGAAACAACCATTTAGTAGTTAACCTCAACGGACCGTCCAACGGTTCATTTGGCGCATACGGTGCTAATTTGTCCATGAACATTGCTCGCGTTTCCTTTAGCTTTTCAGGCTCGTAAAACTGTGGCTTACCACGAACAACACGTACCTTTTTTTGCTGGTGAGTAACTGTTGGAATTTTTTTCATTGGGATAAAAAATTCAATCATCCCGCACTCCTCACATAAACAACGTTACTATCCAAAGGATTAGTAAAGTAGTAATGGGTGGTAAAAGCACTCTAAAACAAAGATCAACAAAACCTTCTACTTCAGAGTCACGTCCACTGCTGACAATAAAACTAACAAGGACATCTAAACCAACGGCTTGAATAATTGTAATTTTAGGGACTCCTGCAATTGTAGCTAAAATATTGTTCCAACCATAAGCAATAACAAATCCTGATAAAACAATGGCAATTGGAAACAGTACACATATGGCAATTATTGCTTCTGGCAAAGTATATTTATTTTTTTCCATCTATTCCTCTTTCCACTCCGCTTGTTGGTCACGTATTGTTAACTTAATTTGCAACCGCGCTGGGATATCATCAACATCAAAATCAACATTAACAATGTTTACATTAGCATCCATCATTACCTGAAAAATTTCTTTAATTGTAGTTTCCGTTGTAATCATTTTTACACCTCCTAGTCTTCGATTCCAGACCACACTCCAGTTTCTGAGTTATATTCAACATAACCTGCACTTTTCAGTTGTGCAAAAGTCCATTCTAACAAATCAGGTTGTTTCGAAATCCATTGAAGCACTTCTGAATTTTCAACAGAGTATTCTTTATTAGGTAACTTATGATAAAGTGGTGGCATACATTTTCCAACTTCTAATTTCTTAGACCTTACCTTTTTACTTCTAGCCATTTTTACCTTCTTTCATTTTTTACGTTTTTCATATACGCGCCTTTGTCAAAGATGAGACAAAGGATAAAGGGGCAGAGCTTACAGCCCCTTTTCCTTTTCTCTTTGACTTTTGACGAAGGAAAAACAATCCATTACGACTTTTAAGTCTATTGCTTTTCTTTTCCCGAAAAGAACTATTATTTTTCCAATTTTTCTAAAACTAGCAAGAAAAGAAAAGAACTAGTATTTTTCCGATTTGAGAAAAGAAAATAACAGGATTTTTCTTTGGAATTCTTCTAGTTATTTTCTTTCTTTTCCGTTTCTTGATTTGCAGAAATTTTAAACACAATTCCTTTTTTGACATCAAAACCATCATGTTCTTTGATGTAATTTTCTACGCTTTTGTTGGATTTTAAATCCAAGTATTCACGGATTTCTTGAACAGTTACTGGAGCTGTTCCATCAAATAAAGCGCTATACGCTGTTTCTAATTTTTGGTTTCGTTCCTTTAAATTCTGTTCTTTTGTTTTTCGTGATTCTTTCGCTTTTTGCCAAAGTGGTTTGCTGTCTTCCAACTGAATATCTGCAAGCACGCCTGTTGTATCCACACTGTGAACTGGATAGCTGAACCACATATTGACTGGTGGGAATTTTGCAAATTCACGAAGTGTCCCTTCAACACGCCATGCTGTTGCAATATTGATTGAATGTTCAACTTGCTGAATCTCATGTAGATATGGTTTTCTGACCATGATATCGTCTAACGCTTTATCAAAATGTTTGCTCATTTCTGCAACGCTATGCATATCATCAAGCGTGATTTCGTGCTGGTAGTAATCCAAGTTACGTTCTTTGATAGCACGTTTGAACACTTCACATTTTGCCTCATCAGTACGTTGTTTGATGATAGTTTCAGTCAAATCAAGTTCCACTAAATCAATAAGTGCGTCAGGGTCACGCGCAAACACCCCTGAACCACTGGCACGATCCATTGATTTCTTACCACCCTGTGCACCTTTACTGTGGTGGTGACAGTAGATGACTGAACAGCCTAATTCAGTAGCGACTTTATCGAACTGGTTTGTAAAGTGTGCCATTTGGTCCGCACTGTTTTCATCACCAGTCAGCACCTTGTAAATCGGGTCGATAATGACTGCTTGATAGTTCTTTTTAAGTGATCGTCTGATTAGCTTAGGTGCCAATTTATCCATTGGAACGGTCTTACCACGTAAGTTCCAAACATCAATATTTTGAAGATTGTTTGCTGGAATTCCCATAGCTGCGTACACATCTTTGAAACGGTGCAGCGCTGATGGTCTATCTAATTCCAGATTGACATATAAGACACGTCCTTGTTCACATTGCCAACCAAGCCATTTAGCACCTTCAGCGATGGCAATGGATAGTTCAATCAATGCAAACGACTTACCAGCCTTAGATGGACCAGCGATTAGCATCTTGTGGCCATGACGCAAAATCCCATGAATAAGCTCAGGTGCTAGTTCTGGCATATCGTCCCAGCTGTCTAACAGTCCCTCAGGGTCTGGTAAATCATCGTTCAAGTCTTCAACCCATTGATACCACTCTTCGTAATTCGCCTTACCAATGTTAGTATCAATCAAAAACTGTTTACGTCCGTTACGTGTGACACCAGGCATGCGTGACAAACGGCTAGGATTGCGGTTCTGCGTATCAATATCAAACCCATTCTTCTTACAGATTTGATAGATGTAATCAACACGTTTCCTATACTCTTGATAATCACGCGCATCTACTTTCACGACTGCGTGCAGTGATTTCTTACCAGAATGGACAAGCGTTGCAATTGGTAACTCTAACTCTTTAAACAGTGCATATTGTTTGCCAATATCGAGCGTATCAGATTCAACTAAGGCATAACGATATTCAGTGACATTGTCATTTTTTACACCTTTACCGTCTAACGGATTGAATCGAATCCACGCACCTGCTTCTTCCTTGTAATCACCAAAGACAGCTCCAATGTCGTCAGGCGTCTTTTGCAATAACTGAATAAGTTCTCCAGCTGTTCTATCAAAGTTACCTTGCGTTGGTTTGTGAATCGTGCCATTGTCCGTCTCAATTGGATAGGTAGCAGTCACGTAGCCAACTAAATCTGTTGAATCAAACAGCGTTTCAAGATACTTGATTAATTCTTGTGCAGGTTGCCAGTTCAATGGTTCTCTGATTTCTTTCGACTCAATCCAGTTTTTATCTACGATTTGATAATAACGATCAATCGTATCTTCCCAATCTAATTCGTGAGAATCACCACGTCCATTTGAAGCAGGTTGCCAGCCATTATCTTTTGCTAATTGTGTGATTGTGGCTCCTGTTACAACACTACCTGCTTCTTCGTTGAAGGTTGTCCATTTCTTGAAGCATTCACCTTTTTTGTAACGTGTATCAGCTTGTGACCAATTATCCCAGTCCATTGCCGTATAGCCTTCGTGCTTTAAGGCCATACCGATTTGACACCATGTACTGTAATCCACCATGGCAGGATTGATATAATCCAGCAATGGTAGCAGGTCAAAATCTCTCTCTGCCATGTTTATCCTTTCTTATTCTGGTTTAAATTCCGCTGGTCGAATACCACGAGGAACACGCCAACCATTAGCTGCAATGCGATTGATTAGATTACTTGCGCCGTCAAATGTCCACATACCAACATTCTTAAAACCGTAGCGTTCTAATAATCGAATTTGTTTAGGTGTTGTAAGGCCTTCTGTTTGACGTTTCTTAAGTCTGTCTAACAATTTACTAGCCTTACCAAAGTTACCAATGTCATCCGTAAAGATACCAAACTTCTCTAATGCTTTTAACTGCTTGTCTGTTGGTGGTGTCATCTCAATTCCAAATGCTGGCACGTAGTCTGCTAAGTCTTCAGCTTGGATAGACATTTCAAATTGCAACGGGTCAACTAGTCGACGTTTGCGCTTACGCATTTCTGACAACTGCTTAGCAAGTGCTTCTTCACGTTCAGCCACAACGTCCTTGCTTGCTGTTTCTTCAGCTTCCAGCAGTTCAAATTGTTGGTTAGTCTGCTCAGCCATGTTTTCGACCATCTTCTTAGCCACTTCAGGACTATCTGTGATTAAATGCGCTGGTCTGCACAGCTCGTGACGTTCGGTGTGCCAAAGAAAATCTAAAATCAATAAATTATCTTTTCCTTCAGCTAATCGTGTACCACGCCCAACCATTTGGCTGTACAGTGCTCTAACTTTTGTCGGTCTTAATACCACCACACAGTCAACACTTGGGCAGTCCCAGCCTTCAGTTAGTAGCATAGAATTGCAAAGAACATTGTATTTACCTTTATCAAAATCTTCTAAGACTTCCGCACGGTCTTCTGATTCGCCATTCACTTCAGCGGCTTTAAAACCTTTCTTGTTTAAAATGTCACGAAACTTCTTAGACGTCTTAACTAGTGGCAAGAACACAACTGTTTTGCGGTCTGAACATTGCTTAACCATTTCATCTGCGATTTGTTCTAGATATGGATCTAACGCTGTGCCAACTTCGCTAGCTTTGAAATCACCCGCTTGTTGACTGACTGACGATAAGTCCAATGTCAGCGGTATAGTAACTGCTGTAATCTTTGATAAATAACCAGATTTGATTGCATCTACAATTGAATATTCATAAGCAAGACTGTCAAAGAACTTACCTAAATTCTTTTTATCTCCTCTGTCTGGGGTTGCTGTAACGCCTAACACGTTAGCCGATTCAAAATGTTGTAGCACTCGTTGATAGCCATCTGAAATAGCATGATGAGCTTCATCAATCACAATTGTGTCAAAATAATCTGGTGGGAATTGGTTAAGCCGTTTCTCACGTTGCATTGTTTGGACCGAACCAACAACAACACGGAACCATGAACCAATTGATGTGCTCTCTGCTTTCTCTAGTGCTGTTCCTAAGCCTGTAGCAGTTTTTAATTTATCGCTAGCTTGTTCTAAGAGTTCTGACCTATGTGCCAGGACGAGCACTCGCTCGCCCTTTCTCACACGGTCTTCGATAATCTTAGAAAATACGATAGTCTTACCACACCCAGTAGGAAGAACGAGCAATGTGCGTTTTCTACCCTCTTCCCACTCTTGCTGAACAGCTTCGCGGGCTTCTTCTTGATATTTTCTAAGTTTCATTAGCTACCTCTTAAAATTGCCCAGCTTGGAATCCTGCAGCTTGTTGAGGCGCTTGTGGTTGTTGTGGGTATTGTTGAGGTGCTGTTGGTTGCATTGGTTGTTGATATGTAGGCTGTTGTGGTTGATCTTGCACGTTCGCGTTCAATACTTTAGTCCAATCAACTTCATCTGCGTAAATCATTGCTTTAATGTTGTCATATTCACGGTCAGCATATTGTCCAGTACCTTTACGTTTGTTAACTCGACAAACACCTTTAGCACCAACCACGTTGTTCCAATTCATGCGAAGTGGCTCACCGTGTTTCTTTTGACCAATAGAACCAAAAAATGCTGACAACATACCTTCAGTTGATGTATGCAAGAATAGGTTGTGTGTCAATTGTGCAATACCTTCTGCTGTTTCGATTTGAAGGGTAAGTGTAGCTTTGTTGCAAGCTGGCAATTTCCCTGGATTTTGAGGATTCGGCGTGTGGCGTCCACGTTCAAGGTTAGTTACTGTGAATTGATAGTCACCAGGTGTGAGCTGTACGAATTCTTTTGCGTCTGTTACGATTTCATCATCCCATCCAAGTTCGTGATCAAAGTTATTGTTAAATTGTGTCATGTTAATGTTCCTCTTTCTGTTAATTATTAAAATGGTAAAATACGATTGTCTTTAATCATGCTAAAGACTTGTTCCCAAGCGCCAATAAGCACACCGTCGATAAATCCAGGGTCATACATCACTACTGGTGTATTTTCTGGATAGTAACCTTTTTGAGCTACTGCCTTTTGAACTTCAAGCTCTGTGACTTGGTTTTGAATCATCAAATCACGCAAAGCTTGTGGTAAAGCCAAGTTAGGTTCTTGGTAAGGCTGACGTTCTGGCGCAGGCTGTGTCAAGTTTTCAGGCACTTCTGGTTGAGCTTGTGGCGCTGGTTCAGCAGTTGCTGTCTGTCCCTGTGCTGTTACCTGTGGAGCAGGTTCAGGCGCTGTCTGTTGTGGTTGAGATGCAGGCTGTGTTTGTGCAGGCGCAGGTACTTGATTGAAGATGTGTGCAATGCCTGCATAATCAAACGGCATTTCCTCTGGTAAGTTGTGACGGTTCTTAGCATCCCATGCTGGGTGATGTTGCGTGTACAGAACACGTTGTCCACCAGTAGCTTTTTTCTTTTTGTTATCAGCAGTCATTACGACTGTTTTATAATTTGCAAACAAAACCATATCAGCCCATTCTTTAACGAGTGGTGCAGTTTGTGAGCTTGTTTTTTTACCAAGCTTAAGTTCCCAACGGTCATAAGATCCCATCTCGTCAGGCTGTTCAAACTTACGAATTTGGGCATGTGCAGTTAACACAATATTGATACCTAAATCTACAAGTTCTGATAAACTGTTCAAAAAACGTCCTAATTCTTCTTTAACGTAAACATAACCGTTACCATAGCCAAAATCTTCAATACCTTTTTTCTGATGCAGTGCGCAGATATCATCTACTATTAAGCTTTCTGCCCAGTCGATTGTGTCAATAATAAGTGTCTTGCAGCAAGTAGGATTAGCTTTGACCCATGCAATTTCATTTTTTAGCATGGTATAGCTTGACGGTTTATTCAAGCGTGAAACGTCCATGTTGTCGGTTGAGCCTTCGGTGTCAATAAATACTGCTCCTGGGAATTGTGATGCAAAGGTTGATTTACCAATACCTTCTGGACCATAGATGACTACTTTTTGGGCTCGTGCGCGTTTCCCTTTTGTGATTTGCATTAATCGTCACCTCCAAAAATATCATCTAGCGCATCAAATAGCATTTTAGCCTTACTTTGATTGTCAACCTTAATTTCTTCTGGTTCTTCACCGTCTAATGTTGTGAGCGTGTATTCTGCTTCAACTTTAAGCGGTTCTGCTCCAAATGCTTGTAACAAGCCTTCGTATTTTTCCTTATCTTCTTTGAAATTTTCTTCAGGAATAGAAAGCGCTGATTTAATTTCTTTGGTATAGCTAGCTGTAAATGCTAGTGCATCTTCGTTATTTTTATACTCGTTTAGAAAACGACCGTTTTCCTTATCACGAAAGACGATAAATTTTTCAGTTTGTTTCATTGTTAATTCTCCTTTTTAAAATGTTCCTGCTGTAAATGTTGGTTTTGCAACTGGTGCTTGATGCGCTTCGTTGACGACTGAATAACCGTCTTCGATTATCACAGCACATTCATCACCAGTCGACACTCTTGTGGCAATAGCTTGTAAGTCTTCTTGTTCTAGCCATGCACCAAATTGTTCGAGTGTGATTTGGTCCATTTGTTCTAGTTTGTCAATCAGAACAAAACCACATTCTGGTTTAAGCTTACGAACAATCGCAGTAGCCACCATAAGCTGTTGACTACCAGACATGTTATCCCACTCTTGCCCTTGATAAAGTACCTTACCGTCATCAACTGACAAGCCTTCAAGTGGCAAGTCTGCGTTAGTTAACAAATCTTTTTTCTGTTGACGAACAGCCTCGATTTCGTTAGTCAATTGATTGTATTGTTCGCGTTGTTGCTTAGCATCTTCTTCCGCTTTGTCCTTGTCCAAGTTAGCGCGGACACGTCTATTAGTTTCGTCGATACGTGCAATGTTTTCTTCAATTTCAGCTGTTGACTCATCATGCAAGTCCATAGCATCAGTCTGTGCAATTTGTAAATCTTCTGTTAGTTGAGCTAATTGCTGCTCAGCTACTCTCAATTTCTTTTTGAGTTCATCAACTTCTTGTTGCTTAAAGTTGTAGTTCTGTTGAATAACTGTCACATTTTGACGTTTACGATCGTTCTCGCCATTTTTAGCTAAAATGGCTTGTTGCTGTTGGATGAGGTCAGAAATACTAACCAGTTCTTTCGGTGCATCTGGATAGTATGGCTGCTCTTTGGCGAACTTCTCCTTTTGGTCAGCAATCACACCAATCGCATGACGCTGGTTGTAAATTTCCTTTTCTTTCAACTCCAATTCAGCTAACTGGTCACCAACACCAATGATTTGTAAAAGCGTGTTAGCCTTGTCTTTTGGCGTGCTGTCCATGAATTTAGGAAGATTGATAGCTAACTCTTCCACGAAGCTATCTAACAGCTGTTGCCCTGCTTTTTGGCCATTTGGGTCAACTACTTTAAGTGCACTATTCTTACCTTTGCGTTCCACAATCAGCCCATTTGAAAGTGTCACTTTAAGCGTAGGCGATACCATTGACCCTTCACGCTCTGCTTTACTTGGCTTGTATTTGTTACCACCAAGAGCCCAAGCAATACTATCCAGAACACTTGTTTTACCTTGGTTATTATTACCACCGATAACTGTTAAACCTGTTGCAGACGGTTCAATTTTGACTGCTTTAATGCGCTTGATATTTTCGATTTCAAGTTTATTAATCGTTACCATTTACCATAGCCTTTCTAATTTCTAGCTGGTCAACTTCATCAAGTTGATCAATACATTTTTCAAGAGTTGATTGTAAAATGTAGCCCTCTTCGATAATAATGTCTAATAAATTTGCTTTTGCTACAGTCGCAAAATAATGTTTAGTCAACTCATTATTTAGACGTCTATTTTCATCTCTCAAAAATGAGTTCTCATCAATGATTTCCTGCATCATGTGCATCACTCCATTTTTGACTATTGCTACGTGCTCGTTCTGTGAAGATGTGGTTTTTGTAATCTTCACTGCGATAATAGCGAATGTCTTCATTACGTCGTTTAAGTAAAGTCAATGTAAGTACTTCAGTTAATCCTAAAATCGCTACTGCTACGATTAAATATGTCATGTTAAAACTCCTGTTTCTAATTTCATGTTCTTAAGCATTTCAGCTAACGTTTCTTTTTTTGATAAATATCTGTTGCGTGATTTCCACTTGACGAACAGTGCAAAACCTTCATAATTGATGAAAACAATTTTGTGTGTTGGATTGTCAATGTACCTGTTGAAATCTGGATGATCACGCATTTCAGCTGCCCATTGCTTAGCGACGGATTTGCTAAGGCCTTCCCAACGTTGCATGAGATGATCATAGTCGCCCCATTCAGCATCTTCGTTAACACCGACAGCCTTATAAGTTATTTCGACCTTTGGCATAGCGTGCTCCTTTTAAATATGCTATAATTTAATTAAGTTAATTTTTGTTAGTGACTGATTGCCGTCAGTCGCTTTTTTTGTGTCAAAAAAATGGTTTCATCTTCTACTCCTTTCTATTGTCTACTGCTCTCAACTAGCAGTTATAGCCCTAGCAAGTCTCTGAATAATGTCATGTATTTTTGGAGGAAATACATAATTTTTGATAGATATTTATATAGGAGACCATGAATGAATTAAACCGCGTAAAAATAATATAATAAGGATAATAACTTGCTAGAGCTGTAACTACTAGCTGAGAGATAGTTTTAAATTTTAATCAATTTTGTAATCTTCAATAACTCGTAAGATAAATTGATTAGCTTTCAGGCCACGAGTTGAACCACTTAAAATATTAGTAACTTCTTGTCGACTCATGCCATATGCAGCTGCTAAAGCTGCTTTTTTGATATTGTTTTCTTTTAAGAAGTCACAAATTTTTTTGCGTCCGTTTGCAATATCAGGCATCTTTTTTCCTCCCTTTTAAAAATTGTAAATAAGAAATAACTATTTTTTTTAACATTTTTTTGCGTTTTTTATTGACATGTTTTAGAGAATATTCTAAAATAAAGGCATAGAAAAAACGCTAATAAATCAATATTCCTGTTCGCCAAAACATCTTTTTTTGATTTATTCGATTAGTTGTTTTTTTAGTTAAATCTTATTTACAAAAACTATTTTAGAGTATTCTCTACTGTTTGTCAACAGTTTTCTACAAAATTCTCTAAATATTTTTTGTCATACCCTAGAAAGGTTGATAAAATCAATGTTTACGACTTTTGATAGAGTTAAAGAATTATCCCAAAAGCGAGGAATTTCCCTAAGTAAATTAGAGGAAACTCTAGGATTGGGCAAAAATTCTATCTATGCTCTTAAAAGAAACCAACCATCTGCTGAAAGGTTACAAGAAATAGCAGATTACTTTAATGTGTCTACAGATTATCTATTGGGACGCACTGACAATCCAAAAATTGCATCTGATGAAGTTGTAGGTTATACTACTGAAGATTTACGTAAAATGGCAAGAAATGCCAAAACATTTGACGGTAAACCACTTACTGACGAAGATGTTGATGCAATTACAAACATTATTGAAATCTACTTGAAAGGTAGAAAATAAAAATTACTTAGCAAAGGAAGATAGTCTATGACTATTGAAGAACTTGTTGAATCGTATGGAGTTACACTAGCTTATTTTGATAACGAGCTATGGCCGCGTCCAGGTATTTACATTAGTGAGATAAAAATCATATTTATCAATAAATCACTTTCAGAAGAAGCTATGAAAAAGGTTGTTTATCATGAGCTTGGACATCTTGAGCACGATTCTAACCAATATCAAAGACGTCATGAACAATTTGAATTGCAAGCTAACCGCCACATGATCCGTCTCTTGTTAGAAGAAGAGTTGAGAGAATCAGATTATGAATTCAACTACGTCAATTTCATGCAACGCCACCAATTGAATACTGTGGCAGATGAGTGCATGGTAATTGATGAATACTATAATTTAATGGATATTGTTTAAAAAAGCTATGTGCAATCACTGAACCACACTAAAAGCTGAGAATGGAGAATTATTAATGAAGAAAATTGGATTATTAGGATTGACTTTATTGTCTGTTGCAACGCTTAGCGCGTGTTCTTCATCAAAGACAGACAATAAAAATACTTCTTCAAGTTCATCTGTAGAGCAGACTACTTCTTCAAAATCAGAAACTACTGCTTCATCTACATCAGTTGATGAAACTAAAAAAGCAGTTAGAGACGTGTATGATTCTGTAGTTGTTGGAGATTTAATGAATAATGGTGAAGGCGGAACAACAAAAGATACTGTTGTAAATGCTTATGGAAATCCAGCTTCTACTTCCACAACATCAATAAATGGCATGAATGTAGAACAAGTCACTTGGATTGGTAACGGTAACGCTACTGGCATTACTGTATCGATTCAATTTATCAATAATAATGCTACTAGTAAAATGATTTCTGGTTTCCAATTCTCTCGTGATTCTAAAATTGGTTTGACTGAATTCAATAATTTAGCAACTGGCACTTCTTATGCTGACGTAGTGAATACACTGGGCGAACCTGATACAACAAGCGAAAGCTTAATTTCTGGTTCAAAATCTGTCACAGCAAACTGGATTACTGGTATCAAAGGTAACATTGGTGCAAACTTTGTTTTGCAATTTACTAATGATAGTTTAACAAGTAAATCACAGTCTGGTTTGACTGACTAAAAGGGGAATTTATGAAAAGGGATTTAAAAGAGCTTATCCAGGAATTACTGGATCATATTGACGAAAATCCATTGACTGATGAACAAATCGAAAAGATTGAAAAATGGATTGAGGAGAATAGGAAAGAAAGGTAGGAGTACTTTGAAAGAAATTATTTATCTTGACACAAAATTAGTCAATTCAATAATTGCCCAAAATGACCAAGGATTAGTGTTAAAAAGGGCTTTCGATAAAGGGGAAACCAATAGTAATTCTGAAGAAACAACGCAAGCAACTTCTCTTAATACTAGCGGTGGAGTTACTGTAGGGGCAAATTTTAATGTAAATCGAGGAGAATCGAACACTGATAAACAATCATTAGTCTATTCTGAAACAAATAAAGAACTTATAGAAGTTGCCACTCACGACTATGCTCTTGATATTTTATTAGAAATTTTAAAAGATGAAATTGTAAATGGCTGTGCTGATGATGGTCAATTTATTCAGCAAAATGATCGAGTAACTTTTTATGATTTTAAAAAACTGTATGAATCTATGGACACCGAGAAGTTAAAACTTCTTATGCCTGATATTTTTCAATCTATAGAAAAAATTGAAAAAGAATTATCTAAAATATCAAAAAGCAATAAAATTAAGCTTGAAGATAAAAAAACGGAATTACAAAAGCAGCTGGATAATTCTCTTCCTGAAATTTTTAAGAAGCTAAATACATTTTCAGATTACATGGTTGGTTTGTACGATGGGGCCATTTTGGCTAAAATTAATAATACACTAAGTATTTGCGAGCCAGAAAATATTCGTTTAAAACCTAGTTTGTTATCAATAATGAATTTATCAAATAGAAAAGCCACTATACTAGGTATAGTGGTCGCTAAAGAAAGTGGGAACTCTTCAATAGATAATTTACAGACTGATTCAGCTAACGAAGTTATTTCCAACGTTGCTAACTCATTCATGGAAATTGTAATTACTTCATTTAATATCGCATCAAAAGGGGATTATTATGTTAGACCGATTGCAATTTATTTTGAGTAGCGCGAAAAACTATCATCAAACTTTTTGTTAAAGTGATAGTTTCTTTCCTCAGATTCTCTAAAAGCTTTGTCTAATTCTGCTTTTTTTTGATAGTGCTGTTTCAAAAAAATTTTTTGACTTGATTGCAATTGTTTACTTTTTTTAAAATAATTTAACAATCATACCACCACCTAATCGTTGTTCTTTTTATTTATTATAACAAAAAATAACTGTACTCTCCATCGCCAAATTTTGAGTACAGTTATTAGTTGAAAGTATAGTAAAAACCTGCATGTAGTAGGCCTCTTTACTATACCCATTTTAACATAGAAATGAGGTATAAAGCAAATGTGGATTGAAAACCATAAAAGTGGAAAAATAAATTTTGTTGAAAGATATAGACACCCATACACTGGGGAGTGGAGAAAAGTTTCAACTTTAATGGACCGCGACACACCAAGATCGCGCAAAGAAGCACAAAGAATCCTTGATAGAAAAATAAAAGAAAAACTAGCCAAACTAACCACTACAGATGCAAAGTTAGTTGATATTATAAACGAATGGTGGAATCATCACAAACCAAGCCTTAAACCTACTTCTCAAAAAACAATTGAGTACAAAGTAAAAGGATTGACGAAAGTGATTGATGAAAAGGTATTACTTTCAAAAGTAACTACTAAATTTTTACAAAACTTAGTCGATGACGTCCCAGGTAGCTTCGATAAGAAAAAACGTATAAAACAAATCTTTAAACAAACTTTTGATTATGCGATCAGTATCGGATATGTTTCGGAAAATCCTGCAACTGGCGTTAAACTTTCGAAACCTCCAAAAACAATTGAAGATTTTGAAAATATAACACAAAAATATCTTGAAAAAGATGAGCTATACAGACTATTAAAAGAAATGAATAGGCATAGTGTTTCAAAAAAGATTGCATTGCTTGCAGAATTTATGGTTTACAATGGATGCCGATTTGGTGAAGCAATTGCATTGCGACCTGAAAATATTAAAGATAATTATATTGAAATTCATGGTACCTTAGATTACATGACCAGTGGCTATGAAAATTCTCAAAAACAAACTCCTAAAACAAATTCAAGCTGGCGTGAGACTCTTCTAACAGAGAGGGAACGGGAGATTTTAAATGAAGTTCAACTCTTAAATAAATTAGAAGAAGACACTAGCCAAAGTTATAAGAAAACAGGTTATATATTCGTTAGCAGGAACGGCATACCCATTCAAGACAACTCATTCAACAAATCAATCCGTGCTGCTAACAATAGACTCTCAAACCCTATCCCTAAACATTTAACAAGTCATATTTTTAGGCATACGCTTGTTAGCTTTCTGGCTGAAAAAGGTGTCCCTTTAAAAGCAATTATGGATAGGGTTGGTCATTCTGATTCAAAAACAACCATTCAAATTTACACCCATATTACCAAAAATATGCGAACTGAAGTTGTCGATATACTTAACTCAATATAATTCATGCCCCAAAAATGCCCCAAAACTACAAAAAAGCCCTTCACACAAGCTGAAAAAGCTTGATGTGATAGGCTTTTTAAATTATTTATCAAGAACTTTTTGAGTTTTAGCATAGTTGGCTTCAACTGCTTCTTTTTCAGCTTTCCACCAATCTTGGTTATCTGTGTACCATTTGATTGTTGCTTCAAGTCCTTCTTCAAAATTATTGTATTGT
>SKEZ01000388.1_pt1 | contig 36081 bp, 20 predicted proteins | sample 4843881 | NCBI WGS metagenome assembly SKEZ01 (sample SAMN11008796, study PRJNA524170) | human gut metagenome | isolation source: fecal sample from pouch patient p1, p46 | place: Israel: Tel-Aviv | reverse complement strand
CTTTAATAGGTCTTTTAGCTTTTGTAGGAAATATAGTATATACATCTAATGTTCTTTATGTACAAGATGCTTCTACTAAAAGTACAACTAGTACAACAATTAAAAATATTTCAACTCAGCAGGTTGCAAATGAAATTACATCTTATGGAGAAAATAATATTACGTCTTTATCTAAAAAAGGTGGTCGTAGTAATAACCAAAGATATGGTGTTATGAAGGCTGATTTGAATATATTTAAAGAAAATCCGTTATTAGGAATTGGACAAGGGTTACGTACCCCATATGTTTTGAATCATTTAGATGGAGATACATTAAATGGTGCGGAAGTAAAAATGTGGATTGAAAATATTAAAAATAAGGGCCTTATTAATATTTCTATTCCCATGTTAGGAGAATATACCTCTCGTTTATCGGAAACAGGGATCATAAGTTTTGTATTGTTTATGGGACCTATTGTATTCCTATTAGTTAGATTGCTTATTTATGTATTTAAAAATCCAAAAGATATATGGATCATATTTTTTACAATTGCTTATATAGAGTCTTTGTTGACAGGGATAGGAACGACTTTAAATGAACTGTATTATTTTTGGATATTATTAGGGTTTGGTTATGCATTAGTATATACGAGAAATTCATATCGTAATAAGGTGGATGAAATTAGTGAATATTAAGATTTTAGTAGCAACACATAAACAATATTGGATGCCTGAAGATTCTGTTTATATGCCGATTCATGTAGGACGAGAAGGTAAGGCTGATATTGGTTATACAGGGGATCATACAGGAGACAATATATCTTTAAAGAATGCTAATTACTGTGAATTGACGGGTCTCTATTGGGCGTGGAAAAATCTTGAAGCGGATTATTTTGGTCTCGTTCATTACAGACGTTACTTTACACGTAAAGAGGTACGCTCTGTGGAGGACAAAAAGAATCAAATTTTAACGGGAGCAGAATGGGAGAATCTGCTTTCACAATATCCTGTAGTAGTAGCAGATAAGCGTAAATATTATATTGAGTCTAATCGTTCTCACTATAATAATGCCCACCATAGCTCAGGACTAGATGCGGCAGAGCAAATCATCGCTGAAAAATATCCCGAATATAGCGCTGCTTTTACAAAGGTATGCAATCGCACTTGGGCTCATATGTTTAACATGTTCGTGATGCGTAGAGATTTATTTGATCAATACTGTGAATGGATGTTTTCCATCTTAGAAGAAATCGAAAAACGTGTTGATATTTCTGATTATGATACATATGAAGCGCGTATCTATGGCTTTGTTAGCGAAATCTTGCTTGATGTATGGATTGAAGCTAATAATATTAGCTATAAAGAACAAAATGTATCTTTCATGGAACCTCAAAATTGGATTAAAAAAGGTGGATTATTTTTAAAACGTAAATTATTTGGGAGATAATATACTGACTATGATAAAGGTAATAGAACTTCCTATAGATAAAGATATGGGAGGTTTAACATCTTATGTTCTTCAATTGTATAGAATGATTGATAAAAAAGAATTTGAATTAACATTACTGAGTTATGATGATCCTCAAAATTTTGATGTAAATTATAATGTAGAGACGGTTAGTAGACCATATCATATTATTCAGTTTTATAAAAAAATGAAGTGTCTGCTTTCTGAAGAAAAAAATATCATTCATTTTCATCAATCTTATGTCAATATTATTCCTATTTTGATTGCTAAATTAGCCGGATTTAAAACTATTATTTTACATGCGCATAGCTCTAGTATAGATGATAATCGAAAAATCGTACGCTTTCTAAAGACAGGGTTACATAAGGTTGGAAGATTTTTATTACCTTATTTGGTTGATACTTATATAGGTTGCTCTACTAAGGCCTCAGAATGGATGTTTCCTAGAAAGTGTATAGATAGTGATTCATATTATTTATTACATAATGCGATTGATTTAGATTTATATGATAGAAATATAAATCTAGGGTTGGAGGTTAGACAAAAATTCAACATTCCTAAGGATGCACTGGTAGTAGGGCATATTGGTCGTTTTACACCTGTTAAAAATCATCCTTTTATTATCGATATATTTAAAGAGGTATTAAAACAAAATCCTAATAGTTATTTATTTCTCTTGGGGGATGGTGTAGAACGTCATAAGATTGAAAGTCTTGTAAAATCAGCAGCTATATCTGACAAGGTTATTTTTATGGGGTATGTAAATAACACTGTGGATATTATGCAAGCTATAGATATTATGATATTACCTTCTTTATTTGAAGGGCTACCCCTAATTGCTATTGAGTCTCAAGCATTAGGTATACCAATATTAGTATCTGATACGATTACACAAGAGGTTGTGTTAACTGATTTATGTAGGACTCTGCCAATTGATAATCCTAAACCATGGGCTTATGAGATTATATCTAAATTTGGTAAGAATAAATATATTGATTATAGAGCTAGAATTAAAGAGTTAGGTTATGATTCTAGTGTTGCTATAAAGAAGATTGAAAATATATACAAGGGAAAACAATGAGTCTTAAAGGTTATATAAAAGAGAATCTACCATGGATTCGATCTATCTATAGAAAAAGATTGGCTCCAATCAATTTAATCCATAATATTTTTGATAAGCCAGTAGTTGTTTTACTTTATCATAGAGTAAATTATTTGAATCGTGATTTATTTAATATTAATGTAACTCCTGATAATTTTGAAAGACATATTCGAATCTTAAAAAATCACTACAATGTAATAAATTTTAATGATTTAAAACGCAATGATATAAAGGAATCATCTGTTATTATTACCTTTGATGATGGATATTATGATAATTACAAATATGCCTTTCCAATTTTAAAAAAGTATCAAGTCCCAGCGACGATTTTTATAACATCTGGCGGTGTAGATACGTGTAAAGAGTTTTGGTGGGACCGATTAGAAACCGTCTTATTCGAAAATAAAAATCTACGAGAATCAATTGAGTTAGATATATTAAATCAAAGACATATATTTGATATATCTGATGATAAAAAGCGATTACATAGTTTTTATACATTACACCATATGCTTTTTTCTCTACATCCTAATGAAAGAGATATGATGTTAGACAGATGGTATGAGTCTTATGGATTAAAGGTTAATCCTAATAATAGGACTATGACTTCATCGGAGTTAATAGAGTTATATCAAAGTCAGTTGATCACATTAGGAGCGCATACTATTCATCATCCAGCGTTGAAACAAATTAGTAGAGAAGAACAAATACATGAAATACAATCTTCTAAGCTTTTTTTAGAGAACTTGTTACATACGGATATAGATATTTTTGCGTATCCTTTTGGTCATAAAGAAAGTTTTGATCAAGTGACAGAACAAATTGTTCGAGATCTAGGATTCACATATTCAGTTAGTACTAAAAGAGCACAGCTTCATTCTAATACTAATCCATTTTCTATACCTAGATTCGGCATTGAAGACTGGTCAGAAGATGAATTTATACGACAAATGAAGTTAGTATGGTTTGAAAATTAGGGGATTTTTATAATGTTGACTATATCTGAAATTCAAGATCATTTATATATAATGCTTAAAGAGTTTGATTCCTTTTGTAAAGAGAATGATATTAAATATTCGCTATCAGGAGGATCATTATTGGGGGCCATTAGGCATAAAGGTTTTATTCCTTGGGATGATGATATAGACATTTGTTTAAGTCGACCAGATTATGAAAAATTAATTACTATATTTCCAAAGGTTTTTCATAGTAATTACCTGCTTAGATCTATTGAGCGTAATAACTCAAAATATCCTTTTGCGCGATTAGAAAAGCTTGATATCAAGATTGAAGATGAGTACAGCAATGCTAATCAGTTTTTATTTATGGATATTATGCCTGTTGATGGATTACCAAATGATAAAAATGAAGTTGTTAGTATCTATAAAAAACGTAAAATTTATAGTAAAATGCTCGAATTATGTGATGCTAAATTAGGTCATGGTAAATCATTTAGTAGAGCATTTATCAAGTCTATATTAATTATTTTTGCTAAATGTGTGGGATATAAATATTGGGCTCATAAATTAGATCAATTAGCAAAACAGTATGATTATAATACTTCTGATTATGTAGGCGCTATTACTGGGGGCGTTTATGGTGAAGCTGAATGTATGGTAAAGGATGCTTTTGAAAAACGTGTCCCTATAGAGTTTAGAGATTTAAAATTAGAGGTTTTTTCATGTTACGATACATATTTAAGTAATTTATATGGTCGTAACTATATGGAAATACCGCCAGAAGGTAAACGTAAAATATCAAGTATTAGAGCATATGAGATTTAATGTATAGGGGTATAGCATGAATATAGGTATTATTTTTGCTGGAGGAACTGGACAACGCATGAGTTCAACTGGCACACCGAAACAATTGCTAGAAGTTAATGGGAAACCAATATTAGTGTATACGCTAGAACACTTTCAAAATAATGATAATATTGATGGAATTGTTTTGGTAGTATTAGAGTCTATTATTGGAGAGGTTAGTAAATTAGTACAAAAGTATAGTTTGGATAAAGTCAAATCGATTATTCCAGGTGGAAAAACAGGGCAAGAGTCAATTTATCTTGGAATTCAAGAGTCTTCAAGACTATATGATCAAGATAGTATAGTTTTACTACATGATGGGGTTAGACCTATTATTTCTGATGAGCTAATTAATACGTGTATATCGTCCACAAAAACATATGGCAATGCCATTACTGTTTCACAAGCTATAGAAACTATTGTTTTAAAAGATAATGAGCTTTCTCATGTAGGGAAAATACTTTCTCGAGATGAATGTTTACTTGCTAAAGCTCCACAATGTTTCTATTTAAAAGATATTTATAAGGCACATGAAAAAGCAAGATCTGAAAACTTGGAGTTCATAGATTCGGCATCTATGATGCAGTTTTATGGGACTGAACTGTTTACAGTAATAGGACCAGCTGAGAATATTAAGATTACAACACCTATTGATTTTTATACATTTAAGGCTTATTTAGAAGTAAAAAATAGCCTCAATATTATGGGATTGTAGGCTGATATTATGCGGACAGTTAGTGCAATTAAGAATATAAATTCCACGTTAATTGTATATGGATTTAATATGGTATTACAGTTCATTATTCGTTTTGTATTACTATATTATTTATCTATTGAATATTTAGGCTTGAATGGTTTATTTGATAATATTTTGACTGTATTATCTCTTACTGAATTGGGCATTGGTCCAGCTATTATATTTAGTTTATATTCTCCTTTAGCTAATCATGATTTAGAAACAGCAAAATCAATCATGAGAATATTTAAAAAAGCATATATTTATATTGGTACACTTATTCTATTCTTAGGGTTATGTATATCGCCTTTTGTTCAATATCTTATAAAGGTACCTCCTAATATTGCATATTTAAATATTTTCTTTTTACTTTTTGTTGTTGATACGGGTATTAGTTATTTTTACTCTTATAAAAAATGCTTGCTTATAGCTGACCAAAAACAATATATAGCTAACTATTACAGAGGGATTACTCAGCTGATAGGGAGTTTATTCCAAATTGCCTTAGTCATTTTAACTCATAGTTTTTGGGTATATATTATTCTACGTATATGTATGACCTTTTCTGAGAATTTTTTAATAGCTAGAAAAGCCGATCACTTATATTCGTTCTTAAATGAAAAGAATATTCAGCCTTTAACTAAAGATATATACCAAAATATTATTAGAAATATAAAGGCTTTAATACTTCATAAAATTGGTGGTGTTACTGTTTTTGGAACATCAAATATTATTTTATCAAAATTTGTAGGTTTAAGTGCTGTTGCGTTATATACGAATTATTATTTGATTATTAATGGTATCGATAAGTTGTCTGATCAGGTATTTAATGCATTAAAGGCATCTGTAGGAAATTTGAATGAGTCTCATGATGATGCTCATAAATTAGTCATTTTCAAGAGATTAGAATTTATGACAGCCTATTTGGCTTGTTTTATCTGTAGTAACTTGTACCTTTTATTAAATCCGTTTATTACCATTTGGCTAGGAAGTAGCTATCGTTTTGATGAAAGTATAGTGCTTTGGATGGTCATCAACTTCTATCTAATGTTTATGCGTAAAGGCGTCTTAGTATTTAAAGATGCTATGGGGCTCTTTTGGCAAAATCGATATATGTCCTTAATAGAGGCCTTAATAAATTTAGGATCTTCCATTGTTTTGGTTCAATATTTTGATGTTTGGGGTGTGTTATTGGCTATGTTTATTAGTACGATTTGTATGCCTTTTATAGTTGAACCATATGTTTTGTTTAAATATGGATTACGTTGGTCTTTGGTTAGTTATTTTAAACTTTATTTCCGTTATACTCTAATTACATTTGTATTAGTTTATTTCAGTAAATTCTTATCACAGTTTATTGCTTTGGATAGTGGTTGGTTTGAGCTTTTACTGGGGGTTGTATGTAATAGCATCTTTATAATAGTGGCATGGGGAATATTATTTATTAGAAGTAAAGAATTAAGGTTTTATCTTGATTTAATAAAAAGTAGGCTATAAGAAGGGGATAATAATGAGAATAACTGTAACTGGTGGGGCTGGGTTTATTGGATCCCATTTAGTTGATCGTTTAATAGAGGATGGTCATACTGTACAGGTTATTGATAACTTATATACAGGAAATAAAGAATTTGTTCATTCAAAAGCACAATTTATAGAATTGGATATTAGAGATCCAAATTTATACTCTGTCCTAGAAGAATTTCGTCCAGACTATATATTTCATGAGGCTGCACAAACTGAAGTTTCCACATCTATGAGCGATCCAATGTTAGATTGTGATATTAATTTGATGGGGTTAATCAATTTACTTAATGCAGCAGTAAAACTAGATGTTAAAAAGTTTTTGATGCCATCTTCTGCAGCGGTTTATGGTAATTTGGATACATTACCATTAAATGAGGAAATGATTGGAAATCCGTCTTCATTTTATGGATTAACAAAGTTAACTACAGAACATTATCTTCGTATTTATCATGAAGCTTTTGGATTACCATATATATGTTATCGCTATTCTAATGTGTTTGGTCCACGACAAGGTAATGGTGGAGAGGGGGGCGTTATTAGTATTTTTGCTAAAGCGATTGTACAAGGCTCTTCTATTATTATTTACGGTGATGGAAAACAAACAAGGGACTTTATATATGTGGATGATGTAGTTGAAGCTAATATTTTAGGTATGCAACACCAGGTTACAGGTATTTATAATGTAAGTACTGGCATCTCAAGCTCCGTCAATTTGTTAGTTGATGAATTTAGAAATATTAGCGGTAAAGATATAGAGGTAGTTTATGATAAGCCTAGATTAGGCGATATTAGAGATTCTGTTTTGGCAACTGATAAATCAGAAAAAGAGCTTTTATTTACAGCAAAATATAATTTACACGATGGGTTAATAAAAACATATGAGTATTTTAAAACAGTAGAGGGCTAGTATTTATGAATGATGTTTTATCTTATGAGTTGGAACGCACTGCTAAAGATATTCATATTTTCTTATCTAAACTTTCAGGGAAAACTATTTTGATAACGGGGGCAACCGGATTCATAGGATCTATGCTCACCCGATTGTTTTTAGTTAGTAATATGAAATATGGAACAGATATTAATATTATTTGTTCCGTGAGAAATATAGAAAAGGCAGAGGCTTTGTTCTCTAACCTTAAGAATTCAGCACAGTTAGTCTATATTACTAATGGCCTTGTTGCATGTAATGATTCTGTTGATTATATATTTCACACTGCAGCACCTACTACATCTAAGTTTTTTGTTACACAGCCAGTTGAAACGTTAAATGGTAGCATTAGTACAACATTAGACGTCTTGCAATATGCAACAAAGAATAGAGTTAAAAAAATCGTATATTTATCCTCTATGGAACAATATGGTATTCAGCAAGTAGATTATCAAAATATGACTGAAGATGATTTAGGTTATATTAATCATTTAGATGTTAGAAGTTCGTATTCTGAAGGTAAACGTATTTGTGAATGTTACTGTAGTGCTTATTTTCATGAATATAATGTACCAATTTGTATTGCTCGCGTTGCACAATGTTTTGGTCCAGGTCTTTCACTTTTAGATAATCGTGTATCTATGCAATTTGCTAAAAGTGTTATGCATAATGAAAATATTATTTTACATACCAAAGGGCAATCTGTATCAAACTTTTGTTATATAACTGATGTACTTTCCGCTTTGGTACTATTACTGTTTAAAGGAGAATGTGGAGAAGCATATAATATATGTAATAGTAATGAAACAAGAAGCATCAAAGATATTGCAAATTTAGTAGCGAAAGAAGTCGCTAAGGGTAAAATAGACGTGGTATTTGATATACCAGATAATGCCAATCAATATGGATATGCACATGATGTAAAATTTATTCTAAATAGTGAAAAAATCCAGTCGTTAGGGTGGAAACCCAAGATTAACATGGTAACAGGATATAGAAATTTAATTGATTATATAAAATATGAGAAGAACATCTCATAAGGGTAAAAAATAGTCGTACCGAATCGTATATGTTAAAAACAAGTATATTAGAGTAACTTGATAATATATAATTTGTAAAGACAGTTGATTATATCAGCTGTCTTTTTTATGTGTAAAAATTGTCACAACATTCTCATATATTTCATGTATTTTATGATGTATACAAGTCATCTAGGTAGTTACTAGTTGGCGTAGTATTCATATAGTTTAAGAGGAAGAATATGAGGTATAGAGAATGAGAGCGAGCAATATTGAATTGTTGCGTATCATTTCGATGATACTAATTATTATGCACCATTTCAGCGTGCACGGTTGTTTCCCCTTTACGCCAGATTTAACGTTTAATAAGGTGTTTCTCCAAGTATTTGGACTTGGAGGTAAGGCTGGTGTAGTCGCCTTTGTTATGATAACAGGCTATTTTATGATTTCTAGTAGCTTGAAGTTGCACAAGTTTGCCAAATTAGTTGGGCAAATATGGTTTTACAGCATTGCCATGCTCGGCATGGCTATGGGTTTAGGACTCGATACGGTGACGTCAAGGAATATGATGCTCGCTTTATTGCCCATTGGTGCCATGAGTTGGTTCGCCCAGAACTTTTTAGTACTCTATTTATTAACGCCTGTTATTAATCGAGTACTTCATTGGCTGCAGCATACATACTACGTTATACTCCTAGTGGTTTCCACGGTAATTTGGTTCTTAATGCCGACGGTGCTGAATTTGTGGCCTAATGTACCGCATACCACCTTTGGATTTAAACATATCTTTTCATTTGTCGTATTCTATTCGATGGGGGCGTACATCAAGCTGTATGGCTCACATATAACAAAGAAAATAGGTATTATATTTAGCGCCATAGGCCTTGTAGGGGCCTTTCTAGGGGACATCCTTGTCGATGTACTAGCCATGACGAATCCAGCGTATATGAAACAGATTTTCTACTTTACGCAAAATGATTATGGCTTCTTTCAATTGCTATTAGGTATTGGGTTATTTACTATTTTTTTGAAAGCAAAGATCACTTATCGTCCTTGGATTAATGTGGTAGCATCTACTACCTTTGGTATATACCTATTGCATGACAATAGGTTATTCCTTCATCATATGTGGGACAATGTATTGGCAACGTATCAGTACTATGATTCAATACTATTACCTCTGTATGCAATCTTTGTAGTGGCGCTCATTTTTGTCGTCGGTATGACCGTAGACTATATGCGGTTAGCTTTCATAGAAAAACCTGTGATGAAAGCAATCACGCCGAGCCTCGAGCGAATTCAGTTAAGGGTTGAGAAAGTACTGCCATTATAATGCGATTATCGGTGTTTTTTGGTATAATATATAAGTATTCTTACCATAAAACGGGAGGTAATTATAATGCGTAAATTCTTATATATGTTAGCGGCGTTGCTTGTATTAATTGGCATTAGCACAAACGATGTAGAAGCTCGTCAAGATGTGTATGCTACGACATATCTCGGTAATAACTGGTATGTAGATCAAGACTCTGTAAAGCGAGTGGGAGATATACTCAACTTTACGGTGTACACAACAGCAGGTCTTAGCTACAAAGTGACATCTAGTGATGATAACTATTACAATGCAGACGTGTTTTACGATAATAATAAACTCGTATCGGATAATGGCCAATCCGTCTGGAAGTCGCCAGGCATGATGGCAGCCATGCGCGTGGCCCGTAGATAAACAAAAAAGGCAGGAATTATTGATATGTCCTCCATTACTGAACATCTAGTAATGGAGGACATGTTACATAATCTCTGCCTTTTCTTTTGCTTTGGAAAAAGAAAATAGCCCTTCGTTACCAGTGACTGGAGAACTGAAAGGCCATTCCATCATATTCTTTATTCTTTTGGGATGAGCCCGACAGAACTACTCGTCTGGCTATCTACCTATATTAAAGGGATAAAGATATATATCGTCAAATTCGAATAAATGATAATATAGCTTTCAATAGATTTTTTTATAATTATGAGCAGCACTTAGGTGCCGCCTTTTTTTGTTATTTATTATTTTTTGATGATGAAACAGTTTTCTTATGTTTACAATAATAGCCTTATAAATTATAATTAAAAATGTTTAATTATAATTTATAGTGTGAATAAGAGAGGGTTATTATGAAACGCATGTGTAAAGCGAATTTATCCTTAGCGATTGCCCTGACGATTGCTAGCTCTGTAGTGCCGTATGTAATGGCAGAATATCCTGTTGTTAGTGCTGTTAAAGGTGAAACTTTAAACTTGGGAAAGGTACAAGGGACACTGTTTGGAATTGATGCAGATAATAAGAGTACTATTAATGCAGATTATGTATCTGGTAGACTAATGGATGGACGAAAGACTATCATTACTAGTCAAAATGGAAGTACTGTGAATATTAAAAATGGCGATCTTCAAGTTGGTCGTGACAGTAATCCACTTGTTATTGCTAAAGGCGGTACTGTAAATCTCGGCGTAGATGGTAATAAGGGTAATTTTACTGGCCATGATATGTCCATTGAAGGCGATGTACGTATCGATGGTAGCAATACACATCCATCTGAAATTAATATCGGTGTAGATAGTGATGAAGTACTATGGACTGGCTTTGCTCTCAACTTAGCAGATAAGAATGCAAAACAGCCAAACCATATCAATGTATTTCTTGGTGATCGTGGTTATTGGGACCATATGTATCAAGGCGGTTTGAATGGTACTAGTTATAGCACAATGACAACTCCAAGCCGTGTACATCGTTTGGTCGGTTCAAAAAATCGTAATTTTGAATCCATAGTAACTCAAAGTGAGCATAATGAAATTCACATTGATAAATTAGAAGGCCATGTAAATTTTGTGTATGATCCAAATGGTGAGTATGATGATAAAGAGGATCCAAGTTATAAAGAGCGTGAAAATATTGTAAATGGATTGACTCCAGAATCATTCTGGGGTGGTGATGTTCATATTACAAGTGCGGCACCTAATTCCGGTGCTCATATGTACACGAGTCGTAAGGGCTTAGACTTGTCTACTGAGGACAATGTAAATAAAGTTTTGGATAATTTGGCGCATAAGGTGTACTACCATAATTATGTAAATGGTGAAAGAAATCTTTAAGGCACGGTTGCTATTGCTTCTGAAGGTGCTGAATCTGCGCGTTTTAAAGTATTAACCGAAGGTTATGCTAAGGAAGGTGCTGTTACGTGGCAGGCCGATAAAAATGGTCAGGGTAAATATGAGTATGGTAAGGTGCAACCGACTCCGAAGCCTGAGGTGAAACCGGCTCCGGTACCAACGCCTAAGCCTGAGGTAAAGCCAGCACCGCAACCGACTCCGAAGCCTGAGGTAAAACCGGCTCCGGTTCCAACACCTAAGCCGGAAGTGAAACCAACACCGCAACCGACTCCAAAAACTGAGGAAAAACAAGTACCAGCTCTTGAGCAGAATCCTCAGATGAATGTCAATATGGGTGCCTTTGATACGCCACATATGCGTGGTACTCGTTCCGCCATCATGAGTAATATTAATGGTTGGAGAACGTTGACAGATAATATGTATCGTTCACGCGTATTACAACAAGGTGAACCAACAGGTATTTGGGCTCGCGTTGGTGGAGGTAAATACAACTTTAATGGAAGCGGAATCGATACAGATACAACATACACGCGTATCCAAGGTGGTTACGATGCTAAAACTGGTAGCGGTTGGACCGTAGGTGGTCAAGTTTCTTATCTTCGTGGTAACGATGATTACGTTTTCAACGGCTCTGGTAAGGAAAAAGCCTTTGCTGTTGGTGCGTATGGTTTGAAAAATCTTGGTAACAACCAATATATCCATATTGAGTCCCAAGTAGGTCGTGCATCTAACGATTTCACTGTTCGTAATGAGATTGGTGAAAAATTTTCTGGTGAGACTAAAGCTAATGCGTATACAATTGGTGCACGCTATGGTAAAACCGTGAAACTTTCTAATGGTACATATATCGAGCCACAAGCACAATTGAGCTATACTCACTTTGGTGGTGATAGCTTCAATGCTGGCAGTATGAAAGTAGATCAGTCTGGTGTGAGCAGTACAGTAGGCGGTCTTGGCCTTGAAATCGGTAAACATTTCGGCGCAGGTAATCTATATACTCGTCTTGGTGTTAACCATGCATTCTCTGGTACAGTAAAAACTACATATACTAGTGGTGCTACTACTAAATACACTTCCGAGGACATTAAAGGCACTTGGACAGATTTAGCCTTTGGAGGTCGCTACGGTTTTAATGCAAATAACAGCATCTTTGCTGATATTAGTACAGGTCTATCTGGTGATTATAAGGCCGGCTGGTCTGTAAATGCAGGATTTACACATAAATTTTAAGCGAATTATTAATAGATAGGAGCGATTTTAGTACATCGATAATTGCATGATAGGTAAAGTCGTCTATTGATTCATTCATATATTTCTTTAAAACGTTTCTTATTGTATCGAGCATTAGTTCGACTTATAATAGGATTAGGATAGCCAACGAGGTTGGGCCTCTCTTCGTTAATGAAGGGAGGGGTGTCTATGAGTGATTATGAGTTAATCATGCTAATTCTAGAGGTAATAACTGTAGTTATTGCCTTTGGAGCACTTGTGGCTCTTATTTGTCTTGGAAAAGACAAATAGCCCTTCGTTACCAGTAACTGGATAACTGAAAGGCCATTTCATCAATTATTTATAGTTTTGAGATGAGCCTAACGGAACCACTCGCTTGGCTATCTACCTATATTATAGGGATAAAAATATATATCGTCAAATTGAGATGAAATACATTATTATAATAACTACATATAAATAATCATAAAAGCTGTACATACATAGATTAGATTGAACGGCTTTGATGTCAAAATGAATGTAACATCAAAGGTGGTTCAAAAATCGACTGTGTGTACAGCTTTTTGGTTTTAGTGTGTTTTTGTGAAAGTAGTCATAGGACTACCATAAAGGGATCTTATTATTTTTCAAGTTTGTCTACTAAGCGTTTTACTGTTTCTTGTAGATCTTTATTTTGTGTTTCTAATGCTTGTACGCGTTGTTCTAGTGCATTATAAGAGGCAGGGGACATAGCAGTAGACAAAGCTTTTCCTGGTCTATAGGTGATGCCTACATTGGCCATAACGTGATTGTTCATCGTAAACCCTGTGGTGAGTAAAAGATTATCTTTGTGATAATAGCCTACACCTAGAGCTACTGCATTTGCATTTTTATAATGACCGTAGCCCGCCATGTATTGAACGCGATTATCCGGATCATATGGTAATGGATGTAATGCAGCTAATGCAGCGGCACGAGCATCACCTTTATTGGATTCCGACTCGACACGTTGTACCTCTTGAGATACATGTTGTACAGATTTTTCAATAGTGCTAATAGAATTATTAAGCTGTTGACTTGTATTTTTACCAAGGGTATCAATCATTTGATGAACGCCGTAAAGTTGGGATCCGTTGACCGCATCTGTAGAGGTGGCACTCACGCGACCTGCTGCGAGATTGGTAATCGTCCGTTCCTTGCCCTTAGCCCCTACGGATACTGTTGATACAGGAGCGGTGCCGGCATAGTTGACGGTAGTACCATTTTCAAAGGTATGACTTGCTGTACCGACTACATCGCCGTCAGCGGAATCATTGCCAAGGACAACGCCATTTTTTAGAGAGGTAGTCACATTATTACCGAGAACAAAGGTGTTTTCTCCAGAAATGTGGTTATAATTACCTATACTGTAAGAATTGGCCGCATCAATAGCTGTTTTACCGTATTCGCCCTGGCCGAATACACCGGATGCGGTCGCTTTCTCTGATAGTGTATTATAAGAGCCTACAGCCAAACCTTTTGCGGCTTTTACATTCACATAATGCCCTACGGCAAGGTCGAACTGACCGTTTACTGTTGAATTCGAGCCGATGGCTACAGAATTGCTGGCCTTACTGTTAGCACCTTGAAAATTACCAATCCACACGTTTTTATCACCTGCGGAGTTTTCTCCTGATTGAGTCCCCATGACAATGGAGTTCGTCAACTGGCTGGCATTACCTGCGGCGAAACCGACGGTTACGTTAAAATCGCCAGTACTGCCTCGGAAGGACTTCGCCCCAAGATTGATATTGCCGCCGCCTGATGAGCCGGCCCCAGCAGCTGCACCTAAGGCTATGTTATTGCCTTGGGCATTGGGCCCCTTACCTTTTCCGTTCGCCGCACCGGCGTTCTCACCGAGGGTGATGTTGCCGCCTGTTCCTGCGGTGAAAGTTTGACCTTCCTTGCCGATGTTACCGTTGTTATCAACGATATTGACCGGTGCCGCATAAACTGAGGCGGACAAAGCTACCATTACAACACTTGCTAATACAAAACGTTTTTTACTCATCGTATACACTCCTTTGTGTACAAACAAACTTTCACAAAACTTTCATAAAAAGACTTACATGGCTACTATAATACCAAAAAGGTATATTGTAAATAGAATATTCACATAATTCCAATAAATATACAATATATTCTATAGGTATTTATAGTTAATAAGAAATCTTTGACACATAATTATAAAGTTTAAATATTTATTTATTCTATAAATTGTGTTCTAGCATTTTATATGTATACATTGCATTCTATATGCATTGACAAGCCTCTATATATTTATATAAAATAGAAATAATTTCATGTTTTGTTCATGATAAAATCATGAGTCATCGGCGAGTGTAATCGTGTGTAATGACGTATTAAGTACATAATTAAATAAATAATTATGTGCGTAATGAAAAGTGTGTTTGTACGTAAGAGTGTGTAATGAAATATATAGTTGTGTTAGTAGTGGCCCTGTGTATGTCCGTTATGCCCGTGTTGGGAAAACAGGTGGACAGAACAGCGCAGCCTATGCAGGGGACTATGGTAAAACAAGTTCATAGTGAAAGTAAGGCCGTATTATCTGACGACTTAGATACCTTCCATGTTAATTCGTCCCATACGCCGGACCATGTTATCGGTCAGGGCAGATTGGAGATGCCGGACTCCACAGATAAAAAGACGACTCGTTATTCCGATACGGATGCGGTCAATTCTGCGTTGCAGGCGGTGGTCATGACGGGTGTTCATTCCGCAATGCACGGATCGAAGGCGAAGCCCTGGATGCAGAGAACCGTCATGTCATTGCGCTTTCAGAAAAACTGGAAGCCCTTGTACGGTGTGGAAACCTTGCAGCCGCTAGGTCATTATGATGAGACATCTCGTCATGTGTGGTTTACACAGGAGCGTTTGGCGAATGCAGCGGATACAGGAACGACGGCGAATGTGGGTATCGGCTATCGCCGAATTACTGCGAACGATGACCATTATTACGGTGGTAATCTGTTTTATGACCATCGGTTCAGAGGTAATCACAGTCGCATGAGTGTTGGGCTAGAGTACGTGTCGGGGATTGGTGCGTTTCGCATGAACTGGTATCGCGGTGTGTCCAGCGAGCGTTCCTTTGATGGTGCGTCACGCTTGGAAAATGTGTCTAACGGATATACTGCGGAATATGGGACTAGCTTTAAGAATGCTCGTTGGGCGCGCGTGTACATGGAAGCCTATCGTTGGCAGTTGCGGCGTAGTGAGGATAAGCATGGCTTGCGAATCGGTACGGAGTTGCAGCTCACGCCGAGGATTTCCGTGGACATGGGCTATAATAAGCCGGAGCATAAGCATGGCAGTCCGTACGGCAAAATTATGTTCCGTCTAGCCGGTGTCGATACAGCATGGTTTGGTGGTAACCATCGATCGGATACAAAAGCATCGGTTCGTGCGAATATGCTGGAAAATGTGCGTCGCCAACATACGGTGCACGTTGATTGATAGATTGATATATATATTTATTATTTTGATAAAAGTAGCATAAGAATCTATATTTATTTTTTAGATAAAAGCAATATAGGGGACTGTTTTATCGTATCAGATGATTGTCATCTGATATAAAAAGACAGTTCCTTTTTTTATACATTAATTCATAAAAATTTATTTTATTTACAAAATAGAAAAAGAGTGGCACAATATTCATGAAGATATAATGAAGAATAAGTTAAACGTGGAATTCATTAGGGATTGGAGAGGATAAAATGAGCAAGCGTAAACTTATATTATCTGTGTTGATTAATGGTGTGTTGTTATCGAGCCTATATGTGGCCGGAGCGGTGGATGTGGCACCGGGTAGCGGTAACGGTGTAGCCATCGGTACGGGCAGTAGTGCACCGAAGGCGGAAAACGTAGCCATTGGCAAAGGTGCCGGTATTTCTTACTCGAATGGTGCTAGTGAGGCTACGGGCGATGTAGCTATCGGCAATGGTGCAGGTATTAATAACTATGCTAGCCAAGGCGGTAGTATAGCTATCGGTAAAAATGCAAAGGTCGAAAATATGGCCGGTGGTGGAGAGGCTAGTTTTGCGTTGGGGCAGACGACCTATAGTGGTACTTGGTTATCATCGGCGAGGATTCCTAAAGATCCTACAAAGGTGGTAGGCAGTGTCGCTATCGGTGATAATACATTTGCTCGTACTGGCAGCACCATGATTGGATCTCATAATTATAAAGGAGAACTTGGAGATACCACGGTAGATAGTGCATCCACAAGAAAAGATGCATTAAATGTATATGCTACAACAATTGGTGCCAATAGCTTTAGCAATGGAGCTTTCACTACAAGTACAGGCGTATATAATATTATCTCCAGTGATTATAATGGTGGACGATTTGCAAATTCTACAAAGAATTTCGGTGCCACCATTAATGGTACGTTGAATAGCATTGAATCAAAAACGGGTAGCTATTATTCGGGTGTTGGGAACAGTATCGTAGGCACTGCCAATCGAACCTTTAACTCCAATGGGTCTCTCGTATTTGGTGCTGGCAATGAAATAACGAATTCTGTAACTCGTATCTCAGCGCCAAGTTCGGGAGGTAATTCCGCTAAGGAATTAGCTGAGACATTACGTTCTGCTGTCAAAAATTCTAATGGTGGCGGTTCTACTATGGCATTTGGTAGCGGCAATAAGGCGGATTATACACTTCGGTCTGCACTTATGGGTGTCAATAATACATTGACTGGCTCCCAAAACAATGAAAGTACGAATACCATGTTGACGGGCTTTCACAATACGGCGGATAAGGTGTCTAATACGACCGTAATAGGGTCTGAAAATACGGTGACTAATTCTAAGAACAGTCTTGTAATGGGGGATAATCGTGAGGTAAAAGATGCCAACCATGCGGTTCTCATCGGTTCTACAGACAGCAAGACTACGACATCTGTTAATAATGCGGTCTCTGTCGGACATAATACGAATGTAACCGTAGAGGGTGGTGTTGCATTGGGCAGTGAATCGAAGGCTACTGTAGCGGCTGGATCCGTTGGGTATGATCCGAGTACAAAAGCACAGTCCACGAATACAGATTCTACGTGGAAGGCGACTAAATCAGCCGTATCTGTCGGTGATGTAAATAACAATATTACACGTCAGATTACATCCGTAGCAGCCGGCACAAAGGATACGGATGCGGTGAATGTGGCACAGCTCAAAAAGTTGCAAAATCAAGTGAATGCGAACGGCTCCACTACCGTCAGTGCAGGTAAGCATATTAATGTGACAACTACGACGAACGGAACGACCAAAGATTATAAGGTAAGCCTATCTGACGATATAACGAACCAGATTACAAATAACACAACAAATATTAACAATATACAAGGTGATGTGACCAATATTAAAAAGAATGTAACCAATATTCAAGGTGACATTACTAATATCAAGCAGGACGTAACCAATATGGGGCGGAATGTAGCTCGTCTCGATAAAAAGGTTAACAAATCTGTGGCCGGAGCGGCCGCACTTGCCGCCTTACATCCATTGGATTTCGATCCTGATGCAAAATGGGACTTTGCTGCTGGTTATGGCCACTATCATGATGGTAATGCCGCTGCATTGGGGGCTTTCTACAGACCGAATGAGGACTTGCAATTTAGTGTAGGATCTACTGTTGGTAATGGTGAAACCGTTGTGAATGCCGGTATGTCTGTGAAAGTAGGTGCTCACAGTAATGTATCCCGTTCTCGTGTAGCCATCGGTAAGGAAGTTTTGGAACTTAAGAAAACTGTAGCGGTACAAAATGCGCAGATTCAAAAGTTGACGGCTCTTTTGAATGGATTAGCCGGAACGAATATGAAAGCAGACCGCAGCACATTATTCCCTGATGTGCCGAATAATCACTGGGCATATGCGGCGGTTAGCGATCTATCTCGACGTGGTCTTGTGGAAGGCTATCCTGATGGTACATTCGGAGGGGACCGTATGTTGACCCGTTATGAATTTGCTCAAATTGTGTACCGAGCTATTCAAAACGGTGTTGCTGTCGATGATCGACTTGTATCTGAATTTGGTCCTGAAATGGCGTTATTCCGTGTGGATACTATTGCCAAGAACCATGAAGGACAACCGACTATTGAACGTGTAAGGGTTAATAAAAAATAGAATATATATGATTTATATTGTGAAAGCCGAGGCTCTAGGGCCTCGGCTTTTTCGTGTACCTGTAGGTGATAATTTTTCTGTATATAAAATTATCTTATCTATGAAAGTACTAAACTGAAAAGTCTAAAAATATGAAATTGATTACGTAATTACAATAATCGTTATATTCCGATATGTGGATTTATCGTAAATTTTGATAGGAAAGATGAGGATTTTATTTCTTAAAATTAAAAAGTATTAAAATAGAAATAAATAAATGACAAAAATGAAGAAAAGATGAAAAAGTTGTTTACAAGATAGAAATTTTTTGATATTGTATTGCCGTGGATGAGTATATGATGAAGAATCATGAATAATTATAGTATTCAGATCGTAATTTGGAATACTAATATTTGGTGTAAGAAGTGTAGATGATAATTAATCTTTATACTTCTTCTTTTTATTATCTTTGCAATATTATGCAACACAAGTGGTGTGTTTTACTGAGTTTTCGGTAAGAAAGGATAATCATGAATCGAATTTATAATGTTATTTGGAGTAAGACAAAAAAATGCTACGTTGTAGTATCTGAAATTGTAAAAACAGGTGGCGGTAAGGTGAAATCCGTACAAAACGGTACAACCTGGGCACGCATGAGTGCGATTATGGCGGTGGCTGCATTATTAATGGGTGGTAATATTACTACAGTTAATGCTGCTACATATACTGCTATGACGATTAATGATGTAAATGGCGCTGGTTATGCTACTGGTAATGTAGTTTATAGTGAAGGTAGTTATTTATATAATTATCAAAACCCTGGGAACCTGACACCATTTGATAATAGTCATTTGTATAATGGTACAGATAGAGGTAACTATACAGAAAATAGTTTTGCTGGCATTGCTATCGGTAAAAATACAAATATTCAGGAAACTGGTAATCCAACTTATTATTCCGGTTTAGCTATCGGTAACTATGCTCAGGCCACAGGTGGTATTTCTTTTGCTTTAGGTCATTATGCTCAGGCTTTATCACCATCTGCTATGGCTCTTGGTACAGCTACAAAGGCGAGCGGATTTAACTCCTTGGCTATGATGCGTCAATCCGCTGCAGAAGGTGAGTTCTCCACAGCATTGGGTACTGCATCTTGGGCAAAGGGTAATGGTAGTTTTGCCATGGGTTACTCCGCTACAGCAAAAGCGGATCAATCCATCGCAATCGGTGCGGCAGAAACTATAAAATTACCTGGTCAACAACATGGTACTCCAAGTGCTAAATATAATGGCGATGGTAATACCGTAACAGAAGGGGCTCGTTCTCTTGCTTTCGGTACGAAAGCTCGTACTGCAGTTGGTGCAGATGATTCTATGGCATTCGGTTCTTCATCCAGTACTGGTGGCGCCAATGCGGTAGCTATGGGTTATAGTGCTAATGCTAGTGCAGAGAATGCCTTTGCCATCGGTAATACGGCACAATCATCCGCACAAAATGCGGTAGCGATGGGTAAAAGTGCAAATGCAAGTGGTGTAAGTAGTTTTGCTATGGGTAGTAGTTCTAATGCTGCTGGTGCCGATGCTATTGCTATGGGTAGTTCTTCCCAAGCAAAATTATCCAACTCCATCGCATTGGGTGGTAATGCTAAATCCTTGGGTGCTGATGCGCTTGCACTTGGTGGTGCGGCGAATGCCTCTAAAGATGGTGCCATTGCAATCGGTAAAGAAGCAAAAGCAAACAATACTAATACGACAGCTATCGGTCTTGGTGCCACTGTTACAGGTACTAACTCCATGGCTATCGGTACAAATGCCGTTGCAGAATCCAATAATTCCTTGGCATTGGGTACTGGTACGGAAGTAAGAGGTGCCTTGGTTAATGGTTTCTCTGCTTTCACTAACCAACAAAATAACAATATTGCAAACGGTGTAGTTGCGGTAGGTAACGTAGGTTCTGAACGCCGTATCATCAATGTGGCGGGCGGTGAAAACGATACTGACGCAACAAATGTAAAACAATTAAAATTTGTAAACAGTAACTTGGCAAAATCCATCGCAGGTCCTACTTATACGGGCTATGAAGCGAATGGTTCTACATATAAAGCGCCTGATTTCAATATCAAGAACAGCACATACCATACGGTAAAAGAGGCTGTTGAAGCGGCGCAAACGAATTTCTTCAGTGCTAAAGGCACATCTGCTGATGCGAACTACGATAACACAGGTGCTACAGGCAATAACGCGACAGCAGCCGGTGTACGTACTTCCGCAGCAGGTAATTTCGCGACAGCTGTCGGTGCTGATGCGACTGCAGCGAATGCGAACAGCACTGCAATCGGTTATAAAGCTAAATCCAGTGTAGATGACGGCGTTGCATTGGGTGCGAATACCGTTGCTTCCGTTGCGGCCGGCAAAGCAGGGTATAATGTGAAAACTGCAGACAGCCGTACAAACGGATATAGCGGATTGACTGGCGCTGCGTTGACATCCACTATGGGTGCGGTGTCCGTAGGTGATGGCGGTACAAAAACTCGTCAAATCACAAACGTGGCTGCAGGTACAGCTGATACTGACGCTGTTAACGTGGCACAATTGCGCAATGTTAATTTGAAAGTAGCCGGCAACACTGGCAAAAATGATGTTTTATTGGACAATCAAACATTGACTGTAAAAGGCGATGGTTCTTATGTTACGACATCTGTTAACAACCAAACAATTGATGTGACGTTGACTGATGCTACTAAGAATAAAATCGACAATGCGGCAAATAAAGACTTGTCCAACATTACAGACGGCGGTAAATCCGTTATTCGTGATGAAGCGCAAAAAGCCGTAAAAGTTGTAGCTGGTAAAAATACAACGATTACAGAAGGTACTGACGGTACATATAAAACATATAAAGTTGACGTAGATGCTCCTGATTATCAATTAGTTGAAAACAGCAGTGCTGCTGATAAAGCTTACACTGTATCTGGCAATAAAGTTGACTTGACTGTACAAGATGCTAAAAACCCTGCGAATAAGAAAACTGTAACTATTAAGGATATCGCATCTAAAACAGAACTTGATACTACAAAAACAGAGCTCATTAATAAAGGTTTGAAATTCGATGCTGATAATGGCGGCGAAAAAACAAATAAATTAGGCTCCAAGGTAACTGTAGCCGGTGACGGTACTAACATTAATACTACGATTACGCAGACCGGCGACGATACAACGATTAAGGTTGCATTGGGTCAAGACATCAATGTTAATACGGTAACTGCTACAAGAACTGTAAAAGCTGGTACTGCTACTATGGGTACCCAATCTGTAACAGATAACAAAAGTGCTGCTCAGAACGGTAACTTTGTATCCGGTTTGGACAATAAAAATTGGACATTAACTGATCCTGCTTATGTATCTGGCCGTGCGGCAACAGAAGATCAACTTAAGATTGTTAGTGATGCTGTGAAAGCGGCTAACGCAAGTGCTTCTGATTATCGTTTAATTGCTAATCCGAACAATGCGGCAGATGGTTCTTATAAGGTTGATAACAATAAAGTTGATTTACAAGTGAAGGACGATAAATCCGGTACAGTTAATACTGTGACAATTAAGGATATTGCGTCCAAAACAGAACTTGATAAAGTAAAAGATCGTTCCGTGAAATATGATGGTGAAACTGACAAAGATACAGTAACTTTGGAAGGTGCTAACGGTACAAAAATTACCAACTTGAAAGACGGTAATGTGGCACCGGGCTCTAAAGATGCTGTCAACGGCGGTCAATTACATCAAGTTAAGCAGGATCTTGGTGACCAAATCACAAATACTAAAAATGATTTAAATAATAAGATTGATACAACTAAACAAGATCTTATCGACAAAGGCTTGAAATTCGACGCTAATAACGGCGGTGAAAAAACAAATAAATTGGGCTCTAAAGTAGCAGTTAAAGGGGATAATTCCAATATCATTACGGAAATCTCTCAAGACGCTAACGGCGATAGCACAATTGATGTGAAACTTGGTAAAAACCTTAATGTAGAGACAATTACTGCAACCGGTGCAAACGGTAAGGACGGTAAAATCGGCATTAACGGTAAAGATGGTGTAACAACTAACATTTCCGTTACTCGTGACGGTCAACCCGGTGTAGACGGTGCTCCTGGCGCGACTACAACTCGTATTACGTACCAAAAACCTGACGGCACGAACGAAGAAGTGGCAACCTTGAACGACGGCCTTAAATTCAAAGGCGATATGGGTGCTACATCCAATGTTAAGCTTAACAAACAAGTGGACATCAACGGTGGTGTAACAAGCGCTTCTGATCTTGCTACAGGCAATAATATTGGTGTTACTTCTGCGGCTGTTGGCGCTGATGGCAATGCAAAATTACAATTGCAATTGGCGAAAAACTTGACAGGCTTGCAATCTGTAACGGCATCTGACACTGTGAAAGCAGGCACTGCCACTGTAGGTAATCATACTGTAGCGGATAAAAAAGGTGGTAACCAAACTGGTAACTTTGTAACAGGTTTAGATAATAGAACTTGGGACATTTCAGATCCTACGTATGTAGAGGGACGCGCAGCGACAGAAGACCAACTTAAGAAGGTTAGCGATGCTTTGAAAGCGTCTAATGCAAGTGCTACAGATTACCGTTTAATTGCTAATCCGAACAACGCGGCAGACGGTTCTTATAAAGTTGAAAACAATCAAGTTGACTTGAAGGTAAAAGACGAAAAATCCAGTGATGTTAAAACTGTAACGATTAAGGATATTGCGTCCAAAACTGAACTTGATAAAGTAAAAGATCGTTCCGTAAAATATGACGGTGAAACTGACAAAGATACAGTAACTTTGGAAGGTCCTAACGGTACAAAAATTACTAACTTGAAAGATGGTAACGTAGCGGCTGGTTCTAAAGATGCTGTAAACGGCGGTCAATTACACGATGCTAAAAATGAATTAAATACTAATATCAATAAGGCGAAAACAGATCTTATCAATACAGGTCTTAAATTTGATGCTAATGTAGGCGGCGTAAAAACTAACAAATTAGGCTCCACTGTAAAAATTCAAGGTGAAGGAACTGCAGCTGACGCAGATTACAGCGGTGAAAACCTCAAAACTTTCATCAATCAAGATGCGGCAACAGGCAATACGACTATTGACGTGAAGATGAACAAAAACCTTAAAGCTGAATCTGTGAAGGTTGGCAAAAATGGTAAGGACGGCGTATCTATTACAGGTCCTGACACAGCAAACGGTACGGACGGCAAGGTAGCTGTGACTGATAAAAACGGTAAAGAAGCAGTTTCTATTTCCGGTAAGGACGGCGTAGGCCACATCGGCTTGACAGGTCCTGCTGGAACGAACGGCGTGAATGGTACTAATGGTATCGACTTGTCCGTGAAACCTGGTTATGATGATTCTGCTACAGGCGTTAAAGGTGAAAAAGGCGTTGATGGTACAAACGGTCTTACACGTATCGTTTACAAAGACGGCAACGGTGAGCACCAAGTTGCGACTATGGAGGACGGTTTACAATTCACTGGTAACAACACTGGTACCGTGAATAAACAAAAATTGAACTCCTTAGTGAAAGTACAAGGTGAAGGCGTAACTGAAGCTGAATCTGCAGCGTTCAAGAGCGCATCCGGCAACATCAACGTAAAAGCTGATGGCACTGACAAATTGGAACTTCAATTGGCGAAAGACCTTAAAAATCTTGATTCCGTAACGGCTGCTAAGACTGTGAAAGCAGGCGGTGCTACTATGGGTGGTCAAACTGTTAACAACACAGCTGGCGACAGCGAAACAGGCAATTATGTAACAGGCCTTGATAATAAAGATTGGGATGCAAATAAGATTGTATCTGGTCGTGCGGCAACAGAAGATCAATTGAAAAAAGCGTTGGATGCTCAAAGTGCTAACTCCACTGATTATCGTTTGATCAAAAATCAAGCGGCAGGCTCCAATGGAGACTACACTGTAGATGCGAACGGCGATGTAGCGTTGACTGTACAAGATAAGAATCATCCAGACAAAACAGAAACCGTTACAATCAAAGACGTTGCTTCTAAATCCAAGCTTGATAAATTGAATGATCGCGCTGTTAAGTATGATTTGGACCCTGCTGGCAATCTTGACAAATCCAAGGTAACTTACGAAGGCCCTACATACAATAACAAACAAGGTGGGACTCATGTAACGAATGTAGCATATGCTACAGGCAACGATGGCAGCGAAGCGGTTAATGTGGACTACTTGAATGACAAAATCAAGGATAGTGCGGACGCATTGACTAATAAAGGTTTGAAATTCAATGCTAATGTAGGCGGCGAACAAACTAATAAACTTGGTTCTACTATCACTGTTCAAGGTGAAGGTAAAGCTGATGATGCTGACTACAGCGGTGAAAATATTAAAACTTTCATCAACCAAGACAATAAAGGTAACACGACTATCGACGTGAAGATGAATAAAAACCTTAAGGCTGAATCCGTGAAGGTTGGCAAAGATGGTAAGGATGGCGTGTCCATTACAGGTCCTGACGCTGCGAACGGTACAGACGGCAAGGTAGCTGTGACTGGTAAGGACGGCAAAGAAGCTGTATCTATTTCCGGTAAAGACGGCGTAGGTCACATCGGTCTTAACGGTAAAGACGGCCGTAGCGCTGACATTTCTGTTGAAAAAGGTGATCCGGATCTCAACGGTAACGAAATCACTCGTATTAAATACACTGATGAAAACGGTAAGACACATCAAGTGGCAACCAAGGATGACGGTATGGCATACGGTGGTGACTCCGGTAATGTGATTAAGAAAAAACTTAATGAACAATTGGACATTAAGGGCGGCGTAACAAATGAAGATGATTTGACTGAAAACAATATTGGCGTTATCAGCAAAAATAATATCCTCAATGTTCGTTTGGCAAAAGACCTTAAAGACTTGAACTCCATTACTTTCAACAACGGAGCTAACGGTGCAAACGGTAAAACCGTTGTAAACGGCGCAGGCATGACTATTAATGATGCAGCTGGTAATCCGTTGACAGCTGTTACAAAAGACGGCGTGAAGATTACTGATGGTCCATCCATGACGAAGGACGGCATCGATGCAGCAGGCAAGAAGGTTACTAACGTAGCTGACGGTACGGTTGCCAAAGATAGCAAAGACGCTGTAAACGGTGGCCAATTGCATGACGCTGTTGAAAGCCTTAAAACTAAAGGCTTTGGCCTTGAAGCGGAAGACGGTCAATCCGTGAAGAAAGCTCTTGGTGAAACTGTTAAAGTTAAAGGTGATGGCACGAATATCAAAACATCCGTAGACGGCGGTGCTGTTAAGGTGGAATTGAAAAAAGACATCACTGTAGACACTGTAACAACAGGCGATACTAAGATGGATACAAACGGCGTTACTATCAAGGACGGCGCTAATGAAGCGACTAAGTTGACTAAAGACGGCTTGCAAATCAATGATGGTGGCAACAAAGCTGTTACTGTCAATAAAGACGGTTTGACTATCGAAAATGGTCCTAAGGTAACAAAAGACGGTATCGATGCGGCTGATAAGAAGATCACTAATGTGGCTGACGGTACTATTGGCGCTGGTAGCAAGGACGCTGTAAACGGCGGTCAATTGCATACAGCTATTGAAGACATCAAATCCACAGGCTTCGGTCTTAAAGCGGAAGACGGTCAATCGGTGAAGAAACCTCTTGGCGAGACAATCGACTTGAAAGGTGACGGCAACATCAAAACTTCCGTGGACAACGGCGCTATCAAGATGGCATTAAATGATAAGATTACTCTTGGTCAAGATCCAGCAAAACAAGTTAATATCGACGGTTCTGCAGGTACAATTACAGCTGGCAACGGCGGTAATCAAGTTAAGATTGACGGCAATGACGGTTCCGTAACAGCAAATACTGTGAAAGCTGGCGATGTAGTTGTAGGTAAACAAACTTCTGACGGTAAAGAAGGCAACTTCGTAACAGGTTTGGATAACAAAACTTGGGATCCTGAAAACCCAGTAGCAGTTCCTGGTCGTGCCGCAACAGAAGATCAATTGAAAGCTGTTAATGACGACTTCAATAATAAAGCAAGAACAGGCCGTGTATTCCAAGGCGACCAACCTGGCGATAGTGGTAAAGTGGTTCGTGGATTGGGAGATACTATGAACCTTACTGGTGGTGCTGATGTGAACCGTTTGGCAGATAACAATATCGGTGTTGTGAAAAACGCTGCTGGTGATGGCTATAACATCAAGTTGGCGAAAGACTTGAAAGGTCTTGAGTCCGTAACTACTACGGATGCTGCTGGTAATACGACTGTTATGAACGGTGGCGGCGTGACAATTACACCTGCTCAAGGTAATGCAGTAAGCCTTACTAAAGACGGCCTTAACAACGGTGGTAATAGAATTACTAATGTTGGACCTGGTGTAGATGGCACTGATGCGGTTAACGTAAATCAATTGAGCAATGCTATGCGTAGCGTAGATGGTAAGATCGCTGATGTAGGTGCTACTAGTGCAGCTATTTCCGGCCTCAAACCATTACAATATGATCCATTGGAACCAACTCAAGTATTGGCTGCTGTAGGCCACTACAAAGGCAGCACAGCTGCTGCTGTAGGCGTAGCACATTATACTAATGAATCTACAATGTTCCATATGGGCGTATCTCTTGGCGGTCATGACAACATGATTAATGCGGGCGTATCCTACAAATTTGGTACATCTGACGCTAAGAAAGCCATTCCGGCACGCTATAAAGCAGGCCCTATCAGCTCTGCGTATGTATTGCAAGATGAAGTGACTGCGTTGAAAGCTGAAAATGAACGCATGAAACAACATGACTTAGAGTTAACTGCTAAATACGATCAAGTACAACGCGATAATGAAGAAATGAAAGCTCAAATCGCATTGTTGATGCAACAAGTAGGACTTTCTAAATAGAAAGAATTCTTAGTCTTGTTATGTAAGGAATATGAAAGCCGCCCTTTCTGGGGCGGCTCATCATAAGGAGGAAGTATGAAATTCAAAACATTTATGCCTGTATTGGCACTTGCTTGTGTATGCGCGGTAGGTCAAGCGGATGCGGCTCAAGATCGATTGATGATGCCAGAACAACCGGCAGAACCATTAAACGTGATTGAAGCGGAAGTTGCAGTTCCTGTACCTAGCGAAGAAGTTCGCGACGTAGTGAATGCTTTCACACAATTCCAATTGGACCAAAAGGGCAAACGTATCATGGACGATTCTCGCGTTATGACCGGTCAAGAACGATACCGTAATAATGTGCTGTACTACATGAACGTTCGTCGTAGCTGGTACATCGTGAGCCATCGTTATAAAAACGATAGCTATGGTCGTTTAGCATTGGACCGTTTGTACAACGATTACAAACAGTTCTTTACAGAACATGCGACTGTATCTGAAGACGCTAAATTGGACTATGCGCAACAAATCATCGATATCTTGGATCGCAATACAGCTAATGTACATGATGATGAATTGCGTTTCTATATGAACGAAATGGTAATCTTCAGCTTGAACGAAGCCATGAAAGACGGTAATAATCGCGTGAAACCTGTGGACGAAAAAGCAGCTCCTGCGATGGATGAACTTCACACAGTGGACCTTCGTAAAGCGATTAATGCACCTACAATTCAATAATTTTAGATGATTCAATTATAAGAATTAAGTGTTGTTGTGTTGTATTGTATTTCTTATAATTGTATGACCGATAAAAAATATCGGGGCGTTGTTTGTATTAACAATACCCCGATATTTTTATGCATATAATTTTGCAATCAATGTGATTCTCTGACCTTGAATCACCTTATATGTAATTTTTTTTACGATGGCCGTAAAGTTGTGATGCAGAAATTGTAACTGATCGTTAGGTTGAACGTCCGCATCATATGTGAATACGCCTTCTTCCCCATTAAAGCGACCTTTGATTGTGAAAGTTTGATTATCTCGTGTAACTACGATATCTTCTTCTGTAACCGTATTTGGTTTATCTATATTTTGTTGTAAGATATTGAGTTCTGACATAGAATCTTCCTCCTTTCTGCTTTCAGTATAACAATAAAAATTAAAAAACACATGGAGTAATCGTATAAATTGTTTTTATATACATATGCTCTATTTCTATAAAGCCTATAAAGCCCGCCGATAAGCCTTTAGAGGGACTTAGAATAAAAAAAGGAATGAAGGCGATTTGAATTTCACCTGTCATTCCTTTTACTATATAATAAAATGCTACCTTTATTGATTGTGCAATAGTTAATTGGCTTAAGTAGGTATGTAGTAATTGTGTACGTACATTGAGTCAAAATGGCAGAAACACTGTACGATATCCGTTTATGAAAAGATATCATTCTATTATATGGTCTATCATAAATCAGAATGATGAAGAGAAAATAAATTGGTTATATATAGTGTGATATTGGCACATAATTATGGAAAGTTTTGTATTATTTATGAAAGTAGGTGAATAATAGTTAAAAAAATACAGTGTTTATACAGAATATTCAGTATATTTAATTTTATCGAAATTATTAATAACTTAAACACAAAAGTTTTGTGAAAATAAAATGAAAAAAAGTTTACTTTTCCTGTAATATGTGGTATTTTAGATATACACATTCAAGAATGTCGATGAATTCTCAATACATCATCGATCCATCATTGTTATTTCATTAAATATATAGGATAGTTAGTAAGTTTTATAAGTTTTATAGGAGAAAGATTAATGAATCGAGTATTTAAAGTGATTTGGAATCGCACAAAGGGCTGCTATGTTGTTGTAGCAGAAACTGCAAAGAACATGACGAAACGTTCCTCTTTGTCGGTTATATTTTCTAAAATGGTAGGTGTTACAGCGGTTGCCGTTATGTTGACAGGTGTTATGATGCCGACTGATGTCTTGGGGGCACCGATTAAAAATGGTATCGGCGCACAAGCTGAAAATGACGGTGGTATCGCAATTGGTGATAGCACAAATGCTCGGGGTGATTATAGTGTGGCTATGGGAACAGGCGCTACCGTCGGTAAAGCTGATCCGTCCGAATCTGAAAGCCAGAACGGTATCGCTATCGGTCATGGTGCCACAGTAAGTGTTAACCCTGCAACGGCGACGCCGGGTATTACGGATAAAAGCGGTGGTATCGCTATCGGTCATGATGCGACAACAAAGGATATCAATACAATTGCTATCGGTACGAGCACTATCGGTCAAGGTGCACAGGCGGTGGCTATCGGCCGTAATGCGCGTACAATCGCTAACAACGGTGTGGCTATCGGTAACGAAGCACGCGTGCAGTCGACGAATGGTTTTGCCTTAGGGAATAATGCCCGTGCCGGTTTTGATGAAAATAATCAATTGATAGGTCTTGATAATGACCAGGCTTTCGGTTCCAATGCTCGTGCTTATGGCGGTTCCTCCATGGCCTTCGGTAATAATGCGAAGGCGTCCAAAGGCGGTGCTATTGCTATGGGTAATGGTTCTCAATCTCGAGGTGATTGGGGTGTAGCCATCGGTAATGGTGCAAAAGCATTGGCACAAGGTGCTCGCGCAATCGGTGCTAACTCTACAGCTGATGCTACTAATGCTGCTGCTATGGGTTGGGATAGTGTGGCTAGCGGTGAGGCTTCTATTGCTATCGGTGAGACGGCAAAAGCGACTGCAAATAATTCTATTGCTATGAGTAAAGCTGCAATCGCAGCTGCAGATGATTCCATTGCCATCGGTAAAAATGCATCAGTTGATGCGAATCAACAACGATCGATTGCATTAGGTGCTAACTCCAAGACTGATAATGTGGTAAGCACACCAAATCAATTGGTAAATGGCTTATGGTATAAAAACTATGCCGGCGGCTCTGCTGACTCTACACTTAGCGTGGGTAGTGATACGCTAAAACGTACTATCACAAATGTGGCTGCAGGTCGTGTGAATGCACAATCTACAGATGCAATCAATGGTAGTCAATTATATGCTGTTGCAAATACCTTGGGTAATTTAGCAAGCACTACAAAAGGCCTTTTAGGTGGCAATGCAGCGCTTGACCCTGATACGGGTAACTTGTCGATGAGCAATATCGGCAACACTGGTAAAGGCACGATTCATGATGCTATTAAATTCAATAAAGACACTATAGATAAAGGCCTTAACTTCGATGCTAATACAGGTGGTGCGAAAAACAACCTATTAGGTTCTAAAGTTACCATCAAAGGCGACGGCAGCAATATCAATGCCGCAATTACACAAGCTAATGGTGATACAACTATTAATATGACATTAGGTAATACCATTAAAGTAGGCACAGCAAAACCTGTAACTATTGATGGTACTACAGGCCATGTAACAGGTCTTCAAAATAAAGACTGGAATGTAGATAATCCTGTAGCTGTATCGGGCCGTGCTGCGACAGAAGATCAGTTGAAAAAGGTAAACGATAAAGTTAACACTAATAAGGCTGATATCGATAAAAATGCTGGTGATATCAATACTAACAAGCAAAATATCACTAAAAATGCTGGCGACATTGCGAATAACAAAACTGATATCGCTAAAAACAAGCAAGATATTTCCACTATTAATACAACCATTAGTAAAGGCTTGAATTTTGCTGGTGATACAGGTACTGTAAGTAACAGACAATTAGGTGATACAGTTACTGTTAAAGGCGGTGCTACAGGCACATTGTCTGACGGTAATATCGGTGTTGTATCCGACGGCAATGGCACATTAAATGTGAAATTAGCTAAAACATTGACAGGTTTGGACAGCGTTACAGCTGGTAATACTAAGATTGATAACAGCGGTTTGACTGTAGGTGGTAAGAACTATGTATCTCCATCAGGTCTCAATGCGAATAATCAAAAGATTACTAATGTTGCTAATGGTAGCGACCCTAATGATGCAGTTAACTATAGCCAATTACAAGCTGCTATCGGTGGTACAGCTAAAGCATCCACTGTAAAAGCGAAGGATGCGAATGTAACTGTAACAGAAGATACAAACGCAGCAGGCGGTAAGGAATATACTGTTGGCTTAGGCAATAAAATTACCGTAGGTACAGCACATCCTGTAACTGTAGATGGTGATACAGGTCATGTAACAGGCCTTACAAATACAGATTGGGATGTAGATCATCCTGCGGCTGTATCTGGTCGCGGTGCTACAGAAGATCAGTTGAAAAAGGTTAATGATAAAGTTAACACTAATAAAACTGCTATCGATAAAAATGCTGGAGATATCACTACTATCAATACAACTCTTGATAAAGGCTTGAACTTTGATGGTGACTCCGGTGCAGTTATCAATAAAAAATTAGGTGAAAAACTGTCTGTCAAAGGCGGTGCTACAGGCGCATTATCCGACGGCAATATCGGTGTTGAATCCGACGGCAATGGCACATTGAATGTGAAATTGGCAAAAACGTTAAGCGGTTTAGATAGCGTTACAGCTGGTGGTACTACTATCAACAACAGCGGTTTGACTGTAGGTGGTAAAACATATGTATCTCCAACAGGTATCAATGCGAACGATCAAAAAATTACCAATGTTGCTGATGGTGCTGTAGGTGCAGGTAGCAAAGACGCTGTAAACGGCGGTCAATTGCACGATGCTAAAAACGAATTAAATACTAATATCAATAATGCTAAAACTGATCTTATCAACAAAGGCCTTCGTTTCGATGCAGATAATAACAGCGAAAAAACGAACAAGCTCGGTTCCAAGGTGACTGTAAACGGTGATGACAACATCACTACTGAAATCACACAAACCGGCGACGATACTAAGATCGGCGTTAAATTGAACAAAAATCTTAATGTTCAAACATTGACGGCTACAGATACCGTGAAAGCTGGCGGCGTAACAATGGGTAAACACGCTGATACTAAAAATTATGTGACAGGCCTTGATAATAAAGATTGGGATGTGAACACATCTAATCCTGTAAGTGGTCGCGCAGCTACAGAAGATCAATTGAAAAAGATCAGCGATGTTGTTAAGAGCCAAGGTGCTGCTGCTACAGATTATCGTTTGGTGAAAAATGCAGCTGCTGCAGATGAGGCTTATACAGTTGATTCTAACGGTGATATTGACTTAACTGTAGAGGATAAAAACCATGCAGGTAGTAAAGAAACTGTTAAGATTAAGGACGTTGCCTCTAAATCTAGCCTCGATAAATTGACAGATCGTGCTGTTAAGTATGACTTGGATCCTGCTGGCACTGTTGATAAAACTAAAGTAAGTTATGAAGGTCCTACCTATGCTAATAAAGTGGGTGGCACTCATGTAACTAACTTGGCATATGCTACTGGCAACGACGGCAGTGAAGCAGTTAATGTGGATTACTTGAAAGATAGAATCAAAGATAGCGAAGACGCATTAACTAATAAAGGTTTGAAATTCGACGCTAACAGTGGCGGCGTAAAAACTAATAAACTTGGCTCTACGGTTACTGTTAAGGGTGAAGGTGCTGATGCTGATGCTAACTACAGCGGTGAAAATCTTAAAACTTTCATCACACAAGATCAAGATGGCAACACAACTATCGATGTGAAGATGAACAAAAACCTCAAAGCTAATAGTGTGGCTATTGCCGGTAAAAACGGTCAAGACGGCGTTACACTTAAAGGTGGCGACGCTAAAAACGGTGTAGATGGTACAAGCATTAATCGTTTAGTGACCGAAGATAAAGACGGTAATACACATACGCTTGCAACCCTTGATGATGGTATGATGTATGGCGGCGATACAGGTAATGTAATTAAAAAGAAACTTAACAATCAAGTGAATGTTAAGGGCGGTATCTCCGATGAAAGCAAATTAGCTGCTGAAGACAACATCGGTGTTGTTTCCGACGGTTCCGATACATTGAAATTGCGCTTGGCGAAAGAATTGAAAGGCTTAACGTCTGCTACTTTCACAAACGGCGGCAATAATACTGTTATCAATGGTGATGGTATGACAATCAATCGTGCTGGCGGCAATGCAGTAAGTCTTACAAAAGACGGCTTAAATAATGGCGGTAATAAGATTACGAATGTAGCTGACGGCACAGATCCTAACGATGCAGTTAATAAATCTCAATTGGATAAAGCTACAGCAGCTGCATCCACAACGGTATCGGCAGGTAATAATATTACTGTGACACCTAGCACCAATGCGAATGGTTCCAAGAACTATGAAGTAAGTCTCAAAGACCAAGTGACATTAGGCTCTGATGCTACGAAACAAATCGCGTTGGATGGTACTACAGGCACAATCAAAGCTGGTGATAAAGTTACAATCGACGGCAACAAAGGTACGATTAAAGCTGGCAATGTAACAATTGACGGTGAAAACGGTACAATCAAGGCTGGCGATAAGGTAACTATCGACGGTAAAGATGGCAAGATTGCGGCAGGCAAGGTATCTGTTGATGGTAAAGACGGTTATGTGACAGGTTTGGAAAACAAAGATTGGGATCCTAACAACATCACAAGCGGTCGTGCTGCTACAGAAGACCAATTGCAAAAATCTCACAAAGCCTTGGATAATAAGATTACTAACCTAGGTGATGAAATCACGAAAAAAGGTATGAATTTCGCCGGTAATACAGGTGAATTCCACCGTGATTTAGGCCAAAAGGTTACTATCAAAGGTGAAGGTACAGAGTCTGACGATAAATACTCCGGCGAAAATATTAAAACAGTAGCCGACCAAGATGGTAATGTTAATATCAAGATGGCGAAAAACCTTAAGACTGACAGCTTAACTACTGATAAGGTAAAAGTTGGTAAAAACGGTCAAGATGGCGTATCTATTACTGGCCCTAATGGTGCTGACGGTACAGACGGCAAAGTAGGTATCACAGGCAAAGACGGTAAAGATGCTGTATCCATGTCCGGTAAAGACGGCGTTGGTCATATCGGTTTAACTGGTAAAGACGGTCGTAATGCGGATATTACCGTTGATAAAGGTGATCCAGACTTAGATGGTAACGACATCACTCGTATTAAGTACCAAGACGAAAATGGTAAGACCCACCAAGTGGCAACTAAAGACGATGGTATGAAATACGGTGGCGATAGCGGTTCCGTAATCAAGAAAAAGCTTAACGAACAAGTTAATGTAGTGGGTGGCATTACTGATGCTAACAAGTTGACTACAGAAGACAATTTAGGTGTCGTATCCGATGGTACTGGCAACCTTAAGGTTCGTATGGCGAAAGACTTGAAAGGTCTTGAAACAGTAACCACTAAGGATGCTGCAGGTAATACTACTGTTATGAACGGTGGCGGTGTAACAATTACACCTGCTAGCGGTAATGCTGTAAGCCTTACTAAAGATGGCCTCAACAACGGCGGTAATACAATTACCAATGTAGGCCCTGGTGTAAACGGCACTGATGCAGTTAACGTAAATCAATTGAAAGGTGCTACAGATGGGTTAGCTAATGCTATTAACTCCGTAGCGGGCGAAACACAACGTGTAGGCGCACATGCAGCGGCTATGTCTGCATTGAAACCTATTCAATATGATCCATTGGAACCAACTCAAGTAATGGCTGGTATCGGTAATTATAGAGGTGAAACTGCGGCGGCTCTTGGCGTTGCACATTACACAGCAGAAGATACAATGTTCCATGTAGGCGTATCTGTTGGTAGCCACCATAACATGGTAAATGCTGGTGTAACTCGTAAATTCGGTACTTCCGATGCGAAGAAAGCAGTTCCTGAACGTTATAAAGGTGGTCCTATCAGCTCCATGTACGTAATGCAAGATGAAATGACTGCTTTGAAAGCTAAGTACGAAAAAGTACAACGCGACAATGAAGAAATGAGAGCACAAATTGCATTATTGATGCAACAAGCGGGCTTGAAATAATATGAAATAACATATTGATACGGCAGTGCTTATAAAAGGCGCCAAAAGCGAAATGCTTTTGGCGCCTTTTTGCATGCAAAAAATAATTTCATTATCTGTAATGAGCATATATAT
>SKEZ01000381.1_pt1 | contig 36430 bp, 27 predicted proteins | sample 4843881 | NCBI WGS metagenome assembly SKEZ01 (sample SAMN11008796, study PRJNA524170) | human gut metagenome | isolation source: fecal sample from pouch patient p1, p46 | place: Israel: Tel-Aviv | reverse complement strand
CCGCGGTTCAGCGCGCAGCTGCTTGATGAGGGCGACCGCCGCAACGTGCTCGACCGCTACCGCTACTGGACGGTCGAGGCGATCAAGGCCGATCTGGACGCGCGCGGCAGGCACCCTTTTGAAGTGGCCGTGGAGAACTGGACCCATGACTTCAACATCGGCTCCATGGTGCGCACAGCCAACGCGTTCACCGCGAACCGCGTGCACATCGTCGGCCCTCACAAATGGAACCGCAAGGGCGCGTTGATGACCGAGCTCTACCAGCACGTGGTCAACCACCCTTCCATCCAGGACCTTGTGGACGACTGGCACACACGCATCGCCGTCGAGCGCGCCGAGGCCGAACGGCATATCGCCGAACTTGAACCCCAGCTGCTTGAACTGGCGCCCGCCGACCCCCGCGCCGCCGACCTGCGTGTAGGGCTCAAGGAAGCCCGGCACCAACTGCACATGGCGCAACATGCCAGGGTCATCGCGCTTGACATTGTGCCAGGCGCGGCGCCGATCGAGACCTATGATTTTCCCGAACGCTGCCTCATGCTCTTTGGCGCGGAAGGCCCTGGCCTGTCACAGAAGGCCATCGATCTGGCGGACGATGTGGTGTACATCAGCCAGTTCGGCTCGGTGCGTTCGATCAACGCCGGGGCAGCGGCGGCCGTCTCGATGCACGCGTGGATCAGCCAACATATGGACACCGTGTGAACGCCGCCCCGCACGGCACCACCCGCGCCTGCTAGCCTTGCGGCGTGATCGAGATACAGGGCATTACCAAGACATTCGGTGCCAACCGCGTGTTGAACGATGTGAGTTTTGTGGCCGCAAACGGCGCGGTCACCGGATTCCTGGGGCCCAACGGCGCCGGCAAATCCACCACGATGCGCGTGCTGCTCGGGCTGATTACGCCCGACCACGGCACCGCGCTGATCGATGGCGTGCCGTATACGCGGCAGGCGAGCCCGATGAGCTCGGTCGGTGCCGTGCTCGACGCCAAATGCGCGCCGCGCAACCGCTCCGCTTACGCGTACCTGTGCGCGCTCGCCTACACGAACAACATCGCGCGCGGCCGCGTGGACGAGGTCATGGACCTGACCGGCCTCGCCAGTGTGAAGAAGACGAAGGCGGCCAAATTCTCGCTCGGCATGAGCCAGCGCCTCGCGATCGCGGCGGCGCTGCTGGGCGACCCGAAGAACCTCGTGCTCGACGAGCCGGTGAACGGCCTCGATGCCGAGGGCGTCAAATGGGTGCGCGACCTGTGCCGCAACTGCGCGGCACAAGGGCGCGCGGTGCTGCTCAGCTCGCACCTGATGAACGAGGTGGCGCTCACCGCCGACAATCTGGTGATCATCGGCGAAGGCCGCATCCTGCGCACCGGTACCGTGGCCGACTTCGTGAAAGAGCATTCGCGCCACCTGCTCTCGGTCGTCACGCCGGACGCCGGGAAGATGCATGCGATGCTCGCCGCGTCGCCCATGGTGCGCATCACCGAGAAGCCGGTGGATTCGGGGTACCCTGCCGACGCGCGCGCCTTTGAGATCGAGGGCGCGGATTTCGCCGCGGTCGCGCGCGGATTCGCCGCACACCAGATCATCGCATACCAATTCGTGCGCCAGCAGGTCTCGCTTGAGCAGGCGTACATGGAACTGACCCACGGGCATGCGCGCTATGTTGCTGCGCAGCCCACCCAACAGCCGCAGAACGGAGGTGCGCGATGAGCGCAACCCAGCCGGCCGAACGCCATGCCGCGCACCGGCCCGTACACACGTTGACCTTCGCCGGCGCGGTGCGCTCGGAGTGGTGCAAGATGTGGAGCGCCATGTCCACCTATGTGCTGCTTGTGCTGTGCGTGGCGTTCTTCGCCGTCAACAGCCTGATGATCGGCTGGCTCCTCAATTTCATGGCGTCGCAGGAAGCCATGCCGGTGGGCATGGAAGACGTATGGACCACGGCGAGCACCGGCGCGACCGACGGCATGCTCATCGTCGGCATCCTGGGCGTCATGGTCATGACAAGCGAGTATTCGAGCCAATCCATCATCACGTCGCTCACCGTGAACCCGCGGCGCGCGATGTTCATGGACGCGAAGGCGCTCGTACTGGCCGCGGTCACCTTCCTCGCCTCGTTCGTGGGTGTGCTCGTGGCGTGGGGCTGCGCATGGCTCATGGTGCACGGCGCGGTCTCGACCGGCACGCAGGCGATGCCCGCGGCGCTGCCGTGGGTCACGCTGCTCGGCGTGCCGCTCGCGATGGCGCTCACCGCGGTCATGGCGATGGGATTCGGCGCCATGCTGCGTTCCACCGTGGGCGGTGTGCTGTGCGTCGTAGGACTGTTCACACTGCTGCCGCCGATTCTGCAGCTCGCGCAACTGCTCGGCGACCGCTTCGCGTGGATCGTCTCGGTCAACAACTGCCTGCCGTCCAGGGCACTGGAATCGTTCATCGGCGCCGGCGCCTCGTCGTTCGCCAACAGCATGGGCGCCGCCATGACGGTCGGATCGACCCAGCCGTTCCAGCCCACATGGGGCTGGGCCGGCGTGATCCTCCTGGCATGGGCTATGGCGGTCTATGCCGCCGGCGCGGCCGTCACCGCCAAGCGCGACGTCAAGTAGCGCGGGCCTCGTCACATTTGGTTCGTATAGTAAGAGGCATGCCAACATTCACACGCGAAGAAATTATCCATCTGGGTGATCTGGCTCGCATTGCGCTCACCGACGAGGAAATCACTCGTATGCAGAGCGAGCTCAATGTGATCGCCGACGCCATCGACTCCGTGCAGGAAGCCGCCACCGCGGACGTGGAGCCGACTGCCAACCCCGTGCCGCTCGAGGCATACCTGCGCCCGGACGTGCCAGTCACGCCACTGCCGCAATCCGAAGTGCTGGCCGCCGCGCCGGCCACCGCCGACGGCATGTTCGTGGCGCCGCAGATCCTGGGGGAGGAGTGACATGACCGATACCACTGAACTCGTCAAACTGTCCGCCGTGCAGATGGCGGAGAAACTGCGCGCCAAGGAGATCACGAGCCGTGACCTCGTCTCCGCGCAGCTCGACGTGATCGACGCCGCAGAGCCATCGATCAAGGCGTTCCTGACCGTCTCGGGCGAAGCCGCCCTTGAGCAGGCGGACGCGTTCGACAATCTGTCTGACAGCGAGAAGGCCGAACTGCCCGAGCTCGCCGGCGTGCCGATCGCGATCAAGGACATGATCGTGACGAAGGGCATCCAGACGACGGCCGCCTCGCGCATCCTCGAAGGCTGGATTCCGCCCTACGACGCGACCGTGATTGAGAAGCTCAAGGCCGCGCACATGCCGCTGCTCGGCAAGACGAACCTCGACGAGTTCGCGCAGGGCTCGTCGACCGAGCATTCCGCATACCAGAATACGAGCAACCCGTGGGACGTGGAGCGCGTGCCCGGCGGATCCGGCGGTGGCTCCGCCGCGGCCGTCAGCGCGTTCGAGGCCCCGCTCGCCCTCGGCACCGACACCGGCGGCTCGATCCGCCAGCCGGGCGCGCTGACCGGCACGGTCGGCGTCAAGCCGACGTACGGCGGCGTCTCGCGCTTCGGCGCGATCGCCATGGCCTCTTCGCTCGACCAGATCGGCCCCGTGACGCGCACCGTGCTCGATTCCGCGCTGCTGCAGGAGATCATCGGCGGCCACGACAAGCGTGACTCGACGTCGATTCCCGAAGGCCCGCGCCCGATGGTCGCCGCCGCGCGCGAAGGCCAGCGCCGCGACCTCAAGGGCCTCAAGGTGGGCCTCGTGAAGGAGCTCAACGGCGAAGGCTTCCAACCGGGCGTCGAAGCGCGCTTCCATGAGGCGGTCGACATGCTCACCGCCATGGGCGCCGAGGTCGTGGAGGTCTCGTGCCCGAACTTCAAGTACTCGCTCGGCGCGTACTACATCATCATGCCGTCCGAAGTCAGCTCGAACCTGGCGCGGTACGACGGCATGCGCTACGGCCTGCGCGTCATGCCGCCGGAAGATGTGGCGCAGACCGCCGCGAACATGATGGCGACCACGCGCGAAGCCGGCTTCGGCGACGAGGTCAAGCGGCGCATCATCCTCGGCACCTACGCGCTTTCGGCCGGCTACTACGACGCTTGGTACGGCTCAGCGCAGAAGGTGCGCACACTGATCATCAACGACTTCAAGAAGGCGTTCGAACAGGCCGACGTGCTCGTCTCCCCGACGAGCCCGACGACCGCGTTCAAGTTCGGTGAGAAGATGGACGACCCGCTGGCCATGTACATGAACGACATCGCCACGATCCCGGCCAACCTCGCCGGTGTGCCGGCCATGAGCATCCCCGCCGGACTGTCCGACGACGGCCTGCCGGTCGGCTTCCAGTTCATCGCGCCGCAGCAGCGCGACGAAGTGATGTACAAGCCGGCGGCGGCGCTCGAAGCCGCGCTCGAGGAGAGCTGGGGCGCGCCGATCTGGAGCTCGCTCAAGACGCCGTGGCTCGATGGACTGAACAAGTGAAGGTGGCAGGAAAGTAATTATGGCTGAACAACTCATGAAGTATTCCGAGGCCGTCAAGAAGTTCGATCCGGTCATCGGCCTGGAGACGCATGTCGAGCTGAGCACGAACACCAAGCTGTTCTGCCCGGCCCCGATCTCGTTCGGCGCGGAGCCGAACACCGAGCTGACCCCAGTGAGCCTCGGCCTGCCGGGGTCGCTGCCGGTGATCAACGAGGCGGCGGTGGATTACGCGATCAAGCTCGGTCTTGCGCTGCACTGCCAGATCAACGAGTGGAGCCAGTTCTCGCGCAAGAACTACTTCTACCCGGACATGCCGCGCGATTACCAGATCTCGCAATACGACAAGCCGACGAACGGCGAAGGCTACCTCGACGTGGAGCTTGAGGACGGCACCGTGTTCCGCGTGCCGATCGAGCGCGCGCACATCGAGGACGACGCCGGCAAGAACACGCATGTGGGCGGCGCCGACGGCCGCATCGAGGGCGCCGACCATTCGCTCGTCGACTACAACCGTGCGGGTGTGCCGCTCATCGAGATCGTGACGAAGCCGATCGAGGGCGCCGGCGACCGCGCGCCGGAGATCGCGGGCGCGTACATGCGCGCGATCCGCGACATCGTGCGCGCGCTCAACATCTCGCACGCGCGCATGGAGCAGGGCAATATGCGCGCCGATGTGAATGTCTCGCTGCGCCGCGACCCGTCCGACCCGTTCGGCACGCGTTCGGAGACCAAGAACGTCAATTCGTTCCGCGGCATCGAACGCACGATTCAGTACGAGATCCGCCGCCAGGCCGCGATCCTCGACAAGGGCGGCGAGATCCTGCAGGAGACGCGCCACTGGGACGAGGCCTCGCAGGCCACCGCCGGCGGCCGTGTGAAGTCCGACGCCGACGACTACCGCTACTTCCCGGACCCGGATCTGGTGATGCTGCACATCACGCCCGAGCATGTGGAAGAGATCCGCAAGCAGATGCCGGAGATGCCGCGCGAGCGCCGCAACCGCCTCAAGGGCGAGTGGAACTTCAGCGACATCGAGATGCGCGACGTGGTCAACGCCGACGCGCTCGACCTGATCGAGGAGACCGTCAAGCTCGGCGCCACGCCGGCCGGCGCCAAGAAGTGGTGGCTCGGCGAGCTTTCGCGCGAAGCCAACGCGAAGGGCGTGGCCCTCGAGGAGCTCGACATCACGCCGCAGGCCGTGGCCGATGTGGAGCGCCTGATTGCGGACGGCAAGCTCAACGACAAGCTGGCCAAGCAGACCGTGGCGTTCGTGCTCAAGGGCGAAGGCACGCCGGAGCAGGTCGTGGAGGGCCATGGCTTCAAGGTCGTCTCCGACGATGGGGCGCTGCAGGCCGCCGTGCAGGAGGCGCTCGACGCGAACCCGGATGTGGTGGAGAAGCTCAAGGGCGGCAACATGAAGCCGATGGGCGCCATCATCGGCGCGGTCATGCGCGCCACGAAGGGCCAGGCGGACGCCAAGGCCGTCACGAAGATCGTCATGGAGAAGATCAAGGGCTGAGCGCGCGTGCGCGTGACCGCCTGACTGTGTGCCTGCCCGGGGCCGTGCGCCCTGGGCAGGCACACCTGTTTTTTCGGCGTATATCCGGCGTTTGTTCGACGACCTCTTAGCATACAATGGGAAGATTGGAGGATGTGGGATTCTCTGATGACAGGATTAAAGGAATGATCATGGTTGAGACAGACGACCGTCTGCAGGGGGAACAGGACCGCCCGCGGGAGCTGCCCGCGCGCATTGACATACCCGATATCAGAGGGGAAATGGTGTATCTGCGCCCTGCCACGCAGCAGGACCTGGAGAAGATGGACGCCATAGACGCATACGTGAACGCCTCGGGGCTCACCGGCAAGGACCGCGTGGCCGAACGCGCCGCCGTGCATGCGTGGGTGCTGCGTTCGGAGGCCTGGGCCAACGGCACCGACGCCGGCAGCGGCATCGACGACCCCGAACAGCGCCGCACGATCGCGTGGTCGTTGATGACCACGCCCGACGACTGCGAAAGCGAGACGGTCGACGCGCAGAGCGCGACCGAGTTCCTCGGCATGATCTTCCTCATCGACATCGACGGCTGGGCGCGTTCGGCGCGCATCCAAGTGATCCTGGGCAAGGATTACCGTGGGCGCGGCTATTCGCGTGATGCGATGCCGCGCGTCATGACCTATGGATTCGCCGAACCGCCGGAGGGCCTGGGGTTGCACCGCATCTGGGTGGCGGTGCCCGAAAAGAACACGCGGTCGTACTCCGTCTACCAGTCGCTTGGCTTCGTGCCGTCGGGCGTCTCGCGCCATGCCCTGTGGGACAACCGCCTCGGCAAATACCAGGACCTCAACGTGCTCGACACGCTCGACGACGAATTCGATCCGGTGCGCGCGATGGACGCGTTCGGCATGCACGTCATCACGTCGAACCCGGGCATGGAAAAGGCGCTTTCGCAGCATGAGCACACGCTCGCGATCCGCAAGCAGCAGCTGCTCGCCGAATCCGGCGCCGTCATGGAGCCGGACGCGCAGGGCGACACAACAGACAAGGCAGGGATCGGCGAGCGCATGCGCTCCGATTCCGAGCGCATCGCGCAGGACGCGGTCGAATCGGAGAACACGTGGCCGTACAATTCGGCGGAGCGCAAAACGTCGAAGAAGGCGTGGTGGCGCACGTTGGGCCACGACCGCATGAAGCGCCGCGCGCACACCGACGCCGACGACCAGTGAGAGCAAGGACACCAAAAGGACACCATGAGCGCAGAAGACCTCGACAACTATGAGACGAACGCCGAACTCGCGTTGTACAAGGAATACCGCGACGTGATCAAGCTGTTCACCTACGTCGTGGAGACCGAGCGGCGGTTCTATCTGGCGAACAAAGTGGATTTCAACGTGCGTTCGGCAGGGCAGGACGTGTATTTCGACGTGCGCCTGACCGACGCATGGGTGTGGGACGTGTACCGTTCCAGCCGCTTCGTCAAGAACGTGCGCATCGTCACGTTCAAGGACGTGAACGTGGAGGAAGTGCAGAAAAGCGACATCGACATTCCCGAAGGAATGTGAATCCGTCAGCCTACACCGAACTGAGTGGGGCCAATGGTCATGCCACGCCTTACAATCGTAAGGTGAAATCCAACGATGCGCCGTCTTGTGTGGCGTTTTCAAGCCAGGTTCGCCGGCAATCCCCGCATATCACCATGGTGACCATGACCATAGGCCGCCGGCGGCCACTGTGAACCTAAAGGAGTGCAACAGCGTGTCTGACAAGGAATCCGTAGTCATCATCGGCGGCGGCCCCGCTGGGCTGACTGCCGCTTGGGAACTGATCAAGGATGGCGGCGACGCGCGCTACGACGTGACGGTGCTCGAGGAAAGCCAGGAGTTCGGCGGCATCGCGCGCACCGTACGCCACAATGGCAACCGCATGGACATCGGCGGCCACCGCTTCTTCTCTAAAGACGACCGCATCATGCAGTGGTGGGCGCAGACGCTGCCGCTGCAGGGCGCGCCGTCGTACGACGACAAGAAGCTGGGGCGCAGCCATGAGCTCGAACCGGGCGGACCCGACCCGGAGAAGACCGACAAGGTGATGCTCAAGCGCCACCGTGTCTCGCGCATCTTCTGGAACAAGCATTTCTTCGATTACCCGATCTCGCTCTCCGTGTCCACGCTCAAGGCGATGGGTCCGCGCATCACGGTGGAAGCCGGGTTCTCGTACCTCAAGTCCGTGTTCCACAAGCTGCCGGAAGACAATCTGGAGAACTTCTACATCAACCGCTTCGGCCGCAAGCTCTATTCGATGTTCTTCGAGGGCTACACTGAGAAGCTGTGGGGCCGCCACCCCTCCGAGATCTCGGCCGACTGGGGCTCGCAGCGCGTCAAGGGCCTGAGCATCATGGGCGTGCTGAAGAACGCCGTGCAGAAGCTGCTGCCGAAGAAACGCAGCAACGCCGAAGTGGAGACGTCGCTCATCGAGGAGTTCTGGTACCCCAAGCTCGGCCCCGGACAGCTGTGGGAGACCGTCGAACAGAACTGCGTGGACGCGGGCGTGACCGTGCTCACCGGCGCCAAGGTGGTGGCGATCCACCGCGAGAACGGCGTGATCGCCTCGGTCGACTACGAAGACGCCGAAGGCAAGCGCACCACACTCAAGGCCGACCAGTTCATCTCGTCGATGCCGGTGAAGGACCTTGTGGAAGCGCTCGACACCGAGCAGGACCCGGCGCCGCAGGACATGGTGGCCGTGGCCAAGGGCCTGCCATACCGCGACTTCGTGACGGTGGGCATCCTCGTCAAGCGCCTCAAGCTCAAGAACACGACCGACATCCCCACGCTCGGCAACCCGCCGATCGTGCCGGACTGCTGGATCTACGTGCAGGACCCGGGCTACAAGGTGGGGCGCCTGCAGATCTTCAACAACTGGAGCCCCTACCTCGTCAAGGACGTCGACGACACCGTGTGGATCGGCCTCGAATACTTCTGTGAGGAAGGCGACGACTTCTGGAACATGACCGACGAGGAGGCCACGCGCTTCGCCATCAAGGAGCTCACCCGCATGGGTGTGATCAACGGCGCCCACGAAGTGCTCGATGCGCACCGCGAACGTGTCAAGAAGGCCTATCCTGCCTATTTCGACACCTACGACCAGATGCCGGAACTCGTGGAATACCTCGATTCCTTCGGCAACCTGTATTGTGTGGGCCGCAATGGCCAGCACCGCTACAACAACATGGACCATTCGATGGCCACCGCCATCGAAGCGGTGGGCAACATCAAGGAACACCGGACCTCGAAGAGGAACGTGTGGTCCGTCAACACCGAAAAGTCCTACCACGAATCCAAATAAACCCATAAACCGGCGGCCGGCGGCGCGGGGCCTCCATGGGGAGGAAGGCCCCGCATGCCGCTCGCACGGCGGGCATAGCGCGCTGTACAGTCGCCGTTCCGTTGTACAGTAGGGGACGTCCGGCGGAACAATGCCGGACATTCCCCAAATTGACGACGGCATCGTCTGATGCTTGTTCGTACAACTCTTTGCTCAGCCATGGCGATCTCCATGCATGGCCAAAGAAAGGCACAACTCAATTGGCAACAACCTCAAACCTAGACGAGATGAAACTCCCGGAGCTCAAAGAGCTGGCCAAGCAACTGGGCCTGCGGGGCGTCTCCACCATGCGCAAGGGCGATTTGATTGCAACGCTGCAGGCCGCCCGCAGTGGCGGCGAAGCCCCGGCCGGAGTGACCGTGCGCGCCCCCAAGGCCGAGAGCGCCGCCGCCCAAAGGACCAAGAAGCAGGAACAGCCTGCGCCGGCCGCCGAGGAGCGGCAGCCCGCGCCCAAGGCACAGGCCGCCGCACAGGAGCCGGCCCAGGATGAGTCGCCGGCCCCGCAGAGCAACATGGAGATGAAGGTCACCGCACGCCGCGTGCGCAAGCGCCGCGGTGCGGAGGCGCCGGCCACCGGCCGCACCGACGACGAGGCCGCGAGCAAGGCCGCCGATGACCTGCTCAGCACGCTCGACCTGCACGGCGACGGCCAGAAGCAGGGCCGCCGCAACGCAGAACCCCGCCCACGCCGCGGCCGCCACGCCGCCGATGTGGACGAGCAGCCGCGCCACCGCCACGCCGAACCGCGCGAGGTGCCGCAGGACCTCGACGAGATCCTCGACTCGCTGCCCGTGCACAAGAACGCCGATCACGAATCGTCGAACACGCGCGCCGAGGCGCCGCACCGCGGCCGCAACCGCGCGAACAACGAGCGCAACGAGCGCAACAACAACCGCCGCAACAAGAACCGCGACAACGACAAGCGCGAGGAGCAGTCGGCGGACCTGGTGCCCGTGGCCGGCATCGTTGACGTGCTCGATTCGTACGCGTTCATCCGCACATCCGGCTATCTGCCCGGCCCCAACGACGTGTATGTCTCGATGGGCCAGATCAAGAAGTACGGCCTGCGCAAGGGCGACGCCGTCAAGGGCTCGATCCGCACACCGCACGAAGGCGACCGCCGCAACCAGCGCCAGAAGTTCGTGCCGTTGCAGTCGATCGATTCGATCAACGGCATGAGCGTGGAGGAGGCCTCGCGCCGCCCGCAGTTCAGCAAGCTCACGCCACTCTACCCGAACGAGCGCCTGCGCCAGGAGACGACGCCGAACCGCCTGACCGGCCGTCTGATCGACATCGTCGCGCCGATCGGCAAGGGCCAGCGCGGCCTGATCGTCTCGCCGCCGAAGGCCGGCAAGACGATCACCTTGCAGAACATCGCGAACGCGATCGCCACGAACAACCCCGAGGTGTACCTGATGGTCGTGCTCGTGGACGAGCGCCCCGAAGAGGTCACCGACATGGAGCGCACCGTGCAGGGCGAGGTCATCTCGTCGACATTCGACCGCCCGGCCTCCGACCACACGACGGTGGCCGAGCTCGCGATTGAACGCGCCAAGCGCCTTGTGGAACTGGGGCAGGACGTGGTCGTGCTGCTCGACTCGATGACGCGACTGGCCCGCGCCTACAACATCGCGGCGCCGGCTTCGGGCCGCATCCTGTCGGGCGGTGTGGACGCGCAGGCACTTTACCCGCCGAAGAAGTTCTTCGGCGCCGCCCGCAACATCGAAAACGGCGGTTCACTCACGATCATCTCGTCGGCGCTTGTGGAAACCGGCTCAAAGATGGACGAAGTGATTTTCGAGGAGTTCAAGGGCACCGGCAACATGGAGCTGCGCCTGAGCCGCGAGCTCGCCGACAAGCGCATGTTCCCGGCCGTCGACATCAACGCTTCGGGCACGCGCCGCGAAGAGCTGATCACCGACCCGCACGAACTGCCGGTGATCTACCGCCTGCGCCGTCTGCTCGGCGGCCTTGAACCCGAGCAGGCGTACCAGACGCTCGTGCCGCGCCTCAAGAAGACGATGACGAACCATGACTTCTTCGGTGCGATTCTGCAGCAGGGCGGTGGCGCGATCAACGGCAATACCGATCACTGATCCGCGTACGCGTACAGCATGAAAGGGGCGCTTCCCGTACAGCACGGCAAGCGCCCCCTTCAATGCATGCTGAGCGACGCTCCGTGCCCGCTCCGTCCGCATTTGGGCGCTCGGCGTATCGGCCCATGGCGTAGGGGGAACCGCCCGCATGCGCCTATTGTGGATAGAGGATTTGACGAGGTCATTCTGGAAGGCGTGTGCATGATGACTGACCATGAAAGCGATGCGTGTGCGTTAGACGACAAAGACCGTATCATCCTTGAATCACTCGAACATGATGGCCGCATGACGCTTGCGCAACTCGCCACGGCAGCCTCGCTCTCCGTGTCCGCCACACAGTCACGTGTGCAGAAACTCGAGCACAAAGGCGTCATCACCGGGTACAAGGCGATCCTCGACCATGAGAAAAGCGGCCAGCCGGTGAGCGCATACATCTCGCTCACCCCGCTCGACTACACCGAGGCGTCGCTGATCCCCGACCGGCTGCGTGACGTGGACGGCATCATCTCGTGCGACGCCGTCTCCGGCTCATCGAGCTATCTGCTCATGGTGCGCGTGGCGTCGACGCGCAAACTGGAGACGCTGCTCAACACAATCCACGCAGCGGTGCCGGTCAGCACCGACACGACGATGGTGCTGCGCCGCTATTTCGCGAAGTGAACCCCGCCGCGGTATGCTCAACACCATGACTATTGAACACCAAGAACCGCAGCGTTCCGCTGCGCGCGCAGACGGCGAAACGGTCATCGATTCCGAAGGCGACTGGCACGACGCCGAAACCAAACAGATTGTGCAGCGCATCGAAGTGCTGCGCCAATCCATCGACAACATCGACATGGCCATAGTGGCGTTGCTGGCCGAACGATTCAAGGCCACGACGCAAGTGGGGGTGCTCAAGGCCGAAGCCGGGTTCGCCCCGGCCGACTACACACGCGAGGAATACCAGATCGAACGCCTGCAGCAGATCGCACAAGGTGCTGGGCTCGACCCGCAGATCGCGCTCATGTACAAGGAATTCGTGGTAACCGAAGCCAAGAAACGCCACAAGCGCATCGCGGACTCCGGCGACGACCCAGGCGTGCTCGACATCTTCGCATAGCCACCAACAGGAACCCACCACAGGAACGGAGAACCACACCGTGCACAGGAGTCTGCGCCACATCTGCGGCGCCACACTGGCCGTGGCACTCGCGGCGATCACACCCGCGATGCCCGCATCGGCCGCCACGCCATCGCCGGGGCAGCAGGTGGCGGCGCAGGACGCCGCCGCACGATTCGTGGGGCATGATGTGTTCACCACCCTCGAAGTGATCGACGCCCGCCGGTTCTACATCGCCCCGCGCGAAGGTGGCAACGGGATCACCCACATCGCGACCAACGCCGCCCTGCCGTGGGACGCGAGCGTGGACTACACGCTCGACGGGCCGAGCGCCACCGGCGTGCAGGTGCACGGGGCGAAAGGCATGGTCGGCATCCATGTGCACATACAGCCCAACAATCTGGCACAGGGCGACATGCAGCGGTTCGCACGGCAATTGCGCCCCGTGGTGGTGTTCACCATCCCCACACGCGACTGCACCGACATCAGCGCGGACGAGGGCGTCTCGCTCACCCAATCGGGGCAGAGCACCATGGTGGCGGCCACCGAGAATCCCGGCGAAGCCGTCGACTTCCGCGTATACGCCGACGCCAAGCGGTTTTCGATGAGCCCGGTGGCGCTCGCCGCGCTTTCCGCGGACACGCCCGACCATTACGCCAGCGCCCTGCGCACGCTCGCCGACCAGTCAGGACGGCTGACCTCGTCCATCGACGCCGACGCCAGCACGCAGGCTGCCAACGGCGCACACGCCGAACTCATCGCCACCCTCGCCACACTGCGCGACCAGGAGCGGGCGCTCGCCAAGTCAGCGATCGAGGAGCGCACCGCAAACCACCAACGCGCGTTCCATGATTACATGGCCGCATATGTGGGCTCGTACACCAACCACCTGTCCGGCTCGATCGGCACCAAAACGCAGCTCAGCGCGCTCATGGGCACTGCGGGGGAGCTCAAGGGGGACACACCCCTTGCACATGCGGTCACCGGACTGGCCACGGCGGTCAACGAGCTGAGCGATGCGCACCAGCACACGGGCGCCGCCGACGAGGTGGACCGGATCATCCAGCGCATCCGCCAGCAGGGCACGCAAGGGCTCGCCGAGGAGCTCAAGAAGACCGCCGGCGAACAGACGCGCATCGGCGCCAAAGAGTACAGTGCGGGCCAATCGCAGCTGTCGCAGGCCATGATCCCGTATTCCATGGCGTATACAGACGCCTACACCGCGCATCTCGACACACTCGCGGGCGGCAATGTGGGCGCCGCCGCGCAGTTCGAGCAGCAGGCGATCGAACAAACGAACGCGGACAACGCCACCGACCCCACGCTGAGCGGCGATATGCAGGGCGTGAACGCGGCGATGGCGACCTTGGCGTCCGCGCGTGAGCACACCGGCGCCGGCAGTGCCGCACGGCAGGTCCTGCTGCGGTTCTCCGGCCGGTTCGGCGGTGATTCGGCCGGCACAGACGGCGTGGAGCCGATCAACGAGATGCAGCCGGCGTTGCGGCATTCGCCGCTCGCCCAGCAGGCATACCGTGACTGGTACACCTATTCGATCGGCGGCCGTGCCGAGATGCTGCGCGCCAAGCGCATCGCCGCGGCCCGCGCCGAGGAGCAGAAGGCGCGTTCGGCGAACGGCGGCGATGACATGTCGACGCTCGTCAGCGCATCGAACGACGACGCTTCGGCCGACGTGGCGAAATACGCGGGTTCCGTCACGAAGTCGCTCGGTGGCGGTGGCTCCACTGCGACCGCGCAGGGCGGCGGCAGCACCACGCATACGGGCGGTGGGTCGATTCCCGAAAGCGAACGGCTTGCCACACAGCTGGGCTATTCCGGCTTGGCGAACCACCAGCCGATTGTGCCCAGCACGCAGCACCTCATCGACGAGACCGTGCAGATCGGTTCGATGGCGCAGGCACTCAGCGCCGCGGCCGACGCGATGGGCGCCGATGGCGCGTTGGGGCGGCAGGTGGCCGCCTCCGGCGCCGTGCAGGCGGGGGAGGCCTCGGCGTTGGATTCGCGCATGGTAATCGTCACGAACCCGTTGCGCTGATGGTCTTAGATGCAGAAAGGGGCGGGTGGTGCCGTGTGCACCACCCGCCCCTTATACGTCCATGGGGGACGTGTGCGGCTTACTTCGCCTTCGGCTTCTTGGCCGGCGGCTCACCGAGCTCGCTTTCGGCCACCACGATTGTCTCGGACTCGTCGCCTTCCGGCTCCTCACCGTTGGACTGCAGCGTGTTAACCACTTCGATTGCGCGTTCGAGCGAGAAATCGCCGATCACGCGGCCGGCTTCGGCGATGTCGCTCAGGGCCGCGCGGATTGAGGCGCGCACATCGTCGCTCACCGCGAGGCGCACGCGTTCAATCGGCGTCTTCATCGAGACCTTGGCCTTCGACTTGATGCCGCGCAGCGCAGCGAGCGTGGCGCCCGCATGCGCCAGGATGTCCGGCGAGACGTTGAATGCGGCCGTGGCGTACGGGAGCGGCTTCGGCCATGGCGCGGTGTGCACCGAGCCTTCGCCGGCATGCATCCAGCTCCACACCTCTTCGGTGGAATACGGCAGGTATGGGGCGAGCAGGCGCGCGAACGCGTCGAGTCCCAGGCCGAGCGTGGTGCGTGCCGAGAGCACCGCCGCCTCGCTCGGCGTATTGCCGGTGGCGTCGGCCGTGCCGTAGGCGCGGTTCTTGACGAGCTCGATGTAGTCGTCGCAGAACTGCCAGAAGTAGTTCTCGATGACCTCGAGCGCCTTGGAGTGCTCGTAGTTGTTGAGGTAATCGGTGGCCTGCTTGACCACGAGCGACATCTTGGCCATGGCGGCGCGGTCAAGCGGCTCGGTCACGTCCTGCGGACGCCACGTGGCCGTGGCCCCTTGCGCCACATGGTGCTGATCGTCCTCACGGCCGATCGCGAGCGCGAATTTGGTGGCGTTGAGCAGCTTGATTGCGAGTCTGCGGCCGATCTTCATCTGGCCTTCGTCGTACGTGGCGTCGAGGCCCAGACGCGCGGACGCGGCCCAGTAGCGCACAGCGTCGGCACCGTACTTCTCGATCGGCTCGTTCGGCACCACCACGTTGCCCTTGGACTTCGACATCTTCTTGTGGTCCGGGTCCAGGATCCAGCCGGAAAGCGTGGCGTTGGCCCACGGCAGGCAGTCGTTCTCCAGCTGCGCGCGGTCGATCGTGCTGAACAGCCAGGTGCGGATGATGTCCTGGCCCTGCGGGCGCAGGTCCATGGGGAACGTGGCGGCGAACAGCGCCTCGTTGTCTTCGCCCGGTTCGCCCCAGCCGGTCACGATCTGCGGGGTGAGTGACGACGTGGCCCACGTGTCCATGATGTCGGGCTCGGCCATGAAGCCGCCCGGCTGGTTGCGCTGCTCCTCGGTGTATCCGGCCGGCACGTCGGTCGTCGGGTCGATCGGCAGCACATCCTCGCTCGGCGTGATCGGGTTCTCGTAATCCGGTTCGCCGTCCGCGTTGAGCGGGTACCACAGCGGGAACGGCACGCCGAAGAAGCGCTGGCGCGAGATGAGCCAGTCGCCGTTGAGGCCGTGCACCCAGTTCTCGTAGCGCACGCGCATGAAGTCGGGGTGGAAGTTGAGCTCCTTGCCGCGCTCGATGAGCTTGGCGTTGAGCGCCTTGTTGGTGCCGCCGTTCTGCAGGTACCACTGGCGTGACGTGACGATCTCGAGCGGCTTGTCGCCCTTCTCGTAGAAGTTCGTCATACGCGTCGTCGGCTTGGGGTCGCCGTCCATGTCGCCGGACTCACGCAGCGCATCCACCACGATCTTGCGCGCGGAGAACGTGGTCTTGCCTTCGATCTGCTCGAAGAGCGCCTTACCGGCGTCGTCGGTGATCCAGTCGGGCATGTCCATGACGATGCGGCCGTTGCGCTGGATGATCGAACGCAGCGGCAGGTGCAGGTCGCGCCACCATTCCACGTCGGTCTGGTCGCCGAAGGTGCAGCACATGGCGATGCCGGCGCCCTTGTCCATCTCGGCCGCCGGGTGCGCCAGGATCGGCACGCGCACGTTGAACAGCGGCGACGTGACCATCTTGCCGAAGTACGGCTTGTACCGCTCGTCGTCGGGGTGCGCGATGAGCGCCACGCACGCGGGCAGCAGTTCGGGGCGCGTCGTCTCGATGTAGATCGGTGAATCGTCTTCGAAGCTGAACGCGATGCGGTGGTAGAAGCCCGGGTATTCACGCGATTCGAGCTCCGCCTGCGCCACGGCCGTCTGGAACGTCACGTCCCACAGGCCCGGCGCGTCCTGCTGGTACGCCTCGCCGCGCTCCAGATTGTGCAGGAACGCCTTCTGCGCCACGCGCTGCGCGTGGTCACCGATCGTGTGGTAGGTGCGCGACCAGTCGATCGACAGGCCGAGCTCGCGCCAGAGCTCCTCGAAGCGCTCTTCGTCTTGCGCGGTGAGCTTTTCGCACAGTTCGATGAAGTTGCGGCGTGAGATCGGCACCTGGTCCTTGGCCTGGATCTTCTTGCCCTCGGTGCCTTCGAACGGCGGCTTGAAGTCGGGGGCGTACTTGAGCGAGGTGTCCACGCGCACGCCGTAGTAGTTCTGCACGCGGCGCTCGGTGGGCAGGCCGTTGTCGTCCCAGCCCATCGGGTAGAACACGCGGAAGCCGTTCATGCGCTTGAAGCGCGCGATGATGTCGGTGTGCGTGTACGAGAACACATGGCCCACGTGCAGCGAACCGGACACGGTGGGCGGAGGGGTGTCGATCGAGTAGACGGCGCTGCGCTCGCCCGGATTGTCGAATGTATAGGTGCCGTCGGTGTCCCAGACGTCGCGCCACTTGGATTCAAGCCCGTCCACGCCCACACGGTCGGGCAGGGGGGTGAGATTGGCGCTGATGGAGATGTCTTCGCTATCAGTCATACCCGTCAGTCTAAAAAGCGACTGTGACATCACCGCGCGCGGAATCCCGCTGTTCCGTTGCTCGTATGGAATCGTAAGGGTTCCAGATTCCAATGGTTATGGAATGCGTTACATGGTCACCTTTTGATAGGTGTGGTCCGCATTCCAAACAGGGTTACCGCAATCACAGTGTGAATATGGTTCAACGATTTGTTGCTATTGTGAGAAATGATGTGGCGTTATCGCATAAAGAAATCACCTTAATCAAACAAGTGCAATCTGCGTGTCGGTAAATTTATATGTGATAGAATCAGGTTATCGTTCCGATAGTGGAATGATAATATTATATTAAATCAATGGGGGTATTTAAAATGAAAAAGACACGCTTACATATTTTGTTGCCGGCTCTTGTCGCAGCTGGCCTGCTTTCCCCTGCGCCGGCCGCGTTCGGCAATGAGCCTGCAATCCAAAGGTCCTGTCCTGAGTTGGGCAATACCTATGTCACTGCCACGATTACTAATGCCAATGCGTATGTTCCCTTTGGATCCATCCTTCGCTCAGGTCCTGGTGGAACAGTCACTGCAACTCAACATATTGCATATACGTCAACGGTCAAAAGCAGTGTTTCGGGCAATATTTCAGCGGGGGAAATCGTCTCCGCGTCGATTTCCGCCGGAGTTTCCAACGCAAAGTCGTCCACTACCGGTACCTCGTACACTTACTCGCATCCCATTTCAAATGGCAAATACGGTAATCTGCAATGGGTGAATTGGGCCGCCACGGTAAGTGTAAAAAAGACCGTGGTGGTGAGTCCTTGCAACTTCTCGCAAATCGCAGCGGGAACCGCAACGGTGCCGCGTGATTCATGGGGGTACCGCTATTGGGAAAACTGATTGCATGCCGAACAGCAACCGTGCGCTGCCTTGCGATGACGGCGTTGCTTTCGGTGCTGTTGTTCAATGGGGCGGCCTGCGGTCGGGCGTCGCCCCAATCCACCGTAACAGCATCCATGCCGCAGGAGACGGATACGGCAGATGGCCATGTGCTCCCCAATCAACAGGTCGCACAGCTCAATGAGTCGATTCGTACGGTGAACGGCGAACCCGAGATGATTGTGGCGGAGGCTCGCCCAAGTTATCGTGTGAGCAACGGCACAGTCACGATGATGACCATTCGTGATGAAAGCGCTTCTTCGCAACCGGCCGGTATGTATACATTGACGACACAGTGCATTGGAACCGGTGAGCTGGATGTACGATTCACCATGGGTGATAAGACGGTGCAAGATGTGATGCGATGTTCGGCCGGTTCCATCTCTAATGGAACCATGTCTCTTGACGTCGACGAAACCGATCGCGTCGTTGTGGAAATCGCTCCATCGGACGGTGCGAAAGCCGAAATAGCCTACCGCATTGATGCGACGGACAGGGGGCAATGACACGGGTGTCCATGTGAATGGTTGAGGCAGGGGCCATATTCGCTGCCTCAACCATTCCTGATGGAAACGGTGTCATGCGATCTGGTAGAGGGGCAACCTCCAATCAATGAGATTCGCTTGTGGCACATGCAGGTTCTGTCGTGCGGCAATATGATCTGTGCCCGTGTACAGCCATGCGCTCGCCGCGTCCTGGCTCACGATCCGGTCGAATGCGCGCAGCTGTTCGCGGTACGACGCGAAGTCGGTCTGCGCGAGCGCCTTCGCGTACTGTTCCTGCGCGGCGCCGTTCTGGTAGCCGAACATCGCGCTGCCGTCCACGAACCGCGTGTAGTCGTGCGGGTCGTCCATCTCGATCAGGGCACACACATAGTCGCCGGCCTCCACGCGCGAGGCGAGCGTGGCCGAATCGACCACTTCGAGCGTGACCGGCATCGGGATCGCCGCCATCTCGTCCACGATTCGCTGCGCCAGATCGTGGTGCGCCTCGTCGGCGAGCAGTGTGAACGGCGTGAAATAGCCCGCCGTGAAATACCAGCGCATCGACTGCGCGCGCTCCAGATCGAAGGGGAACAGCGCGTTGAGGTCCTCATACCCGGGCTGCAGCTGCGAGATTGGGCCGCTCAACTGCGCTTTCGCATCCGGTTGCGTGCGCGCGATCTGCGCCGCGTCGATTGCGAAGCGCGTGAACCGGCGCACCTGTTCGTCGGAGAACGGGCTGCTGCCCGCATTGTTGAACGCCACGAGCGTCTTGCGCGTGCTGATGCCGTCGCTCACCTGCACGCCGTCGATCTTCGCGAGCTCGCTCGCCGCCTGCGCGCCCTGCGGCAGCGCCACGTCGAGCGAGCCGTCGCGCATGCCGCCCACGAGCGCCTCGTCGCTTGGCATGTACCGCAGCGTCACGCGCGCCAACGCCGGCTTGTCCTGCCAATAGTGCTCGTTGCGTGCCAGTTCGATCGTGTCGCCGGTGAACGAGCTGACGGTGAACGGGCCCGATCCATACGACGCGTGCGCGAAATCGGCGTCGTGCGCGTTCGGGTTGACGATGACGCCCGCACGGCCGGCGAGCGCCTCAAGCAGGCGCGGGTTCGGCTCGTGCAGCGTGATCACGACGGTCGTCTCGTCGGGGTTCTCCACGCTCGCCACATGCTTAAGGTGGTCCGAGCCCACCTGCTTGCCTTGGATCGTGCGCTGCAGTGACGCGACGACGGCGCTCGCGTTGAGCGGACTGCCGTCGGCGAACGTGGCGCCTTCGCGCAGCTGGAACGAGTAGCGCAGGCCGTCGGTCGACTCGCTCCAGCGCGCCGCCACGTTCGCGCTGATCGCGCGCTCGCTGTCCATGGTGAGGAGCGTCTGGTACACGTTGTCGACGAGCGCCTGCTCCACCGCGCGCTCGCCGTTCGTGCGGATGTCGAGCGACGACGGCTTGCTGCGCAGGCCGACCGTGATGTGCGCGCCCGATCGGCCGCCGAACGGCGAGCCGCCGTGCGGGCGCAGCAGCAGGAACGCACCGCCCGCGGCGAGCGCGAGCACGACGAGCACCACGGTGAAGACGATCCACGGGCGGACTGATGAACGGTTGCGATGGCTCATGGTCCCCGAGTCTAGCGGCTGCGGCGGCCCGTGGTGCGCGGCCGGCGGCGTTTGCGTGCGGCCACGGCCTCGCGCTCGGCTTCGAGTTCCAGGAAGTGCGCGGCGCTCGGGCAGCTGCGCCGCAACGGGCAGCGCGTGCAGTCCGGGCGGCGCGCCATGCAGATGTTACGGCCGAAGATGATCAGCCGGTGGGACAGGTCGGTCCATGTTTCGGGCGGGAAGCACGCGGTGATCTCACGTTCGATGTCTTCGGGCGAGGCGTTCGGTTTCATCCAATCGTCGCGCCAGTGCAGGCGCGCGGTCACGCGGATCACATGGGTGTCGACGGGGAACGACGGCTCGCCGAACGCGTTGCCGAGTACCACGTTCGCGGTTTTGCGCCCCACGCCGGGAAGCGCGGTCAGCGCATCCATCGATTCGGCGACCTGCCCGTTGTTGGTGGCCACGAGCGCCTGCGCCAGTTCGATGATGTGCTTGCTCTTCATGCGGTAGAAGCCCAACGGGCGGATGATGCGCTCCACGTCCGTGATGTTTGCGGCGGCGAGCTCCTGCGGTGAACCATATGCGGCGAAGAGCTCGGGGGTGACCTGGTTGACGCGCTTGTCGGTCGTCTGCGCGCTCAGCACGGTGGCCACGAGCAATTGGAACGGCGAGTCGAAGTCGAGCTGGCATTCGACGACCGGGATGAGCTCGCACAATGCCGCATATTCGCGGTGCATGCGCGCGGTGCGCGCGCGTTTCGATTCGGTTGCCATCATGATCCTTCCCGCAGCTTGCGCCATTGCCTGCAAGCGTACTCGCCGTGCTGCGCGTGGCAACCGTCGGGGCGTGTTATTTCTCGGCGGCCTCTTTGGCGTGCTCCTGCGCCTCGTCGTTCTCCGGCGGGTCGAAACGGTAGCCCACGTTGCGTACCGTGCCGATCACATGCTCGTATTCGCCGCCGAGCTTGGCGCGCAGACGGCGGATGTGCACGTCGACCGTGCGCGTGCCGCCGTAGTAGTCATAGCCCCACACCTCCTGCAGCAGCTGCGCGCGCGTGAACACCCGGCCCGGATGCTGCACCAGGTATTTGAGCAGTTCGAATTCCTTGTAGGCCAGGTCGATCGGGATGCCACGCAGGTTCGCGGTGTAGCCGTTGGTGTCCACGATCAGCTCGCCCGAGCGGATCAGTCCGTCCTCCTGCGCGTCGGCCTGCTGCGCCGTGCCATTTGTGGCCACAGTGTAGGTGTTGCGGCGCTCCGAGACAAGGCGCAGACGTCCTTCCACCTCGGCGGGCGAGGCGCTCGCCACGATCACATCGCTCACACCCCACTCCGCATTGACCACGGTGAAGCCTCCCTCGGTCAGGATGAGCAGGATCGGCGTGGTCAGGCCGGAGGCGTGGATCATGCGGCACAGCGTCTTCGCGTTCGCCAGGTCGTCGCGGCTGTCGAGCAGCAGGATCGTCTGTTCGGGCATCTTCACCAAGCTCGCCGCGTCCATCGGCAGCACGCGCACACGGTGCGACAGCAGCGCGAGCGACGGCAACACGGTCGCCGGGTCGGGGGAAGTGGTCATCAAGGTCAGATCCATCACGTCATACCCCTTTGGTTTCGGTTCGGCGTCAGTCCCGCGGCGGCGCTCGGCGGCGTGTGCGTCACGCCGCTTCGGCCATAGTGTAGTTGGTCACAGTCTATCGGCGCAGCCGTATTTCGCGATGAGAACGCGCGGGCGAGACGATTGACGGCGGCGGCGTTGTGAGGGGGCGAGACTAGTGTGGTGCGCATATGGATGCCGCCGCGCCCAGCGCCGCAGGCAACGCCCCCAGGTTCGAAGGTGACGATCATGACCGAAGCCCAATCCGTTCCCCAGCCGCACAGCGACATGCGCGCCCGGGCGCCGCAGCGCCCCTTCACATGGCCCCTCGCCGTGCAGGCGGCCGCCTACGTGGTGCTCGTCGCGCTCGCCTGCCTGCCCGGCAGCGGCGCCGTCTCGTCGTCCACGTTCTCGGTCACCGCGTTCGCCGTGGCGGCGATCATCGTGCTCTTCGCGTTCTTCTGCCCGTTGCGCGACGGCGTGCCCGGGCGCGTGACCGCCGTGGTGCTCGGGTTCGTGGCCATGGTGTGCGCGTCCACGCCGTTGTTGGGGCAATTCGTGTTCGAGCGGCAGGGCGCGCCACACGCCGGCACGGCCAACGCGCAGTATTACAGCGCGGCCGCTTGGTGCGCGGGCGTGGCCGGCCTGCTCGTCGTGCTCGTCGTCGCGGCGTTCATCCGCCAGATGGCGCGGCCGCAGCGCACCGACATGATTGTGCAGCTCGCGCACATGGTCACCGACGGCGTGGTGTCGATCGCCGCGTCCGGCTGGTGCTTCCTGCCGATGCTCTTCCACGAGGCCGGTGCCGCCGACGTGTGGCGCATCGTCTGCGTTGTGGTCGTGGTGGCCGGGGCCGTGGCGCTCGCCATGGTGTCACGCCTGTGGTACCGCGAGGCGCAGCCGCTGCCGGGGGCGCGCGCGGCGTGGATCGGGTTCGGATTGCTGCCCGTAATGCTGACAGGCGCTTTGGTTGGTATTGCCGCTTTGATAATGTGGCTTGTGTAATCGTTCAGCGATGACGATTGCCTCTCGAGATAAGGAACTAATGAGCCGTTGCAAGCTAGTTTGTTCTAGTTTGCATGCGCTGATTGCTCAGTGCAGCTCCAAGCCTCACACGCCTTGGTGGGCGTTGCTTGGTTCGCGTTTCACTGGGGTCTGCGCGGCCGGTGCATGCCGGTCGTGTCTTGCGTCCCCTCCGCGCGCGTTTAGCGTCTCCGGGGCACTCCCAGCGACGTTGATGTTGATGGCCGCGTTCAGGTCGCGGTCGATCCTCAAACCGCAGGCATCGCAGCAGTAGGTTCGTTCGTTGAGGGTCAGTTTGGCTTTCACTGTCCCGCAGTTCGAGCATGTCTTGCTTGATGGGTACCAACGGTCGATGATGTGGATGGCCGCGCCGGTGCGCGCGCTTTTGTACACGAGTTGGCGGCGCAGTTCGGCGAACCCGCAGTCCGATACGGCCTGGGCGAGCCTGTGGTTGCTGACCATGCCCGCCACGTTCAGGTCCTCTATGCTGATGTCCGCATAGGTGCGGGTCAGCCAGTCGGTGAGCTTGTGCAGCCCGTCATGGCGTTGGGCGGCGATGCGCGCCTGCGCGCGTTGCACGCGGGCTTTGGCCTTTGACCAACGGCGGGAGCCCTCCTGGCGACGGCCCAATGCGCGCTGCGCGTGTTGGAGCGCGCGCAGTCCGCGCTTGAGATGGCGCGGGTTGGCGATGCCCGTGCCATCCGAAAGGGTGGCGAGGGTCTTGACGCCCAGATCCACGCCCACCGCGCCGCCCTTCGGCGCGCATGGATCGGATGGGGCGCCGCGTTCGACGGTCAGTGACGCATACCAGCGTCCCGCATGTTTGGATACGCTCATGCGCACGACTTTCGCGTCCCCGACGCGCCTGGCGATGTCCTCCATGCAGTGCACACGGCCGATGCGCGGCAGTTTCAACGCTTTGGGGTCGTTGTCGATCAGGCCGAACGAGCCGGTCGTGTACGCGAACCGTGGCGTGGTGCGCCGTTTGCTTTTGAACCTCGGCCAGCCCATGCGCTTTCCCTTGCGCCTGCCGGTCTTCGCGTCGAAGAAGTTCCGCAACGCGGCCGCCAATGATTCGAACGCGCTGTTGTACGCCTCCTTGCTGTATTGGGCCCACCACGGGGCGATCTCATTCTTCCATTCGTTCCACCACCGCCGCTGCGCGTACATCGTCCAGTCCGCCTTCTCGTTGCGGGCGAGCTGGGATTGGATGTGCGCGAGCATGAGGTTATAGGCGAAGCGTGCCGCGCCCGCATGCCCCTCCAGCAAGCGCTCCTGCCGTGGTGTGGGGTCGAGCGCCACCTTGACCGCCTCATACACCGCGCATCGCCTCCAACGCGGCCTGCGCCCTGTGCTTGGCGGCGCGCCTGCCATAGAGCCGCGCGCAGAACGAGGTGAGCACCTCGGTCATGTCCCGCACCAGATCATCGTCCAGTTCCGTGTCGTCCACGACAATAACGCGCCGTCCTTGCGCCTTCAACGCGTTTTCCACAAGTTCGAAGTTCATGCGCGCGAGCCTGTCGCGGTGTTCCACGATTACCGTGCCCACGGTCGGGTCGGCGAGCAGACGGTTGAGCTTGCGCCGTTTGTCGTTCATGCCCGAACCGGTCTCCGTGACGACCTCGGGATGCTCGACGCCCATGCTGAGCGCGAACGCCTTGAGCCGGTCGGCCTGCCGTTGCAGATCGGTTTTCTGGTCGGCCGAGGACACGCGCGCATAGCACACCGTGCGCGAACCGTCGGGCGTCGCGCACGACCTGGTTTCGTATTTCGGGTCGTGGATGAGCCACATGCCCGTTGGCGTATGCTCCACGGGCACGGGCATTGTGCCTTCACGGCACCACTTCCACACCGTCTGCGGATGCAACCCCTCACGGGCCGCCCATTCCTTCACCAACATGAAACTAAATATAACGTATCCAAACCACGCAAAACAAACCCATACACCAACAAATAACAACCCCGTCGAACCACATGGTCCGGCGGGGCTCACCTTATGGGTAGGTTGTGGGGCCCGGCGCGCCGGGCCCCACAACGCGCGTCAGTCGTTCAGGTCCGCGTCGTGCTCGGCGGCCTGCTTCTGCGCGAGGCGCTCGCGGGATTCCTTGATCTCCTTCTCCGCGGCGGCGGCGTCCGCCCAGTAGTCGCCCGGCATGACTTCCTTGCCCGGCTCGAGGGCCTTGTACTGCTCGAAGAAGTGCTTGATCTCGGCCTTGTGGTACTCGGAGACGTCGGCGATGTCCTTGATGTTGTCGTAGCGCACATCGGCCGGCACGCACAGCACCTTGTCGTCGCCGCCCTCTTCGTCGACCATGTGGTACAGGCCGACGGCGCGGCATTCCACGATGCAGCCCGGGAACACGGAATCGCTGAGCATCACGAGCGCGTCGAGCGGATCGCCGTCCTCGCCCAAGGTGCCGTCGATGTAGCCGTAGTCATCCGGGTAGCCCATCGCGGTGAACAGCGTACGGTCCAGGAACACGCGGCCCGAAGCCTGGTCCACTTCGTACTTGTTCTTCGATCCGCGCGGAATCTCCACAACGACGTTGAAGGTCTCTGCCATGGTAATTCTCCTTACAAGTTGAGTTGATACCCCTACAACCATACACCGCGCGTGCGCCGCGCGGTATATGCCCGTTGTCTAAATGAAAGTGCAACACCCCTGTCAGGCTTGTAAGTTTACCAGTTCGTCGACGAAGGCCTCAGCGGGTGTGTGGTATCCGAGCGCGCGCATGGGCCGGTTGTTGATCTCGTCGACAATCTCCTGCACCTCCCGTGCCATGCCCATCGCGATTGTGCAGCGTTTGGGCAGGTAACGGCGGATCATGCCATTGCGGTTCTCGTTGCTTCCCCGCTGCCAGCTGGAGTACGGGTCGGCGAAGTACGTGGCCATGCCCAATTCGTCGCGCAGCCGCGTGTGACGCGCGAACTCGGCGCCATTGTCGTGCGTGACGCTGAGCCTGGCGCCTGCGGGCAGCGCGGAGAACATCGCCAGCTGGGCGGCGACGCTCTCATCGGCGGTCTTGTCCGGGACGATGCGCGCCATGAGGAACCTCGTCTTCCTCTCGACCTCAGTGTGCAGGTTGGCCCCGACCCCGATGACACTGTCCGCCTCCCAGTGCCCGAACTCGTCCCTGCGGCCGACGGACTCGGGGCGTTCGGATATGGATGTACGCCCGGGAATCGGGAAACGCGAGACCCCGCGCCCCATGCGTCTGCGCCGCCGCCGGTGGCCGCGAGGCAGGCAGCGGGCCCATCGCTCACGTCGCCGCCTGTCGGCGTATATCCATTGGTAGATCGTCTCCGGACATACACGCATGAGCCTGTCGTCCGGGCACAGGACGCGCAGCCTGCCGCTGATCAACAGCGGCGACCAGCCGCATCCCAGCCATGCGGCCACCTGCGCCCACAGGCGCCCGTACGACAGGCGATGCGGCTTGCGCGGCTTCATCCTGCGCCGGTCGGCCTTGCGCTGCGCGGGTCCGGCGATGTAATAACGCCCGGTCCACGGTCCCGTCTTCAGGCGTTTTGGCCTGTATGGCCGGTACGAATCGTTCTCGTTGGACGGGAACCACGTGTTGCGCTTGATCTCCCTGCCGATGGTGGACGGGCTACGACCGAGCATCGCTTCGATCGCCCGTATGCCGGTGCCGTTGCCGATCTCGATCTGGATGATCTGGCGTTCCTCTTCCGACAGGTGCGAATATACTGCTCCCATAGGTGCAACATCCTTCCGGACTGGTTTTCTGGACAATTACCAATCTACCGGGTGTTGCACTTTCATTTAGACAACGGGTATGGCCGATCATCAGTATTCGACGCTCAGGATGTGCGCCACGTCGGCCCACGGTGCCAGCGAGACGAAGTTGTCCCAACTCCAGTCGAACGTGCGGTTGGTCAGCAGGTCGCGCACGCGGTACGTGCGGTCGGCCGGCAGGCCAAGCGCGTTGAGGTCGACGTGGATCGACGACTGCTGCTCGTGGTAGCAGTCGAGATTGACCACGATGAGCAGTGTGTCGGGCTTGCCGTCCGCCGTGTACTGCGCCGGTGTCTGGCGCGCGAACGCGACGATCGCCGGGTTGGCGCTTGGCAGAACGGTCAGCGTGTGGTAGCTGCGCGTGGCCGGGTGTTCGGTGCGGATGCGGTTGAGCGAGGTGAGCAGTTCGGCGATGCCGTACTCCACCGCGCCGCTCCAGTCACGGGCACGGACCTCGGTGCGCTCATTGCCGAGCGCGGAGGCGCCGTCCGCGATCACGTTGTTCTCCATCAGCTCATAGCCGTTGTAGATGCCCCAGCTCGGCGAGCCCATCGCGGCGAGCACCGCGCGCACGGCGTGGCCGGCCACGCCGTTGTTGCGCAGGTAATCGCTGAGCACGTCGGGCGTGGCGGGCCAGAACGTGTTGTGCTGGTAGAAGCCTCCTTCGCCGTTGGTCTCCGTGAGGAACGCCTCGAGCTCCTCCTTCGTGTTGCGCCACGGGAAATAGCTGTGGTTCTGCGTGAATCCGGCGTAGGCGAGCGCGCGCACGAGCGCCGGGCGGCTGAACGCCTCGGCGAGGAACAGCACCTCGGGGTGCTTCTTCGTGACCGCGGCGAGCACGTCCTGCCAGAAACGCACCGGCTCGGTCTGCGGCTTGTCGATCTGGAACGCGGTCACGCCGGCTTCGATCCACACGTCGATAATCCGTTCGACCTCGCGCTCAATGCCGGTCAGGTCGTTGTCGAAGTCGAGCTCGTAGAACGGCTCGGGGTCGCCGTGCTCGTCGAGCGCGTGCACGAACGATCCGTCGGTGTTGCGGCGGAACCATTCGGGGTGCGCGGCGACCCAAGGGTGGGTGGGTGCGCAGCGCAGCGGTAGGCCGAGGGCCACTTCGAGGCCGAGCTCATGCGCGCGTGCGCAGAAGGCCTTGAAATCGTCCATCGAGCCGAGCTGCGGGTCCACGGTGTCGTGGCCGCCGGCCGCCGTGCCCACCGCGAACAGGCGTGCGTCCGGTGCGCTGTGGTCGACGGGGAAGACGGTGGGCAGGTACGCGATGGTGAAGCCTTCGCTCTTGGCGCGCTCAAGGCCGCTGATGGCGGTGCGCAGCGTGCCGGGCGCCATCTCGCCGCGTTCGTTGACGGTCGCGCCTTCGGAGCGCGGGAAGAACTGGTACCATGCGCTGAAGCTCGACTTGGGGCGTTCCACGTGGAACACGCGATCGCGGCTCGCCGTGAGTCCGTCGCGCAGCGGGTTGGTGGTGTGCAGGGCCGCGATCTCGTCGATCTGCGCGATGGCGAGGCGTTCGGTGGTGGGGATCGTCGCGTCGAGCATCTGCTTGGCGGTCTCGCGCAGCACCTTGCGCTGCGCGGCGTCCAAACCGGCGTCGCGCGTGGCGGCCCAGCGCGTGAGGATCTCGGAGCCGCGCACGATCGCGCCTTCGGCGTCGGCGCTGGCGGCGTCGGCGTTCACGCGGGCGGTGGCGTCGAGCACCCAATCGGTGTAGGTGTCGGCCCAGCCCTCGATGGCCACTTTCCAGTTGCCGAGCTGGCCGAGCATGTCGGCGAAGCCCTCATCCCACGGTGTCAGGTTGGTGGGGGAGCCGGCCTGCAACATGGCGGTCCAGGTATCGAGCCCGGTGTTCGTCTGGGTCATCGGCACGCGGGCCATCACGCGGCCGCGCGGGTTCTTCAGCACGGCGGTGGCGCGCACGGTGGCGCGGCCCTCGAGGAAGACCTGCGCGCTCACGGTGAACGGTTCGCCGAGCTCCACGCGGGCGGGGAACACGGCGTCCTGCGCGTCGGGGCGCACATCGAGGATGGTGATGCGGCCGAACAGGTTCGGCTCTTTGGCGGCTATGGCCGTGGGCGGCATGGCGCCCGAAGCCTTCGCGGAAGTCTTGGTGCGGGTCCTGGCGGCGGCACGCGGCTTGCGTGCGGTGCGGGTTGCTGTGGTGGATTGGTCCTGGGTGCGCTCTTCGGCGCCGGTAGTTTCTCTCATGGCTGCCATTGTAGGGGCACGAACGAATGAATGGCGTTTCCGAGGTGTAAACGGTTCCGATATGCAGGCTTGTATATGTGGGAAATGTGGATAACCGGTGCAGTGGTATTGCGCTGCGTGGATGGATCGCCTGAGCTTCCACATCACCCGGTGTCCACATTCCGGGATTCCTTCGGCCGTCCGACCACACCACCTCGTCCTGCTTCCGCCCCCGATGGCCGCGGTGCCATGCTCGATGGCACATGCATGGGGCGCCGCAACGGAGCGGGGCGCCCCACAGATCTGGCAATGGAGCGACGGAAGGATCATCATGATGGCATATGGCACACAACAACCGCGAATACCACAACGGTTGCGCAGGCGATTGCGCAGGGGTTTGCGCAGAGGGTTACGCGCCGCATTGACGGCATGCGTGGCGGGGGCATTGACTATGGGCGCGCCATTGGGTGCGGCGGTGGCGGCGCCTGGCGAGATATTGACCACGGCCAAATCTCAGGATTACTTCATGTATACGCACAACGGCGGCACGTATTGGATGGGGCCGGTCGGCTACGATTCCACAAGCACGCGGTACTACTGCATCGAGGAGGCCATGCCTTCGACGATGCGGATCGGCTCGGTCTCCCCGCTGCCCGATTCGCCGCAGAACCGGCGGCTCGCCGCACTGTTGCACAAATACCAGCATGTGCACAACAGCGACTACACGCAGACGGCGCTCGCAATCATCATGCATGACGCCTTCGATACCACAACCGGCGCGGCGGGATGGGCCGCGACCCGTGAGACACTGCAGCAATACCCGCAGTTGTTCAAGCGCGTGGACGAGCTGCTCGCCGAAGCGCCGCTGCTCGTGCCGGAGACGATGGCGATGGAACTGGAGTACGACGACGTCGCACGCACCGGCGCCGTGCGCCTGCGGATCCACAACAGCGATGGCGATCCCGTGTCTGGCATACCGTTCACCCTCACGATCGACGGGCCGGCGCGGTTCAGCAACCGGTCGGCCACGGTCAGCGGCACGTCGGGTGACTATACGACCGTCATCACATGGCATGCCACAGGCGATGGGCCGGTGACCGTGTCCGGCAGCGTGACGCTCCCGTCGATCGACCGCATCATCAGCTCGCAGGACATGGTCGCGCTCAGCTCCGGGTATGTGCAGGCGCTCGACGAGGTCACCGTGCCCGTGCGCACCACGTTCAACCCCACGATCAGCACGCGGACCTCGCCGAAATCAATCGACACCGGCGCGCCGGTGACCGACGACGTGCAGGTCAGCGCATTGCCCGGCAGCGGCGCATGGCCGCGCGGCGCACAGGTCCACGCGCGCGGCTGGTACTTCGGCGGCCTGCCCGTAAGCGCGCTGGGGGAACGGTATGTGCCAAACGCGCACGCCACCGCTCCTGAGTTCCTCGAACAGCTGGCGCGCGCCGGGTACGAGCCGTGCGCGTTCGCCGAAGCCACGTTCGGCGCCAGCGGGCAGACGGTGCATGTGCAGGGCGTGCGCGAGCCCGGGTCGGACGAGCCATACCTCGCCGAACAGGGCGGGTTCGGCACATGGGTCTGGGCGGTCGAACGCGATCGGCAGGCCGGAGACGTGCGCGAACTGCTCGTGGACGACGTGATCACCGCATTCATGGATCCGAGCGAAACGCACGCCGTGCGCGCGCCTCTCACCGTGGAGTCGCGCGTCGTGGAATCCACCGTGCAGCCCGGCGCGCAGATCGCCGACGTGATCCGTGTAAGTGGATTCCCCGATGAGCACGGCGACTGGGGCGGCAGCGGCGAGCACGGCATAGACGCCGACGTGCCCTACGCGCAGGTGCGCGTGTGGTGGGCCGGCAGCGGAGACGGGCAAGACGACGGCGCATACGAGCCCGCCGACGCGCAGGAACCGGAGGAAGACGATCACCACATACTCATCGGCACATGGGAATACGAGGCCGTCAACGGTGAGATCCATGTCGGGGGAGGGGCGCCCGACGCGCACGGCGACCCCGTGGAGATCAGGGCCGAACGGCCCGGCTGGTACGTGTTCGTCTGGGAATTCGCCGGCGACGGACGTGTCCAGGCCGCCACCAGTTCGTATGCCGACCCGCAGGAACGCGTGTTCGTGCGCGTGGAGCCTGAGCCCGCGCGCACTCCGGAAGCCGTGCCGGTGGCGGAGCCCGAGCCCGAAGCCGAGGCGCCGCAGCCGCCGGCGCTCGCCACAACCGGCGTAAGCAATGCATGGCCCATCACCTTGGGATTGCTCACATTGCTCGCGGCGGCGATCCTCGTGGTACGCCACAGGCGTGAGCTCGAAGACGGGGAGTGCCCCGTGTCACGCTGTCAGAGGGAGCGGCTGCCATGGCCGTGCGGTCAACGGTAAGATACACGGTAGCTGAACGAACACCCCGCCCCATGGCATGGCGGCACGAGCAGAGGATGGCATGAGCACCACGACACAAGCACCGCAGGCCGGCTCCACGCGGCAGGGCGTGGAGCCGCCTGCTCGGTTCGACTGGATGCAGGTGGTGCGGCACACGCTGTTCGCGTGCCTGTGCGGGGTGGTGTGCGGGTTCGCCTCGATTGTGCTGTGTCTGTTCGTGGGGGCGGCGCGCCATCTGTTTGAACGTGCGCCGTGGCTCATCTGGCTGCTGCCGGTGATGGGTGTCGTGCAATTGCTTATGTATAGGTGGTGGAAGCTGCCGCTCAACCTGACGACCGACGCAATCATCGAGAAGATGCGCGCCGACGACCACCTGAGCGCGCTGCTGGCGCCGGGCATCCTGTTCTCCACGGGCATGACGATCCTGGCCGGCGGCTCGGTGGGCAAGGAGGCCGGGGCGTTGCAGATTGGCGCGAGCCTCGGGACGACGATTGCCAAACCGTTCCGCCTGCACAACATCCTGCGCTGCGAGAACCACGACGACGCCTACGAAATCAACCGCTACATCGCCTCGACCGGCATGGCTGCGGCGTTTTCCGCCCTGTTCTTCGCGCCTCTCGGATCGTGCATGCTCGTGCTCGAGCTCATGCGGTTCACGCAGCTGCAGTACGTGACCTCCATGCTCATCGCGTGCTTCATCGCGTTCCTCATCTCCAATCATTTCGGTATTGGTGACGTCATCAACGCGGTGCCCGTGCCGGCCGCCTCGTGGCGCATCATCGGCGTGTGCATCGTTATCAGCATCGCCGCCGCAATGGCGGGCAGTGTGTTCGCCATCGCCATACGCCTGCTGCAGGCGCTCACCATGCGCATCCGGCACAATTATTTTGTGTGGGTGATTGTGGGTGGCCTGCTGTTCGCCGTGCTCGTGACTGTGTTCGGCTGGTGGCGGTTCACCGGTTCGGGCGGCGAGATGCTCAACGATGTGCTCAACATGCCCGATCTGTCGGCCGACTTCGCCATCAAGATGCTGCTGACCGTGCTGTGCCTCGGCATGTGGTTCAAGGGCGGCGAGATCATGCCGTCGTTCTGCATCGGCGGCCTGCTCGGCTCGGCGTGCTTCGCCATGACCGGCACCGAACCGCTGTTCGGCGCGGCGCTCGGCTCGATCTGCTTCCTCGCCGCGTTCAACCGCTGCCCGATGTCGGCCGTGCTGCTGGGATGCGAGATCTTCGGCTGGAGCATGTTCCCGTTCCTCGCGGTGGGTGTGGCCATCGCGTTCCTCTTCGGCTACCCGGTGGGCATGTACGGCGCGAGCATCGACGTGCTCGCGCGGTCGGGCTGGCACCGGTTCTTCTCGAACATCCGCGCCTCCGTGGCGAGCAACGAGGTGCACGACGACGCCGGATTCACCGATTTCGTGATGGCCGCCGGATCCGCGCTGCAGCATGTGGCCGGGTCGGCCATGATCGCCGCGCAAAGCGAGGCGATCCGCGAACAGCGCCGCCGCCATAGACACCAAGACAAGGACGAACACAGCGCTGAGCATAAAATACGCTAAACGCTTTGCCCAAGCCGAAACCAGTGTGAACCACCTTAGAATCGGGGTAGCAACGTTCCGATAGGAGGAAAGTTCATGACTGACGAAACAACAACCACCCAGCCACAAGCGCAGAATCTCACCGATTCCCCGCACTATCTGGCCCAGGCGCTCATGGCGAACGGCATCAAGAACATGTATGGTGTCGTCGGCATCCCCGTGACCGATTTCGCACGTATCGCGCAGGGCATGGGCATGCGGTTCATCGGCATGCGCCATGAGGAGGACGCGGTCAACGCCGCCGCGGCCGAAGGCTTCCTGACCGGCAAGCCGGCGGTGGCACTGACCGTCTCCGCCCCCGGCTTCCTCAACGGTCTCGCCGCCATGCTCGAAGCCACCACCAACGGATTCCCGGTCATCATGATCGGCGGCTCCTCGACCCGCCATGTCGTCGACATGCACGAAGGCGAATACGAGGGCCTCGACCAGATGAACTACGCGAAGGCCTTCTGCAAGGAATCCTTCCGCATCGACAAGATCGAAGACATCCCGCTCGCCGTGGCGCGCGCCATGCACATCGCATGCTCCGGCCGCCCGGGCGCCGTCTACATCGACTTCCCGGATGACGCCGTGGCACAGACGATGGACAAGGACGAGGCCGCAGCCAAGCTGTGGACCGCGAACCAGCCGAACCCGGCCATGCCGCCGGCGCAGGCGTCTATCGACGAAGCGCTCAAGCTGCTGAGCGAAGCCAAGAACCCGCTCATGGTTGTGGGCAAGGGCGCCGCGCTCGCGCAGGCCGAAGACGAGCTCAAGGAGTTCGTTTCGAAGACCGACATTCCGTTCCAGCCCATGTCGATGGCCAAGGGCCTCATCCCGGACGACGACCCGCATTGCACCGCCAGCGCGCGTGGCCTCGCGCTGCGCACGGCCGACGTGGTGCTGCTCGTGGGCGCCCGCCTCAACTGGATGCTGAACTTCGGCGAAGGCAAGGAATGGAACCCGAACGTCAAGTTCATCCAGATCGAGATCGACCCGAACGAGATTGAGAACGCACGCCCGATCGCATGCCCGGTCGTCGGCGACATCAAGTCCGCCATGACGATGCTCAACGCCGGACTCGAGAAGACGCCGTTCAAGGCATCCGCCGAGTGGCTCAGTGCCATTCAGGCCGACTCCAAGCAGAACGACGAGAAGTTCGCCGCCCGCATCAACTCCGGCAAGGTGCCGATGGGCCATTACGACGCGCTCGGCGCGATCAAGAAGGTCTACGACCAGCACAAGGACGTCATCATCACCAACGAAGGCGCCAACACGCTCGACGACTGCCGCAACATCATCGACATCTACCAGCCGCGCCACCGCCTTGACTGCGGCACGTGGGGCGTCATGGGCTGCGCCGTCGGCTATTCGATCGGCGCGGCGGTATCCACCGGCAAGCAGGTGCTGTACATCGGCGGCGACTCCGGCTTCGGTTTCGACGGCATGGAAGTCGAAGTGGCTTGCCGCTACAACCTGCCGATCACCTTCGTGGTGCTCAACAACGGCGGCATCTACCGTGGCGATTTCGAGAACCTCGGCAACGACGGCGATCCGTCGCCGCTGACCCTCACCTACGACGCCCATTACGAGAAGATGATCGAGGCGTTCGGTGGCAAGGGCTACTACGCCACCACGCCAGACGAAGTCGAGCAGATGGTCGGTGAGGCAGTCGCTTCCGGCAAGCCGAGCTTCGTGCACGTGCAGCTCGCCGACTACGCCGGCAAGGAGTCCGGCCACATCTCCAACCTCAATCCGAAGCCGGTCGTGGGTCCGCTCGCGACCTCCGAGGTGACCGCCGACCCGTACATCGAAGGCGCGCATATGTGATCGATGCCTGACATGGGGCAACGGGGCATGCCACGGCCGTGCTGATGCCACGGCCGTGGCGCCCCGTTGCCTTGGGCATCCGCCACCGAAGAGAAGAAAGTTTTCATCATGGTACAGATTTTGGTTAACGACATCATCCCGATCATCGTCATCATGGCGTTGGGATATGTCTGCGGCAAGCTCAGCTATTTCGACGACGATCAGCGACAGGGCCTCAACAAGGTTGTGCTCAACATCGCACTGCCGGCCGCATTGTTCATCTCCATCGTCAAGGCGACCCGTGAGGAGCTCGCCCAGGACACCACACTGACGATCCTCGGATTCGTCGGCATCATCGTCATGTTCATGCTCAGCTACTACCTGTGCCGCCTCATGTTCAAGCACAGCATCCAGGAAGCGGCCGTGTGCGCGTTGATCGCCGGCTCCCCGACGATCGGCTTCCTCGGCTTCGCAGTGCTTGATCCTATCTATGGCGACACCGTGAGCACCAACCTCGTCATCGCGATCATCTCGATCGTGGTGAACGCCGTGACCATCCCGATCGGCATGTATCTCATCAACCTCGGCCAGGCCAAGGACCGCGCCAAGCTGTCCGCTGCCGCCACCACGACCGCCAAGGGCGAAGTCACCGTCAAGGCGCCGAAGGCCGACGTGGCCGTCGATCCGTCCAAGGATGCGTCGAAGGACAAGAACGCCGAGGTCATGGTCTCCAAGTCCTCCAACATGGGCAAGAAGAAGAACAGCAACCTCGCCGCGCTCGTCAACGCGCTGAAGCAGCCGGTCTGCTGGGCCCCGCTGCTCGCCATCGTGCTCGTGCTCATCGGCGTGCGTGTGCCTGACCAGGTGGCCCCCACCTTCGACCTGATCGCCAAGGCGAACTCCGGCGTGGCCGTGCTCGCCGCTGGTCTGGCGCTTTCGACCGTCAAGTTCTCGCTCGGCTGGGAGACGATCTGGAATACCTTCTACCGCCTGATCCTGACCCCTGCCGCGTTCCTTGGCGTCGGTCTGCTGTGCGGCATGGGCCACGACGTCAACAAGCTCTCGATGCTTGTCATGGCCGTCGCCCTTCCTCCGGCGTTCTCGGGCATCATCATCTCGAGCCGTTACAACATCTACGTCAAGGAAGGCGCCTCCACCACCGCGGTCTCGACCGTCGTGTTCGCCGTCACCTGCCTGCTGTGGATCTGGCTCGTGCCGCTGTGTGTCCACTGATGGTGCGCTAAACGCATCCATCATCTTGGGGCTCCCCGCCACGTAGGTGGGGAGCCCCTTTTGCTGGGAACCTCTTTGTGTTGGACGCCTCTCGTGCTGAGGGTCTCTCTTGCTGGGAACCTCTTTTGCTACGGGTAGTGCTTCTATTGCTACGGGTAGTGCTTTGCTGATTTCCGCACCACTAAAAACCTTGGTTTTTCAACGATTGTACGTGGCTCTTACCCAAGGGGGCCTGTCTTGTGTCAGCGCATAGTTTACGTGTTGTCAGCGTAGCGGTTTACGTGTTGTCAGCGCATGGTTGACGCCGGTGTCTTGTTGTTGGTTGCATGGAACATAACAACATCAATCCAGCCGATCCGTCCCGTGGCCATGACGACCCGAGGGTACGGGACGGGTGTGTGCTG
>SKEZ01000378.1_pt1 | contig 36659 bp, 46 predicted proteins | sample 4843881 | NCBI WGS metagenome assembly SKEZ01 (sample SAMN11008796, study PRJNA524170) | human gut metagenome | isolation source: fecal sample from pouch patient p1, p46 | place: Israel: Tel-Aviv | reverse complement strand
TTCAGCGGCGTCTGACCAAAGTTATGACGGATATAATCCGTGACCGCCTGACGATTATTCCCCAGACGTAAATACTCCCCTAATTGCGCTAAAAGCTGGCGGGCAGAATGGCTTTTTTGCGCGGCCAACAGACGTTGCGCCAGATTATGCTCAGCGGCAGGGAAGTGACGCGAAAGCAGCGGTGAATCTCCCGACAGACCAATATCGTGCCTGATACCCGCCCACAGTTCTGCTCTTTGCTGTTGCGTCAGTGAGGTCACTTTCGTCATTAAGCTTTCCAGCGAAGTACGTTGCTGACTGGATAAAGGCTGATTGCCCGCGCCAGACGGCAGGTTATCTCCCTGACCTGGTGGTTGCCCAGGAGGAGGGCCGGAAATAGGTTGTATCATTACGTATCCTTATACCTGAAATCTTCGCAAGTATGCCTGGCCGCGAGATTATGGCACACTTGTCCGGTTAACTCTCGTCTCATACAGGTAACACAAACGTGAAAATCCTTGTTGATGAAAAAAACAAAGATTTAATTTCTTGATATAAAAGGATTTGTATCAGCGTATGTCCACGCAGTGACCACATTTTCGAGAGGTAGAGTAAGCCCGCAACATTGCGGGCTTTGTCTTATGGTTCGATCGCCGTTTTGAGCCGTTGTGTTGCTACATCAAAATAATGATCACTGGTTTCTATACCAATAAATTTGCGTCCTGCTTTCAGTGCTGCAACCCCCGTTGTTCCCGATCCCATAAAAGGATCAAGGACTGTTCCACCACTATTCGCAGTCCTGACCAGTTCTGCCATAAGTTCTTCTGGTTTTCCGGTCGGGTGCATTTTCTTTGATGGGATAACCGGGAACGTCATGCAGCCGTCGAACGGTCCCGAAGGCGATTTACCTAAATGGCCTTTACTGCCCCAGACGATGTATTCGCACTGATGCCGGAAATACCCCGTATGGGGTGTTCGTGACCCCCTTCCTTTGTTCCACGCAATGATTCCACGCCATGTAAAACCGCTGGCCTGAAACGCATCGGTTAAAGCTGGCAGTTGTCGCCAGTCAGTAAATACCAGGGCATAACCGCCCGGCCTGACTGCGCGGTGTGCCTGTGCCATCCATAATTGTGTCCAGTAAGCCCACGAACGGGCATCCATGTTTTCACCCGCAAACCCATCAAAGCGATGAAGGTTCTCGCCGTTCAGATATTTTGCGTGGCTGCCCTGGTTGGTGCGTCCGGCCTTGTGTGTCGCGCCCGAACTGTAAGGCGGGTCAGTGATTAAGGCATCAATACTTTCTGGCTCAATCAGCGGCAATATTTCCAGCGCATTCCCACGACAGAGCGTGGCATTGTCAGTCTGATAAACCTTAGTGTGTTCCGGTGTATGTGCTGATTGGTGCTGGATTGCGATCCCCACGGTCATAACTCATCATGTGTGTGGGGTGCTCAATGGCTCTCGTTATCTGGTTAAGTGTTTTGCAGCGCGGACATTTTATTTCAATGTAGTGAAATGAGGCGCGGGCAAGTAGTTTGTTGCAATTTTTGCATCGTACATTTTGCGTCATTTGCGGCACCTCTTGTGTGGTTACTGCTGCCGATATGATAACAAATCGATCGTTTTTATCGATCGGATTTATTGCATCGATCTGTTATGCCTATTGCTTATGGATGGGGATACCAAAAAGAAAACCCGCAGTTTTTACGCTGCGGGCTTGTTGTTCATGTCTGTGAGATAGGGTGCCTTATCGACCTTACCCTGGCAACCGATTGACGGGGGATTACTCCCCCGTCGCGGTTTCCTTACTGCTTACACTGTAAGAACGCCGCAAACTCCGCTCCCCAGAAGCTCATCCGTATTTCACACAGCGAACCGTGCAGCATCCAGATGATGAGGATTACCGTCACGCAGAACGTGATGGCCGTAAGCGATTTTTGCGACATAGCGCTTGCTCCTTTGTTGGAGAGGCGCTAACCTATCACTTGCTTAAGGTAGATATGTTAGGGCCTCGGTTAAACAGAAATGTTTTCCGGGGCCTTTCCACATCTGGCCTTCGGGTATTCCCTCCGACCATCAGCCGAAAGGCACCCGCGCGTAATCTATCGCTTTTTTGTTGCTCCGGCAATTCTGCCTGTTAATTCTGAGGTAAAGGCAAACTCATCTGATTGTTTCCCCTGTGTGAAGCTGGCAGTTCATGCCACGGGATACCTTCTGAAGAGTGAACGCCGGAGGCGTGTTTTGATGTGAATTTATGGAAAGCTTCCAGTGTTGAGAAGCATACTCCGCATTCCAGATTGTTACACTGGTAATACTTTTGCCGCACGGTGTTTGAATCATTTTCCGGACGACTGGTGCGGATACGGGCAGATGCGCCACAAAGCGGACAACGGAACATAGCGACCTCCCTTAACGTGGTGCTGCTACCATTCTAAGTTGTCCCAATTCAGATTCCAACTGACAGCCCTCCCTGAGTGAGGAGCTATCTATAGTCTTCCCATGAGTTCTCATCGACACAAAATTCAATACCAGCATCCAGTCCATTTATGTGCAAATTAAACTCATCATTGATAAACTGGCCTTCGTCTATTTCAAAGAATAATTCTAGTTCTACTGTAAAATCCTTTTCCTCCTCCTCGTGATTAGATACGGTGTCAAAGGTATAAAATTTTCCATCCTCTTTGTCATAATAGCCGTTTGCGGTATCAGGTCCGCTGGCAGTGACATTAAAACTAACAGTAACATCAAAAGTAATTTGACAACTTTCGTCATCCAAATGAATTATTTTGGGTTCAAATTCGCTTATGTTCGTAATTTCAAAGCTATCAATCTCTGAGTCTTCCCATGTTGAAGAATTATAAGCTTCAGCAGTTTCTAATTCTTCCGTTAATTTTTGTATGATTTCTTCATTTTTGCTTTCTAAAAAACGTTCTATAAATCCAGTTCTTTCGTCATTGTGTTTGTTGTAATCATCTAGTAGTAAGTTTAGTGCTCCTATAATTATGAAATTATCATTGTCTTCACAGTAACCTTTTAGGTCAGGGTCTTCTGAAACCACATAAATTTTTTCATTATCTCCTAGCGCGGAACGTATTGCTAAAAGAGTGAAGGCGTCTCGAAATTCGTTAGGTTTTTTCGCACTAAAGGGGCTTTTTTTATCAAAGTACATGTCTATAACTTCATTGAGGTCCACCTTCGACATATCTACAATAGTTGTGTTTGAGTCCTCCATGAAACCATTAAATGCGCTTAATGCCTTTTCTTGAATGTCTGTTTCATTAATTTCACAAAATAGATTTTTAATATTGTCATCTTCATATTCTTTGAGGATAACAGCCTTTCGTCGGAAATTGTTAATCCCTTTCAATGCTTCTTGTATATGCTCGATGATTTTTCGTTCAACTTCTTTAACTACAATTGTTGTAGAAATATGCCTGAACTCATCATTTCTACATAGTTCTTCAAATGATTTTATAGTTTTTGAGTTGAAGTCCAGGTTTGCTTTTACAAAAAACTCAGTATCAATGAATACATTGCGGGTAACTAGAGACATTTTCCAACTCCTTTTAATATATTAACCCAAATGAGGTAACATCATAAAAGATCACATAGTCACTTGTATTGGTATCTTGAGTCAAGAGAATATGATGGCGCTTACAATTTTTGTGACAAGGCTAGATGTCAGACTGTTAAGTGCTATAAGCGAGTTAATATATTTAAGTTGCTCACTCTGTTTCCGCTATCCATTCCGGGATTTTTGCCTCAAGCTCAAGCTGCGTGGTAAAGCCGCTGTTATCAATGGTGTGCTCGGCTTTTGCAATAATCCAGTCCTGATTATCAATCTCGCTTTTAAATCCTGTTACCGTGCCATGCATTTCGGGGTAGAGTTCTGCACGTCCACGTGCCAGCGTGATGGAAAATGATGCGGCTCCGCGTTGTAGCTGCTGCCACTTTGCCGCCGCTGCGCGTCTTGCTGCCTGCTCGTTCTGATAAGTCTTGCGTAACACAAACACATTGCCTTCCGCACCTTCCATATAATCACCTTCACGGCTGCTGCTTTTCTCCTTTTTGGGTTTTGGCGGTTTGCGGCGTTTCACGCTGACTTTTTTCTTTTTCCCGTAATTAAGATCAAGCCAGTAAGCGCGTACCCCCGTATACGCTTCGCGGTCAGCAATGCGGAACTGATGGCGATCGCCACTGCTGCGCGTGATGGCGAACGATGGCAACGGCTGGCCCTGTGCGTTCACGCCACCGCCTGGCATAATGAATAACAGATTACCGCTTTTTACCGTGGTGATTGCGCCCAGCATTTCCGCCATGCGCGTAAGAAAGGACATGTCGCTTTCTTCGGTCTGGTCGGCGTGGTCGATTTCGATATCCATCAGCATTTCGCTGATTTGCGGTTTCAGACCGTACCGATGAGCGATGGCGGATACCACACGCTCAACGGTCACATCATGCCAGGACACCTCACGTTTAACGTTAAATTCATCCCGAAAATCTGCGCTTCTGGCTGAAACAGTCAGCCTGTCCGGCGGTCCTTCGTGAGCGATTTCATCAACAATGTAAGTGCCTTTTTCTGTCAGCGGTTCCCCTTTCCAGCCAATGAGAACCGTCAGACGCGCGCCCCGTGGCGGTAGCTGCAACTGGCCATCGGCATCATCCAGCGTGATGGTGAGCTGGTCCGCCTCAAATCCCCGGTTGTCGGTCAGCGACAGGCTCATCAGGCGCTCTGCCACTCCGGACAGCGTTTTACCCTCCGCGAGAATATCAAAATCCGGCATTTTCACGGGGGCTGTGCCCTGACTGAGCAATTGCATGGTGGTGTCGGTCATCTTTCCCTCCCTGTGCGGCATGGTCGCATGTGCGTGCGGAGGGGGTTACTGCTTTTTGTTGTCGCCGTGGCGGGAGAACAGCGCAGGGGTGAGATCACGCGCGTGGTGGGTGATGATTGTTGCCGAATCATTTAACGGATACAAGGGGCTGAAGCTATGAGTGAAACTCGTTTTCATGGTGCCCGTGTTACGGAAAGTACCGACCTGGTAACAGCGATTAATGATGTTGATTCCAGTGTTATCGGTATCGTGGCAACGGCGGATGATGCGGATGCGGAGCTGTTCCCGCTGAACAAGCCCACACTGCTGACCCGCGTCAATGACGTGCTGGGAAAATGCGGAACAACGGGGACGCTTTATCGTGCGCTTAAGGCCATCGCAGACCAGGTGAGCACAAAGGTGATCGTCGTTCGCGTGGCTGAACACAAAGAAGAAGACGGAAAAACGCAGGATCAACTGGTTATCGGTGGTTCTGAATCTGACGGCAGCTATACGGGGATGTATGCGCTGCTTGTTGCAGAGCAGGATGAAAGCATCGGATACCGTCCGCGTATTCTGGCCGCGCCGGAGCTGGACACGGAGGCGGTAACAAAATCCCTGTGCGTGATTGCGGGTAAACTGCGCGCGTTTGTGTATGCCTCATGTCACGGCTGTAACACGATGGCTGAGGCGATTACCTACCGCCAGAAATTCAACGAACGTGAGGTGATGCTCTTATGGCCGGACTTCATCGCCTACAACCCGAAAAGTGGCAAAAACGAAACGTTCCCCGCGCCTGCCTATGCGTGCGGCCTTCGTGCGTACATTGACCATGAGCAGGGCTGGCACAAATCGCTGTCCAACGTTCCGGTTAAAAATGTGCTGGGGATGTCCAGGCATGTGTTCTGGTCGTTGCAGGCCGAAGACAGCGATGCCAACAGCCTCAACAACAAAGAAATCACGACCATTATTCGTCGCAACGGGTTCCGATTCTGGGGCAACCGCACACCGGAAACGAACGCCTACATCTTTGAGGTGTATACCCGAACTGCACAGGTGCTGGCTGATTCAATTGCGGAAGCGCAGTTTGAAACCATCGACAGTCCACTGACGCCTGCGAACGTGAAAGATGTTATCAGTGCCATCAGGGCAAAACTGGATTCACTGGTTACTGCCGGGAAACTGATTGGGGCGTCGTGCTGGTATGACGTGGTGGATAACGGCACCACGAATTTACGTCAGGGGCGCGTGCGTATTCGCTACAAATATACGCCTGTTCCCCCGCTGGAAGACATGGAGCTTTACCAGTCGTTTACTGATGAATTCTTTGGTCCCGCATTTGCGGTGCTGGGAGGTGCCTGATGGCTGTACCAAAACATCTTCGCTTTTTTACGCTGTTTGTGGATGGTGAAAACGAAGTGGGTAAGGTGACGTCCGTCACTCTACCTAAGCTGACGCGCAAAACCGACAGCTACCGGGGTGGTGGCATGATGGGTGCGGTAAGTATTGATCTCGGTCTGGACGACTCCGCGCTTGATGCGAGCTTTGTCATGGGGGGCGCAGTTCGTGAGCTGTTCCTTAAGTATGGCGGCACGATTGACGGCACGCTGCTGCGTTTTGCGGGTGAATACTACACCGATGCAGAAAGCGACCTGTATGAAGTCGAAATGCGCGGACGTGTGACGGAAATTGATATGGGGGAAGCCAAACAGGGCGAAGCCACATCACACACTTACGCCATTAAAAACACCTACTACAAGCTGAGTGTTAACGATCGCCCGTTGTGGGAGATTGACCTGCTGAACTTCATTTACCGGAAGGACGGCAAGGACATTGTGCCCGATCGCATCCGTTCCGCGCTCGGGCTTGGCTGATAAGTAATATGCAGGCGGCGCAGTGCGTCGCCTCTGACTGAAAGGAGTTTCCTGATGAAAGAGACGAAAAACATCGATACCGAAAACACGGTAGTTACTGACACTGTGAAAGAAGCCAGTGAGCGTGGCGTAAAACTTACCCAACCAATTGAGCGAGGCGGCGAAAAAATCACGTATGTGGAGATCACCGGGGCTATTGAGCAGGCTGGATCTCTGCGAGATTTGTCGCTGTCTGATGTGCTGAATCTGAAAGCGGAATCCATGTTTACGCTGCTGTCACGCGTGACATCACCGCGACTGGATGAAGTGACGATCAAAAAAATGGCATCCCGTGACTTTATTCAGTTATGTGCGGTTGCCGTAAATTTTTTGAGCGGTGCGGACTCTGGCGGGAAGAACGAACAGGCGACGGAAGCCTGATCACGGTTGTGTGCTTTGAGCACATAGAAGACTTTGTGGCGGATATTGCCGCCATTTTTAACTGGTCGCCCGCCGAAATCTTCATGATGACGCCCGGCGAAGTGGTTAGCTGGCGTGAGCGGGCGGCACTTCGCAGCGGGAATGCAGACAATGAAGACTCTTGATATCCGGGTCGCTTTCAGCGCCGTTGACAGGCTGACCCGGCCTGCCGAAAACGCCCGCCGCCTGATGGGGCAGTTTGGTGACTCCATCCAGCGAACGCAGGGGGCGATCAAAAATCTCGAGCGTCAGGCGCGATCATTTGAGCGCGCCCGCGACGCTGTCAGTAAAGCGGATGCGGGTATCGTGAAAGCACGACGCCAGCTTAACGCCCTTAATCAGTTACAACGCACGGGTACAGTGCTCAGCGAAAAACAACAAAAGCTGATGCAGCAGTTAAGCACCCGGCTTGAACGCCTGAATGAATCGCGCACACGGGAAATTCAGAAAATGCGGGAGCTTGGCGGAGAGCTGAAACGACACGGCATTTCCCTGACAGGCAGCGATAACACCATTCAGCAGGCCATCAGACGCACCGAACAATACAACAACCAGCTTGAACGCGAACGGCAGGCGCTTGCGCGTGTAACGCAGGCGCGTGAGCGGTATTCGCGCGCGCAGGAAACAGCGGGAAAACTGAAAACAGGTGGTGCGCTGGCAATTGGTGCGGCAGCGGCGGGCGGCTATGCTGCCGGGCGTTTTTTGCAGCCTGCGATCGGGTTCGGCAAAGAGATGTCCCGCGTTCAGGCACTGACGCGAATCGACAAAAACAGCCCGCAGTTTAAGGCGCTGCGTGAGCAGGCGTTAAAACTTGGCTCTGAAACACAGTTTACTGCGAGTGATGCCGCCAGTGGGCAGAGCTTTCTGGCAATGGCTGGTTTTACTCCGCAGGCCATTCAGGCCGCATTGCCCGGTGTTCTTAATATGGCGCTGGCAGGTGGCGTCGAACTCGGCGAGACGGCGGATATAGGCTCCAATATCCTCACACAGTTCAACCTGACAGCCGATCAAATGGACCGGGTGGGCGATACGCTGACAGCAGCATTTACCCGGACCAATACTGATTTACGCGCGCTGGGCGAAACCATGAAGTATACCGGTCCGGTTGCCGCAAAACTTGGTATCAGTCTTGAAGAAGCGGCGGCCATGGCCGGGATGCTTGCCAATAATGGTCTTCGCGGAAGCGATGCTGGCACGGCCATGCGCGCAAGTCTGTCCCGCCTTGCATCACCGCCAAAAGCTGCGGCTGATGCACTGAAAGAGCTGGGGGTGTCAGTTGCTGACGCCAGAGGCAAAATGCGCCCGATGGAGGATGTGCTGCTTGATCTCTATAAGGCGACACAAAAATACGGACAGGTGGACCAGGTCTCCTTCTTCAAGGACATCGCCGGAGAAGAGGCGTTCGTTGGTTTGCAGACGCTTGTTGCGGCGGCTGGTTCAGGAGAGCTGCAAAAACTGACCAGAGAATTGCAGGGGGCAAGGGGAGAGGCCGATCGCGTTGCAAAAGTAATGGCCGATAATCTTGATGGGGACCTGAAAAATCTCGACAGCGCATGGGAAGGTCTTCGTATTCGCATCAGTGATCTGGTTGACGGTCCGCTGCGTTCTGTCACGCAGTGGCTCACGCGGGTGCTTGAAAAAATCACCTCGCTGGCGCAGGCCCATCCGGTACTGACACGCCAGCTACTGATAGCAGGCGGTGCGTTGCTGGCAATGACTGCAACGATTGGCTCGTTGTCGCTGGTTATTGGGGTGCTTTACGGAAAGCTGGCCACCCTGCGTCTTGGTTTTGACATTCTTACCCGGTCAATGAATGTCGTCAGGGTGTTGCCTGCGCTGTGGGGAATGCTGACGGGTTCCGTTTCTTTGCTGGGAGGCGCTATCGGGGCGCTGTTCAGTCCGGTTGGTCTTATCGTGGCTGCGCTTGCCGGAGCTGCCGTTCTTATCTGGAAATACTGGGATCCCATCAGGGCATTTTTTGCCGGGGTGTTCAGCGGGATTATGGAAAGGCTGAACCCGTTGCGTGAAACCTTTGAACGGTTTGGCCCTGTTTTTGACGCAATCGGAAGCGGGATCAGCCAGGTGTTTAACTGGTTTAAATCGCTGCTGTCACCGATGGAGTCCAGCAAGGAAACGCTGGATAAATGTACCAGTGCTGGCGAGATATTCGGTAACGTTCTTGGTGGCGCGTTACAGCTTGTTCTGACGCCTGCAAAAATGTTGCTGGATACGCTGGCGTGGATACTTGAAAAACTCGGTGTTCTTCCGGATGAAGCGGAAAGGGCGAGAAAGAAAATCGAAGACGCACAGCGTGCGGCCATTCTTCAGGACAAGGTTGCCTTGCTTCAGGGGGACTTGGCGAAAATCAATCCGCCGAAGTCTGCGGAAAATGGCAATGGCACCGGAGGCGATAAACCCAAAGACAACAAACCGCTCACAGACAGCAATACCGGCACGCTACGCAGACTCAGCAAAATTGCTGATAACACAGGTAAGCTGGTTGATGAGACGAAAAAACGCATTGGCCCCGGCGATATTGTCTTTAAGAACCTGCCCCGCGCACTTGCTGTTCGTGGGGAGTGGCAGGAGCGGAAGATTGCGCAGGTCAGTAAGCCTGCCCCCGAAATTAATATCACCCCCGTGGTCCCGGCTCCGCTGCCTCCGGCGCTGGTCCCTGTTGTTGCGGCCAGCTCCCGCCCGGTGGCGGAGGCCATACGATCTCCAGTGGCATCAGTTCCTGTAACTTCCCGTAACCGGGAGCCTGTTGCCTCCGGATTTGGTGGTGAAATTCATGTTCATCTGCATAACGTTGTTACGCAGAATCCCCGCGAACTGGCGAAACTGGTCGGTGAAATGGTCAGGGCAGAAATGGAACGGCGCGCCCGTGCCGGGCGTGGCAGTTTTTACGATAAAGATTGAGGAGTCATGGCCATGATGATGATCTACGGCATGTTTGTTTTTGAGCTGCGCACGCTGCCGCATCAGCAGTTACAGCAAAACAAAAGCTGGCGGCATGTGAAAAATGAACGCGTTAACCGTTCAGCAAGCTGGCAGTATATCGGTGCAGGTGATGATCGCATCGTTCTTTCTGGTGTGCTTTATCCTGAAATTACAGGTGGCGAAGTGTCGCTGTCGCTGCTGACCACGCAGGCGTATACAGGACGACCCTGGCCGCTGATTGATGGCACGGGGCAGATTTACGGCATGTATGTCCTGACCGAAACGAATACGACCCGTTCCGAGTTTGATCGCTACGGTAAGGCGAAAAAGATAGAATTTTCACTGACCCTTGAACGCTGTGATGAGGATTTGCGGGAGCGCCTGCAATCCTCATCGTTCAGCGATATGCTGTCCGGCTTCAAAGATAAAGTGACATCATCCCTTAACAGCGCGGCCAGTTCAGTTAAAGGGCTGTTCTGATTTAATGCTGGCCACTCATACCCTCATACCTGGTAATAAGTGGCCAGTCTTAACACTCACCATTTGATTGCACCAGTGTTAACGATTTGTTACTGGGCATCAGGCACGCTGGATAGCCAGTAGAAACATACCATTAAAATTATTACAATAATTGGTCACATGATTATCTTATGCTGAATAATAGAGATATGAATATTAATGAACTTAAAGATTGTATTCACTATGAAGTAATCGGTAGCGAGCGTCCTTTCTCCTGGCGAAAGGCAATTGTTCGCGCAATAAAACATAGAAGAGTTCGTTATTTATTTTGGTGGCGCATAGCCAAATACCTTTTTGATAAAGGCGGATACTGTCGGAAGATTGCGGGGAAAATAGAACGTTTCATTCTTGATAAATATAATGTAACAGTCCCTTTAACTGTAAATATAGGGAAAGGCTTTGATATTTCTTATCTCAACAGTGTTGTTATCGGTCACAAAGTAACAATCGGTGAAAATTGTTCAATAAAACCGGGGGTAACTATTGGGCTGCGTGGTGATTTTAATGATATGGATATTGTTATAGGACATAATGTGACCATTGGTTGTAATGCCACCATTCTTGGTGGCAAAGTGCGTATAGGAAACAATGTCACAATAGGTGCTCATGCATTGGTATTGCATGATATTCCTGATGATTCAACATTCATCACTAAATTTCAGTCTGAAGTTATCTGCTCGTCCTCCCGCACATAACCCTGATTCATCAGCTCTGGCCATACGATATCCGGAGCTGTACTGGTGTCAATTCTACTCACTAATACTCTGTATTTTCTCCAGGAATCCAGTTGTGAATTTTCCTCGTTTGTTGCTATTTCAAGATTAACTGCATCCTGCAGAATTGCGATGTTATCTGTTGCCTCCTGGATCAACCTTGCCTTTTTCTCTTCCGCTTCCCGTATCCGAAACAGTTTTTCTGCTTCCTCATCCTTCACCCAGGATACGCCGTCCCACTTCTGATATTCCCCTGCTGGCGACAACCAGGTGACATTCTCTGGTAGCGGTCCGGGTTCAGAAATAAACAACGCGTCCCCCGATGCCACGTCATAGACCGTTTTACCACGATGGTCTTCAACAATATTCCACGATTCATTTTCACTGTTAAAAACTGCCACAAAGCCAGCAGGAATTTCCGGTGGGGCGATATCTGTAGAATTAGCTGGCAGCCCTGTATGAGGTGGAATATATGCGTCACCTTCACCAATAAACTCATTAGTTCCGGCCAGCAGGTTATAAATTTTTACAGTACGTGATTGTTCACTCATTCTGAATGCCATTATGCAAGCCTCACAATATAATTAAATGCGATGTTTTTAACGGTGTTTTCCGCGTTACCAGCAGCGTTAACGGTGATGGTATGTCCATGTGAACCAATCGCAACAGAGTGCGTATGAGCGCCAATACCAACAGTGTGTGCATGTGCCCCAGCACTTGTAGCGGTACCTGATACTGAGTGGGTATGTGCGCCAGAAGAAGGCACAGTTCCATTCCCCACCACCGTGCCACTTGATGCACCATCCAGCCAGTCGAAATTCATACCGCCACTGTTTGGTCTCCTTAATGGAACGGTATGAGTATGTGCGCCAGCACTATTTGCAGTACCAGATACATTGTGGGTATGTGCACCTGTGTTATTCGTTGATTTAGTACCGTAATCAAACGAAGATGTGGTTTTCGTACCCAAATCCGTACTGGATGCGCTGGCACTGTGGGTGTGCGATTTAATGCCGTCCTGTTCCAGAGACAATACGGCCCGACCACTGGCGGGTTTGCCCTTGATTGTCCAGCCACGCATATCCGGGATCACGCCTGACGGATAAGCGACTGCAAGTTTCGGGTATGCAGATTTGTCAAAAGTCTGTCCCTGCATCAGGGCGTAACCAGACGGCACAGTATCTGATGGCCACGGCAGCGGAACACCTGGCGGAAACGCTTCGATATTTGCCGAGCCGTCAAATTTTACGCCGTTAATTGTCCTTGCCGTTTTCAGCTTTGTTGCTGTAGCAGCATTGCCGGACAGTTCACCAGAAAGGCCTGCACTGAATGTCTGTTTTGCCTCCCATGTCTGGGCTTCGTCGATAATTGGTAGCCGACGAATATTGAAGCTACGCTCCCCAGGATTGCCATATAAGCGGATTGTAAAAAAACGATAGTTGGTTTTGTTTGAGGTGCTGCGCCATACCTGCATTGAACGAGCGACACCTCCACCTTCACTGGGGCCAACAGTGATATTTATCAGGTTAGTATCAATGACGCCCCATTCCATCCCATCGGGGATATTGGTCATATCGGAGAGTCTGACAGTTATCATGCTGCCCGGCACAAAGTCGTAGGTCTGCCAGTCCAGACTGGATAACCTGTCGGTAACACCGCCGACACCTAATTTAGTGAGTAATGATTTTGAGTTGTAAACTTCCGCCCATTCCCCCCAGTCAGCTTCACCGCTGGCACGAGTTCGTTGAAATGTCCGGTTTTTATAGGCATCCGTTGCAGAAACTGTCGTATATGTCTGGATATACGATTCAATATCACAACGTTTTTTCACTTCAACTATTGAGCCAACAGCAAGATCTTTAGAGTCGGTGACTGGTGCATGTGTGGCCTGTTTCGTGACGCTATAAATACCAGGCTTTAAAAGGTCATCAAGATCCCCTGAATAAGTCCATCCCGTGGACTGATACCCAACAGCAATCCAGTCCTCCCATTGTGGATTCTCTGCATCCCATGAGGCAGTCAGTCCACGAATGTACATAGTCCCACTACGGGTGGTGTAACGTTGCATTCTCCCATACAGACCGCCTTCAAAGACTTCCAGAATACCCTGACCAAAACTCCCGTCCTCCGGGAAATGACGTTCAAATGAGGCTATTGATGTACTGCTATTGCGCCATATTCCCAGGTGTTCCGCGCCACCTAAAGAATTCAGGTCAATTGACGTGCTTAATGGTCGAGTCCCGCTTGTAATAACTCTCCATGCACTCCATGTTGGACTGGCTGGGTTCCATTCTGCATCAAGCATCCGAATGTAAATATTACCGGTTCGGGTGGTGTAGCGTTGTGTGCAGTGAAAGCGACCAGCATTGAATACTTCCAGAACCCCATTGCCTTTATCTTCAGGGTAACCAGACTCTGGTTTTGCAGTGGATTGTGACGGACATGACCACGTTCCAAGATATTTTTCTTCTGGACCATAGGAGTCAAGATTGTCAGTGGTTGGAATCATTCCATTGTGTTTCATAAACGTCAGGCTGGTAACGCCAATATTGTCCAGAAAAGCGCCTTTATCTGGAATATCGCCACCGTTCTGGTCTTTCTGCATACGTTTTTCAGCATTGTCATAGGCTGCTTTTACTGCCTTTGGCGTTGCTGCCAGCTTTTCACTGGTGCTGTTTGTTGCACTGCTTAACTGAGTAAAACCTTTTTCTGTCAGCGTGGCGTCAGGATGGCGGCGGGACTGCTCATGCTCTGCGATTTTGTCATCGACGTAATCCTGCGTCGCCATCACTGTGCTGGCATCAATACTCAGCTCAACGGATGCCACGTCGCTGACAATAATAACCATGCGGCAGGTCTGCGCACGTCCGGAGCCTTCAGCCAGTTCTGGCTTATAGCTTTCTGCCATATTGGATACCGCAATCAGTGTTCCGGCATCGTCATACAGACCAAGCTCACGCATCCAGAAGCCGCCCACTTCGGGCGGTACAACCAGTTCAGCCACGATATAGTTTTTATTCTTGTTATCCACGCTGACTTTATTCAGAGCGTGACGCCAGACCTCATGCACCAGTTTCGTCTGACCGGCATCCGGCACTGGCAATTTGCCATTACCGTCACCCACGGCCATTGCAGACAGGGTTACTTTTTTCCCGCCGGGGACAGTGGCGGCTGCCAGCTTTGCGGCTCCGGCAGTAGTGATAACGGTTTTAAATTTCGTGCTCATTGTTTCTCACTTATCCGGGATAAACAGTAATAACATCACCATCACAGACCACACCGCCTGTATACAGATAGCCGGGAATGTCCTGGATAATGTTCAGGCCGATAAGGTGGCGACTTGCGGGTTTGGCGTCGGCAATCAGCCGTTCCATTTCCAGATACATTTCCTCGGTCACACCACTGTCCAGTGTGCCAACATCAACCTTGAATGTTCCGGGTTCGCCGTCGAACTCCCACCACTCAGACACACGAATGAGGTATCCCAGCGGCTCAATGGCCCGGCGCAGTGCGCTGATGGTCCCTTTGTGTCGGTGTATCAGCCATGCATCACGAATAACCTGTCGCTTTGTCTCTTCCGGCCAGTTGCGATCCCAGCGGTCAACGGAAAATGCCCAGGCGAGATAAGGCAGCAGATGCACCGGGCAGGTGTCCGGTGACCACAGCGTGTTGAGGTCTACCGGGATGTCTGTAATGCGTGTTCCGACGGCTTCGGCACAACGCATGAAACTGCTGGCTGATGGCGGTAACAGTGAATTACTCATTGCGCCCACCTTCGCTGATGGTGAATGACTCACAGCGCGCCGCCTGTATGTCGCTGATGGCCATATTCTGTGTGGGTTCGATTATCTCCACGCGTTGCACGCCGTGCACATGAAGTGCGGCAGCAATGGCGGACAACGCCACGTCCTGACCGATAAGCCCCTGTTCAGCCAGCCACTTCCTGAATGACGATTCCGCCGCGGCCAGAATAGGTTCGGATTCCGGACCGGGGTAAAAGTACAGTTTTGCATTCAGCCGCCATGTCACGATTCTGGCGCTCTGTACAGTAAGGCGGTCGGCCACCGGGCGGGTATCCTCTGCATTCAGAACAGCGCGAACGGTATTAAGCAACGCCTCCGTTGCTGTGCCGTCGCCCTCTGTGGACAGGATGGAAACCGTCACACAGGCCGGAGACGGACTGATAGCCCGCGCATCGCGCACCAGACCGCTGGCGCTGCGGGCAAAATACTCGTATGCACCTGACGGGCCAGCAACACTCAGGCCGTCGTACGCCCGCTGCGCCCGCAGTCTCAGCGAGGTGTCGCTCTCCATCACCGCGTCGGTGGTATCCGTTGCTGGAGTGATAACCAGGCGCTTTGTGTTCATATTGCCCGCGAGGTTGTCCAGGTCTGTCCCGGCGCTGTGGCTTAACATGCAGGCGCGTGCACCCTCATTGACCCGCTGGCGTAACAGCATTTCACGAAACGACATGGTTTGAGCGATAACGTTCAGGGGTTCCGATTCCAGCTCCAGCGCGGCGGAAACGGCTTCACGCTGTTCGGCGGGATAGGACGCAATCATCATGGCTTTTGTGTCAGCCAGAATTGCTTCAAAGTCAGGCTCCGCGATGATGGCGGGTTCCGGTAACTGTGAAAGGTCAACGGCGGGCATGATTTACTCCCTCAGCGTGATGGTTAATTCAACATTCTGCATGGTCTGCATGACAGTGCCCGACAGCGTCACCCCGGCGCGGCCTCCCGCTTTCCAGACAACGTCGATGGCATCCAGGGCAATGCGGGGTTCCCATCGTGTCAGTGCAATCACGGCAGCACTCATGCATTGCAGACGCGTGGTGTTATTCATGGGTTCGTCAATCAAATCAGGCACAAGGCTGCCATATTCCCGTCGCATAACCCGGCTTGCCAGCGGGGTGGTCAGGATGTCCCTGACTGACTGTTTCAGGTGCTCCATATCGTTCAGGTTTCCCGTTCCGTCCTGGTTCATTCCTGTGTAGCGGGTTGTCACTGCGGGCCTCCTGTCGAATCGCTGCCACCTTTAACGCCACCGTGCTTATGCGTATGCACTGTGATGCCGTTTGAGGTGAAATCGCCGCCACTGTGCGTGATATTGCCGCTCATCTTTCCCCCTTTTGTGACGTCAATCTCGGCTGTTTTCAGAAGGTTTGTGCATTCCACGACGGGCGTATCCAGTTTCACGCTGACGGATGCCTGCAAAGTGGCCGTTTTCATGCCGCTGGCACTCAGTGCGCCTGCGTCCGCGTCGTAGCGGAACACCGCGCCGTCCGGCGCGCTGACCACGATTTCTTTCAGGCTTTTGCCGGGGGCCGGATTGGCATCACTCCACAGGCTGCCAATTATCATGGCGGTTTCCGGGTTGCCGCCAATGCAGGCAATTGCCACCTGTTCGCCTGGTGATGGCGGCAGCCACACATTGAAGGCTCCCGCGCGCGTGGTGTTCCAGCGCAACCAGCCTGTTTCCAGTTCGCCGCTGCGAACGCGCACGCGCCAGGACTTCTCATCAACTTCAGAGATGATCCCGGTGCGGATGATATTGCTCAGCAGTCGCATGAGTTCTGCGCTCACCGTACAGCCTCCGCAATCCGGCCCAGCACCGTGTTATAAATCAGGCGCTCATCTGCCTGGCTGATACCCAGCAACTCACGTACCGGGTAATCGGTGAAAATGCCCGGCGCAACCTGATCGCGCTCACCGAACTGATGAACGCGGGCAATACGTGCGGCCACGCCGCTGTAACCCACCGTCACACCGGAAGCATCTGCACGGGCTTTCAGGTAGCGGGCGGTGCGCAGTTTTACGAACATGGGGACGCGCTTTGTGCTGTCCTGGTTGATGCGCCGGGTGCGTATTTCCAGAAAGCGGTCGATGTCATCCCGGTAAAACGTGCGGATGTTGTTTTTATCCTCATCCCACCCGGTGATGGTTCGCCCGTATTTCCCCGTGTCGTGATGCCAGTTTTTCAGCGTGCGTGCTTCGTTATTCCAGATAAAGCGAATGCGTTCCTGTATCCGGGTTACACGGCGTTTGCGTGGTGTCCATGCGGTCCCGTCCGGCGCTTTCTGTGACCGGATACGTGCCTGCTGGGCGCGACGTAAATCCTGTGCCAGCTTTCTGGCGATGTTATTGATGGCCTGCTGATTCAGGCTGTCGCGGATGGCCTCAAAGGTTTCATCCACGCGGGTGAATGCCTTATCCATCGCTTTCACCCCACGTCACATCCTGGAATACATGCGACCAGTCGCCTTCGGAAGAGGGCAGACGGGGTTTTGGCTCCGGCAGGTGTTCTGCCTGCGGTGTGCCCTGACTGCTGCGCGTGATGCGAACGCGTTCCCGCAGGGGGAGCGTAAACAGGAGATCGGCGCTGTCATCGTCATTGATAACGGCGGAGAATTTGATGTCCTGATTACGCTCAGGGTTGAGCAACAACTGTGGCTGATTTTCGGATAACCACGCCAGCAGCGGCAGCGTGAGGTCGTCCAGCTCCCCGGCGTAATCCATGACAAACATCACCATCTGATAGCGGTAAACAAACGAGGGAGTTTCTCCGGTCGTTTCAATGTTGCCGCTCTCCACGAAAATGGTGAATTTCTCCGGGTTGGCGTGACACCATCGACATGAACGGGTCATGGCTTCACGCAGGGAATCAGTTTTCAGCATGGCTGTTGTCCTCGTTGTTCAGTCGTTGCAGTCTGCGCTGCTCCAGTAATTCAATGGCCCGTTTATCCGCGTTACAGGTTTCCAGTGCATCCAGAAGGCGGTCGCCCCATATACCGAGATTTCCCCATGTGGGAGTGTCAGGGAAGGGGGGCGGCGTTACCGGTATGGTCAGCGTCTGCGGTATAAGCCGGACTGACGGCGCTGGCCGTGGCGCGCTCAGCGTGCCTGCGCAACCTGTCAGTAAAACGAGCATCAGGCAAAGCGTGGGCGCATTCATCTTTTGCAATATCGTTGCGTAGCTGTTCACGTCTGGCCTCTCCGTCCTGATTGCGTTGCTGATTTTCCACGCGGAGTTGTGCCAGCACCTGCTGCATATCCTGTACCCCGGCGCTGATGATATTCAGGGTGTCGACGGTACTTTTCAGGGTGCTGGCCTGCGCTTCGTTTCTGGCGTTCTCCCGGCCCAGCGACCACGACAGACGCATGGATGTTCCCCATGCGGCAATCAGAAGGAAAGCGACGCCCAGCGTGGGCCAGAGCTTCATGCCGGATAGGCTCCGTGTGGTAACTGAAAATGCGGTCCGTCTTTCAGGGTCTTCCAGTCGCCGCCCCATTCCACCGGAATATTCAGTTCCCGGCTGGCCTGTCTGAATGCTGCTGCGATTTTTTCGTACAGCGGCCATTCCCATGACACCTGGCTGCCGATATAAGCCACAACATCCACGGCATGCCCCGTAAGGTGGCGGCTGTTCATGGTCTGGCTCTTACCCGTGGCCACCAGTTGCTTCTGGCGGTAACGGCTGCGCAACCCTTCGGTGATACCAAAATCCACTTCCGAGATTTCCAGTGCCCGTCGGGTCACTTTCACCAGATCAGGATTTACGCCCTGCAAATTCTTTTCGCTCCGGCTGCTGAATTTAAATGTGTTGCTCATTCGTCCTTCTCCTTCACCCTGCGATTAAAGGCCGCAATAACCTTGTCGCGTGCTTTCTCTGCACCCATAAAACCGATTGATGCGCCGATAAACGTCACGGCATCTTCAGGAAAACCGAAGAAGCGCAACGACCCGGCCACGGCCATGGCAAGAACGCCGCACGCCAGCGATCCCGTTACGGTCTGAACCAGAGTTCGTCCGTCATAAAGACTCATCAGCGCGGAAATGCTGACCGCCGCGCCTACTGCATACACCGTTGGCAGGTGGTCAAAGAGCCACGCAATAACCTGCTCTGTGATCCCTGTTTGAATGGTGCTCACTGCTACTCCCCCCACAACTGAATCATTTCTCGTTTCTTCTTCTCCGGCTCCGGCATCTCCACTTCCTGCCCGGCGTCCAGAAATACCTGCTGACAGAGTCCGGGGTTGGCATCCAGCACCTTTTCGGTGACGCCCTGCGTCGTGCCGTAGTACCGGAAACAGAGCGAATCCACGGTGTCGCCTTCCAGTGCCTTCACTTTCATCAGCACAACTCCGCAAAGATTCGCGGGCGGCACAGAATGTCAGAGATGGCCCAGCTCACATCGCGCCACAAATCCGATGTCTGTATATCCAGTGCGTCCGCCCGGCGGTCGCCCTTGTCCGTTGTGTCCGCATCGCGGTAACGCTCCAGAATCAGGGCGCGTGTGGCGGTGTAAACCGCATTGCGCCAGTGCCAGAGATTGACGCTTTCTCCGTTAATTACGGGTGCCGGAACATCGGCCAGCGTCTGATGGCCAGCCGCCTGCTGTTCCTGCTGCCACGCTTCCAGCTCGCGGGTAACGTGTGCCACGGCCCCGGTGGCGGTATGCAGCAGGCGGGAGGTGGTCACACGGCCCGGCAGTCGTACCGCCAGACGCAGTTCACGCAGCACAATATCCGGCCAGAATGCACCCGCTGAAATACGGGTATCACCATCATCGGTATCGGTGATGTCGTCCTCTGCGGGTCCGGGGTTGGTTCTGGCAACCATACTCATGGGGTTCACTCCTGAAAAAATCGGGCGGTGGGTGCGCGGTGTAAACGGTCACGGAGTCAAACCGGAACACCGCGCACGCCGCCCGCTGACGGGGTCAGTCGTTAACCGCGCTTCGCCTTCTGCGTCGCGGTGGTTTTTCGTGTTGCAGGCTTCCGCGTTGTCTTTTTACTTTTGCTGCTTTCGTCCTGCGCCTGCTGTGCGCTGGCGTCTTCTGGTGCGGCTGCGGAATCGGCTTTTTTCAGGGCGCGGGAAAGGGTTGCAATCTCGCGTTTCACACCTGCGTTCGGGTTCAGGTGCATTGCTTCGCGCAGCAGCTTCAGTGACAGGGCCATGCTGTCCGCATCACTCAGGCCACGGCGGGCAAAGGCGCACGCTTTGCATAATTTGGCGCGCACTTCGTCCGGCATGTCCTGGTCGGTGACAATCTCCCGGAGGGTGTCCAGTGGTTCGATAAAGGCGGACAAATCCGCGTCGGCATCCGTCCCGGCCTGCGTCAGTACCGGATTACAGATTTCTTCGGTCAGTACCGTGGCAGCAGTACGGCCAAAGTTATCCGGCATGATGAGGTTGTGACGGACCACATACGCGCCGATACGCAGCGCAAGCGGAAGATCGCCACAGTCAATCGCCCACACCATCAGCGTGGCAATCACTTCATCCTGCTGCCCGCCGTCAGCCTCCAGCGTTCCCTCAATCCAGCCGGAAAAATCCGGCAACAACTCTTTTTTGATGGCGGCTTTCGCGCTTCTGGCCTGTACGCCCTTAAGCCGGGCCTGTGCCAGACGCAGACGATACAGCACCTCTTCATGCGCGGTACGCGCGGCGTGGTCCACGCCTTCATTCGCCCGGCCTGCGCGCTGTGCCATCACGTTCTGCCAGTGTTGCTGTGCAGGAGTAATCATTTTTTCTCTCCGTTACAGGCGGGCATGATGCCCGCCGTGAGTTGATTAGCTGTCGGCGAACTTCAGGCCAGTGACCATCGCGCACTTGCCATAGTCTTCAACGACATAAGCGTCGTTGATGGACTGGTAGGTGGCGATGCGGTTGTATTCCGGTTCGTCTTTCATCAGACGACGCATTGAACCTTTCTGCCAGTAAATCGACAGGTTGTTGAACGAGGTGATCAGCATCGTTGAATCCGGGAAGAACGGCGCAAGGAACACGCCCAGCCCGCCAATGGTGCGCGATGACAGAATGAGCTGCCCGGCGAGTAATTCCGCATTGGGATTCTGGCCGCTGATGCTGTTCAGCACGGGCAGACGCAGCGAGTTAAACAGGTTGCGCCCCATAATCACCACGAGGTCGTCAGCTTCCTTGTGCCATTCATCCAGCAGGGATGAGCGCGCGTCCTGTACCAGTGCATCAGCGTTCGCATACTTACCCGCGTGCGCCACGGTGTTGTCCATGTTACGGGAGGTCAGCGTCACGTCATTCATAACGCGTTCGCTGGCGTCGGTTCTGATGTGCTCCAGCCACCCCACGTTAACGTCCTGAAGCAACTTGTTGGTGCTGAAGTTGGACTCATCCGCGTGAGACGTGCCGTTGAAACCGATCATGATTCGGTCAAGCGCCACCTGTCGGGCAATCTGTGCGCTGATGCGGGACTGAAAATCGCTGTGTGCCGACCAGGCATCAAGCTGCGGATACGAAATAAACGTGTCGTAGTTCACCTGTTCGCACTGGTATTTGCGGTTTTTCAGATCAACCACGTTATTCGGGTTACGGCGTTTTGTTCCGTCATAACTGGTATTCGTGCGCGCAATCGGTCCTGTGGTATCCAGGAGGATTTTTTCGCCCTTCTGGTCGGTCACGCCGATCACGTTAATTCTTTTTGTAAATTCGGTGCTTTCCTTTGAGGCGTTTTCAAAACGCTGCTGTACAGAGGGTTCCACGGTAAATCGCGATACCAGTGCGGAAACCGGGATATTGTTAAGCGACGCCTGCTGCGCCATATAGCAACCCAGCTTGTTGCGGGTAATATCTGACATCACCAGATTCATAAAAAATTTGCTCCTTTGTCTTATCAGAAGTCAGCCAGCTGGTCGGAGGCTGCGCCTGTTGCGGTGAACCGGTTCTGCGGATCGCCGTCCTGCGTGCGCAGTTTTTCCTTCAGTTCTGCCAGCTCTGTGGTCAGTAAAGTGATTTTCTGGCTGTCCTGCTGATGGCGGGTTTCCAGCACATTAAAACGGTCGATAATGTCGGCCTGTGACGTTGCGACACCTTCCACCGCTTCCTGAATACGGGAGAAACTGGCGTCATCCGCTTTGCGGCCACGGCCAATAATCCCCATAACGCGGTTAAACCACTGGGTGCCTTCCTCCTGACGTTGTTCGGTGAGTTCGATAAGTTCTGACTCCATAGCGGCGGTAAACATCGCCACGTCTCCCTGCTGACAGTTGAATGTCATCAGTTGCATACGTTGTTGTGCCGCAAAGGCCAGACGTTCCGTGCCCAGGCTGGCGGGGGTGTCGGTCATTGCCAGCCCGCGCAGGTAAGGGCCTCCCGTGATGGTTGACTGTGGTTCCAGCTCAATACTGGAGTAAATTTTTTTACCATCGTTAAGCAGGGACATCATGCGAGCGGTCGGCTCAATTTCGGCATACAGTGCCGTGCGACCTGCCAGCGGGCCATCGGTTATGTCTTCGGTGCTCAACCCCACAACATCGCCCATAGCGGAAAACTCGCTACCGGGGAGTGGTGACAGGATGTGCTCAATATTCACACGTGCACCATAAACGGACGGGTTATAACTGGTGGCGGCAGCTTTCAGCATGTCGCCGTTGATTTCGCGCCCGTCTGCCGTTACACCGGAGACAGCCACGCGAAACTTTTTGCGGGATGTCTTTTTTTCATTAGCCATAGTTTTTGCCCCTCTGACTGGTTCTTCAGTCATGATGGCAAAGCGTAACAGGCTGATACAAAGGGCTTTTGTTGTAAGAAAACAGTCAGAACAGGGGGTTAAGGAGAACGGTTTCGCGCGCGGGTAATCTTCCTGTAATTACTCAGGGGGAGCAATGATTCAGGACGCTTTTGTGCGCCAGCGTGCGCGACAACTTTACTGGCAGGGTTATCCGCCCGCAGAAATATCACGTCTGATGGGAATAAACCCGAACACGATTTATGCGTGGAAAAAACGCGACCAGTGGGATGAAACGCCACCCGTGCAGCGTGTCACGCAGTCCATCGATGCGCGCCTCATCCAGCTTACTGAAAAACAGAATAAAACAGGCGGTGACTTTAAGGAAATAGACCTGCTGACCCGGCAGCTTAAAAAACTGCATGATGGCCAGCCGGATGCGACGGCCACAGGAAAGAAAGGCCGGGCGAAAAAACTCAAAAATCATTTCACGCCGGAACAGATTGCCGCACTGCGGGAAAAAATCATCAGCAGGCTTGAGTGGCATCAGCGGGGCTGGTTTGACTCCCTGACCCTTTGCAGGGAAGCCAGGATACGTAACAGGATGATCCTGAAATCCCGACAGATTGGGGCGACCTGGTATTTTGCACAGGAAGCACTGCTGATGGCGCTGCGTGACGATGTGGCGCAACCTTACCAGCGTAACCAGATTTTTTTGTCTGCGTCGCGTCGTCAGGCGTTCCAGTTTAAAAGCATTATTCAGAAGGCCGCGGCTGAAGTTGATGTGGAGCTGAAAGGGGGCGATAAAATCATCCTCTCCAACGGCGCAGAGCTGCATTTTCTCGGCACTTCTGCTGCGTCGGCACAGTCCTATACGGGCAATTTTTATTTTGATGAATTCTTCTGGGTCAGTCGCTTTGCTGAACTGCGCAAGGTGGCTGGCGCTATGGCAACCCTCAGCGGACTGCGGCGCACCTACTTCTCCACGCCATCTACCGAAACGCACGAGGCATACGCCTACTGGAACGGCGACCGCTGGAACGAGAAAAAGGCCACGCATAAACGCCAGCGTTTTTCTGTGGACTGGAAAACGCTGCATAACGGGCTTATCTGCCCTGACCGGACGTGGCGGCAAATTGTCACGCTGGAAGATGTGGTTAATCACGGCTGGAAGCACACCGATATTGACGAAATCCGTGATGAAAACACCGAAGACGAGTTCCTCAATCTCTATATGTGTGAGTTTGTTCGCGAAGGGGAATCGGCATTTAACCTGAATATCCTGATTGGCTGCGGTGTTGACGGATACGACGACTGGAAAGACTGGAAACCTTTTGCTCCCCGCCCGATGGGGAATCGTCCGGTATGGATTGGGTATGACGCAAACGGCAGCAGTGGCAACGGCGACAGCGGCGCTGTGTCCGTGGTGGTTCCTCCGGCTGTTCCTGGTGGCCGTTTTCGAACGGTGGAGACGCGACGCGTTCAGGGGCTGGAGTTTGAAGAACAGGCCAGAGTCATTGAAGAGTTCACGTATCGCTACAACGTGGAACACATCGGCATTGATGTGACGGGCGGGAACGGGGAGGCTGTTTATCAGATAGTGAAACGGTTTTTCCCTGCTGCTATTCCGTACACCTTCACGCTGTCATCAAAACGGTCGCTGGTACTGAAAATGCTGCAAATAATGCGTGCCGGGCGGTGGGAATACGATCGCGCCGAACGCGAGCTGGTCGCGGCCTTTAACGCCGTGCGTAAGGTGAAAACACCGGGCGGCTTTATCACTTACGAAACGGACCGCGCGAGGGGGATCAGCCACGGCGACCTTGCGTGGGCAACCATGCTTGCTGTCATTAACGAACCGATTGGCGGCGAAGGAGAAAACGAGCGTTTCACGGTTATGGAGTTCTGATGAGCAGAAAAAATAAAAAAGTGCGCATGAGTTCACGCATTGATCTCGCTGATGCGCTCAGGAAAGAATCATCGCTCAGTGCATTCACATTTGATGGTCCTTATCGCCTGACCGGGCATGACCTGCTGGACAATATGTACTGTGCTGATAACGGGCGGTGGTATGAAACCCCGGTGGACTGGTACGGTCTGGCAAGAGCAGCCCGGCAAACGTCCTGGCATCAGTCTGCGCTTTACTTTAAGCGCAATGTATTACTCGGTTGCTACATCCCGCACCCGCTGCTTTCCCGGCAGGATTTCTCGGCGCTGGCGCTGGACTGGTTTGTGTTCGGTAACGCATTCCTTGAGCTTCGAAGCAATATGCTCGGCGAACCGCTTAAATTACGGCACGCACTGGCGAAATACATGCGACGCGGAAGCGATCTTGAATCATGGTGGTATGTGCAGGATGGCAAGGACGCGTTCCAGTTTCGCCCTGGCAAAGTGTGCCACCTGATGAATCCGGACATTAACCAGGAAATTTACGGCATGCCGGAATATCTTGGCGCATTACTCTCGGCAAGCCTGTCTCATTCGGCGGACATGTTCAGAAAACTGTATTACGACAATGGATCCCACGCCGGGTGCATCATCTACATCGGTGCAGCGCAGGTAAACCGCGAAAGCATGGACTCCCTGAAAGAAACGCTACAGGGTGCGCGTGGTGGTGGTGCGTTTAAAAACGTGCTCATTCATGCGCCCAACGGGGGCAAAGAGGGGGTGCAAATTTTGCCGTTCCAGCAGATCACCGCAAAGGATGAGTTCATGAATGTTAAGGCGGCATCCCGTGATGATGTGCTGGCTGCGCACCGCGTTCCGCCGCAACTGATGGGGGCGATGCCGGGTGAAAAAAGTGCGTTTGGTGATGTGGAGAAGGCCGCGCGGGTTTACGCAATTAACGAGCTGATGCCCGTCATGGAGGCCATGAAGCACATCAATGACTGGCTTGGCGAAGAGGTGATCCGCTTTAACCCTTACGCACTGTTAGACACCCAGCCCACATCCTGACGCGCTTCGCTTGTCTGCTGCTTCGCCGGGGCATAAAAAATTTATGCCCCGGCTCTCCAGCTCCTGTATCAGTCAGATAATTTCACGACGCTTTCCTGCTTATTGCCATCATCGACGGTCAGACTCTTACGCAATCCCACCGCGTTGACTGCATGTTCTTCGACGCCTCAGTGCGATTTTGACGGCCTTACCTTTCACCCCATCAAATCAGAATCCCTCACGTCTTTTTCACACTCAGCGTGAGAAATACAGCCATTCTGTTGTGTTGCTGCGACATCGTTCAGGGGATGCTATTTACCCCCTGAAACGCGGGCTGTTCCCCCGGCACCTGCGCGCAGAAAAAGCGCGTTTTTTTGTGCACGCACGGATCCTTGACGGATCCAGCCGCCACGCGGGCCGGAAGAGCAAAAAATCGTTCAAAAAAATTGTGCAAATTTGTGCACTATTGTGCAGAAGAGCGATACATGATTTTCGCCTTTATTTCAGTGTGTTCAGGTGGTCATTCTCAATACCCATTTGGTGAGAGACAGGAATAAAAATGATCTTTATCAGTAGGTTATGTGTGTGATTAAATTAGATGCAGCACGTTTAGTCCCCAGAACCCAAGACCAATGAAAGATAACAATCAGAAAAAAATGATATGGCATGTTGCCTGTGATGAATCTGGCGTTGATGGGCAGCCATTCTACGGGTTTGGGAGTCTCTGGATGAGCTATCAGAGGCGCGCTGAACTCACTCGCATGGTACAGGATTTGAGAAAAAAGCATGGATGCAGTGATGAGCTCAAATGGCAGAAAGCACATTCAAAGCGTAATGCAGCTTTTTATAGCGACGTCATTGATGTGTTTTTTAGGCACAACTGGATGGCTTTTCACTGTATTATTGTTGAGAAGTCTAAAGTAGAAAAATCATATCATGGTGGGGATTATGATCTTGCAATGCGTAAGCATTTTTGCAAGCTTATTGAAACAAAAATAGGTAACGTGATCCAAAGGTGGCCTCATGCGGAATGTGAGTTCCTTATAGAAGTTGATCCCCTGCCATCTCGTTACAAAAAAGCCGATGAAGAGTTTCACATAATTGCCAACCATTCTCTGGCCCGAAAATATGGGCGCAAGGACATAATTAAACTAGTTGAAACAAAAGACTCAAAAACATCGGAACATATTCAGCTTGTCGATTTTTTATTAGGGGCTGTCATGTGTGCATATCAAAGGAAAGCCACTTCTCCAGCGAAACTGGCTATGGCAGAGAAAATCGCTTCTTATCTTGGGTGGGAATCATTACGGCACGATACCTGGCCGACAGAGCGAAAATTCAATATCTGGTTGTTTTTTGATAAAAAGAAGGGGCCAAGAGATATTGAAACGAAAGAGGTTAATTTGCGATATAAATTACCCCCTTTGCGTAAAAAATAGCGCCAACCTCTCAGCTGGCGTGGTTGGAGTCCCAGTCTGACGACGAAGTTACCAACTAGGCGGTATCAACTTTTGGGGGGCCGCCTCTAAATCCCCAAAACCTTGAAATCTGCGTAAAACATAACGTTGAAAACGTTCAAATTCAATAAATTTTTCTGTGAATCGGGGCGTCTATATCCGCCCCTCTTAAGTTTAGCTTCACTTCCCCTGGGGATGCTTCACCGTATTGCCTTATTCGGGGAATAACGCCCTGATATTTCCGGCCATCTGATTGGTTATCTGTGCGGTTGGTACTGGCTGTGACACGGGGCGTTCAGTCCTGGTTTGTGTTACGGATAACGCCTCATCGTCAGCCCATGCTGCCAGTCGGTAAGCCTCTGCCGGATTCATTTTCAGAAGCGCCAGCCCAGCCAGAAAACCCACGCGTTGGCCGTTTTTACGGGCTTCTGGTGTAAGGCTGTCCAGCCAGGCGCATGCTTCGCCTTCGTTCTTGACGGCGGCGGGCTTCAGATAGAAACTTATTCGTCTGGTTGGTGTCGTCATTGGTTTACTCCTTGTCCATTGCGTACAGCCCATTAACCAGAGCAAACTGTGGCACCCCGTCCGCGATGAAAATCGCATTAACTCCGCAGGCTTCGCGGATAGCGGGTGCCACAATCTCCGCCCCGCCACCGACAACCATCACCCGCCCGTAACCCGAAAAACCCGCCAGCGCGCGGATCACGCGTTGTTTCAGTGTTTCTTCCTTTTCACGAATAACCGCCATCAGGCTGGCGTAATGCGCGTCATTGTAGATGTGCTGGCGCAGCCAGGCTTCATCATGGCGATGTTCGATAATGGTATTGGCGATGTGGTGACTGGTACGCATACCGTTAGTGGCCATCACCGACAGTACTGCATCGGCCATCAGGGAAACGCCTACGTGTGGATCGCAAAACACCTGGCTGATACCTGCCAGTTGTCCCTGAACCTTTGCCACATCCAGCGTGGTTCCACCTAAATCCACAATCAGCAGGGATTCAAACGGACTCATGTCAGCCAGTGCTTTAAAGCCAGCCGGAATGGATTCAGGCATAACCCGTACATTACGGATAGTGAATGCTTCGCCGTTCTGGTATTCCACCGGGCGCATAACGTTTGCTTTTTTGCGGTTTATGTTGGCCATGTCCGGCTGTGCGTTTGTGTCGAAATACTCGCTCAGTGGCAGGGTGACAACCACATCCACCTCCTGTGGCGTGATGCCTGATTTGACCAGCGCGTGATGAATGGCAATGACATTCACATCGCTGTACTGGTATTGCGTGTCGGTCGTCTGGACAAAGCGATCGCTGACCGGATCAAAACCATAGCGCACGCCATCAAGCATGTAGTTCGCGGGCTGCATGCCACCGAACGGCGCAGACCATTCCGACTTGAAGCTGTTCGGGCTGATGGCGTTGCGGCGTTCGCCATTCTCAGTCCATGCCAGCTTGATGTTGGTGGAGCCGTCGTCGATACAAATTTTCATGTCGCTTTTCCTTATGTTGATTAATTAATCGTTTACGGGATTCTGAAATCCCGTTTTTGCCTGTTTTGTGTGCGCTTCATATATCGTGGCGCGTTTTTTGCTCATTTACGGGATTTGTGAATCCCGTTTCTGTCTGTTTTTTGTTTCCACTGGTCAGGCCACCCCGCAGCAGGTCTGCTTTGCGGCGGGCACGTTCAGTGGTTTCACTGATTCTCTGTGCGTGCTCTGCGTCGCGGATGGCGCGCAGCATGTCAGAAAGCACGGTAACGGGGGTTTTCATGGTGTTCTGGTCCTGCTGAAGTGTGGATGCCAGACGTGCGGCGGCTTCGGGGTCTGATGCCCCCAGCTGTTCCAGATAGCTGGCGACCGGGTTATGGCGGATCTCCGTGCTGCTTACGCCGTGATTACGGCTCAGATGCTGCCAGAGCTGCGTGATTCGGCTGTCCGGGCGGGTATCCGGTTTGCGTACAATTTCAAATCCCTGCGGTGCAATGATGCTGCCGTCAACGTACAGGCTGCCGCCCCGTAACAGGTGCTGCATCTGCTGTTCACCAATATGCAGGCCGAGAGATTCAGCAGACTCCCGCCATTCTTTAGCGAGTAACTCGTGGTTATCAGGCAAAGGCTGTGGCTGTTTGCGGCTCTGTGTCCAGCTCTGCATTTCATCGCTGCTGTTTTTTGCCTGTTTGTCACGAAGCGAACGCATCAGCGCCCGGCGTTCGTGCCGTTTCAGTGAATGCATCCATTCGTTCACTTCAACGCCGTCAGGGAGCTGCGGCCACGGTGCTGGCCGTTCTTCCGGCTGTTCTGTCCCGTTGTTGTCTGTTTCCTGTACACGGGGACAGTTATTGCCACGAGTCCAAGGGGCGGCAGGGCCGCCCTGAAGGTCAAAATCATTTTCGCGGGTGCTGTCTTCCGCTTCCGGTTTACGTCTTACCAGCTTCCAGTTATCCGGGTGCGTGCACACACGGGAGGATTCCCCGATGAGTGGTGACCAGATCCCGTAAATCTGTACGCTCTGTTCGCCGTAATCGTTCAGCTCATCTGCGAGGTCGTAGGCGGTGCGAATCAGGTAGTCCTTGCGTGGAACAAGTACGCCACCCTGTTTTTCAATGTAGGAGGCAAAACACCCGGCATCAGCGGCAGCGAGTACTGCATCCATTGCGTCGTCCTTCAGCCGTTGCGGGCCTTCCGGGTTGCGTGCCATCTGGCTGGCAAGGCGGCGCAGTTCACGCCACACCTGACGGGAGGGGATGCCAAAGAACTGGAACTGGCGGACCCGGTGAAGGCGCGCCCAGCCGATGGCGCGCTCCACGCTCTCGGCCATTGATTTTCCGGTTTCGTGGTCAACGCGTGGTTTGCCTGTTTTCGGGTCGATGCCATCCACGGCGCGGCTGTCCAGGTTTTTTCCGATGTAGGTGGCGATGTAGCTGGTTGGCGTGCCTTTTGAGCCGTCGACATACTCCGCCTTAAAGCGCGGAGTAATATCATCGCCCAGCTCGTGACGATCTTCCTGAATGGCAATATCGCGGGTGTGGGACACAATGGTGTCGATTTCTTCCGGATGAGCAAAGACCATCATATGCCAGTGCACGGTGCCGTCATGGTGAGGCTCCACCGTGCGGATGCCATACCAGCGCAGGCCGTCGCGGTTCAGTTTCTTGCGGACCGCCGCAAAAAACGTGTTAACCAGGTAATCGCTGGAGTCGCGCATGGTGGCCCCGTTCCATTTGGGGTTCGGATGACCGTTCTCCGTTGTTGCGTGGTATTTTGACGGGCAGGTGACAGTCAGAAACACCGCTCTGTCGCCACGGGCTTCGGCCAGAAGTTCCAGTCCCTTCATGGTGGCCATCATTTCTGCCTTACGGTGAACCGGGTTACTTACTCCCGCGTAATACACTGTCTCGAGATCAATCGTGAACCCGTCTTCATTTTCCAGCATGAAACTTTTCAGGAAATCGCGTGTTTTCTCGCGCTGTGCGCGAAACTCGCTTAACGCGTCCTGGCTCAGATAGGGTGATGTTTTTCTGGAAACCAGACAGGCGGCGCGGAGTTGTTCTTCTCTCCACTCGCAACGTAACAGCCACAGTTTGCGTTTCCACCATTCCGCACAGGTCAGGCGAAGGATTGCGCCCGGCAGCAGCTCCGTGTCCGGTTCGTTCCTCCGGTCTTTGTCTGTTGTCAGTACGTCATAATGTGGAGGCATGGTATGCAGGTGTAACGCCATGCGGGCCAGCATCTGATACGCCTTCAGCGTTATATCCATGGTCAGTCCGCCATCTCTGGCACCAAAGCCATCGCAGAGTGTTTCGAAGGTGCTGCTGAACATCGCCGCCGTCATGGTGGCCAGCGTCTGTATCTGGTGTTTGTTGAGCTGTGGCAGGTAAAGCAAATCGTCCAGGCGTTCACGCCCGGCAAGGGCGCGATAACCCGGTGTCAGCCAGCGGTGATCGGTGCGGGCCAGACGGTCGAATATTTTGCGCAGGGTTCCGCGCGCATAGCGTTCCGCCTGCTGGTTCTTTTTGCCTTTCTGGCGGTCAGATTCCTGTTTTTTGCGCAGGAAGGAGAGATGGCGGATAAGCGGATCGCGCAGATAGGACGGCAGCAGACGCAGTGCGGCAATTGCTTCATCCACCGCGCCACGTGCCTGTTTTCTGGCTTCTCTTGCCAGTGTGATGGCCTTGTCCTGTTTTTCCTGTGCGTCCAGGCTTTTATTAATCAGGTTGCCCAGCGGCGCGGCGGAGAACGCCGCATCAGCCATTTCCTGGCGGCGCTCGTTCTCTGCCCGGTAGGCATCCAGCCAGGAAGAAAGAAGGGAGGGGCGGACAGGCTCCCCCGTTCCCTCGCGACCGACTGCATGGCGTGGTTGTTGCCAGTTTCTGATGTACTCCGTTGCCACGCTGACTACTCCGCCCTGCCGCTCAGTGCATTGTGGCAGACGGTAGCCAGCCGCTGGATTTCCTGCATGGTGCTCTCTGTGCTGGCATAACGGTGTGTTATGCGAATGCTGTCAGCAATTACATCAGCAATCAGAGATGAAGTTCGCTGGTAAATACCCAGTACGGAAGGCGTGCCGCTTTCGATGCGGGAAAGTGTGTAATCATCCTGGCAGTTACCAACCATGTAGCGCCCGTCAATAACAATCTGGCCGTCCGGGAGCTGCTGTTCCGGCAGTGATTTCAGATACATTGCATAGCGGTCGAGAACGCGAATACCAAAATCGCGCTCGGTTTTCAGCAGGTAATCAAAAAAGTCTTCGGCGAGAATCATTGCGGCAATCCTCTTGTTGCAGATGTGCGAAGGCCTCCCGCCGCAAGGTGCAGGAAAGGCCCGGAACAGGAATTAACGGAGTTTGTTTTGCTGCCGGATGAGCTGCTGAAGACCAACGTGGTTTCCGGCAGCAGGAGGTGCTCATGCTCTGATTTCCCTCAGTAGCTGGTTGAACATCTGGGTTAGTGGGTTGCTACACCCGAACGGCATCGGGTTTATCTGGTAAGAAAAGCGACCGCCTGTTTTGCGCTCTTTTCTTATGACTGAACCGTTGCGCCAGAGACGGCGTAGCTCCGCATTAATGGTTGTGGTTGGTGTATTCAGTGCTGCGGCGATTTCTCCACCGCTACACCCCGGATTGGCTGTGATGTAGTCCAGAATGGTCATCTGCGTGACTCCTGTACTTGTCGGATAAGGTTCACCTGCACCACGTTGGTGGCGCAGAAGTAAGTGTCGTCAGTGAGATAAATGTGATGCGCGTCAGGTTGCGAACGGTGACGGTCGAGCGTTTTAATCAGTCGTTCGTCAACTTCGTATTCACGCCCTCTGGATGTGAAACGAATGACGGAAAAACGCTTAATTGCCATTGCGCCCCCTTTGTCCAGTAACCCTATGCGTTAAATACGGCACGTTGCGCGTCATCAATGAATACAGCTTGAGAGCGTTCTATCAGGCGGAGATTTGTCAGAAGCTCTGACTTTTTTGTGTGGTAAGGCGTTATCAGGTATTTGCCGTGCAGTTCGGCAATAATGGTGTATTGCGTCATTATTGCCGAACCAAGAATGTAAATGCGGCATCCAATGCTGGACGGATTCATGGCTGCAACTGTTGACTGTGTTTTAAGAGTGTCGATTTCTTTGCCCTGTTCCTCAATAATTTTGGCTGCGTCAGCGGTGATTTTTGCAATGGTCAGTGCGTGAAGTGCTGCCATATGTTGGCTACGATTCACGGCATCTTTAGCCCTTTCATCTTCCGCTTCTGATATTTTTTTTAATGTGTCGATAATGTCTTTTTCTTTTGCGTTCATTTTCTTTCTCCGTTATTTGAATGTACGAATCCCTCCGCGAATGCGGATTGTTTTTACATTTTCTTATTTAACCTGGAGTCTTATTTGCGCAGTTATTCTTCAGTGAAAAAGCGTTCAATCTTTTTTACTGAATTAACAATTCGCATAATCCCAATATCGCAGGCCATCGAAATAATCAGAACAAGCCATGAGATAAATATACTCATGCAATATTCCCCAGTTTATATGGCTCAATATGGTCCCCGTTTTCTGCTGCGCAGACGAGTATGGAAAGCTCGTCGAGCGCGTCCGGGTCGTCAATGTAAAAAGCCGTGTCGTATATACTCTTGATGGCCCTGGTCAATGACTCTCGGGCTGCGAGCTCAGCATGAGTGCCTGATGCGTTTAAGCGAAAATGAAAGCGCTCAAGTGCTTTATTGACGAGAGTTTTATATTCTTTATCCATCGCAACGCCCTTTAATCTGCCTTTTGAATTTCAGCTTCTGAATCCATGCAGATAATTTCGATATAGGGTTCATCGCCATTAACCTGACGCGTTTTTTCAGCTTCGCTAATAATTTCGCATACGGGTTGATATGGAATCTCTACGGTCAGGCGTGTGCCGTTCAGATAAATGTAAGTGGCCGTGCTTTTATCTACCGGAACCACTCCATCAATAGCTGATGCGCGCAACAACAGCTCACCGCAAAAATCAATAAAGCGGATAAATACACCCTGAGCATGATCTTTGGTCATAAAGCACCTGTTATAAATCAGCCTGTTTAATGAAATTCTGTCCGCGCAGCAGACGATCAACTGTGCGTAGCGCTTCGTACAATGTGAAATCCTGTCCGAACTGATTGCCGCCGTTGCTCAGAGCAAAAATGCGGTTTCCGGTAAATGGGTTGCGCTGGCATCTGTGAACCACGATTCCTGCTTTTTCAATCAGCCAGGTGTGTTCACCAATTTGTTTTACGGGATGGCCATCAGGCGTGGCGTGTGTTTCGCTCAGGCTGTAGCGAGAGTTGCTACGCGATGCACTGGTAGCGAAACGGTTAGCATGGCGTTCCGCCCCGTTGCGGAAGCGTTGCTGTGAAGAATTGCACTGTTGCTTATTCATTTTTGTTTATATCCCCGCATGAAAATCATAGAAGCCAATAACACCCCGAAGTTAACTGACAGTGTTATGATTAAGAAAAGGTCCATCTTATCCAGTCCGCACATAACCGATCTCCTTACTACAACATTATGAATTACTGAGCTTTTTACCCGATAAAATGAACAATAAACGCTATGAGCACCGCGCCAATGGCAGCCGGAAAAAGCCCTTTGGCATAAGCGGCGACGTACTCAATATTGAGATCAATAAAGCGTTCTTCATGTCCCGTCAGTTTGCGAAACAGATAGATCGCTGTTACGCCCACTTCAATAAACACAAGGTGCAGAATTGCGCTGATGATGTTGCTGGTCATTTATGATTAAAGCCCCAGCCACAATAACCATGCATCGCGGCGTTCTTTAGGCTGATCAAAAAACGCTTTGCGCATGCCTGCGTTAAATGCTGGAAGATATACCCAGTTTTCTGATGCTCGCGTCTTCACTGAACCTGGTTTCACAAAGTCAATCGTTGGTAACTTTGCAGCGTCAATCATGGTTCTGACGGTTGATTCTTTGCGGCCAATCATCTTGGCGAATAGTTGATATGGCACTGCTTCAAGTGGGTATGGTGCTACCTGAATGAACCCCTCAAGCTCTGATTCGCTCATTGTGGTAATCTCCTTAATTCGTCCAAATGGCCCAAAATGGCTTATATAGGCTTATTTTGGCTATTTGAATGTTTTGTATTACATGTAACCCAATAATGTGGAGTTTAGATCACATATGATCCATAAATCAAGCCTTGGAGAAAAACTTCGCCTGATTCGAGAGGCAGAGGGATTGTCACGTAGAGAGATGGAAGAGGTGACAGGGGTATCTCAAAACAATCTCAAAAATTATGAAATACTGGGAAGAATGATACCTGGAGAAACGTTACTCCTGATTTTGAATCATCCTCGTTTTCGGAAGTATTCGGATTGGGTGATGTTTAATCAAACTAATGCTGCGACGGGGCAGATTGCTCCGCCTCTCTCTCTTGATGGCTTCTTCGATTCGGAGGGCGATCAGGTTTCGACCGAAACAAAACAAAAATTACCCCGCTAAGGCCAGAAAACTGGTTAGACCTGTTTTTTGTCTGGTCTGATTATTGCTGGAAAGAGGCTGGAGAAATTGTAGAGCGGTTCATTGGAGGGCTTCGCAATGTCAATTAAGAAGCTCGAAGATGGTCGTTATTTGCTGGACATCAGGCCGAACGGACGCAAGGGAAAGCGCGTGCGTAAGGTATTTGACAAAAAATCGGTAGCGGTGGCTACTGAACGCTACATCATGGCGAACGCTGAAAAGCGGGAATATATACAGGGCTACCGTGATCGCCGAACGCTAAATGATTTGCTTGAGTTGTGGTGGATGTATCACGGCCAGCACAGGCGTAAGGCGGAAGAAGACCGAAAACAACTGCGCAACATAATCAATGAGCTTGGCGCTGATATGCAGGCTGTGGACCTTGATAAGCTGAAAATTATCGCGTGGCGTTCTCAAAAGATAGCTGCTGGGTTGAAACCGTCATCTGCTAACAGGTACATGAACCGACTATCCGGCATGTTTACCGTTCTGAAAAGAATAGGCCTTTGGGATGCAGAACATCCGGTAAGGGGGATCTCCATTCTTTATGTATCCCCGCGAGAAATGGCTTTCCTGTCCCAGAAGGAAGTAGCGCTATTGCTCGATACACTGGAGGGCGACTACTGGCGTGTTGCGCTTTTGTGTTTAAGTACTGGTGCGCGTTGGGGTGAAGCCAGTAAGCTTCGCGGAGAACAGGTAGTTCATAACCGTGTGACGTTTCTCGAAACCAAAAATGGCCGGAAGAGGACAGTGCCAATTTCGCAGGCGGTTTGTGAGGCGATCAAAACCAAAGAAACGGGCAACTTGTTTGAGGTGAAGTACCGGGAATTCTGCCTGATGCTGAAAAGAGTTAAACCCGATTTGCCAAAAGGCCAGGCTGCACATGTGCTACGGCATACGTTCGCCAGCCATTTTGTGATGAATGGGGGAAACATTATTGCGCTTCAGAAGATTCTTGGTCACGCAACCATTCAGCAAACAATGGCATATGCACATTTTGCACCGGATTACCTGCAGGATGCGGTGGCTCTTAATCCACTGAAAGGTGGCGTAAGTGTCCACGCTGTGTCCACGGGGGATTAATTTTATATAGCCTGAAACGGCTTAAAGGGCGATACTGAATAACAATTTTTCAGTATTGCCCGTCTAAATGGTTATGTTGCTATCTGTATGATTATGAATGCTTTTTCAGATGAAACAGTAGTTTGCAAATGGGCGTTTGTTAATAAAGGAGCCTTAGATTGTCAGAGACTGAAAAAGGGTTAAAAATCCTTGTTGATGAAAATATGCCTTATGCCCGCGACTTATTTAGCCGTTTGGGTGAGGTGACCGCGGTTCCCGGGCGTCCAATTCCCGTCGCTCAACTGGCAGACGCGGATGCGCTTATGGTGCGTTCGGTCACGAAAGTGAATGAATCTTTGCTGGCAGGAAAACCCATTAAATTTGTTGGCACTGCCACCGCGGGGACCGACCATGTCGATGAAGCATGGTTAAAGC
>SKEZ01000377.1_pt1 | contig 36697 bp, 46 predicted proteins | sample 4843881 | NCBI WGS metagenome assembly SKEZ01 (sample SAMN11008796, study PRJNA524170) | human gut metagenome | isolation source: fecal sample from pouch patient p1, p46 | place: Israel: Tel-Aviv | reverse complement strand
GGAAAGGTAATTTTTTTGTATAACAATCGACGCGCACCCGCATAGCGGGTGGATTATTGTTTCGCCCATCTCCATTTTTCGGATCAACGAAAAACTCCAATGGGCGAAACAGACTAAAGTCCACATTGAAAAAGAGGCAGGACTTGTACAACACAAGATTCTGCCTCTTTCTATTTTATATACGTTTATTCGGATGAAAATTAACGTTTTTGTAATATTCTTTCCGGCCATCCATTGATCTTTCCGTTTAAAATTGCAGTAAACATACGCTCTTTTGCTCCTGTATGTTCTTGATTTAACTGCCTTACAAGTTCTTTGGCATATTGCCTCTTTGTATGTCCATCTACCGGACACTTACTTTTGACTACCGGAAGATCATATTTATTCTTAAATCCAATCACATCCATCTCGTCGACAAACATCATTGGTCGAATCACAGTCAGATCCATCCGGTCAAGATAAGTCTTTGGAGAGAATGAATGAAAACGTCCTTCAAAAATAAGGGAGAGTAGCATAGTTTCAATAATGTCATCTTTATGATGTGCGTATGCAACTTTATTGCATCCCATATCTTTGACAGCATCGTTTAAGGCACCTTTTCGCATCTTTGCACAGAGAGAACATGGGTTTGATTCTTTTCGTTCCTCAAAAAGGATGTGAGCAATATCCGTCCGGACAATCTTATAAGGTACCTCAAGCTGGGCACAAAGTTTTTCGATTGGCTCCAGATGAAATTTCTCATATCCGAGATCTACAGTAATTGCACTCAATTCAAATTTTTTAGGATAAAATCGTTTCAATCCATGAAGTGCATAGAGGAGTGTCAGACTGTCTTTCCCTCCGGAGATACCAACTGCAATATGGTCTCCCTCTTCAATCATTTGATACTCATCCACGGCTTTTCTCGTATAACTTAGCAGCTGCTGTAATTTCATATGTATATTCCTTTCTCGTTATTCTCTATCGATTCATTCAATATCTTATCTGATTTCCTTTTTCCTGACAAGAGAAAACTTGATTATTTTAAATAAAGAAGCTAATATAAAAGGAAATAGTCATAAAAATTGGAGGGAAAAATATATGAAATTTATAGTACAGCGTGTATTAGAATCATCTGTTTCTGTTGATGGAGAAACAATTGGAAAAATTGGAAAAGGATATATGGTGTTGATTGGTGTCGGCAATGAAGATACAAAAGAAATTGCAGATAAAATGATCAAAAAAATGGTTGGTCTTCGGATTTTTGAGGATGAGAACGGTAAGACAAATCTTTCTCTTGCAGATGTAAAAGGATCCCTTTTGCTGATTTCTCAGTTTACACTCTATGCCAACTGCCGGAAAGGAAACCGTCCAAGTTTTATTGAAGCCGGAGCACCGGACAAAGCAGAGCAGTTGTATGAATATATTATTTCAGAATGCCAGAAACAAGTCCCGATAGTAGAACGAGGAAAATTTGGCGCTGATATGAAAGTTCAGCTAATCAATGATGGACCATTTACAATCATACTTGATTCAGAAAAATTATAAAGCAGAAGAGGAACACAGGGCATTGCACCGTTATTGATATAGTAACTGTGGCGATGCCCATTGCTTTCCTAAGTGGTTCAGCAAAAGGAGAGTGGGTCTCTCTATAACTGTAGAGTACTATTCTTCCCGCAATTTTACTGCAGAAGCTGCTTGTCTGCGCCTGCTTTCATCGATTGCTGCATAATGTTTCTTTGTTGTATTGACATCTTTATGCCCTAGAACATCAGCTACGAGATAAATATCACCGGTTTCTTTATATAAAGAGGTACCGTAAGTGCTTCGAAGTTTATGAGGTGTAATCTTTTTATTTGGTGTCACTTGCTTTGCATATTTTTTGACCATATTTTCCACTGCCTGTACCCCCATTCGCTTTCGCTGGGTAGAGAGGAAGAGGGCATTTTCATGATCTGGCAGGGGAGTAATATTTTTTCTTGTCAGTTCCAGGTAATCTCTAAGAGCTTTTTCGACTTCCCTTCCAAAATAGACAACCATTTCGTTTCCACCTTTTCTTGTAACTTTGACCCCATTATTTTTGAAATCAACATCATTGATATCCAGCCCAACACATTCTGAAACACGGATTCCTGTTCCGAGCAGGAGAGTAATGATCGCTAGATCCCGATATTTTGTTTTTTCATAATAAACTTTCTTTTGTCCTGTCAGCTGACTTCCGCATGTTTCTATATAATCAAGCAAAATTGCGACTTCATCAGTATCCAAACGTATGATCGCTTTTTCGTGGAGTTTTGGCATGTCTACGAGCAATGTCGGATTTTTCTCAATTGCCTGTCGTTTAAAGAAATATCCGTAGAAGCTTCTGAGTGCAGACATTTTTCTCGCAAGCCCTTGTTCGCTGTTTGTGATCTGTTTGTTTTCAGAAGATTCGTATACTTTCAGATATTCTAAATATTCTTCAATATCTACTGAACTTAACTGATCGAGATCTTCAAGGGTGAATTGTGTTGTGGAGCGATCGCGATACAGAGGATTGCATTCCACCAAAAAGTAGAAAAATGTTCGGATGTCATAAGCATAAGAAATTCTTGTTTTTGCAGAAGTTGTTGGCTCCATTGCGCGAAAATAATCTTTTGCAAAGGCAGGAAGTGTTGTCAGAATTTCCCTCAGCCGTAAAGTATCTTCAATAAAAGTCTGTTCGTGATAAGTTTTTATATCTTTTGCCATAGAAAAGTACCTCCTTAAAATAGTTACGAATTAACCTGATTTTGTAGGTAATTATAGCATAAGTAGACTTTTTAGTCTATATCTTTTGGAAAAATCGGTATTTGTCGTATAGATTAACTTCTCTTTTAGAAAGGCAGTTTTCTGCCTTTCAATGGATTTTTATTGTTTTGAAAAGAATCTCTCTCACATTACTTCCGGTACAGAATCATAATAAATGATTAATAGATAATCTCCCGCACATAAATCGTTCAGCCACATCCCATTTAATTTCTTTACTTCCTTAATGTATCTAGCAATTGTCTTTTTATCAGAATCTTTTGCATAAGTGTCTGCAAGACTCTGTAAAGTGTCACCTTTCTGAATCTGAATACTTTTATAATACTTCCCAACAACAGGGTCTTCAGATGCATTTCCATGTGCATTGGTAAACAAAATGCTGCCAACTGCGCTGATATAAAATGCTGCTAAAATTGAAAAAACAGAAACAATACATCTCCTTCTCATCGCTCGTTGTTTCCTGATCTTCACTGCATATGCTCTGTGCTTACTCATCTCTCCCACTTCCTCTTTCTCTTTCTGAAATCATAACGCTGTCTATTCGATTTTTCGAACAAATGTTCTTTACGCAGATTATACAACACGAACAAACGTTTGTCAATAAGGTGAACATACTTTCTAAACATTTGTTTGCTTTTTCCTTTTTCATATGATAAAATAATTGCAGAATACAAAAGGGAGGCTTTTTTATGCCACTAGGAAAGATCAGTAAAAAACAAGAAGAAATTTTAGAGTATATTAAATCGGAATTATTATCAAAAGGATATCCACCGGCAGTCCGTGAGATCTGCGAAGCAGTCCATTTGAAATCTACCTCTTCTGTTCACTCTCATCTGGAGACATTGGAGAAAAATGGTTATATTCGCCGAGACCCAACAAAACCGCGTGCAATCGAGATCATGGATGATACGTTTAATCTTACACGAAGAGAAGTCGTGAATGTGCCTGTTATCGGTCGTGTTGCTGCCGGAGCACCAATTCTTGCAGAAGAGAATATTGAAAATTATTTTCCAATCCCGATGGAATTTATGCCAAATGAAAAAACATTCCTTCTTTCTGTCAAAGGAGAAAGTATGATCAATGCGGGAATTTTAGATGGAGATTATGTACTTATTAAACAGCAATCAAATGCTGAGAATGGAGATATGGTTGTTGCACTCGTTGAGGATGGCGCAACGGTAAAGCGATTTTTTAAAGAAGAAGGCGTTTATCGACTTCAGCCGGAGAATGATTTTATGGATCCAATCATTGTAGAAAGTGTAGAAATTCTCGGAAAAGTAATCGGTGTATTCCGGTTTATGAAATAATGTAAAATACTTCTGTCACACATTTTAATGGGGAAGAATAAAACTACTTTCGGATTTATCCTTCCCCATTCCTATCAATTTTTTGTTCTTATATCTGTCAGCTTATTGTGCCTGCACAATTTATTTATCCGGACATAACTGTCCAAGGTAGGCAAGACTTGGCTTTACTTGTCTTTTCATTCCATTTTTTCTGTCTACTTGTATCAGCCCAAATGTCATTGTGTATCCCCTATGCCATTCAAAATTATCTAAAAGACTCCAATAGAAATATCCTTTCACCGGAATATCATCGGCAATGCAGGAAGCAACACCGTCAGTTGCTTTTTCGATAAAAGCAATCCGTCGTGTATCATCTGCTGTGGCAATCCCATTTTCCGTCACATATAAATCACCATGAAATTGTTTAGAAACCGCTCGAATCACATGTTCTAATGCCTCTGGGTAGTATTCATAATTCATTTGTGTTAGCTCAGCATGTTCCGGCGCTGGAACGATTCCGTCAGCCCCTATTCTTGAACGGCTGTAATTTTGTACTCCAAGGAAATTATCTTGTTCGATATAAGGAAGATAATGCGTAAATTCCTTCTCCCACTCTGCTTTTGCACGCTCTTCTCCTCCTGGGTCTGGCTGGATATCATGAAGAGAAAGCGTTAACCCTGTCTTCGTCTCTGGATAAAGTTCTTTAATGATATGTACCGCCTTCTGATGCGCCTTCATGACAATGAAATCTCCCTGTTCTGTACGACTGCTGCAAAATGTCTGAGGAGTTGCGGTATAAAAGACTCTTTCATTTTCTTCAGCTCCAAGGCGTTCGTTTTCTTCCATCTTTTCAGAATCCATTCCTAACTGCACCTGCTGCCCTTCTTCTTTCCTTCGACTGGCATTTGCTTTTTCCTGTCTCTTTTGCCGTTCCATAATAGATGCGATTTGAAGTCCCATATTTGCCTCGTTGATCGTACAGACATACTTAATCTCATTACCAAGCTTTTTCATCACATATTCGACATACTCCGCAAAATATTGTATGACATCCTCTGACTCCCAACCACCTTTTTGGATCACCCAAAGCGGGCTGGAAAAATGATGAAGAGTAACGAAAGGTTCCAGTCCCTTTTCCCTACAGCAGCGAATAACATTGCGGTAATGTTCAATCTCTGTTTCCACGAATTTCCCTTGTTCCGGTTCAATACGCGCCCATTCAATACTAAACCGATAAGCATTCAATCCAGCATCTGCCATATATTCTATGTCTTCTTGATACCGATTGTAATGGTCAACCGCGTCTAAACTTGGTTCTTGAAAAATAGAATATTTCAACTGTTCCTGTGCCCAGCAATCGCTGTAAATGTTATTTCCCTCTACTTGATGTGCAGCCGTCGCAGCACCAACAAAAAATCCTTTTTGAAATTTCCCCATAAGAAGTCCCTCCTGATCATTTACTTTTCTATTTTCTTATTATATCATGCGTATTGTACGGTGTCTTCATTATATGCTATCCATCTAAGAAAACAGATTGATCATCATTACAATAGTAATTACGATATTGTTGATTCTCTTAAAAACTGTATCTGTTCATATTCCTATTAAAATATTTTTTGGTTATTTAAATTTCTTTTTCATTTTGAGAGAAAAACTATAACTCCAGAGCAGAAACAGGATCGCCCACAAAGCTTCCTCTATAATAATACTATAAATCAATAAACCTGTACTACATATTCCAAAAAAAGCAAACAGCCAGCTCAGATAGATTTCTGAACGGATAACATAATGAGACAACGGTTCTCTTCCAATTTGGATTTGATTTCTGGCTTTTTCCATGAGATTTCCTTTCTCCTGTAGATTTTAAAGTTACTTTTTTAATCGGCTAATTGAATTCCACAAGCTCCAACCCGGTTTCCAGCTGGAATCCTTCTGCCCACTCTTTATCACGATAAAAAACAATCCCTTCCTGATATCCGTCGCTGGTAAAGAATAACTGTTTTTCATTTCCATATCCTTTAATAATCTTATTCAATTCATTTGCAACATTTACATCAAACCAGTCATCATACACTTCTGCTTCCAATGTAAATTCCCGGTGTTTCCATTCAAAACTAACTGTTCTTTTTCCTGTTCCTTCTTCCCAGTTTACCTGGCGGGTGTCCTCCTGTATATTTTTGAAATCAAGTTCTTCTTCATCCAGTGACGAAACACCTGTCAGAAAGTCGGTATACATATTCTCTACATTGAAGAATTCCACATCAAAGGTGTACACACCGTTTGCACAAGGAGTCCATGTCATGTCTTCGTAATCGTATTCCCCCTGCCCCAGTACAGTCAGCAGTGTCGCAGCTTTATTTAATTCTACTTCCGGAGGCATTGCTCTATAGTCCTGTTCCAGATCGTCTATCATTTGATCAGTCGTTCCCTTTATATCATATTTATCAAAAATTTCAGCAAGCTCTTTATAAGTCTTTTGCATAGCTTCTCCTCCTAATAAATTACTTTTTAGACTGTATCCATTTAAGGACAGCAGTGCAGATACAACTAATGTCAAAATCCTTTTCATAGTCATAGATTACCTTTCTTTTTATCACATCTACTTTCTTTATAGCAGACCTTTTGACCAGTTTTCCAGATTTTCAAAATTATCAAACCGCCAAGTAATCGTAAAAACTTTTTATCATTAGATACAGTATCATTTTACTGCTGTTTATTTTTTACTTCATCGCTAAAACTTCATGTTGTAGTCATCCTCATTCCTACATATGATAAATAATAATGTTACAGCCTGTCTTTGTTTATAATTTATAGTAGTATTATATATTGTTAGGCGATTTGTGTATATATTTTTTCAAAAACACGAGGCAAAAAATAAAAACTAATAGAGGATATTATCCCCTAATCTCATCAATGATATTTTCTCTTCCCATCTTCCAAGCCGGGAACATTACTGCTGCCACCGCAATCACAACATTCAACACCATAATTCCAATCAAAACCAGATTTGGAACATTGGAAGTTAGATGTAAGAATTGAAGCACATGAGCCATATAGTAGTTCATTACTCTTCTAAGGACTCGATTATAAAGTAGGTAGATAAACACATCTGTCAACAATCCATACAGGATACCAGTCTGCAAAATCATCTTATAAAATCCGCTGTCTGTAATTCCCATTGCACGTATGATACCGTATTCTCTTCTTCTGGAAAGAATCGTATGATTCATACTGTTTATGATATGGAACAGACTAATAATCAACAAGATTATTGCGATACTGGAGAAAAATATCTGCTGTTGCTTAAGATATTCTTTCTGTGTTGCGATCGCGGAAGTATAGTCCTGCAATACTGCCTTTGGGATATCTCGGATTACCTGCAGCAACTGATTACTTACGTTCTTGGCATCTGTGACATCAGCTGGTGACGCATTGATAAAGCCGTAATCTGTAATTCCAAAGTTTTCTTCCATCTGTTCGCCAGTCATAATCACACTCTGAGCATTTTTCCAGACTCCTGTATTTAAAAAATCTTTCTCCTGTGCTAATGGTCTGCTTATAATTGCTGCAATTTCAAACTCTTTCTCAATATAGTTTTCTTCGCCACTCTGGAATTTTAACAGTTCATCTGTATAGTTCTCTTTCTTTGGTACACGAAGCGTAACCTTATCGCCCGGCTTCTTTCCGTAAAAATAGTAATTTCCCTGACCATCCATGTTTGCTGTCACGATCACCTGATTATTATTTTTGATTGTTTCTGGCTGAATCTCTCCTTCCAGAATAAAATCCTGAAGCTGTTCTATCATCGCTTCATCGTAACCATACACATTATATTTAATCCGATAATTCCCATCTTCCTGCTGATTACAGATTCCATCGTATCTCTCGATAAAATACGGCTCCTGATTTTGAGTTCTAAAATAATCACGCCAAACTTCTTTTGACAAAAACTCATTTTCAGAAAACTGTAATTCTCCCATCGTATATTTTGTGGCAGATACGTCAGCTGTTTCGGACATGTTTTTAATCTTATCTGCTACCTCCTCTGGGATTGTATCTTTCAGCGAATTGGACTTTAAAGAAATACGGTATTCCGAACCAAGTCCATCATCCGATATCAACGAAAGTTCTGCGTGTACTTTCAAATTTTCTACCATATAAGTAGTACATAAGAAAATACATCCGCCAATAGACAAGGATAATATAATTCCGATCACTTTTCGTTTGTTAGCAAACATAAATTTCCGTACAACGACATTTGCCATATTTACATTTCGCAGAGCATAGATTTTTCTTCTTTTTGTGAAAGAAGTATCTTCATTCATTACTGCTCTTAACGAATATTTCCGAAGTGAACGAACCACAATAAAGGAAACCAGTGCCAATGAAATCAACAGAAATACAAATCCAAATACCATTGCATCCACGGAAACAAAAAACTTCGCTGTATTTACTCCTTCTGCCAACGTATGGTCAGTAACGGATAGACCAGTCTCCGCTCCTCCAATTCCTTTTCCACTAAATACATTGCTAAGTTTTTGATACACGAGTCTTATTAAGCCATTTCCCCAAAAACACCCTAACGGATACCCAATGAAAAATAACATCCAAAGTTCCAAAAGTAATGTGCTGCCAATCTGTGCTTCACTGATACCTAATGTCTGCAATATTCCATACGCAGAAGTTCGCTTCGATACGGAAATGCTAAATACACTATATACTACAAACAGGCTGAACAGGCATAACAAGAAAACCATCCCGTTATAAGCCAGATTGTAGTCGCTCTGTAGACTCAAAACAATATAAGTGAACTTTCCTTCTTCATTTTTCAACCCAGTTTTCACAATTTCATAAATACTTCTTGGGACTTCTCCACCGAGGTACTGTGTAATTTCATCATTTCCTACTGCTAACTCAGATGGTAATTTATGTTTTTTCAAAAAAGCATCCAACTGTTTATATAACTTCTTATCTTCATTAAATCTGAGATACAAAAACGTCTGACTGCCCCGCCCTCTAAACGCATCGCTCACAAAAACTTCCATTTCACTGGAACTTGCCGCCCATTCACTTTTTAGGACGCCAGTAACGATATACTCTTTTTCTCCAATGCGAAGAGAATCTCCTAGCTTCCCTGAAAAACCAAGATTGCTAAGTACAAATCCGTCCGCTGCAATTTCATTTTCTTTTTTAGGAAATGTTCCCTCCAGCAAATCTCTGTGTGCCATCTGGCGATAAGTTTCATCGGAATGGATAAAACAGATCATAAATTCCTCGGCCACTACGTCACGGATTTCCATCTTTCCACATTGTTCCAGCGTGTATCCGTTCCCTTTCTCACCGCTTTTTACAGAATTATAAAGTTCCTTGTCCGTTTCTATATAATAATGCCAGTCTCCGTAAATCGTCTTGCCGTTCGCCAGATTACTTTTCTGACTGCTGTAAATCAAGGAAGAAATTCCGGAAAGCAATGACGCTGTTAATAGAATACTCGCAAAAATTGCAAACGTTTGACTCTTGTAATACCGCATATATTTCCATGCCAATTTTAACATACGACATCACCACCTTTTGCTGGAAATTTTCTCTTTCCCGTAATAATCTGACCATCCTCGATATGAATTACTCTGTCGCAAGTCTGTGCAATGGCTTCATTATGCGTTACCATGAGAATCGTCTGATTATACTTGCGACAACTCGCTTTTAATAATCCCATAACCTCAATGGTTGTAGCTGAGTCCAAATTACCTGTCGGTTCATCGCAAAGCAGGATGCTTGGTTTATTTGCTAAAGCTCTGGCAATTGCAACTCTTTGCTGCTGCCCTCCAGACAATTCGTTTGGATATTTCTTACGTTTCTCCCAAATACCCAGTTCCCGCAACAATTCTTCGATATATTTACGATTGATATGTTTTCCACGGTCAAATGTTACCGGTAATGCCACATTATCATACACATTCAACACAGGCATTAAACTATAATTCTGGAATACAAACCCTATATTTCTTCTACGAAAAATCGTCAGTTCTTTTCTTGAAAGAGAATCAATCTCTTTATTCTTTATAAAAATCTGTCCACTAGTCGGATTATCCAAACCTCCGATTAAATTAAGACAAGTAGATTTCCCTGAACCAGATGTACCTACAATGGCAACAAACTCGCCTTCTTCTACTTTTAGATCGATATTCCGTAATGCCTTTACCTGATTATCTTTTTCGCCATATATTTTTTCAACATTTCGTAATTCTAAAATACTCATCCGTCATCACTCCTCTTTTCTTGATACACCCAGTATAACTGCCGTATCTTGCAATTTCTTTACAAACGGATGATTAGTTCTTACAGTTTTGTAAGAACACAGAAAAACAACTTCCCTTTCCATACTCGGAATCTACCGTCATATATCCTTTCTCTTTTTCCAAAATCAGATTAGAAAGATACAAACCAATTCCGGAACCTTCCATATTCTCAACTTCTGGACTTCTATAAAATCGTTTGAAAATATCGATCATTTCCTCCTTCTGGATACCACGCCCATTATCTACAATCTGAATCTCTGTGTATAAATCATAACTTTTTACACAAATGGAAATTGTTCCTCCTCTATCGGTGTACTTAACAGCATTTTCTAACAAATTTACAAATACTTCTGCTGTCCATTTTCGATTATGATACAGTAATCTGTCCTCAAATGGTTCTAATGTAAAGCTGATTTCCTTTTTTCCCAGTTTGTCATAAATTGTATCTACTGCGTCTAAAATTGTCTGCTTGATTCCTATTGCTTTTCCTTCAAAGCCATCTATATTTTGTTCCAACTTTACCATCTTCGATAAAGACTCCACAATCCATCTCAGCTTGTCAACTTGCCGCTGCATTTTTTCAGAAAACATTTCTTTCCGTTCTGGCGTAATTTCCTCTTTACTTAAAATTTCTGCATAAAGAGAAATATTCGCCAGAGGAGTTTTTAATTGATGAGACATATTGGATACCAGGCTTTTCACCTGCTCTTTTTCTTGTTCCGCACTGCTCGCATGATTGCCAAGCACTTCCTGTATCTGCTTGATTTTGCAGACAAGAGCAGAGTAGTCTCCTTCTTCCAAATCAGAATCGACGATCATTTCCCTGCTTAACACACGATCAAGTAATCGGTCAATCAAACGATACGTTTTTCTCCTTTGATATACGTTATATCCAATTGACAAACACAAAAACACTGCTAAAATCAACGTAATACCCATCTTTTTATTCCTTCCAGATATATCCGATTCCATGAACTGTCTGAATCCATTTTGGTTTTGATATATCATCCTCTATCTTTGTGCGGAGTCTGCTGATATTCACAGATACCGTATTGTTATCTACATACTTCCCATCACTATCCCATATTTTCTCTAAAATCTGCTCTTTCGAAAGGATATGATTCTTATTCTCAACCAAATACAATAACAGACGGTATTCCAATTTGCTAAGCGAAATCTCTTCGCCTCGTTTATATACTTTGCAGGTACTCCGATCTATACTTAATTCTCCTGAAATAATTTTCGTACTTTCAGATTTTTCCTGAAGGATCCGCTTCATTCTTGCCTTTAATACTCCAAGAGAAAATGGTTTTGACAAGTAATCATTTACTCCTAATTCCAAAGCCTTTATCTCATCCAGCTCTGTATCACGAGCTGTCAACATAATAATCGGAATATTGCTGTAACTCCTAACCTCTTTGCAAAGTTCAAACCCTGTTCCATCCGGTAAGTTACAATCAAGAAGAACCAGATCACAGCCACCTTTCTTTATTTCCTGTAAACCTTCCTTTTTGGTTTCTGTTTCTATCACATCATATCCATCACTTGAAAAAGAGAAGGAAAGACCTTCTCTTAGATCACTGTCATCTTCAATTATTAAAATTTTATATTTTCCCATCACACATTCCCTTTATTGCTTCACACTAAATAACTATTTTTTACTTTACATATAATTATACAGCAACCACCTTCATTGTAAAGCAAAAAGCAATCTATACCAAATTTTTAAAATCGAGAAACAAAGACAAATTCCGAAAGAAATACACTTCAGAAATTCATGCATATGAAGAGTCTATGACTGATTGGAAACGGTTTATGGAAATTAAAATGATTGACTTTGAATTAGAATGTTGGTGTTAGAATATAAATAGTACAAGTCAAAATGAGAATTCCTTATAAGAAAAATTATGGTACAATGTAGGTACCGCACTGAAGGAGGATCTCATTATGGCAAAGCACTATGACAAACAATTTAAGCTGGATGCAGTCCAGTACTATCATGATCACAAGAACTTAGGACTGCAAGGCTGTGCTACAAACTTAGGAATCAGTCAGCAGACATTATCACGCTGGCAGAAAGAACTGCGTGAAACAGGTGATATTGAAAGCCGTGGTTCCGGTAACTATGCTTCTGATGAAGCAAAAGAAATCGCACGATTAAAACGAGAATTACGAGATGCACAGGATGCCCTTGAAGTATTAAAAAAAGCAATCAACATTCTGGGAAAATGACGGAAGCCATTTATCTCAAAGTTACGGAGATGGCAGAAACTGCCCATAAGGCGAAGCGCCGAGTTTCTGTCTCCGGAATGTTGAAACATCTTGGCGTTTCTCCTTCTGGTTATCATGCGTGGCTAAAACGTGTTCCTTCTAATACGGAAAAAAGACGTAAAGCCGTAAAAGCTAAAATTCAGGATATTTACGATGAATCCAAACAGAATTATGGTGCCCCTAAAATCACCAAGGAATTGCGTAAATCAGGAGAAATCATCTCCGAACGTACTGTTGGTAAGTATATGAAGCAAATGGGCATCAAAGCCCAGTGGGTCAAGCCATGGACGATCACAACCAAAGATTCTGACTTCAGCAGCGAATTAAAAAATATCCTTGATGAACAGTTTAATCCAGAACGTCCAAATGCTGTTTGGTGCTCTGATATCACTTATATCTGGACGATAGACGGATTTGTTTATCTGACCAGTATCATGGACTTATATTCCAGAAAAATCATTGCCTGGACACTTTCCAAAACATTGGAAGTATCCTGCGTGATTGAAACAATAAAGAAAGCCAAAGCAAGACGCAATATCGATAAGCCTTTAATTCTGCATTCAGACCGGGGAAGCCAGTATGTATCAAAAGAATACAAACGTGTAACCGCAACCATGCAGTGTAGTTATTCTAAAAAGGCATATCCATGGGATAACGCATGTATTGAGTCGTTCCATTCCCTGATTAAGAGAGAATGGCTGAATCGGTTTAAGATTCGAGATTATGACCATGCATATCGTTTGATTTTTGAATATTTGGAAGCATTCTACAATACGAAACGAATTCATAGTCACTGTGATTATATGTCACCAAACGATTATGAAGAGCTGTATCGTAGGCTTCAGCAAGACGAATTGCAGCTGGCAGGTTAAGATGAGGAAAACCTCATTTTAACTTGTACTAAATCTTGACATAGGACCACTGTTTGAGCAATCTTAAAATCAATTTCTTTAAATAGGGAAATACTTCCTTTGGGAGTAATTTTATATCCCCCTATTTTTAACATATCTTCCTTTAGCTCATCCTTTATTTGGATAATCTCCATACTTACTATAAAAACAACATAGCCTTCACACACTACAACGGTAACTATTTTTGCCCATAGCACATCTGGAACAAACATGTTCCAAGCTATAAAAGGAAGCAAAGCTACTCCTACCGCAGTCACCAGTAGAAGCACCCTCCAAATATAATTTTTCTTTCTTTTTCCTTCATTAGTTAAATTTTCATCATAATAAAGATGACCTGGGGCTTCGAATGAGTTTAATAGAAATTCCTTTAAAAATGACACCAGAACCGCTCCCCAAAAAGATTTCTTTTGTTCCTTCATATTACCCAATCTCCTCTGCTATATGATTATTTTTCATTCTATTTTTTACTTGACTTATACATTAGCAAGATTTTTAGTTATTCTTCTAACAATATTTTTATCCCCGCTTTTTCTGCTTTATGCGAGAAGTCAACAGCAAATCCCCATCCCATCTCTGCAAATTGCCATTTCTTCGTTTTTTTGTGATTTTATAGATTTCAACTGTAGACACTTTATTTAATTCAGGATATAACTTCTTAAGTGTAAGTATTTGTTTATTTCTGCTTATTTTTTCATTCCATATAATTGTTAATTTAACCTGTTTTCTTTCAAAAAAAACCACCTTACATAAATCTGCATAGCAGGCTTCTGGTATTGATATATCATTGTTTTTTAACATTTTTCTCCTTTATTTAATTTTATAAAAAACTTCTAAGCCCTATTAAAAGAAATATGAATCCTATTAGAGGAACAGGTATCATACAAATGAGAAACACATTAAATTTTTTCCTTGCTTCATCAGTATTTTCTTCTTTTGTTACTTTTGCTTTTTTCATAACTATAAAAGGGAATATCAGTAATAATAATCCTCCAGCTACTGCTAACAATATTTTCATCTTATATATTCCTTCCTTATCTTTGAATAAATATTAATCATGTATCGTACTATATTCCAATCCTAATGCACTTTTTCTTCTACAAATTCTTTTACTATCGCCTATTGATGTATTTTCATATTCACTGTTTGAAACAGTATATATTTCTCTTTTACCATTACAACTTACATATAACTCTCTATCTCTAGTTTTACCACTGCTAATCTTTTTGTCTGTTACAATTGCAATTTCATGAGTTGCCCCATCAAATGTAAATAAAAAATTTATTGGGAAGGTAATTGTAAATGCGATTATAAAAGCAGCAAATACAACTGAAAGTTTACGTCCAAATTTCTGTGGTACATCTGTTTTTAAAGATTTAATAATAAATGGCAGTGCAAGTAAAGCAGTAATAATTGCCGTAATCTTCATATAGTTTCCAAATTCATAATTAAAGAGTTTACTCGTATTCAGGGATAAAAGCATTGCTATTGCTGCACCCATAAATGGTAATTGATACGCCAGTTCTTGTCCTTTTTTTGTGGTGACTTCTATAAATATATATGGATAATATTTTATATACACTGCATATGTAATCATCAAAACCATTATAAATATAACTAACATTGTTTTGCTACCAATAAAAAATGCTACCGCATCAGCAATTATTAGAATCCAACCTAAAGCTTTTAAAAATTGCTTTGTTTTTTTACGCTTTTCTTTTTCTATTGTTTTTGACATATTTTTGACAGTTGTATTCTCATTACATATAGATTTATAGAAATTCTTTTCTATCCAGTTTAAAGCAGGTACATACTTTGATACATCTTTGTTCTGTTCAACTAACTCACCAAAATCCACAAGATCTATTTCATGTTTTATAAGTGTATCATATAAAATATCACAATTTACATACATTTGCTCCAGAGTAACAAGTCTATTGTACATCTTATCAATTAATACGACATCTGTTCTACCATTTAATGGAATCATTAAAATACAACGAATATCATTATATTTTATATGCTGAGTTGTCTTAACCAGATAGCTAAATACAATTTCATCTTCATTTACTACAATTATTTGTTTCTTGTATGCCAAAATTAAAGCAATACCTAAAAATACAAAAGGCATAAAACATATCGCAACCCCCATATTTCCTGTAACAAATGTTACCAGTACGATTATTAAAAAAAGAACTGTTGTTACTATTCCTAAATTTTTTACAAATTTACTTAATCTAATGACATTATCCATAAACTCAATCTCCCTATATGATTCACATTTTTCATTTTTTACGCTCTAATTTCTTCTTATCCTTTTTTATTTCTGCAATCTTTACTTGCAGCCAGTCCACATTTCTATTTCGGGCAGAAATTTTAGCAATTTTTTTCTGATTTTTGTATAAAATAAGAGTTTCTCCAAATAAATTCTTTTTTCTTTTCACCTGGGTAATATCCGTTAATCTGATTTTACAGTTCTTCCTTAAAAATCCATTTCTATATAACCATCCATCCCTGACAATTGTTTTGTCCATTAAAAAATAGAAAAATATACCTCCCGGTACAAGAGAGAATAAAAGGAAAACAAAAGCTGTTTCTTTTGCATTTGATACAAGTATCACACTATTGTAAACCAAATATAAAAAGAAAATGCCCGGCAGAACATAGTGGCTTTCTTTTGGTCTTATGATGCACTCTTTATCTCTACAGCCCAACCATGTTTCTTGTGAAATTTTATGCTTAGACAGACTATTTTCAAACAATGATGTGCTTATGTTTTCATCAAATTTGAATATTTTTTTGTCCCCTGCATATATTTCCAATGTACCATTTTCTTTATCTACACTTCTTGTTATATCTGAAAATTTATAATATTTTTTTCCAAAAAGCGACCGGTATTCAATTACATCATGATTTACCTTGACTCTCCACAGGAACAAATGCAGGGTACAGATTCCAGAAAAAGCAATCAATATTCCATACGCCACTATAACAGAAAAATCCGCCTGTCCGTCTATAAAACCATACAAAAGTAATCCTGAGAAAAATATAGTTCCAACCAAAAATAAAATTCCCAGCCATCCTTCTTCTTGGATGCTATAATTATTTTCATCTATATTCTTTTCTTCCAACTGTTCTAAAGTTTTTAATTCACGATTTATCTTTTTTATTTTTATTGCCCTGATAACCAACAGAGCCGCAACCCAAGGAATGATTGATAGGATTCTTTTCATAAAAATATTCATTTTTCAACCTCCCATTTTTTGACAGCAAAATACTTTACCAGGTGAAAAACTCCTAAGATAGAACCCAAAGAACAAAAATAGAAACAAAGGCTTGCAATTCTAATCATGGCTGTATATTCAACGCTGCTACTAAGTACTTTTACCACACCCATTCCAAGCAATACAAAACTAGTAATACACCATCCTCCAGCCAGCTTTTTGGAAGAAGATGGATTGTAGATATCTTTTTTAATCAAAGTTATTATAAGAAAAATGTATGCAGCGATTACCAGTATGTAAATGATAACGAGTATGGTTAGATACCTCTTATAATATTCTTCTTTCATAGTTGTCAGCATGAGGATAGTTGCTGCCCAACAGAACAAAATAGAAAACGTCAGACTTTGTATTCCAATGATCCAAAAAACCTTTTTCCCTGTCACTTCTGTTCTTGAAAAACTAAGAATCACGAATCCAAGATAAACAATAACTAAAAATACTTTTGAAAAAAACGGTGATGGAGCTGATTCAGATAAAAAGAAAAATAGAAATACTAGAAACAAGATTGCTCCATCTAATTTGTAGATTTCTTTCGGCTTAATCACATCTTCTATACCGTATAGTAAAAAACTTTTTGTTTGTTCATTAATCTTTTTCATTCTCGTTTTCCCCTATCATTTCTTTATTCTTCCTCTACGGATATTTCCACATTTGCATGAAGCACCTTTTCCAGATATAATAAAACAAGCCGTCGCCCTTCTTCACATTTTCCTATCTTAGAAATATTCCTATACAGCAGATATAATGGAAACATAAATAAAATCAGACATTCTGTTAAAATCAATAAATCTCCCTGAGAAAAAAACAATGCAAATAAAATCACTATGAGCAGAAAAAATAGTGCAGCTTTTTTTATGTATGGCAAAAGCACAAACGTACCTTCCAGCATTACATCTCCCTCATAGCTTTTTATATGTGTCTGGAGCATTTCCCAGCCACCGCCTGTCATACTTCCTGCTGCATATCCGATACATAAGGTATTATCCTCTTCTTTGTAGGCTGCAAGTGCCATATCTCTATAAGCCTGGTTTGAAATACATAATGGTTTTGTAGTCTTCTTAATCTGTTCCAATAAATGTTCTTTGGAATAAGGAAAATATATTTTATAATATTCTTGCATACGTTATCCTTTCTCATAAAAAGGTTTTCTAAAGTTCAATACAATACAAATTTTTTTACATTAGTTTCCATCGTTTATAAGCTGAACCCTTTCCATAGAGATATTGTATTCTTTGCAAAAGCTGTTTATTGTCCAATTATTAAAGAGAAGAAAACTTTTCGTCACATAAATATCTGCTTTTGAATTATGTATCAAATTGAAAATACTTTTTATATCATAACAGTTAAAACTGTAGGCAGGAGACATTCCTATCTGCCCATTGCTTATATTGATATCATATATTTTTTGTATAACACTTGGATATGCCAAATAAATTGTAATATTGCATATATATTTTTTCTTCCCATTTTCTTTTATGTATAGGTATGGCTCTCCCAGTCCAATATCATATATTCCTTTAGGTCTGGAGGATAGTGTAAAAACTAATGAATGGATATCCGCATACAAAATTTCTCGTTCCCTAAATCCATATGTTATTTTTTGATCGAATAGTTTATAAGTACGTTGTTTTATAAAGTAATAAAACAATAATAAAAAAATCACAAAAAGTATGGTAAAAATCAGTGCTTTTTGAAAACTCACTTTAAAATCAAAGGAAAACAAAAGTTCGGTTAAACAAAACGATATTGCTGAACAACTAATAATACTAACTATAATGTTGAACCAAGCATTAAATTTTCCATTTCCAAAGATATAATCATAACTTTTATTCTTCATTATAACCTCGTATATTTTTTAATATAGAAAAACTGCATCACAATATCGAACCAAAATATAAAAATCAATTTTATCTCTTTATCATAATTATATACATCAACTAACCACATTGTAAAGCAAAAAGCAAGCCATTTTCAGACTTGCTTTCCACCAGATTACTGCGCCTTATTGCCAAATCATCTCCTTATTCAAAATTCCCTTTTCACACTCTTGTATAGTATTTATTTTGCTACCCATTCCATCTGTTTATCTGCCTTCAACTCTTCCTTAATCCCCTGTGTCTATTTCATTTGCTCTACAATTGACTCTTATTCCAGTGATTATATAAAAACCATAACCAATACAAAATATGGAAACGGTGCTTCTAACTATACCGCTAAAGCCTTTCGCCATTATCCCGAAAATAATACTCCATCAGAAAAATAGAGCCATCAGGCATAAAGAAACCTCGGAAACCCTTGCAAAATAGGCATCCGAGGTTTTCTATCCGTTATTCTTGTTCTATAATTCAAGTGAATCTTCTGCATCCACCCACATCTGTAAATTGCCATCAAGATATAATCTTGCATATTCTAAAGGCTCATCCACAGCCACTGAAGTAAGCGCACATTCTGATCCATATGTAGTTTTTAAATCTTTTTCAGCTTCCCAGCAATCAATGCGAAGCATTTATCTCCGTTTTCTTTTAATAATCAGTTATAGAGTTAAATATCGAAAATATTTCAATCAGTTCACCATGTCGTTATTGTTATACTGTGTTATGAAACTTTCTTTCCCTTATTTTTTCCCATATTAAGATTCATGAAAGCTATTGGGAGAATATAACACAAGGGAAAGAGTAAGGGAAAGCTCACTTGCTACAAACTTAGTATTTTCAAGGGTTTGCGAAGAATTTGATAATCAAATATAACAGTTATTAAATTTCCTAAAATAAGTGCAATATCAACTGAAAGTTTTCGATTTATCCGATTCTATTGAATATTTTTAAGAAAGCTTTCTATCAAATCATTTATCAGTTCTGGATTGTCAGTGTTGGAATTGTGTCCAGCACCATCGACCCACTTCAAAGGAATCTGCGTGTCTTGGTGCCATGCCTTATTATACCGGATACAAGAACCCGCATGATCCTGCATGCCACATATCAACAAAGCCGGACATTTAATTTCATATTGTAGATTTTTTTCCATTGCTTCGGCTAAAATGCGATAGCCATGCCCTGCAATCTGCGCATAACGTTTTTGGTCTCCATCATATACCGACATCATTTTGCGCATCAAGTCTCTTCCATAATGGGAAGTCGCTACACCGTTTGAACCTGACTTCAAAAGCAGTTTCCAAGGATAGTGATAATATACGGGCTCCATTCTTTTCAAAAGCCAGATTTCAAAGCCGGTTACATATTTTCTTTGCAATGGTGCAGAGTCAATGGAAACAAAACCCGACAATTGATCAGGATAAAGCTGCGCATAAGTTTGTCCTACGTATCCACCCATAGATTGACCGACAATAACAGGGTTTGTGATTTTTTCCCGTTTAAAAATTTCTTTCAGCCATTTTGCTTTATCGAACAAATCAAAATTAAATTTAAATGGCCACGAGGATGCGTGTGCAGGTGCATCCCATACAAAAATGTTATATTTTCCATCAAAATATTCCATTTGTCTTTCAAATAATCTATGATCAGCCGTCAGTCCCGGAAGAAAAGCAAGCGTAATTGCATTAGGCGTTGTAATACTCGACCAATAGTGAATCGTTCCAGAAGAAGTTCGATATGTATTTTCTTTCAATGCGTTCACCTTCCCAAATTTGAATTTGATAAGCTCCTCTAAGAGATTATGTTTCAATTTTCTTCTATGTATTTCACTACTCTATCTATATTTCCGCTTTCATATTCATCATGTGTTAATTCGAAACACTCATCCTTATTAACACTGCTATAGTCTATATACCTAGCAATATCTTCCGGAATTAAAAACAAGTTTACTCCTTCTCGTTTCAGCGATTGTAAATCTCCATGATTGACATCAACAATTACTTCCGCTTCCCAACTTTTCGCTTCAATCACAGACTGCAAATTCTCTTTTAATACAGTACTTCTCTTTTTCTTTAAAATGTTAAAATGCCCATCATGCCCAATCTGTGAATTTCTCCCATTCGTTACATAGGGTACAATAGCTATTTTTTTTATCATTAACTTGTCCTCCTTTTCCACTTCTTATAACTTTTAATTTATACCAACAACTTCAGATTTGTTATTCCCATTTTACCATACTTGACCTATGTTTTCTATCCTTATTAGACAAGGATACTCTGTTTTTGCCTGACTACCCTCATTGGTATTAAAAACTTTATATTTCCATATCTCACTTCTTTTTCGGCTTGTTCCTGTGCTTCTTCAAAAGAAAAACCGACGCATGATTGCTCTAAGCTCAATACATCGGTTTCTTCATCTGACCATGGGCATATTCAGTTGTCTAACTCGTGCAATTATATTAAAACATATTTGTAAAAAATCATTCATTTTTGCCCTCCATAATTTCAACTATATAAAAATGAGTGTTTGAAATCGAGTATTAAAAACTTCAATTTTTCATATCTCATTATATTTCATCAACCTAAAAAGTGGAAGAAAATTTTCGTGTGCCAGAGTTCCTCTTCAAACTCTATGATGCACATTTCTGCAAAATCCATTGTAGTAGCTTTAGAGTAGCATTTCTCAGAGCTGTCTTTGGGGTGCAAAAAATCAAGAAATCTATTCAGATTTCTATATTCTATTTCGGAGTGTGAATATATTGCAGTCTAAACAACGGTTTTTAATTATCCGTTGGGTAGTCTATAGAGATGAACTAACTGACTGAATACCGTAAAATAGTTTTGATTTTGCTTATTTCTATCCGGTTAGCATTCATTGTGCCAAAGCTAATCTCATCAAATAGAGGATTGGGTTTCTTGACTTTTACTTGTTCCAATGCAGCTTTTACTATATCTTCACAAATAAAGTCCGGCTGTCGTATCATAATGGTATATCCCAAATTCTCTTTGACCAGTACTGTTTCTTCAATTTTCTGCCAAATTCCTTCTAAAGGAAAAACTGTAAAATCGTTAAATTCATTTTGTATGGCAGTAGTCTTATATGCCATTTTAATTGCATATGCCAAAGAGTACAGGGCCGAAACACGATTTGAAAAATCAACATCGTTTGGATTTCCTTTTCCGCCTATCATAATATAATTCTGTGCCGGAACAGTTACTAATGCCGGAGATTTTTTCGCTCCATAAAATTCTTTCTCTTGCTTTTTCCATTCATATTTCATCAAAATACCTCCTTAATCTAAAAGGAGTATATCACAAGAAATATGACACCGTTTGTCAAGTTTTATATTTTTTCAAAATTAAATTCAGTTTTTTCATTATTCCTTCACGAACATATTTTGGAGTAAGTACCTCTACGCAATCGCCAAATGTAAGTAGATAACTATACATGATTTCATTATCAGGTAAGTTAGCTGTTACATAGAGATTATTCTCACAGTCTGTTGTAACACTGTCGGTAAATTCATCATATACACGAAAAGCTACTTGTGGAGAAAATTTCAAATTTACAGAAACCGTATTATGTTTCTGAATTTCTGCTTTAATTTTAGGTATATTTGAAATTTTCTGTATAAATGTTTCATCAGCGATAACTAAGTCTTTCATACGGGTCAATTTAAAAAAACGATAATCATTTCTCAATAAACAAAAACTATATAAATACCAATCTTTGCTCTTGAAAATCAATTTTATAGGTTTGACAGAGCGCTTTAACCAAAAGCCTTTACTATCAAAGTAAGAAAAAGAAATGATATGCCTATCAAAAATGGCTTTTTTAATATCATTGAATATATCTTGTCTTGCAGCATTTTTTACCCAATCAGAAAAATCAACCTCTATCCAATTTGTGCTTTTTGTTTGAAAGAGTGCGGATAACTTTGAAAGTAATTCGTCTGTTTTTTCTCCCTCGGTGGCAGCTATTCCTTGTAGTGCCATAAGCATTTGCTCTTTTTCTTTCTCAGAAAACAACGATTTTTCCAGAACATAATCATCTAACAAAGATATACCGCCGCCTTTTCCCTGTGTGGCATAAATAGGAATACCAGTTGCACTAATAGCATCTAAATCTCGGTAAATTGTGCGTATGGAAACCTCAAATTTTTCTGCAAGTTCAGGGGCAGTAGATTTTCCATTTTCTAATAAGTGATACACTATCTTAAATAGTCTGCTCTGTTCCATATAATTTCCCTCCGAACCGTATTATATCATATAAACTTGACAAGAAAAATGACAAGTTATATATAAAATTTTCACAGCTTTTTATCTTGCTACCTGTAACGCACATTTCTGCAAAATCCATAGTCCCCGATACTTTCCTCACAGACGCTAGGATAGGAAACTTTTTCAGATTTCCTGCTTAATAAAGCTGCGAAGTTCTAATTGTAATTGTAGTTGGTCTGCCAGTTATAAAATCAGGGAGTTGAAACTACCTTTTTGAGTTTTTTCTCTCTTTCCCTTCAGCTTCTTTTTCTAAAATTTCATCTAAATCATCTTTTATTTCCTTGCCTGAAATTTCTTCATATGCTTCTTTCATACCACTTTTTACTGCCCATTTAATAACAAAATATAATGCTGCCAAAACAATTATTGCAGTTCCTCCAATTATGCCCAATTCTTTCCACATGATATATTCCTCCAATTTCACAACTTCAAATTCATTGCTTACATTCTACTTCATCAGCATAAAGAATGGAAGATATTTTTTCCCCACATCCTAATAGAACACTATTTTTTATACTTAAAGTCCGCTTCTACTATCCTTACGACTTACTGACTTCTTGAATATTTCTTGAAAAGGAAAAACTTTCATCTATTGACAGCAGTTTCCTTTCGGCTGGTATTTGATTATGAATACACAATATCATTCAATACAATCTCATCTACACAGGCTTGAATGTTATTCATCAATCTTATTCATCTCATCATATCCTCAGACTTTAGCTTTTCCGTCACATCTTGCTTTGTAGCCATTTTCTTTATCAGATACTCCTACACATGACACACCGAAGTATCAATTTGAATAAAGTGTTCATTTAACTTTCCACTTCCAAGCAGAGTAAAATATAATGCTTTTCTGTGTTCCCTTAAATATGATAGATATACCGTATCAATTCCGAATTGTTTCACATATATATGATTTACTACCGACAAATCTGTTGGTTGCATGGGAAGTGTGGGATAATCGGCTCATTAGTGTTTTTGGAAAATATTTTACAAATTATCAGATTGCTCCGATTGCATATTTGACACTCACAATTTTGTTAGTTGTTATAGGAAAATTTATTTATCAAAAACATCAGATATACGCAAAATAAAATATAAAATTCAATATTGGTAAGAACAATAGCAAGGAGTGCTGCCGTCCCTTCCCATAATCGAAGAAAGATGGATTTTCCATGACTGAATACAAAACCTATCAAGAACATATCCGCTACACCCCTAATATCTATTGCCGGATTATTATTCGCCATGCGTCCTTTGACACTACCCATATGCTCACGGTGAGGCGGAAACGGGAAATCTCCCTTGAATACTTGACCGAAGAAAAGTTTGCCTCACTAAGCACCACAGACGAGTATTTTCAAGTGCGGACTATAGAGAAACTTATTTGTTCTCTGTCCAGGGCAGACAATATTTTTATATAGCTGCTTCCTTGCGGCGACTTTTGCTCAACTGCCGAAACAGACGCAGCAAGAAATCTTTTTCTATGATTACCAGCACTTGACACAGAAAGAAATCGGAGAACAAAGCGGCTGAAAGAGGGAAGTGATATATTTCTGGAACAATTGACATGGCAGTGTCCTCCTATATACCGCCCTCCTGATTGCATGATCATCGTTGGAAAAGCAAACAGAAACGGCGGCTCTGATTTTCTCAAAGCCGCCGCTCCATAGGCGCATGGAAATGTATCTGCTTCACTATGCTATATCCTTTCTCGAAATATAAATATTTGAGAAAATACAAGATGCCCCATAGCACACAATGGAAATAAGAATTCTCACTCCATGCAAATGTCGCAACCTACTGGCTTTGCATGGAGCCATATTTCGTTTAGTTTTGTCATTAAACACCACTTCTTTCTATCTCCAAATATTTATATATCATATCACGACAGTACTTTATCCCCAAGAGTAATACACTGCCCCCCATATAGCTTAATGACACAAATACATTTATACTTATATCATTTTGTGGCTTCAGAGATCTAAGAAATTTCACGCAGAGCATTGGGGCTCACCTCCTATCATACGTCAAAATGTTATTTAGCATTTAATTCAATGCATCCAGTGAAATTCTCACCTTCAATACCAATATAATTTCCACCTTCAGGGAGTGTAATTGTATCGTTATAAGAGCCAGTTATTTCAATCAAAGTGACCGCTTCATCAGATCCAGAAATCCAAAATACTTTTGCAGTTCCCTCCATAACTTCCAAAGTACAGTCAATAGACAGTTCCTTACCGGCTTCTCTCTTTATGGAAGTTCCACCAAACAAATACTCTGTATCTGAAAAATTTTTATAGTTAGCTGTATAGCTTCCGGTATAATCATCAATCCCTTTTTCTTTCGTGCCTTGTAAGGATGAATTTCCGGTAAGCGCTATAGAACCAGCAGACTGAACAATATTATTATACTGATTGAGAACTTCATCTTTTGTACAACCAGAAAGTACAGAAGTACCCAATATTATCAGGCATAATGATAAAACTATTTTCTTCACAGGTATCACCTTCTTTTCCTGCGCACAGCACGCTTTCCTCTCCCATTGTCATTTGTCTGTTTGCGGAGTTTCATTTCTTTTTTATTACTGGACATCAGCAATAACAGCACAGCCCAAAGAACCATGATACCAACCCCAATGACTGCCAGCAAAGGAGTCGAGGCTGTAGTTGTTCCAGCATATTCACTCATGTCAAATCCCACTAATATCAGTGCAGCAGAAAACGGATATATGCTGGCAAGTATACCGCCTTTGAAAAACAACATGCTGTATCCAAGGAAGAATGCCAGAATGGAACCTCCAAGATATGCCCCACGTATTTGTCCAAAAATCAAGATCAGGGGCATACACACCAGACAGGTCGTCAAAGCTGCCAGCACAATCTGAATACCACTATGAAAAAGTACTTCCACAGTCAGTCCAGACAAGCCGACGGTCAGCCCTGTAATCACTGTAACGCCAACACTATAAAATCCCAGCAGAACTGCAAGCATACCGACTAAAAGCAACTTAGCTCCCAACATTTTCGGCATAGAAATAGGAATAGACATAATGTTTTTCAACGTATCGAGGGCAGATTCTCTGTCAATGAGCCAGCCCCCAATCATTACCAAAGAAATGGGAAGAAATATCTGAGTGTTGCCCCAGACAACATTCTCAAAAAGTGTTTGAAAATTATAATTAGGATTTTGATATTCCGCCTCCACGATCAACTGACTTCCGTATTGAACCAGTGGACAGAGTGTAAGTGCCACTATTCCAACCAGCAGAATTTGACACCGTCGTAGTTTCAATAATTCCGATTTTAATAAATTCCACATAGCCACACCCCCTTAGAGTTCCTGATGCCGGTAAACCATTGCAATCACCGCAAGAAATACAATGGCTTCCACAACAATCACTCCGAATACCTGAAAACTATTCAGAAAATACGGACTGATCCGTTCCAACAAATCTGCTAACTCCGCACTGATCTGGCTTTGGTCATAGAACTGGAATGTCCAACGAAAAGCCAGTGGTCCCGGAAACAAAGTTCCGATGTTCAAACCAAAAGGCTGTGTGAGAAACATATCGTTCATGGAAAGAATATAATTCGCAATCGTATAGAAAAAGGTAATCACAACAGACACGATGTAATTTTTATTAAGAAGAACAACGAGCAGAATACAAGGAAGTGCCCCAACCCACATAATCAGTCCTTCTTCGATTCCAACACCAAACAAGGTCCAAAACCCCACAGGCTTCCACCCCTGCAACAACAAAACTGCAAGATTAACCAATCCTCCAACTGCCATAAAGCCAATGGCAAACAGCAGTAAAACCAGCATCTTAGAAAGCACAAGCTTGGTTCTATTTACCGGTATGGTAACAAGGTTTTTCAGTGTGTCATTGTCCAGTTCCTCAAACAGCAAATTGGAAGCCAGTATCACAAGAAGCGGCATTAAAAGAAGGTATGCACTGAGTTGAAACAAGCTAGACATCACTCCATTTACAGCATCCACATCGGTGTTTACATCTGCCAGAAAGAAAGCGTAAGCCAATGGCATAAAAACAGAAAGCAGCAAGGAAATAAATACCAGTGGCTTCCGTTTCAATTTCAAGAATTCGCATTTGATTAGTTTAAGCAATTCCTTCGCCCCCCGTCACACGCTTGAAGTAATCTTCAAGGCTTTCTTCACAAGTGTGTGCTTCTGATACCTCCAGTCCGTTTTCGACAAAGGCAGTTACAATTTTTCCCACAGACAGATTGAGGTTATGCAGGCGCAGATTGTGATCGTCCTGTATAGAGAATTGGTTTTCACGGAAATTGCGTTCCAAAATTCTGGCCGCCTGTGCCGTATCCGAAAGCGTAAACCGAATATGCTTACTACTTTTTTGTTCCAGCTCGACAAGGCTTTCTTCTTCCAGCAATGCACCGTGATCGATAATTCCAATGTCATCAGCCAGCAGAGAGATTTCCGAAAGAATGTGGCTAGAGATTAAAATCGTTTTTCCTCTTGCGTCGCAAAGTTCCCGAATAAAAGAACGTACCTCTGCAATGCCAATGGGATCAAGACCATTGATCGGTTCATCCAAAATCAAGAGTTCTGGGTCATGCATAACGGCAAGTGCGATTGCAAGCCGCTGCTTCATACCAAGAGAATACTGGGAGAACAGCTTTTTATCTTTGTGAGGTAATCCTACCAGATCCAAAGCATCTTTGATAGCATGATTGTTTGGCACACCCCGCAAGGTAGCAAAGATACGCAGGTTCTCTGTGCCAGTCAGATTGGGATAAAAACCGGGTGACTCAATCAAGCTGCCAATACGGGACAACAGTTTCTTTTCATTTCCCATCAACGACTTCCCCCAGATTTTGACCTCCCCAGAAGTTGGTTTCGTTAATCCCAACATCATTTTCATGGTAGTGGTTTTTCCGGCTCCGTTTCTGCCCAGCAAACCATAAATCCTTCCACGCTTCACATGGATATTTAAGTCAGCCACACTTTTTTGTGAGCCATATTGCTTCGTCAGATTTTTTGTTTCAATAATGTAATTTGTATCCATACTCAAAACCTCCTATTCTGTAAGGTATTCTATCACGCCAACCTTGCAGGAACCTTGCCACAACCTTGCAGGAACCTTGCAATTTGAAATCCAGAAAAAATGACAAAAGTTCCCGCCGCAAAGACGAGAACCCGCTCAATATTCTAGGGGAAAAAACAAAATAAATTCAGTTCCTTCCCCCGGCACACTTTCAACTGCTATGTTTCCACCCATCTTTTCTACTAATTGATGGACAATAGAAAGACCTAGGCCACTGCCTTTTTCAGAGCGGCCTTTATCACACTTATAAAGGCGTTCAAAGATATGTTTCAAATCTTCTTTCTCAATCCCCATTCCATTATCCGCCAGTAGAAGCTCCATATTATTTTCTTTTTTTGACAGCATAATTTTAATTTTGTCTGCATGGCTGTGAGTGATTACATTTTGAATGAGATTATTTATAATCCTCATATAGCTGTCCATATCCATTTTTACCCTGACAGGCTGTTCGGGAATATCAATGTCATAACCAATCTGTTTATCCTCAAAAATAGGTATCCAATCGATTAGGATATTTCTTGTCAGCTCTGCGGCCTCAACACTCTGGATCTCCAAAGCAAACTCATTGGAATTTAACTTGAACCAGTCAAAGAGTATATCAATATATTCTTTCAAATCATGAGCTTTCCTGCGGGCGATTTCGATATAATCATCCCGATCTTTTCCCGTAACCATCCCTTTGTGTGCAGCATCAAGATACCCGATCAGAGTGGTAAGGGGAGTCCGGACATCATGAGAAAGGCTCGTCATAAGCTGCCGATTGGTTTCTTCTGTCTGCCGGACAATCGAAAGTCTTCTTTCATAGGACACAACAATCTCATTGATTTCATAGGCAAGAGGGGCTACCAGTTCATTTGCCACAGACAAAATACGTCGGTTTCCATTTCCGCTTTTTACATCCATCAAAGCGTCAGTCATTTCTGTTATTTGCTTCTTTACGCGTCGAACGAGAAAGATGGAAATTAGCATGGCCAAAACAGCAATCACAACAGACAAGAAAACAATGATTTCCATACCAGCTATACCTCCTTATTAAAGCGATATCCAATCCCTTTGACCGTCTGGATATACTTTGGACTTGAAGGATTGGCTTCTAATTTTTTACGAAGCCGGCTGATGATCGCCATAATATTACTGTCATCATAGCAATATTCTTCGCCCCAAACCGCCTCATAAATCTGCTGTTTTGTCAAAATTTTCCCTTGGTGTTTTGCACAATACAGGAGTAAATCAAATTCTTTTGGGGGTAGTTCAAAAATTCCATTTTCCGTAATGATCGATCGATTCTCAAAATCAATTTGTAGCCCATCAAATGCAAGTCGCTGCTGTGCTGTTCCATTCTGCTGATTAAATCGTGTATAGCGGCGTATTAAAGAAACAATACGTGCAATCAGTTCATCCATATCAAAAGGTTTTGTTAAATAATCATCAGCTCCGGCCCGCAATCCCCTCACTTTAGAAATGCTATCATTTTTGGATGTGAACATCAAAATCGGCAGACTGTTTTCTTTGCGAATTTCTTCCAGCGTTTCAAATCCATCCATACCTGGCATCATCACATCAAGTATCACAAGTTGATATTCTTGTTCTTTTAATTTCTGCAAACCAGTTTTTCCAGTATTGCAAAAATCTGCTTCTATATTTTCTGATAGTACACTGCGTTTAATCAAAGTGCAGAGTTCTCTGTCATCATCTATAATCAATATTTTGTTCATGGCGCAGTTCCCTTCCTTCTTTTATCCGTCCATTAATTACTTTCACCCCATTTTTAGGGTTCATCTAAACATCGACCATCTTCGCAGCGCCGATACGTCTACCGGCACAATAATAATTTACCCTACGAGGTGTCACGCCCCATTTTGCGGCATCCTTTTTATGTCATATAGTCCACATTTCGCACCTCCATAGGGTATATTATAGTTCTCTTGCTTGAACAATACAAGGTGAGAGAATTTAGTCTCTGATTTTCAAAATAACTCTTCCTTGATAAGCAATACTGTTGCATTTCTATAGGACTGATATTTTTTCTATTCACATTCATATAAAGCAAAACGAATCACTATCGTTAAAATAGGCGCTGTATACTCTGCCGTTTCAATTCTATCACCTATCTTCTCCAACAGCTCTTTCATAATATACAGTCCAAGACCGGATCCTCCTTTCGTTCTTGATTGATCTGCGGTATAGAATTTATGAAATAGAAATTTCATATCTTCCTGTCTCAGCATGGAGCTTATGTTCTTTATCGTAAATACATCGCTCTTATCCAGAAAAATTTCAATTTCACGGTCTGTATAACGGATTGCATTTGTAATCAAATTTTCAATTATTCCATCTATGCCATTCAAGGCATATCAGATACTGTATTTATTATTTTCTAAAAATTTCCCAATCATATTGCAAATATCTATATCATCTTCAATGATAACAATTCTACTCATACTGTTTCATCTCCTCCAGTTAGATATTGTACCATAAGGGGTTTTTTGCTATCTATATAAAAGTGTACAATTTGTTATCATATAAATTAAGTCGATAGTTTATCCTAGCTGACGACTCATTTCTCGTTTACTCTTTTATTGAATAATTCTCAAACATATAACCCATTTGCTTTACCAAAAGGTGTTCTGCATAGCCATCATCAATAATTTCTATTTTTAAGTTTGGTTCTTTAGGATAAAAATATCTCCCCTCAGATGGATACGGATGCCAAATCCATTTCACTTCTTTCGATTCACTTTCACTTAAAAAACAGGTTCCCATTTCTTTATCAATAACTCATAATAACATTATATCTTATCGGATATTTCTTGTATATATTTTCTGAACATAACAGCATAAAATTTAAATTTCAAGCATAAAAATAGCTCAGAAAATTTATTCTGAACTATTTTCATATCTGATTATGCTAATCTTTATAACCATACAGAGCTTTGTGTCTCCAAATCACTACATTATCACCTGATTGTTCCGGTCCATCCTTTAGATTTCTACTTACCCTATCGAGACAGGCCAAGGACTTCCAGTGGTAAGATGCTCATAATGAGTACAGATATGCTTATGGATTAAAATTCTTCTTTTCCATAGTTTTACCTCATTTCTTTTTTCCCAAATTGGGTAACCGCCAGTGCAAAAAACAGACCGAACACCACAATCGCACACGGCAGGAACGGAAACATCGAAAAAACAGCATCGGAAGTTTCTACTGTAAAATCATGAAGAGAACAGGATACAAGATAGCCACTGTAACAGTACGGGTAAACAATCCACAATGGCGTATTCGCAACCAATACACCGGGAATAACAAGCAGCAAATTCAACCCTACAGAAAGAAGTGGCTTTTCAAACAGTACGGTGATTGCCCACATGGCCGCAATGCAAGGCAGCATTGTTAGAAACAGTCCCAAGCACCATTTCAGCAGATACAGGATCGGTAAGATTTCTGTTACTCCCATCGTCTGTGTCGCAATCAATCCGGCGATTACGAACACGACAAGAAACACTACCATTTCCATGAACAGATAAAAGATAAGCACACAGAATTTCGCAATAGATAATGTGCTGCGACTGACCGGCAACACCAGCATTTTCAGAATCCCGTTATTTCCTGTTTCCCGTCCCGCAATCATCACACAGACTACAATCATGCTAAACGGGAGCAGATAGTAAGCGTAGACAAGCGCACTTTGAATGAACATGGCAGGCCACGCATTGGTAGTGATTTCCGGTGTAAAGTAGTTGCTCAAACTCGCAACCCCGGAAATCACTACCAATAAAGGTGCAACGAAAATCAGGGGTACGATTTTGGATCGTCTTACTTTCATAAACTCGATTTTTAGTAAATCCCAAAAGCTCATTTCTTACCCTCCCTCCTTACTCGTAACGTCTGTACTTTGCCAACCACAAGCCCACTGCAAGGAACAACAATGTTTCTGCCAAAGCAACAAAAGTAACCATCGGATCGGGCTGGGCGCTCATGGCTACTGCCGGTTTTAGAATAACCACAAAAGGATGTACCAGCAAAAGCGTCAGTCCCGAATTTGCAAGAGCCATACCGCTTAGGAAACCAGCAACACCAATTCCAAGCGACACCCACATATTTTCAAAACGAGAGGAAATCAGCAGCATAAACGACAACACCGGCATGGATGTGAGAAAAGAGTATCCGGCAAAGCGCACCAGCATACCCATTTCAAATGCTCCCTCCGGCAAGTACGTCATGCCAATCTGTGCAAGTGTCAAGTTTTGCAGCACGATTGCAACAAAAAATATAACTGTCAGAATCAGGAATTTGCACAGGTACATAGCCGAGACACTCACAGGAAGCATATACATCTTCTTAACCGCACTTCCTTTAAACTCCATGTTGTAGATCATGCAGGTAGCAACCACAATACCGAACAGGTTCAGCACCATAATCATGCCGTAAAGCTGGGTTAGCAAAACATCCATCGGGTCCAACGGCAGATTCAGAAGTGTGTCTTTCCGCACAAGGAAATTAACAAACGCGTAGGTGGCTCCCAAGACACCAACAGCCAGCAGCACGGGAATCACGCCTGTTCGCTTTTCTTTCCGAAGTTCGATTACCAGCGTTTTCATAATTTTGCCCTCTGCTTTCTGTCCATGTTGTCTTTCTCAACCATAGAAAGGAACACATCCTCCAGATTATCTGCAGCGAAGCCGGATTGCAGAGCATATTGTCGCAGATCATTCATGCTGCCCTCAAACAGCAATTGTCCGTGGTTTAGAATCCCAATGTCATCCGCAATCAATTCGATTTCAGACAGCATATGAGACGAGATCAGCACCGTGCAATCATAAAGGTCTGGCAAGGATTTTACTAAATTACGGATCTCGTGGATACCAGATGGGTCAAGTCCATTGGTAGGTTCATCTAGAATCAGTATCGGCGGACGCCCCAACAGCGCCCCGGCAAGACCCAAACGCTGCTTCATTCCCAGTGAATATTTCTTTGCCAGCCGATCACCAAACTCGGTTAGCCCCACTAGCTCCAGAGCATCTTCCACTTTGGCTTTTGGCAACCCCAAAATGCGACGGATAATATCAAGATTTTCCCGCCCGGTCAGGTTTGCATAGAAAGATGGCGCTTCGATGAATGAACCGATCTCTTTGAGAATGGCAATCCGATCCCCCGGAAACTGCTTCCCATCAATGGTAAAGCTGCCCTTTGTCGGTGCAGTCAGGCCCAGCAGCATTTTCATGGTCGTGGATTTTCCCGCACCGTTGGGGCCGAGAAAACCATAAATGCTGCCCTTGCGAATATGAAGTGAAACATTGTTGACCGAAGTGAAGTTCTTGTACTTCTTTGTCAACTGTTCCGTTGTAATGATATAGTCCATAGAAACATCTCCTTTCGATATTTTTATGTTACAACTTCAACCTGACATCTACATTCTCCTGTTCTTACTTTTACCTTACTTTTTAAGAAGCGAGACCGCAAAATGGACAGCTTATGATATAATAGAAACAAAGAAATCAGATTGGAGAGAATGCTATGGACAATTCTTTTTTGCATAGTAAAAGGCTCCTGTTGGTAGATGATGAGCAGGAGTTATTGAAAATGGTAACAGATATATTGAAAGATGCAGGATTTGAAACTATCCTTACCGCTATGTCAGTCAAAGATGCCGTTCTGACTGCCAAAAATGAAAATCCAGATTTAATTGTTTTGGATGTTATGCTGCCAGATGGGGACGGCTTCGCTCTGATGCAGCAGCTCCGTACCTTCACCAATGTGCCGATCATTTTCTTAACAGCAAAGGACGAAGCGACAGACAAATTATCAGGATTAGGGCTTGGTGCAGATGATTACATTTCAAAGCCTTTCATGCCGCAGGAATTAGTGTTGCGTATCTATGCAGTATTACGTCGAACCTATAAAGAGGATTCACCACTGCTTGTTTTAGATGGGTGTACGATTGATTTCAGTAGAGCCGAAGTCCAGAAGAAGGACAAGATTATTTCTCTGACTGCCAAAGAACACGCTTTGTTGGAAACTCTCGCCCGTAATGCTGGAAAAATTGTAACTGTAGATGCGCTTTGTGAATCACTATGGGGTGATAATCCTTTTGGCTACGAAAACAGCCTCAATGCTCATGTCCGACGCATCCGGGAAAAAATTGAAATTAATCCATCAAAACCTGTATCCCTGATAACTATTAAAGGCTTAGGCTATAAGCTGATAGCAAGGAAGTGATGTCATGAGATCATTTGCAAGTTACATATCGAAACACCTTGCATCTTTTGTTGCTTTTATCCTGATATTACTGTTTCTTAACACGGTAGTATATAGTCTAACTTTTCAAAAGATTATGACTGAGGATTATAGGAATTCTTCCCCGCAATCCATGTTGGAAATGACTGCTGATGCCGCCACACCGGAGCAATTATCGGACAATATGATACAAAAACTTCGGCAGAATCATATTTGGGCAATTTATCTAAATGCTAATGGGCAGAGTTATTGGTCGGTTGATTTGCCCGACGAAGTGCCAGAAAGTTACACTATTCAAGATGTCGCATTGTTTTCAAAAGGGTATATTGAGGATTATCCTGTTTTTGTCTGGAACACCAATGATGGACTGTTGGTATTGGGGTATCCGAAAGACAGCTATACAAAACTCACCAGCAATTACTATTCCATTGCAGCACTTCGACGTCTCCCTATCTTTGTGCTTGGAATGTTGGGATTAGATGTTCTGTGCCTATTTTGTGCCTATTATTTCTCCAAACGCAAAATCATTCGTAATATCGAACCGATTGTATCGGCTGTGGAAACTCTGGGAGACGGAAAGCCTGTTTCAGTTTATATCAGCGGCGAATTATCGAAAATCGCAAATAGCGTGAACAAGGCTTCTTCTATTTTGAACAGACAAAATGAGGCGAGGGCGAACTGGATCAGCGGTGTTTCTCATGATATCCGCACACCCCTCTCCATGATTATGGGATATGCAAATCGTATTGCAGAAAATGAATCTGCCAACAAAACCATCCGAGAACAGGCAGAAATAGTACAGAAACAAAGTGTAAAGATCAAAGAACTGGTACAGGATTTGAATTTAGTATCGCAGTTAGAATATGAAATGCAGCCGCTTCATAAAGAAGTGGTTCGCTTATCCAAACTGCTGCGCTCCTACGTGGCTGACCTATTGAATACGGGGATTTCCGATAGCTACATTATTGGAATTCAGATTGATCCTGATGCCGAAAATGCTGTGTTGGAATGTGATGCTAGATTGATTTCACGAGCCGTGAATAATCTCGTTCAGAATAGTATGAAGCACAATCCGCGGGGATGTAGGATTCTGTTATCTTTAAGCCAAACGAAAAATATCCCTCAGCTTATTGTGCAAGACGATGGGGTAGGACTCTCTGAGAAAAAACTACAAGAACTAAAAGAAAAACCTCACTATTTAGAATGTACAGATGAACGCTTGGATCTTCGACATGGACTGGGGCTTGTTTTGGTTCGACAAATTGTGGCAGCACATGGAGGTACTATGACCATTGATAGTAAGATTAACTGTGGATGCAAAATCACTCTAATTTTTAGCTCTACAGATTCTATCCAAAATCTCACATAAATTAGGTATGAAATCATTTTGAATATTTATTAATGATAAAAAAGTGTCTTCGACACTTCAACTCCCCTGCCCCTCAATCTTGAGGGGTTGGGGGTTTCTTTTTTTCCTTATTTTCCCTCATAATAGACTTATGAATATTTTACAAAAGATTTTTAAAGACCATTTTGAGGAAATGATTTATATTCAACACCCTCGCGACTCTGTCATCGAAAATGTAGAAAAAATGATTAATTGTGGTGATCCTTCTTTTGGTGGTGCCATGTATACCTGCCCTTCCTGCGGAAATTTCAAATTTGTTCCTTTCCGTTGTCATTCCCGCTTTTGTCCTACCTGCGGTAACATGTATTCCATTGACAGAACTACCTCTATGTCCTTTAAGATCATCAATGTCCAGCATCGCCACTGTGTCTTTACCATTGCCAGAGAACTCCGTCCTCTGTTTTTAAGTGACCGCTCTCTTTTGAACTGCCTTTTCTCTGCTGTTAACAGTGTTGTCACACGCATGTTCCATAAAGATAATAAATCAGAACTCTTTACTCCTGGTTTTATCTGTGTCCTTCATACCTTTGGCAGAGATTTAAAGTGGAACCCTCATATCCATTGTCTAATTTCTGAAGGTGGCATTGGTAATTCCCTTCACTGGCGTCACAAAAAACATTTCAACTATACATTTTTACGTGATTCTTTCCAAACCGCTCTTTTGAATGACTTACATTCCAAAATCGGCGACTCTTTCAAAAAACTAAAAGCTTCTATCTACACTGATCATAAAAATGGTTTTTACGTTCGAGCTATCCCCAATAAATGCAACCCTTCTCAGGTAATCAAATACATTGGTCGTTATCTTGGCAGACCTGTCATTGCAACATCACGCATTGATTCTTACGACGGTGAATTTGTTACTTTTCATTACAATGGTGGTAGAATATAAATAGTACAAAATAAACATGACCATTTTCAATAAATATTATATGATAGTCATAGAGCAAGGAGGAGAATGGTTATGGCAAAAGGTACAAAATATTCACAGGAGTTTAAAGAA